>Ga0164296_1003077_pt1 | contig 15989 bp, 15 predicted proteins | sample GEODES057metaG_FD_113533 | JGI IMG/M metagenome (GOLD analysis project Ga0164296, IMG submission 113533) | Dystrophic lake water microbial communities from Trout Bog Lake, Wisconsin, USA - GEODES057 metaG | ecosystem: Environmental > Aquatic > Freshwater > Lake | place: USA: Trout Bog Lake... | reverse complement strand
GCACCACGGCCTTCTTGATCTTGGTGATTGGCCTGACCGGCTGGTGGGGCAATGCCCGCATTATTCGTGGTGACGCCCTCTACATCCGCAAGCTCGAGTACTCCCAGGCCGCCGGTGCCATGGGCGCCAGCAAGTGGCACATCATTCGACGCCACGTCTTCCCGAACTCCATTTCGAACATCGTGACCGTTGCCACCTTCTCGGTGGCCGACGCCATCTTGTTCCTGTCAGCCCTGGGCTTCCTGGGACTGGGTATTCAGCCACCGCAGACCGACTGGGGCACAATGCTCCAGAACGGTGCTGAGCTCATTCCTAACGGCTACTGGTGGGAGGTCTACCCTCTCGCCCTCGTCTTCATTCTCGTGGTCGTAGCGATCAACTACATGGGCGACGCACTGCGCGACGCCTTCGAAGTACGACTCCTCGAACGCTAAGAGTCAATAAAAAAACCCCGGTCGCCACGGCGACCGGGGTTTTTTGTTGTCCTAGTGCGACATTAACTCCGCGCGGCAATTGACACGGGCGTCTTCATTGGGAAGTGGCACGCCGCGCGCTGCGTCGGTCCGAAGTCCTGGAAGGCTGGCTCTTCGCTCGCGCAGATTTCCTGCGCGCGGTCACAGCGAGTGCGGAAGCGGCAGCCTGACGGCGGGTTAATCGGCGACGGGAGCTCGCCACGGACCTGGGAGACCTGACGAGCGCTGTTCTGCTCGGGGTCCGGAATTGGCACCGCGTCGAGGAGGCCCTGGGTGTAGGGGTGGGCCGGTGAGCGGAAGACCGACTCGGCGTCGCCGATTTCGACCAACTTACCCAGGTACATGACGCCGATCGTGTCGGCCATGTAATAGACCACGGCCAAGTCGTGACTGACCATGACGTAGGAGAGGTTGTGCTCCTTCTGCAGGCTCTTCATCAGGTTGAGAATCTGTGCCTGGATGGAGACGTCGAGCGCCGAAACGGGTTCGTCAGCCACGATGAGACGCGGGTTAAGAGCCAGGGCGCGGGCGAAGCCAATGCGCTGGCGCTGACCACCGGAGAACTCGTGGGGGTAGCGGTCAGCGGCCTTGGGGTCGAGACCGACCATCGTGAGCAATTCGGCCACACGGGCGCGCTGCTCGTCAACGGAGCCACGACCCTGAACCGCGAGCGGCTCGCGCAGGATTTCGCCCACCTTCATACGAGGGTTGAGCGACGAGTAGGGGTCCTGGAACATCATCTGACGGTCCGAGCGGTCTTCCTTAGTGGGCTTGTAGCCCTTGGCGGAAACGACGCGGCCGTCGAAGGAGACGGTGCCGCCGGTCAAAGGCTCGAGGCCGACCAGCATGCGACCAATGGTGGTCTTGCCACAACCAGATTCACCAACGAGACCGAAGGTCTCGCCTTCGTTGATGGTGAATGAGACGTCACTCACGGCGTAGACCGCGCCGGTCTGGCGACGCAGGAGGCCCGTGCGGACGGGGAACTCCTTCACCAGATTCTCAATGCGCATCAGTTCCTTGGTCTCGCCCTTGACGACTTCGGCCTTCTCCTGGATGACCACGTTGGTCCGGGGGCCTTCCGTCGGGTGGAAGCAAGCGAAACGGTGGCCGTTTTCGTCCGAGAGAACCGGCTCTTCCTGGCGGCACTGGTCCGTGGCGAACGCACAACGCGGGGCAAAGCGGCAGCCGATGATTTCCTTCGTCAAGTCCGGTGGCATACCGGCGATCGAGGTCAGCTCCTGCTTCGACGCCGTCTCGAGGTTCGGCATCGAGGCCAACAGCGCCTGCGTGTAGGGGTGGCGCATTGAGCGGAACAGGGTCTTGGTGTCGGCCTCTTCGGCCTTCTTACCGCCGTACATAACGACGACGCGGTCAGTGCGTCCCGCGATGACACCCATGTCGTGGGTGATCAGCAAGACGCCCATGTTGAGTTCCTTGCGGAGGTTGTCGATAATGTCGAGAATCTGGGCCTGAATGGTGACGTCGAGGGCCGTCGTTGGTTCGTCGGCGATGAGCAACTTAGGACGACAAACGAGACCCATGGCGATAATGACGCGCTGGCGCAGACCGCCCGATAGCTCGAAGGGGTACTGGTTCAGACGCTCCTTCGGCGACGGCATCTCCACCATCTCGAGCACTTCGAGGGCCCGCTTACGAGCCTCTTCCTCGCTCGCCCCTTCGTGAATACGAAGTCCTTCACCAATCTGGCGACCAATCTTCATGGTCGGGTTAAGCGAACTCATCGGGTCTTGCGGAATAAGGGCAATGGAACGACCGCGGTGGTGCTCCATCTCCTTTTCGCTGAGCGAAGCGAGGTCAACGCCGTCCATCATCACGCTGCCACCAGCCAAACGGCCGTTGGCGGGCAAGAGGCGCATAATGGCCAAACCAGTGGTCGTCTTGCCACAGCCGGACTCGCCGACGAGGCCAACGGACTCACCGGGGTTAATAGTGAGAGAGAAGTCGTCTACTGCGGTCGAGAACGTCTTTCGCGTGGCGAATTGGACCTTCAGATTCTGAACGGTAAGCAGAGTAGACATAAAGGTTAACTATAGCCTTTAGAGCCATTTTTGACACCTTATGACTCGTCGATTGGCCCTTCGTGGACAGGCAGGCGCCAGCTCGTGCGATGGAACGGTGTCGGCCCTACGCGAGTTAGTGCGGCCAGGTGTTCGGCCGCCCCGTAACCCTTATTTCCCGCCCAGCCGTAGTCCGGGTACTGGTCGTGCACCTCGGTCATAAACGTGTCACGGGCCACCTTGGCCAGGACCGAGGCAGCGGCAATGGTGGCGCTGCGCTGATCGCCCTTCACCAGGCAGGTGTGGGGAATGGTGGCGTAGGTGAGGCGAGGTATTTCTGGACCGTCGAAGGTGAAGGCGTTTGGTGCGTCGAGGAGATTGAAATTGCCATCGAGGAGGGCGATGTCCACCGTGACGCCGAGCGCATCGATAGCTCTGGTGGCGGCCACCGCCAGGGCCACCCGAAGGCCCCAGGCGTCAATCTCCTGCGCTGAGGCCCAGCCCAGACCGTAGGCGGCGGCCCACACTTGCAGTGGTGCGACCAACGCCTCGCGCTGGCTCGCACGGAGCAACTTCGAATCGGTCAGACCCGGTGGTGGTGGGGTGGCCGACGTCAGAGCGACTGCGCCCACCACGAGTGGCCCCGCTAAGGCGCCGCGACCAACCTCGTCAACGCCCACCACCACGCGGTGCGTTTCTAGGGCGTCGCTCTCAAACGAGAGTAGGTCGAGAGTCACGGAGTAATGGTACTGAGCCTCTCGTAGGATGCACTGCATGCCAACGCGACACGTTGTGATCCCGCTCAAGGATTTCACTCTCGCCAAATCACGCCTCCGCGTAAGTGGCCACACCGACACCACGACCGTCGTGCAGCAGCTCGCCGAAGGAGTCCTTCGCGCGTGCGCCCCTCTCCCCTGCACAGTGGTCACCGAGAGTCGGGCAGTGGCGTCCTTCGCCGCCGCACTCGGAGCCGAGGTCATCATCACTACCGCAACCGACCTCAACAGTGCGGTCACCGAGGCACGGAATGTGTTGCGCTCAGAGTGCGACCAACTCATCGTGGTCCACGGAGACCTTCGTGACCCTCACGGTCTGGGCACCTGGAGCCCGGGACCGGGCGTCACGATTGTCACCGACCATCACGGCACCGGCACCAACGTGCTCGCGCTTGACAGCACGCTTCCGTTCACGTTTCTCTACGGGACGAATTCTGCGCAACAACACGAAGCGGAGGCGCGTCGCCTCGACCAGCGCGTGACGATCGTCAGAGATAGTGCGTGGTCCTTCGATGTGGACGAAATAACAGACCTCGAAAAATAAACAACGGGGGCGCGAAGCCCCCGTTGTTTATTTACTCGGAAAACCGAGTTGGTACTAACTACTTCTTAACTGCAGCCTTCTTGGCCGGAGCCTTCTTGGCGACAGCCTTAGCAGGAGCCTTCTTCGCGACGACCTTCTTCGCAGGGGCAGCCTTCTTGGCTACGGCCTTCTTAGCGGGAGCAGCCTTCTTGGCAGGAGCAGCCTTCTTGGCGACAGCCTTAGCAGGAGCCTTCTTCGCGACGACCTTCTTCGCGGGGGCAGCCTTCTTGGCTACGGCCTTCTTAGCGGGAGCAGCCTTCTTGGCAGGAGCAGCCTTCTTAGCCGGAGCGGCCTTCTTGGCGGCAGGAGCCTTCTTCGCTACAGCCTTCTTGGCGGCCGGAGCGGCCTTCTTAGCGGCAGGAGCCTTCTTAGCTACAGCCTTCTTTGCGGCAGTTGCCACATTCCCTCCTTGGGTTTCAACGTTGAATCAAGTAGGACCGCAAGCCCACCACCGTGGTGTGCATGCATCGGTACCGCCTTGATACGCGTGCACTCGATAATGTGCAGTCCAGCTTCACAGCTGTAAGGCGACTCATCGCAGTACAAGGTCTTTTTTGGAGAGCGATGTGTTGTCACGCGAAGTGACTGCGCACATCAACAGCGTCCTCTCCGCAAAGGACACTCTAAGTTCACTCGCTTAAACATCGAATGTCAAGCATTCGCACATTGAAGACCGTTGTGACGCGTGCATGATGTCGGTCTCTATCTCGGTCGATCACCGCACGGTGATGTCACGACGGCACCACAACGATCGCTGCTCGTGCTCGGTCCGAGTCGCAGTGGCAAGACGTCATCACTCATCATTCCGAATTTGCTCCTCACGCAACACGCGAGCGTGACCACGTCGACGAAGGATGACGTCGTGCGTGAGATGGCCACTGCGCGACACGACGGCAGTGTGCTGCTCTTCGATCCGTCTGGCACCGTGCCAACCCCACCAGGTGTACGTCGCGTTGGGTACTCGCCGTTACGTCAGTCACGAACGTGGGATGGAGCGGTACTGGCGACGCGGTCAATACTCGACGTTCAGTCGCACGCTCGCACCGCCCACGGTGAAGACCACTGGAGCGAACGAGCCGGGGCGCTACTCGCCCCACTGATGCACGCCAGCGCCCTTCGCGACGAATCGTTGCCACAACTCACGTCACGGATTGATCATCGCCAGGGGGACGATTCACTGTCTCTGCTTCGCGAACGCTACGGTGAACACCACCCCGCCGTTGGTGTTCTCCAAAGCGTTTTAGCCACTGAAGAGCGGGAACGATCAGGGATTTGGTCGAGTGCGTCAGGACTCTTCGCCGGCCTACGAACGGACGCGGCCCGTCAGTCCTCTCGGGAGGCTCCCTTAGACGTGGCCCAATTTCTCAGTGGCCCCCACCAACTGCATATCGTCTCGCCCAGCCGGCACCAGGCGGTCACGACGCCTCTCGTTGTGGGCATGGTGGATGAACTTATTCACGCCACGTACGACCGACACCACGACGGTGCTCGCTTGCTCCTCGCCCTCGATGAACTGGCCAACGTCGCCCCACTGCCTCGTCTCGCGAGCGTCGTCTCTGAGGGCGGCGGACAAGGTGTTGTCGTCATGGCCGCCCTTCAGGACCTGAGTCAAGCCCGAGCGCGATGGGGCGTCGCGGCCGACGGCTTCGTCTCGCTCTTTCCGACGACCGTTGTCTTGCCGGGCATCGCCGATCGCCCCACGCTCGAACTTCTCCAGCATCTAGCGGGTCGACAGATGGTGGCCACACCGTCCACCCAACTCGACCGACGAGGTCGCGTCGTTGGCCACTCGGTCTCCTACAGCGAACGAGATAACGCCACTATCGCGCAGCTCGCTCAAGGTCGTCCCGGTTACGCCCTCGCGCTGGACAGTCGCAAGCGGGTGGGCTGGGTTGAACTCACGCCGGCCTACCGTGACGAACGCTTTCGCCCCTACCTCGAACGCTCAATTGGTTCTCGCGAACGAGAGCGTTGATACTCGTCGTTCCAGCGACCGTCGAGGGTGCGTTCACCGTGGTCGCGCACCGCACCGATTTGCCGAGCCCGCGATAGCGAGATCGACTCTTCGCGACTACCACGTGCGTCATGGAGTTCGGGATACTGCAGGGTGATGGCCCGGTCAACCGTCTGGGCGGGCAGTCCCCACGGGGCCGCATTCGCCCACGCCGCAACGATGTCGCTGCGCGTTACACGGGACTGCCCTTCGAACGACGCAGCGAAGAGGTGTTCATCAATGGTGTCTCGTCCCCGACGCGGAGCGGGCACCACCGCCACTTCTTCGAATCGTGTCAGCTCGGCGGCCCAGCGCTCTTGTATTTCTGCTCGAGTCCACTGCTCTTTAGCGGGTCGATCCTCAAAGTGGCCACCCCAGAGGGCGCGGTATCCCTCGTCGAGGCCGAGGACGTGGTCAGTGCCGTAGAACGAGCGCCACGGCCGCCATGGCGTGTCGCGAGCGACGGCGTCACGGAGATGAGCGCCGTAGACGGCGTCGGCCGCGAGGAGGTGGCCACTGAGCGCACGACGATCCAGCACGCCGGTCTGGCCGACCGGTTGTGCGCCAACGAGAACGTGGTCGTGCAGATGGGGCTCGCCGTGTCGATTGACGCCGTGCGTGAAGGCGGCAATGCGAGCCCACGAGGCCGGGTCTTCGTAGTCACCACCGAAGCGACGATCCCGTACCACCAGGGCACGCTCCTCGAGATAGGTGATCGCTTCTCGCGCAGCCTCCTGATGAGCGGCCACGATGGCCGGCGCCGAAGCGGCATCAACCGCCAACAGGATCGACGTCGGACGCGGGGCGGCAATCACTATGTCGTATCCCACGGTGCGCGCTCGACTCGTCGAAGCGAAGACGCGCGCCACGGCGTCTTCCTCGAGTGGGTCTCTACCGCGAAGCCAGCGGCCAGCGGGACCGGCGCGAAGGCCGTCGAGTTCGAGCGCGGGATCGTTCGTGAAATACGAAACGTCCGCTGAGGTGCGTGGATAGACACGAATCATGGAGCCCCTTACGGGACTCAACGGTCGTGCGTACCTTTAGAGCGCGTCGAGAATTCGCTGCGCGAGCTCACGTCCCGCCGACGCGAACGCTGGCGTGGCGATAACCGCGCCGGGTCCGGCCAGCACCATCAAGTGGTCGAGGAACTCGCGGCTCGTCACCCGAAACTTCACGGCGTGACGACCCTCACCGAGCGTGGCCCACTGGGCGCCGGGCAGAGGTTCGAAGAGGTACCGCGTACCGGCGTCAATGACCGCAACGACTTCGTCTCCGCTTTCGGCGATCTGCGTCAACCAGTTAGAGACGTCATCGTGTGGACGCTCCTCGACGGCGGGCGACTTAGCCAGCAGAGCGCTAATGCGATCGATACGGAACGTGCGCCACTGGTTGCGCGTGGTGCAGTAGGCCCGAACGTAGCTGTGACCGTTCAGCACCTTCACCTCACGCGGCACGATGACGCGCTCATTCGCGGCGTCGCTCTACCCCGGAACATAGAGGATCTTGAGTTCTTCGTTGCGCGCTACCGCGTCGTTCACTGCGCTCAACATCTCTTCGTGCACCGTGTGCTCCACCGAGACGAAGTCCGCCACCACAGCCTCGATCTTCGCGATGGTCGAGAAGATCGCCGGGTCGTCGTAGAGACGAGAGGCTTCGCGCAGGGCGATGTTGAGTTCGAATAGGTCCCGCCACATCAACGCCGATGGCTCGTCGGCGTCGTTGATGTACTCCATGCGATAGGTCGAGTCCTCGGTGTCCTCGTTGTCCCAGTCGTCACAGAACTTCATCACGCGGGCTGGGAATTGGAGGCCGCCGTCGTGCGAGCCGGCCAGCGGCTCGAGGGTAACGAGACGCCCCATGATGAGACGCACGTCCTCGGGGCGCATCGAGAACCGCTGCGCCAGTTCTGAGACCTTGAGGCCATCCTCGGCGTTATAGACGGCGTGCAGCAACTGCAGTGTTTGACCCAGCACGTCACTCGACGACGGCGTCGAGAAGGAGACGCCGTCGAGCGACGGCACCTTGCCGCGGTTGACGGCCTTCAGCCACGCGGTCAGTTCCTTGATGAGCGACTTCGGACTCGTCAGGCGCAGACGGTCGGCCCCTTCGAGCACAAACTTCAGCGCCGCGTGCGGGTCGTCAAAGGAAAGGCCCACTTCGACCTTGCCGTTGCCCTTCCTCGCGGCAACGGCGTGGGGATACTGGCGCTCGAGCAACTCGGCGTAGTTGTCATTGGTAACAACGACGACGTCGATTGGCGTTGGCGTCTTCTGGTACTGCGGACGCCAGGCGTCAGTCAACTCGGCGATCTCAGGGTCAACGTCAAAGGTGTCGGGCAGCACGATTGGCATGGACGTAATACGCGACAGACGGTAGCCCTTGAGCTCGCCTGATCCGGCCACGCGAGCGACCAGGTAGGTGATGCCGTCGACATTGAGCGTCTTCAGTGGTTCGACGATGCGAACCTTTTTGGTCGAACTCTGGTACTCAAAACTCAGTGCCCGGCGAAGGTGGAGCGCACGAACAATCGGACCCACGTAGGCGGAGTATTCGAGGCCGCCGTCGCCGGCTGGCACTTCGTTAAAGACACTGAAGGCGCCAGAGTTGCCGAAACCACAGAATCGCAAGGCCAGCTGCACGACGCGCTGTTCGTCCGGCGTGAAGTGAATGACCGGGGCGTAGCCACTTGAAGGGTCGATCTGGTAGCCGCTCGCCCCATCGGGTAGCACCACGGTCTCAATGTCGAAGCCATACTCACGGATGGCCTTCTTGTCGCGCTCAAACTTCTGGCGCACCGCGACGTCTGAACCCTCGTAGGCCAGCACCTTCTTCGGGTTCTTGCTCGTCACTGGGTACTCGTCGATCTTGAGCTGACGAATGATTTCGTCCTGGGTAAGCGGCTTGCCTTCGACGTGGGCGCGCTGCAAGAGCAGCAGTAGTGCCACCAAACGCTCTCGACTTTGTTCGTTGCCGCCGCGGTAACTGCTCATTTCACTCCTTGGTCGCTAGCCAAGGGTAGCGGTAGCGGCGCTCCCTCGACTCGTCTTCGATGTCGAACTTACTCGGCTGACTCGCGACGCCAGGGGCCCGAGCGGCCACCCGACTTTTCCCACAGGGCGACCTCTTCGATCATCATCGTGCGGTCGATTGATTTACACATGTCGTAGATGGTCAAGGCGGCGACCGAAGCGGCCATCATGGCCTCCATCTCGACGCCGGTCCGGTCAATGGTGTCGACGTTGGCTTCGACCAAGACGTAGGTATCACCGACCACGAAGTTCACGTGGACCGAACCAACTAGCACCGGGTGGGCCATTGGCAAGAGGGCGGCGGCCTGTTTGGCGGCTTGCATGCCGGCGACGCGGGCGGTGGCGAGCACGTCACCCTTTTGAATGGCGTTGGCGGCGATGGCCACGGTGGTGGCGGGCAGCATGGTCACGTGGGCGCGGGCCAGTGCCCGCCGGGCAGTGACCTCGAGGGGACCACGGTCGAGCGAAAACCCGCTCAGTGGCGTCGGTCGGAGGTGGTGGAAGTCGTCCACCGCTTCACTCTAGCCATCGCGACACCACCATTTGAAGGCACCGGTAAACTTGGTTCACACGCAGTTGAAAGAGAACCACTATGCCTACGTACGAATACGAATGTCAGTCGTGCCACGAGCGCGTTGAAGCCTTCCAGTCGTTCGCGGACGCCCCTCTCACCACGTGTAGCGCCTGCGGTGGCGAGCTGAAGAAGGTCTTCTCCGGCGTCGGCATCGTCTTTAAGGGCAGCGGCTTCTACAAAACCGACAGCCGCGGTTCCTCCAGCGGCGACTAACTCATTGCCCGCCACAGTGCCGGCGAGTAAGGTCAGCAATACATAGCACGATGTCGTTTCGACGTCGCTGACCGAGGGAGGCCCCGTGGCCACAACATTCATCGCCATCGCCATCGTCGTGGTGCTGCTGGTCATTGTTTTTCTGGTGCGCGCGGTGCGCATCGTCCAGCAGGGATTCGTGGGTGTGGTCACCCGACTCGGTCAGTTCAAGGCCGTCAAGGAACCAGGCCTGACCTTCATCATCCCCTTCATCGAGGCCATTCGAATCGTTGACGTCCGCGAAACTCCCCGCACCGGTGACCGTCAGCAGGTCATCACTCGCGACAACGTGGCCGTTATCGTGAACGCGACCATTTTCAGCCAAGTTGTTGACGTCCGCCTGGCCCTTTTCACCAACTCCGACTACTTGGTCAGTGTCGACAATCTGGCCCGGACCTCCGTTCGCGCCGTCTTCGGCTCCATCACCCTGGACGAAGCCTTCTCGCAGCGTGAACGTATTGGCACGCTGCTGCAGACCCAGATGGAAGAAGCGACCGACAAGTGGGGCGTCCGCATCAACCGTGTCGAGGTGCTCGAGATCACTCCACCAGAACAGATCCTCCAGGCCATGGCCCTGCAGAAGCAGGCCGATCAGGAGAAGCGCGCCCGCATTCTCGAGTCCGAAGGTACCCAGCAGGCCGCCGTCAACGTGGCCGACGGTCAGCGCCAGGCGGCTATCAAGGAAGCCGAGGGTGCTCAGCAGTCGGCAATCCTCCGGGCCGAAGGTCTACGCCAGGCCACGATTCTCGAGGCCGAAGGCCGCGCCCAGGCCGTCGCCCTGGTCTATGCCGCCATTAAGGGCCAGGACCCCGACCCGACACTGGTCGCCATTTTGCAGCTCGACACCCTGGCCAAGTTCGCCGAATCGGAGAACACCAAGTTGATCATCCCGGCCGAGAGCTCTGCCCTCCTCGGTGCCGCGCAGGCCATCAAGAGCGTCATGGAAGCCGTCCCCGGCACGGGGACACCCGCGAGCTAGTTCCGCGGTCGCACGAACAACGTCGTGCCCAGCACCTTGGTCACGATGACCGCCGCACCTTTTTCGATCGTCGGGCCGTCACTGACCGCTCGCCACGTTTCGCCGCGGAGGCGTACGCGGCCCGGGTGGAGGTCGTCACCGGTTTCTTCTTCAATGACGCCCAGCTGTCCCGAAAGAGCGGCCGAGGCTGGCGCGATCAAATCGCCGGGGCGGCGCTTGCCCATCGTCCGCAGCGCAAAGGGCCGCAGGGACAGCGTCGACACCACCGACACGATCAGCCAGACCAGCGCCTGCACCGGAAACGAGACGTGCGCGGTGTCGAGCACTATGGCCACGATGGCGCCGAGCGCGACAAATCCACCGACTAAGGCGTTCGTGTGCAGTTCCGCCCACGCGCTGATTACCAGAATGACAATCCAGAAAAGTAGGTCCACAGCCGCAGTCTATGCATCGCCGTGGGCCAGAACAATGGACCAGAACTAGGCTGGAACCGTGCTGCTGGCCTCGATTGAATCTCCCGCCGACCTCTTGGCCCTCTCTTACGAGCAGCTCGACGAGCTCAGTGCCGAAATTCGCGAATTCATCATCGCCACCGTCGCCTCTACCGGTGGCCACTTAGGCTCCAACCTCGGCGTGGTGGAGTTAACGCTGGCCCTGCACCGTGTCTTTGAGTCGCCAAAGGACATCCTGCTCTTCGATACCGGGCACCAGTCCTACGTGCATAAGTTGCTGACCGGGCGTCGCTACGGCTTTAAGAACCTTCGCAAGCGTGGCGGTCTCTCGGGCTACCCGAACCGCAGCGAAAGCCCCCACGACTGGATCGAGTCCTCGCACGCCTCGACCGCCCTCTCCTACGCCCACGGCCTCTCGGTCGCGCTGGAGCAGAAGCACGAACTCATTGGTCACGGCGGACGTCGTCACGTCGTGGCGGTGGTCGGCGATGGTTCCTTAACCGGCGGCATGGCCTACGAGGCCCTCAATAACTTGGGCGTGGCCAACCAGCGCGTCGTGATCGTCCTTAACGACAACGGCCGCAGCTATGCCCCGACTATCTCGAAGCTGTCGACCTCTCTGACGTCGCTGCGCCTCAACCCCACCTACCTCACCCTGCGCCAGCGCATTCGTAAGCTCCTCCCCCGTCTCACTCGGCTTGGCAAGGTGGCGTACAAGGGCATTGACGGAGCGGCCAACGTCGTACGTGAAATGGTCACGCCCCGCACCTTCTTCGAAGACCTCGGTGTTCGCTACGTCGGCCCCCTCGATGGCCACAACATCGAAGTGATGGAGTCGGCCCTGCGCAACGCGGCCGAATGGGATGGCCCAATTGTGGTGCACGTCTTGACGGAGAAGGGCCGCGGCTACGCCCCCGCCACGGCCGACGACCTCAAGATGCACGACTTCAAGCTGCCGCCGAAGAATGCCGCCCAGGCCCCCAAGACCTACACTCAGGTGTTTTCCGAGTCATTGCTCGAGGCCGGAGGCCGCGACGAGCGCATTGTCGCTATCACCGCGGCCATGGCTGGCCCCACGGGACTGCTCCCCTTCCAGGCCGCCTTCCCCGACCGTTTCTTCGACGTGGGTATCGCGGAGCAGCACGCCGTCACCGCCGCGGCCGGCATGGCCATGGGCGGGCTCAAGCCCGTGGTAGCCATTTACTCCACCTTCTTTAGCCGGGCCTTCGACCAGGCCAATCTCGACGTGGGCCTCTTGAATCTGCCCGTGACCTTCGTCTTCGACCGAGCCGGTATTACCGGCGACGACGGTCCGAGCCACCACGGCATTTTGGACATGGCCCTGTGCTTGGCCATTCCGAATATGACGGTCTTCGCCCCCTCCAGCGCGGCTGAGATTCCCGTCATGCTCGAGACCGCTCTCAGCCTCCCGACGCCAACCGCCTTGCGCTTCCCCAAGACCCCGCCGCAGCCGTTCGATGGTCTCGTTGGCAGTGGCCTCCAGGCCCGTCGCGTCCAGCAGGGCAACGGGAAGCTCTGTGTCTTGGCCGTCGGAAAGATGGCCGATGCCGCCTACCAGGCGCTCGCCCTGCTCGGCGCCTCGGCAGCCGACGTCACCCTCTACGACGTTCGGGTGCTGCCACCCGATCCGGCGATGATTGATGACGCCGTGACCCACGAGCGGGTTATTACTATTGAAGACGGCACCCGTCACGGAGGCGCCGGCACGCTCATGGTCTCGGCCGTTCGCGGACGGGCCCAGGAACGGGGCCTTGCCTTCCCCACCACTCGGATTCTCGGCGTTCCCCGTGCCTACCTGGAGCACCACACCCCGGACGCGCTGCTGCACGAACTGGGCCTCGACGTCGAAGGTATTGCCGGGGCCATGCACCGGCTGCTGCACGACGAGCCGGAGTTCCCACGGCCCGTGCCCGAAGCGCCGCGCCCGACCTTCTTCTAGTCACCTGCACGCTGGCGCAATAGTGGCATCTAGTGTGCGGGTATGAGCTTTGAAGTCGAACTAACCCCAGAACAGTGGCGCGAGAAACTCGACGCCGACCGATTTGCCGTGCTGCGTGAAGCAGCCACCGAAGCCCCCTTCACGGGCTCGTTGCTGCACGTCGACGCCGACGGCGTGTTCACCTGTGGCGGCTGTGGCCAGCACCTTTTCACCAGCGAGCAGAAGTTTGACTCCGGCTGTGGCTGGCCCAGTTTCGACGCCTGCGTCGAGGGCAGCATCATTGAGCGACCCGACTACAGCTTGTCGCGCGCTCGCACCGAAATTCTCTGCTCGCGCTGCGGCGGCCACCTGGGCCACGTCTTTCCCGACGGCCCGACGCCGACCGGTTTGCGCTACTGCGTGAACTCGCTGGCGATCGACTTCGACGAAGCCAAGAACTAAACGTCGAGGAAGCGGCGGATCGCCAGGGCCGAGCCCACCGATCCAATCACCACGCCCACGGCCAGGACCACTAGGTTGGTGCCCCACACGTCGCCGGCACTCAACTGGAACTCGTTGTGCAACGGGTACCAGATGTGCAGCGCTGTCACGGCCAGCATCGCCACACCCGAACCGATGAGGCCCTGGACGAAGCCCTCAGTGATGTAGGGGATGCGGATAAACCAGTTGGTTGCACCGACCAGCTTCATCACTGAGACCTCGCGACGACGGGCGAAAATGGCCATGCGAATCGTGTTCAAGATCAAGACACCGGCGGAGAGCAGCAACACGCCGGCCAGCACCAAGAAGACGATCTGGATGATCCGAATTGCGTGTTCCATCTCACGGATCTGCTGCTCCGGCACGGTGACCAGGTAGACCCCGGGGTCGTGCTGGAAGGTCGTCTGAACCGTCACGGCGTCCGTGGGAATCGTGGGAATGCAGCGGAACGACACGGGCATGTCGCTGACCTTGAGCGACTCGAACTCCGAGGTCGGCAGCAACTGCTTGGCCTCTTGGTAGTCCTGGAGCTGGGAGTAGTAGGTGCAGGACTTCACCAGTGGCAAGTTGGCCAACTGGGTGCGCACCGAGTTGATCTCACCCGACGAGGCAGTGGCCTGCATCCAGATGGTCACGCGGGTACCGTTTTGCCACTGGGCCGACGCCTGCGCGGCACTTTGCTTCAACAGCAGCGCCGAACCCACGAGGGACAAGGACACGGCCACCGTCAACACGGCCGCGATGGTCATCATGCGGTTGCGCCAGAGGTTCGAGAAGGTTTCTTTAAAGGCGTAGCGGAGGTAGGAGTTCATTACAGGCTCGCTTCGTCAAGGCCGTAGACACCACGGACCTGGTCACGGACGATTTCGCCCTTTTCGAGTTCGATAACGCGGCGACGCATGCGGTCGACCATGGCCTTGTCGTGCGTGGCCATGACGACCGTGGTGCCGGTGCGGTTAATGCGCTCGAGCAGGGCCATGATGGACTCGGAGTTCGATGGGTCCAGGTTGCCGGTCGGTTCGTCGGCCAGCAGAATCAGCGGGCGGTTAACGAAGGCGCGGGCGACGGCCACGCGCTGCTGCTCACCACCGGAGAGCTCGCTGGGCAGGTTGCCCGACTTTTCGCCGAGGCCGACCAGTTCAAGAATCTGGGGGACCTGGCTCTCGACCGTCGAACGGGGGCGGCCAATCACCTCGAGGGCGAAGGCCACGTTTTCGAACACGGTCTTGTTGGGCAGCAAGCGGAAGTCCTGGAAAACGCAACCAATGTTGCGGCGCAGGTAGGGCACGCGCCACTTGGGCAACGCCCCGATGTCGCGGCCGGCCTCGAGAATACGACCCTGGTCGGGTAGCTCTTCACGAAGGAGCAGTCGAAGGAACGTCGTCTTACCGGAACCGGAGGCACCGACGAGGAAGACGAACTCACCCTTTTCAATATCGAGATTGACGTTGGTGAGGGCAGGGGTTCCGTTCTTATACGTCTTGGAGACATTTTCGAAGCGAATCACGGCAACACCCCCTTTAGGGAACTCTGCGGGCACCGAAGTACCGCGAACGGATTACTCCATTCTACTGAGCGCACTCTGGTCAACGGCGATGGGAACCGTTGCAATTACTGGTGTTTCAAAGTTCTTAGGCTTTGGCGCGCTGGCGACGCAGCTCCGCTTCCATGAAGTCATCGAGGTCACCGTCGAGGACGGCCTCCACGTTGCCGGTCTCGAAATCACTACGGTGATCCTTGACCAATTGATACGGCGCCTGGACGTAACTACGGATCTGGGAACCCCAGGCGTTTTCACCCCGGTTACCCGAGAGGGCGTCAAGTTCAGCTTGGCGTTCAGCGCGGGCCTTCTCGGCCAACTTGGCGGCCAAGATCTGCATGGCGCGAGCACGGTTCTGGTGCTGGCTGCGTTCGTTCTGACAACTGACCACGATGCCGGTCGGCAAGTGGGTGATGCGAATGGCCGAGTCAGTCTTGTTGATGTGCTGGCCACCAGCACCCGAGGCACGGAAGGTGTCGACGCGCAAGTCCTTTTCTTCGATGTCCACTTCCCCACCGTCGTCGTCGAGGAACGGCGTTACTTCGAGGCTGGCGAAGCTGGTCTGGCGACGGGCCTGGGAGTCGAAGGGACTGATGCGAACGAGTCGGTGCACCCCGCGTTCGGCCGAGAGCCAGCCGTAGGCGAAGCGGCCCTTAACGATGAAGGTCGCCGACAACAAACCGGCCTCTTGGCCCTCGGTCGCTTCATCGACTTCAATACCGAAGCCCCGGCGCTCGGCCCAGCGCATGTACATGCGCAGCAGCATCTCGGTCCAGTCCTGGGCGTCGGTGCCACCGGCGCCGGCGTGGAGTTCGACGATGGCGTCATTGGCGTCGTAGGGACCAGAAAAGAGGCTCTGGGTTTCGAGCGAGGCAAT
>Ga0164296_1003075_pt1 | contig 15995 bp, 16 predicted proteins | sample GEODES057metaG_FD_113533 | JGI IMG/M metagenome (GOLD analysis project Ga0164296, IMG submission 113533) | Dystrophic lake water microbial communities from Trout Bog Lake, Wisconsin, USA - GEODES057 metaG | ecosystem: Environmental > Aquatic > Freshwater > Lake | place: USA: Trout Bog Lake... | reverse complement strand
CGAAACCTTCGACATCTCTCGCCACACCATCGTTGACCCCGAACAGAATGACCGTTCAGGAAGTTTGATGTGTCCGCGATGTCCCCGCACACCTGTCCACCATGTCCCCGGTCGGGACAACCCTGGCCCGCGACCACGGCGCCCGCGTCACCGGCATCACCCTCTCCCAGGAACAACTCGACGCCGCCCGCGCCCGCGCCGCAGCCGAAGGCATCTCCGACCGCGTCCACTTCGAACTGCTCGACTACCGCGCCATGAACCGCCGCTTCGACCGCATCGTCTCCGTCGGCATATTCGAACACGTAGGGGTCAACCACTTCGACGCATTCTTCGCTACCGTCCGCCAGAACCTCGCCCCCGACGGCGTCGCCTTACTCCACGCCATTGGCCGCAGCACCCCCCCCGCCAGCACCAACCGCTGGATCACCAAATACATCTTCCCCGGCGGCTACTGCCCCGCCCTCTCCGAAGTCCTCCCCGCCATCGAACGCTCCGGCCTCTGGACCACCGACATCGAAATCCTCCGCCTCCACTACGCCGAAACCCTGCGCCACTGGCGCCACCGCTTCGCCGCCAACCGCGCCAAAATCGCCGCCCTCTACGACGAACGCTTCTGCCGCATGTTCGAATTCTATCTGTCCTGCAGCGAACTCTCCTTCCGCGTCGGCGAACTCATGATCTTCCAAATCCAACTCACCAAAGACCGCGGCGCCGTCCCCCTCACCCGCGACTACATCCACACCGCCGAGCACGCGCCCCCTGCGCAGACCCGTTTCGCGGCCGAGTGAGGGAAGGCCAGGGCAGAGCCCTGGCCTTCCCTACCGCCCAGCAGTTCTCAAGCGCCCGCCAGCATCATGCCGTCGATGCGCACGGTGGGGGCGTCGGTGCCGCGGCGGAAACGGAGATCGTTGGCCGGGGTGAGGTTGGCAAACATTTCCTGCAGCGTGCCGGCGATGGTGATTTCGGCGACAGGTTCGGCGAGTTTGCCGTTACGGATCATGTAGCCGGCCGCACCGCGGCTGTAGTCGCCGGTGACGCCGTTGATTCCGATGCCGATGAGCTCGGTGACAAAGAGGCCTTCGGTGATGTCGGCCATGAGGTCGTCGGGCGAGAGGGTTCCGGCGGCGAGGTAGAGGTTGCTGGTGGTGGGTGAGGGTGGGCCCGAGGTGCCGCGGCCGGCGTGGCCGGTGGTGGCGAGGCCGAGTTGCTTGGCGGAGCGGGTGTCGAGCACCCAGGATTGCAGGATGCCGTCTTCGATCAGGACGAGGGGGCGGGTGGGCACGCCTTCGCCGTCGAAGGGTTTGGAGCGCAGGCCGCGGATACGGCGGGGGTCGTCGGTGATGGTGATGCCGGCGGGGAAGATGCGGGCGCCCATCTTGTCCTTGAGGAAGGAGGTGCCGCGCGCGACGGAGGCACCGTTGATGGCGGAGGCGAAGTGCCCGACCAGGCCGGCGGAGACGCGGGGGTCGTAGATCACCGAGACTTTGCCGGTTTTGGCGCGGACCGGGTTGAGCCGCGCGATCGCCCGTGTGCCGGCGGAGCGGCCGATGGCGGCGGCGTCCTCGAGGTCGGCGAGGTGGACGGCGGTGGAGTAGTCGTAGTCGCGCTGCATCCCCGTGCCTTCGCCGACCAGTGCGGTGGCGGAGATTGAGTGGCTGGTGCGGGAGTAGCGGCCCGAGAAGCCGGCTGACGTGACGAGGGTGATGTCGGTACGGCCGTAGCCGGCTTCGGCGCCTTCGGAGTTGGTCACGCCGGGGACCGCCATGGCGGCGTCCTCGGCGGCGGCCGTGCGGGCGATGAGCGCCTGGGCATCGGGCTCGGCGGGATCGTCGAGATCGAGCCCGACGGCGGAGGTTGCCATCGCTTCGGCGGCGAGGCCGGCATAGGGATCCTCAGGGACGACCCGGGCCATGTCCACCGCGCGTTCGGCCAGCGCCGCGAAGCCTGCCGGATCGGCGGCGGAGGACGAGACGATCGCCGAGCGCCGGCCGACGAACACGCGCAGCCCAAGGTCGCGCCCTTCAGCCCGCTCGAGATGCTCGATCTTGCCGAGCCGCCGTTGCACGCTGAGCGAGGTGCCGGACACCAGCACGGCATCCGCGGCATCCGCGCCCGCCGCCTTGGCGCGGGAAATGAGGTCAGCGAGCAGGCTTTCGGTGTCCATCGTGGTCTCCTCAGGCCGCCAGCTGGTCGGCGATGGCGCCGATGGCCGGCACACGCTCGGCCGGGCCCATGGTCGCGAGCGTCGGCTTGCCGCGGAAGATGCGGGCCGCGGCGCGTTCGATATCGGCGATGGTGACGGCGTCGATCTTGCCCACGGTTTCCGCCGTCGGGACGATGCGGCCGAACACCTGGATCTGCCGCGCCAGCTGTTCGCAGCGGCTGCCGGTGCTTTCCAGCGACATCAGCAGGCTCGCCTTCACCTGCGCCCGCGCCCGCTGCACCTCGGCCGCGCCCACTTCGCGCTGCACCTTGCGCAGCTCGTCGAGCACGACGGGCATCAGCTCCGCCGCCTCGCTCTCGCCGGTGCCGGCGTAAATGCCGAACAGCCCGCCATCCATGTAGGGCGCCGAGAAGGAATAGACGGAATAGACCAGCCCGCGCTTCTCCCGCACTTCCTGGAACAGCCGCGACGACATCCCGCCACCCAGCAGCGTCGAGAGCAGCATCGCCGGGTAGTAGTCGACGTCGCCGTAGCCGATCGAGGGGAAGCCGAGGACGATATGCACCTGGTCGAGGTCGCGGTCCTCGCGGAACTCGCCGCCCTCATAGGCCCCCGGCAGCGCCGGCGGCGCCGGCAGGCGCGGCAGGTCGGCGAAATTGGTCTCGACCAGCTTGAGGAAATGGTCGTGATCGATATTCCCCGCCGCGGCGACGACGGTGTTGGTCGCCGCATAGTGCCGGCGCATGTAGCCCATCAGCACGTCGCGCTTCATGCCCTTGATGCGGTCCTCGGTGCCCAGCACCGGGCGGCCCATGGGCTGGCCGGGATAGGCGGCCTCCTGGAAGTGGTCGAAGATGATGTCGTCCGGCGTGTCGTTGGCCTGGCCGATCTCCTGCAGGATGACGCCGCGCTCGCGCTCCAGCTCATCCGGGTCGAAGGAGGAATGGGTCAGGATGTCGCCGATGATGTCGGCCCCGAGCGCGGTGTCCTCCTTCAGCACCTTCACGTAGAACGCGGTCTGCTCGCGCGCCGTGTAGGCGTTGATGTGGCCGCCGACCGCCTCGATCTCCTCGGCGATTTCTGTCGCCGAGCGCCGTTCGGTGCCCTTGAAGGCCATGTGCTCGAGGAAATGCGAGACCCCGTTCTCCTCGGCCGTCTCATGCCGCGTCCCCGCCGCGACGTAGGCGCCGAGCGAGACCGTCTCCACCCGCTCCATCCGCTCGGTGACCACCGTCAGCCCCGAGGGGAGGCGGGTCAGGCGGATGGCATCGCCGTTCGGCGTAGTGGTCATGCGGCATTCCTTCGGGTGAGGACGCGGACCTGGGCCTGGATGGTGGCGAGGTCGGGCGCGCAGACGGTATAGCGTTCCTCCCTCTCATATAGGTCGCCGAGGCGCGATGGCAGGGGGGGACGGATGCCGGTCGCCTGCTCCATCGCATCGGGGAATTTCGCGGGATGCGCGGTCGCCATGGCGACGGTCGGCACGCCGGCCACGGGATGCGCCCGCGCCGCCGCCACGCCGATCGCCGTATGGGGGTCGGCGAGGTAGCCGCATTCGCCGTGAAGGCGGCGGATTTCCGCCAGCGTGCCCTCGTCGTCAAGCATGAAGCCCTGGAACAGCTTGGTGGCCTGGCGCCAGACCGCGTCCGGGATCGGCATTCGCCCCTCCGCCCGGAACCGCGCCATCACCGCCGCGGTCGCCGCCCCGTCGCGCTCCATCAGCTCGAACAGCAGCCGCTCGAAGTTGGAGCTCACCTGGATGTCCATCGACGGCGACAGCGACGGCGCCACCGCGCGCATCGACATGTCGTTGGACGCCAGGAACCGCGCCAGGATGTCGTTGCGGTTCGCCCCGATGGTCAGCCGCGCGATCGGCAGCCCCATCCGCCGCGCCGCCCAGGCCGCCAGCACATTGCCGAAATTCCCCGTCGGCACCGCGAAGGCCACCTCGCGGTCCGGCGCCCCAAGCGCCAGGGCCGAGGCCACGTAATACGGAATCTGCGCCGCCACCCGCGCCCAGTTGATCGAATTCACCGCCGAGAGGTGCATTTCCTGGCGGAATGGCTGGTCGGCGAACATCGCCTTCACCAGGTCCTGGCAGTCATCGAACGTGCCGGTCACCGCGATATTCGCCACGTTGGGCGCCATCACCGTGGTCATTTGCCGGCGCTGCACCGCGCTGGTGCGCTCATGCGGATGCAGGATGACGATATCCACCCGCTCCCGCCCCGCGCAGGCCTCGATCGCCGCCGATCCGGTATCGCCCGACGTCGCGCCGACGATCGTCACCCGCGCGTCCTGCGCCTCCAGCACATGATCGAACAGCCGCCCGAGCAGCTGCATCGCCATGTCCTTGAACGCCAGCGTCGGCCCGTGGAACAGCTCCTGCGTCCACAGATTGGCATCGAGCTGCACCAGCGGCGCCACCGCGGGATGGCCGAACCCCGCATAGGCCTCGTCGCACAGCCGCTGCAGCGTCGTAAACGGGATCGTCTCCCCCACAAACGGCCGCATCACCCGCGCCGCAAGCTCCGCATACGGCAGCCCGCGCAACGCCCGCCAGTCAGCGGCGACGAACTGCGGCCAGCTCTGCGGCACGTAGAGCCCGCCGTCCTCGGCGAGCCCCGCCAGCAGAACGCCGGTGAAATCGCGCGCGGGCGCATGCCCGCGGGTGGAGATGTAGCGCATGGTTACCGCCCGGTCGTGGTGGGTCGCGCCTTGTCAGCCAACTGCCGCTCGGGATCAATGGGTGTGTGCGCGCAGCAGGGACAGCACCGATGCGCGGCCTCGGACCTCAGGGCCGCAGTTTCGCAAAGGCCGCGTTGAGACACTCCACCGCCCCAGGGGTGAAGACGTAGTGACCCTCGACATAAGTCTTCTTCACGCCGGCTGGCGGGAACAGCTGTTTGGGAATGAAGGGCTCCACGATCGCGTGCTTGTAGCGTTTCAGCAGCCGGTTATGCATCTGGCCCAGCACGCGGACGCGATCCCTGATCGGAACCGGCGCGAGATCGCCTTTCATCGCCGCCTCAACCGGGCCAAGCTCCAGTGTGGCCCGCGCTGCCACGAACTCCGCCGCACGGATCACCTTGAAGTTCGCATCCTTGCGGCTTCCGATAATATTAAGAGCCCGCAAGATCTCGGTATCGATCGAATTGAGCGAGGCATTGCGTCGTCCACGGTCAAGCTCGGGCGGCTCGCTGAAGCCGAGGAAGGTCTTGAGAAAATGATCGAGCAGTTCGACCTTCTGGTCCATCAGGACATCGTAGCAGACGATCCTAGTGTGATCGATACCGAAATGCTCCGCAAACCGATCAAGCAATATCTCGGGATTGATCACCGGATCCTCCGGCTTGGCCATGAAGCCGCTGACCCGCTCGGCCAGGCTCATCGTCTCGCCGCGCTTCACCCCGCCTTGCCAGTCCGACACGATCACGTCCGACCAGCGTCGCAGATAATGCACGATGGTCGCCTCTGACGAACCGATCATCGCCTTGAACTGCCGGATCTCCTCGCTGGTCAGCCGCGACAGATCCTCCGCCGAGATCAGGATCGCCTCGTGGCCGGCGGAATTCAGCCGCGCGAACGCCTCCGCAAGCGACGCCGCCTCCGGCGAGCGCAACTTCTTGGCCAGCACATAGTGGCCCGGCCCCTGATCGCCGAGCCATTCAGGCGGGTAGAAAATTCCACGCTCCCGGAACGCCGGCTGAAGCAGACGAAACGCGCGCTGCAGATAGGTTGTCGCCGTTTTGTGGGGGCCGATATGGATGATGTAGCGCGGCATTAGATCAGATGAACTCCATGTCGATGGGCCGTACCCGCGGGATCATCGCGGTCGCTTTCGACGGCCTCGGGCGCTGCGCTTCGATGCGCCGGGCCGGCCATCGCGACCGCGCGTTCACGAGCTCTCCGATCGGGCGGCTTCCGCGCGGCGGGCGCGCTTGCCACGGCCCTCCTCGTCGATCAATGCGAGACAACGGGCGAAGACCGCCATGACCTCCTCGGTCGAAGGCGCCGGCATCTCCGCGAATATGACCTTGTCTGACTTCATCGCCAGCCGGCTCGACGCCGGCAGAAAACGCTCGTTGATCGCGTCCACCACGGGTTGGTTGGCTTGCGAGAACGTCACGAAATCCGCTTCCGAAATACTCATCGGCGCGGGCGGCGGACCATCGCGATGGAGCAGCAGGCGCGCGACCATTCGGCACAGACGTGGGCCATCCGGCCGTGCCGCGAGGTGCTGGAACACGACCTGCTCGGCCGCCGACGGCGAGCGGTTGGTCACCTTGTCCGCCCGTGGCGCCACCAGCGAACGGTCCGTCAGCAACCGCAAGAAGCCGCCCACGAGGTCATGCCGCTCCTGGTCATACAGCCGCACCACGATCTGATCGCGTGGCAGGATGCTCGCGAACGGCTCGAGCGAGCGCACGAAGCCTGATGCGTAGTCGCGCAAGAACTCCGACTGCGTCAGCGATCCGAGTTTCCCCCCTTCGCGTTGCTCCCCGAGTTTGAGCGCCTGGAGATAGAGCGAGATCGCGTGGTCAACGAGATGGCGGACATAGAAAATCACCGTCACCTGATAGCCGGCCGCGGCGAACAACTCGCAGAGTTTCCGTGCCGGCTGCGCTTTGGCCCGCCGCATCGACTCGGAGGAGAATAACAGATCGCGCCCACCCGCTTCGGCGATGCAGGCTCGGACCCATTCGATGACCTGCGGACGCTCAGCCTCGGCCCGGCCAAGCAGCCGGGGATTGAGGATGAGCCCAAGGCCTGCACCGTTTCCCCCGACCACGTCGACTTTGGCGGCCTTGTCGCGCCCGTAGGGTAGCGGATAGTGAATACCCGCCTCCGCGAGCGGACCACGCATGGCCGCGAGGGCGGATTGTATGGCCGTCGTTCCGGTTTTCATCGCGCCGGTATGGAGGAAAACCCTCATGCCAGATGTCCTAGGCGGCCGAAACGACATTCGCGGCGCGCATCACCCGCAGCAGCGGCCTGAGCGGCTCGCGCGATCCGAGCCGGCGTGTCAGGACACGGACCAAGCGATGCAATCCGGCATGATCCTGCTCCTCGGCAAAGGGTACCATGGCCATCACAAGGTCGAGCAGGTGTGGCCACAGACGCGTAAATGTGGCACTCGTCGCATCATCGAAATGGGCCGCGATCGTTGTCGACCATCCAAAGGCGAACCGCCGCTCGGCCGCCGTGCCAGCGTCTGCCAGGGCCGCGGTGACGCCGGCGAACAAAGTGTCCCAGGCCGCTTCGACGAAGGCCTGCACTGGCGCACGCACCGTATCGATGCCGCAAAATGCATTCGCCCCCGACAGGGCATCCATCCGCGCGCTATCGATGCTGGATAGCAATGTATCATAGCGGGTCGCGGATGCTGGTCGTAGGCCGGAAGTGCCCCGGAACTCGCCGCGCACGAAACGCCCGAGGGTCGCGTCGTCGGGCTCCCGGCCACTGATGAACTCCATGGTCCTGATGTAGACCTGCGGGTCGTGGAAGAACATGGCGCGATAGTCGATCAGGCGGCTATTGGTGTGCAGCTCCGCCAGCCGGGCCAGCGAGATCAGCCATTCCAGAATACCGTAGTAGCCAACGCGCCCAGCCGGCCAGGTATCCTTTTCATTGCGGGCGCGGCGATCCCACGAATCCGCCATCTCCGCTGGTGGACGATGGATATGGATGCTGCGGAGGGCCGGCAATTCGGCGTGCAGGCGCGCCATGTGCAGGAAATAGCGCGGCTGCTTGTCGCCGATGGCGATCAGGTTGCCGGCGCGAAGCTTCTCACGCAGGGTCGCCTGGATGTTGCGCGCGTTCTTCTCATCGCGCGAAGCGTAGCTGGAATCGAAAAAGGCGTCCGGCGAAACGACCGTTCGGTAGTCGAGCTTGAAGTGCTCGCGGAAATATTCGTTCGAGCAGAAACACTCCGGATCATTATTGATCGCCCTGACAACCGCGGTCGTACCCGATCGGGCGATACCCAGCACCACAAAATCGAGCTTCCGATGTTCACTCACAGGGCAGCATTCCTCGATGTGCTAGAATTCAGGCGGAGAATTCACGACAGCGCCATGGCTTGGGCAGTCTATCGCGCCGGCGGGAAAACGTGTCAACCGCGCCCGGCAGCCATCCGCACGCCCTAGCCAAAGCGCAAAAGAGCCGCGCCGCCGGCGATGATGGCCACCGCGATCCAGCCCCGCCGACCAGGCCGCTCGCCGAGGAACACTCGGGCAAATCCAACGCCGAACAGCATGGCGGTCTCCCGTACCGCCGCCACCGGAGCGATTGGCGCAACAGTCATTGCCCACAGTGCCACGGCATAGGCGGCCATCGAGCAGCCGCCGCCGCCGATGCCACGCGCCCATTCCATCCCGGCCGGCAGACGGATCCGCTGACCCCGCAGCAGCCAAGCGAGCGCTGGCAGCACACAGAGCGGTTCGACCCAGAGTGTATAGGCCACCGGCGAATGGGACACGCGCGCGCCAAGGCCGTCGTTGATCGAGTAGGCCGCGATGATAACGCTGTTCGCCAATGCAAAGGGAATCGCGGCGGTCTCGCCAGGATTCCCGCTGCGCCTGGTCATCAGCACGACCCCGGCCGAAATTCCCAGAATTCCCGCCCAGGCCCATGACGACAGCACCTCTCCCAACACGCCGACAGCGACACATGCGGTCATGACCGGCGCCGTCCCGCGCATCAGTGGATAGACGAGCGACACCCCGCCCCGGCTGTAAGCCTCACCGATGAGGATGTAGTAAACAACATGGAGGGCAGCGGAGACGCCAAGATAGGGCCAGGAGGCGCGATCCGGCGGGGTCAGCCACGGCAGCACAAGCGCGCAAACGACCGTCGCGCCAACCGCCATCAACGCCATTTCGCGCCGCCGGTCGCTCTGCGAGCGAACAGCTACATTCCAGCCGGCATGCAGCACGGCACTGCTCAGCACAGCCGTCAGCACCAAAGGAGAGAGCGTCACCATATTGTCATGATGACGCTCCCGCCGCGCCGCGGCCATACATATCGGTATCGCCAGCCTCGCCTGCGCGAGGGCGGCGATGGTTCAGTCTGCCTTGCCTTTGCCGGCCTTGCGGACCAGAACGCCGCGCAGCCCACGCAACGCCTCAAGCACGTTATCGGCATGCGCGGCGATCACGGCCTCATCCGCGCGGCGTAGCCAGCCGGTGACATCGCGCATCCGCTCCGCGATCGTCGCATACTCGAGCTCGAGCCGCTTGGCTGCCGATGCCTTGTAGTTGACGATCCAGTCGGTGACTTCCTGCAGTTCGGCCGGACTGAGCGCCGCCTTCACCTTTTCGGATATCTTCCCGGTAGCGATGTTAGCCGAGCCCACCGGCTGCGACACGGTCTTTTTGTCGCCGGAGCCTGGCTGTGTCTTGACGATCTGAACGTTATTGCCGCGAACTCTGAAATGCATGGCGCGTACACCTATATGATGATTTGTGTGATCATCATATAGAGAGCCTCATGAGTCACGTCAAGTCCTCGTAGAACCGAGCACACGCCCTCATGGCCTCCGTCGCCACAATGCGGCGAAGGCGGCGAGTTCCGGCCCATTGAGGTCAGAGACGGCGCGGAACACCATCCCCTCCCCGCTCCAGCCGACCACCGCATAGCCGTCCCGGCCGGACGTCTCCGGCGCGGCATTGCCCTGGCCGGGCCAGACGAACAGGTCGATCGGGTGCTTGTCCTTGCGGTAGACCAGCGCCGCCACCGGCCGGCCGCCGATGTAGTCAAGCCGGCCGCCGACGAGAACAAAGCCTTGGGCGGCAAAATCCACCACCGGGGGGGCGTAGTCGATCCGCCCGTCGAACCATGGCTTCACGGTATGCTGGTCGGATGAGACCACGTCGGTCAGATGTCCCGGCTGCAGCGCGCGGACATGGCCAGCGACCAGTTCGGCCAGCCCGTCGTCGTGGCGGGCCGGGATCACGGCGAGGGCGATCGCAGCCGCAATCGCAGCCCCAGCGCCGAACGCGGTCAACGCGAGGAGCCGTGTCCGGGCGGGCCGCAAGGGGATCACCGGCGCCGGGATCAGCTTTGCCTCGAGCGCGGCGCGCAGGGCGGCTGGGGCACGCTCGGCCATCAGTGCGCCACGCAGGCGGCCGGAGAGGTCGCCGAGGTCGCGCTGCAGGGCGGCGCAGGCGGGGCAGTCCTGCACGTGGGCGGTCAGCACGGCGGTGGCGGCGGCGTCGAGTTCGCGGTCAAGGTCGGCCTGGATCAGCAGGCGCATCTCCTCGCAGGCGGCGACTGAATGGGTCATGGCAAACTTTCCTTGGCCCCGGCAGTCTGGCCGAGGCGGACCAGCAATTGCCGGCCGCGAAACAGACGGGACATCACGGTGCCGACCGGCACGCCGGTGATCCGCGCGATGTCGCGATAGGACATCTCCTCGAGCTCGCGCAGCACGATGCATTCGCGCAGCTCGACCGGCAGCGTCGCCAGGGCTTCGCGCAGCCGTCGGGAGGCTTCGCTGGCGGCGTATTCGCCTTCCGGCCCGCGCCCGGGATCGGCGAGGTGGCCGTGGGCGCCCTGGGCGTCGAGCGGCTCCTCGCGGGCGTCGCGCGTGCGGGCGAGGCGGTCGTAGGCGGTGTTGCGGACGATGCGCAGGAGCCAGGCGCGGGGATCGTCGCCGCGGTAGGACGCGAAATAGGTCAAGGCGCGCAGCATCGCTTCCTGGACGACGTCCTCGGCCGCCGCGCGCTCGCGCACCAGCCAGCGCGCGAGCGTGTAGGCCGCGTCGAGGTGGGGGAGCGCGATGCGGGCGAAATCGGCGTCAGCCAAGCGCGGCCTCGTCGGTCATGTCACGATGACCATGCCTGTCATATGGGGGTGGAGGCCACAGAAATACGTGTAGCGGCCGGGCGTGTCGAAGCTGCGGGCGAAAGCCTCGTCGGTGTCGAGCACCGGGGATTTGAAGCGGGGCGGGCGCTCGGCGTCGACGACGGAGTGGGGGATGTCGTCCCGATTGGTCCAGACAACACGGGTGCCGGCGGGGACGGTGAGGGTATCGGGGGCGAAGGTGAAGTTGTCGATCCTCACCTCGGCCTCCTCGCCGGCCGCCACCTGAGCGATGGCGGCCAGCAGCAGGGCGCGTCGCAGCATCGTCGCCCTCACGCGCCAAGGGGGGTGTCGATGACGGCGAGCGCCGACTGGCCCTGGACCAGGCTGACGCTCGCGACGCCGAGCATGGATTTCAGCCGGGAGGCATCGACCTTCATCGGGCCAGGGCTGGGGGCGGCGCCTGGGGCGGGCTGGGGGAAGGCGGTGGAGCGGCCGGAGTGGAAGGCGAGATTGCCTTCGACCTTCTGCATGACCTGGTGGATGTGGCCGTTCAGCACCGTCACCGAGCCAAAGCGCTTGAGCATGTCGAGCACCTGGGCGCCGTCCTCGGTGCCCCAGCCCCAGGCGGGATACACCAGCCAGAGCGGGATGTGGGAGAAGACGACGATGGGGGTGCTGGCGGTGCGGTCGGCCAGGTCGCGCTTGAGCCAGTCGAGCTGGGCGGCGCCGAGATTGCCGAGGCCGCCGGACTTGAGGTCGACGACGTTGTTGAGGCCGACGAAATGCACGCCGCCCTGGTCGAAACTGTAGAAGGCGCCGCCGTCGGCGCCCTGTTTGTGGCCGCGCTGAAAGCGCTCGATGAAGGGCTTGGTGCCGTCTTCAGCGAGGACGTCGTGCTCGCCGGGGACGTAGTGGGCGTCGATGCCGGAGCCGGCGAGGATCTTCTCGGCGGTGTCGAACTCGGCGGGCTTGGAGAGGTGGGAGACGTCGCCGGTGTGGAGCATGAAGGCGGGCTTGGCGGGCATCGCCTTCACCAGGCCGAGGCCGGACTGGAGGGTGCCGGGGGTGTCGGTGTTGGGGTCGCGGGAGAAGCCGATATGGCTGTCGCTGATCTGGGCGAAGCTGAAGCCGGCCTCAGCGGCCTGGGCGGCGCCGATCAGCGACGAGCGGGGGATGCCGCCGGCGACGGTCCAGACCACGCCGCTGCCGGCCCAGAGCATGCATTCGAGGATTTTCCGGCGTCCGTGCTGGTCGGTGTCCATGCCCGCTCTCCTGATGGGGTGATGCGGGATAAGACCGGGGCGGGCGGCGGTTTATTCAGTCGGTGGCAAAAAGATTTGCCTAATGGACCCGGCCGGGCTGGTGGGGGCTGTCGAGGCTGAAGAGGGGGATGGCGACGTCGAAGCCGATGCCGGTGGGCTGGTGGACCATGTGGTAGGTGCCGCGCATGAAGCCCGAGGGGGTCTCGAGCGGGGTGCCGGAGGTGTATTCGAAGGCTTCGCCGGGGGGGATGACCGGGGTCTGGCCGATGACGCCGTCGCCGTGGACGCGCTGGGTGCGACCGAGACCGTCGGTGATTTCCCAGCTGCGCTTGAGGAGCTGCACCGGGGCGCGGCCGTGGTTTTCGATGCGCACACGGTAGGCCCAGACGAACTTGCGGTCGTCCGGCTTGGATTGGTCGACGAGGTAGAAGGTGCGCACGCTGACGCGCACACCTTCCGTCGTGGCTGAGTAGTCTTCGCCCATGCCCCTATTCTATTACGCTGCCGCGCTTCTGGCGAGGGCGGCGAGGCCGCGGGCGAGGTCGTCCTTGAGGTCCTCGACATCTTCCAGGCCGACGGAGAGGCGGATGACGCCGTCGGTGATGCCGAGCTTGGCGCGCTCTTCCGCCCCGATCCGCATGTGGGTGGTGGTCGCGGGGTGGGTGGCCAGCGACTTGGAATCGCCGAGGTTGTTGGAGACCTTGATGAGCTGGAAGGCGTTCATCACGGCGAAGGCGCCTTCCTTGCCGCCTTCGACCTCGAAGGTGACGAGGGTGCCGCCGTCGGTCATCTGCGACATCGCGAGCTCATGCTGCGGATGGTCTTTCCGGGTGGGATACCAGACGCGGGCGATGCCCTTCTGGCCGGCGAGGAAATCGGCGATGGCGGAGGCGGCGCGGCAGCCGGCGTCGACGCGCAGGGCCAGGGTCTCGATGCCTTTCAGCAACAGCCAGGCGTTGAAGGGGGAGATCGAGGGGCCGGTGTTGCGGATGAAGGGCTGCAGGACGTCGTCGACCCACTTGGCCCGCCCCAGCACGGCGCCGCCGAGGACGCGGCCCTGGCCGTCGATATGCTTGGTGCAGGAATAGACGACGACGTCGGCGCCCATCTGCAAGGGCTTTTGCAGCAGCGGGGTGGCGAAGACGTTGTCGACGACGACGATGGCGCCGGCGGCGTGGGCGAGGTCGCACACCGCGCGCATGTCGACGATTTCGAGCATGGGGTTAGACGGGGTTTCGAGCAGGACGACGTTGGCGGGCTTGGAGAGGGCGGCCTTCCACTGGGCCATGTCGCCGCCGTCGACGAATTCGCAGATCACGCCGTAGCGCGGCAGGAGGGTCGAGACGATCCAGTGGCAGGAGCCGAAGAGGGCGCGGGAGGCGACGATGCGGTCGCCGCATTTGAGGTGGCTCAGCAGCGCGGAATGGACGGCGGCCATGCCGGTGGCGGTGGCGCGGCAGGCTTCGGCGCCCTCGATGAGGGCGAGGCGCTGCTCGAGCATGGAGACGGTGGGGTTGCCGAAGCGGGAATACTGGAAGTGCTTGACGTCGCCCTTGAAGGTGGCCTCGGCCTGCTCGGCGTCGTCGTAGACGAAGCCGGAGGTGAGGTAGAGCGCCTCGGCGGTTTCGCCGAACTGGGAGCGCTCGACGCCGCCCTGGACGAGGAGGGTGGCGGGACGGTAGCGGGGATCGAACGTGGACATCGGGTGTGGCCCTTCATAGCTGGGCCGGCCGTCGATTCAGCGGGGCCACGCGGACCCATTCCGCAGACTTCCCCGCTGGCCTCTTTAGCGCGCTTGTTTCACCTCGCCGCAATCCGGCCGGACAAATCACGAGGACCCCGAAGGGCGCGCGGAAACTAGGGGGGGATAGGGCCGGGCGTCAATGGGGGGGATGGCCGGCGGCGGAGTTCGATAATTGTTTTGATTTCGCAACAATATAGCTGCACGAAGGCGCCGGCGGTCAAAGGTCGGATTTTCGTCGGCGGGGGATGAGGATGGTGGGGGGCGTTCCCCAGGGCGCCGGCGGGCGCGGCGGATAGTTGGCCGCACGGGACTGGCGGGGCTTGCGGGGTTTTCGTGCCCTTGGCGGTTTGGGCGGGGGCGGCGGTTTTTCGCTGCGCAGGATGGCGGGCGGGGTGACGCCGAGGAGGCGGCAGAGGGGGCGGAGCGTGCGGCCGAGGCTCTTGATGGCGTCCGGGGGCGCGGCGGCGAGGAGTGCCTGGGACTCCGGCGTGGTGAGGAGGTGGTCGAGCTGGCCCATGTAGGCGACGGCGCGCCAGCCGAGCTTGCGGACGATCCAGGCATGGGTGCGGGGAACGTAGGCGGCGGCGGGGCCGCCCTTTGCCGGACGGTCGCCGGGCGTGGCCAGGCGGGGGGTGCGCGGGCGCCAGGTGCCGGCGGCCAGCCGGTCCATGAGGTGGCGGACGCGGTTCCTGGCGCGGTTGATGCGGACCCAGATGGGGGTGGTGATGGGGCCGAGGACCGGGAGGTGGTTGGCGAGGAGGGTGAGCAGCGGGCCGACGATGACCGCGAGGGCGTCGGCGAAGGCCGATGCCGCCGGCAGCGCGGGGGGTTTTATCGTCGTGGGGTGCATGGGCAAGGATATAAGGTTAGTTATCAAAATTGTCAATAGGTTTTTTACGCAATGACGCGCCGAATCGGAACGCGTGGGCGTGGGCCGGGCTATTCGGGGAGGCCGGCGGCGCGGAGAGAGGCGAGGCGGCGTTCGCAGTAGTCGGCGGGATACATGGCGAAGCCCTGCCGCGCGTGGGCGATCGTGGAGTCCGGTCTATCAGCGCGCATGACCCGGACGACATCCCGCGCCTCATCCAGGCGATCAAGGGCAACGAGGCAGTGGACCAGCGCATTGCGGCCGAACGCATCGCCGCGGCCGACGGCGACGCCCTTTCGCAGGATATCGAGGGCCGATGCGGAGTCACCCAGCTCGACCTTGGCGAGGCCGAGCCCGATGAGGATGAAGCGGAGCTGCGGATCGAGCGGGCTGAGGCGGAGGGCGCGGGTGAACTCGTCGTGCGCCGGCTGCCAGATGCCCTCGTAGAGATGGACCCAGCCACTTCGAACCAGGGACAGCGGGGAATGCGGGTTCAGCGCCAGGGCACGATCGAGGGCCGTGCGCGCGACGGGGTTGTCCATGGCGAGGAAGCTGATTGCGAGACCGGCCTCGCAGAGGACGATGGGGTCGTTCTGGTTTTCAGTCAGGGCAGCGCGCGCGAAGGTAATGCTTTCGGCGGCGATGGGATCGCTCCGGCTCCACCATCCCGCATTGATGCCGACGCCGATGCAATATGCGACGAGAGACTTGGCCTGGGCGAAGCGGGGATCGAGGGCGACGGCGTCACGGGCGAGTTGCACGGCGCGCTCGCCATCGGCCTTGCGATATTGGTCCATCAAGGCGCGGGCGCGCAGCAGCAGATCGTAGGCGTCGAGCCGGTCGGTCGGCTTGTTGAGGGCGCGGGCGGTCTCCGCGATGTGCAACGTGGGTTCGATGGCGCCGGCGATCGCGTCGGTGACCTGGTCCTGGAGGTCGAAGATGTCGTCGAGGGGGCCGTCGAAGCGGCCGGCCCAGAGGTGGGTGGCGGAGGCGGAGTCGATGAGCTGGGCGGTGATGCGGACGCGGTTGGCGGCCTTGCGGACGGAGCCTTCGAGGACGTAGCGGACGCCGAGGTCGCGGCCGACCTGTTTCACGTCGATGGGTTTGCCCTTGTAGGTGAAGGCGGAGTTGCGGGCGATGACGAAGAGG
>Ga0164296_1003073_pt1 | contig 16009 bp, 13 predicted proteins | sample GEODES057metaG_FD_113533 | JGI IMG/M metagenome (GOLD analysis project Ga0164296, IMG submission 113533) | Dystrophic lake water microbial communities from Trout Bog Lake, Wisconsin, USA - GEODES057 metaG | ecosystem: Environmental > Aquatic > Freshwater > Lake | place: USA: Trout Bog Lake... | reverse complement strand
TCGAAGGCTTCCTGGACAGACACCTCTCGCACAGCAGCTTGGCACCGCACGGCAGCTCGGCGTGATGTCTGAGCGCAGTGGCACCTCACTGCGGTCCGCAAGCAGTGTCTTGAGGCAGGTGCCACTTGGTGGTGCGTTGCTTGTCTAACAAAAGACCGCGCTGCCGCAGCTGGCGCACTGGCATGCCTGGAGAGAGTATGATGAAAGCAGCGTGAGTGCGTTAATAGCGCTGAATAAGGGAGCAAGCGTGAGTGGCAGTGGTTGTGAATCTGACGCACATCACGCGTCAGACCGTATTGCTTGCCAGGTGCGTCTGGCAAGAGTGATTTGCGACGCAGGGCGCCCAGAATGCCTGTATAGGGACAAAAGAAAGGGGGCAACTCGACACGCGACGGCGTGAAAACGATTGCATCAGAATGTGCATCATCGCTCTTGCCCTGTTGGCGGGGTCTCTATGCTGTGCGCATGCGTTTTGTTTGCTGGCTGCGCGACGGGATGCGCGGCAGGTCCAGCGCTGCCTGCAGGCTCATGGCGGCACCCTCGCCCTCATCCTGGCGCCAAGCCAGCATGTCCTTTGCCGGACAAGCATCGCTGGGTTCCCCTTCGACGGGCCCTTCTCTCTCTCTCTCTAGTCGCCGTTGCTGCCTCCTCCTGCCGCGATGCAGTCAGTGCCGCTGCCCATCCCCGCCTCCGCGGTACGTGATCGCCTCGCAAGTTGAACTCGTTCCGAGCGGTCGTCTCAAACCATCTCTGCGTCGCAGGTGGCGAGCGCGTTTGTGTCACAATATTTCAGCGCGCGCCACTCCATGCCGCAGATCCTGTCGCGCTTCTACAATCCGTCCAGCATCGCTGCGTGGCCTGCTCGATTCGAGTGGCACAGTCACTGTGAGCCGTCTGGCGGCGCACGGCTGCTGGAGCTGCATCAGGGACAGGTAGCCATCAACATAAAGGTAACGCTCACACAAGTTGTGCGAGCGAGGAGCACGAGGCCGTCGTCGTCGCAGACCTCTGAAGTTGACCCATGTCCGTCAAACTCCGACTTCTGATCACGCGCCGCCTCTTGTTGCCACCCCCAGGCGCACGCTCTTGGGTACGAGCAGACCACCTGCAACGTGCAGAGCGTGGACAGCATGTACACGAATGGTGGCTGCGTTTTGGTCGCCACCACAGGCGTCATCCATAGCCGCTTGCATCCGGGTGCCAGCCGCGCATTCGCGCAGTCCTTCGTGCTCGCCCCACAAGCTGGTGGCTTCTACGTCCTCTCCGACGTGCTGCGTCTCATGAACACAGCCACTTCGGCTGTGGAAATGGACGGCATGGTGTTCGGCCCGGGAGCGAGTGACAAGGCGGCATCATCATCGCCTGGTGGCAGTGCGAGCACGTCTCCACCCACGACGCCGCCTCAGGAGCCAGGGCAGATGGCGGCCACCGGCGGGAGCGAGTCCCATGATGAAGGCACGCCGCCTGCGTGCACGAGTCCGACTCTGGCACAGCCCATCGCGCTGCCCTTCGGCGGCGCAGCCTCTGTGGCCAATGAGTCTGCGGCGACACCGGCGGGTGCGACTGCTTTGCCGCCATCCATGGTGGCGACACCGGCTGCGGACACGCAGGCGCAAGCTTCGTGGCCGCAGGTGGGGTTCGCCAACCCCTACGGTACTGCTCTGTTGAAGGCGCAACAGAGCCAGACGCAGTCCCAGGCGCAGGCGCGCGATGCTAGTGAGGTGAAGTGGCCTCCGCCTCCACCGGTGCTGTCGCCTCCACCAGGCGGGGGAATGACAGAGAACGCGAGCATCTTTGTGCGCCGTCTGCCGCTCGATGTTACGAACCAGGAGGTGTATGAGGCGTTCAGCGTGTTCGGCAACATCATCAACTGCGTTGTCAAATCTGCCGCCACTCGCTCATTCGCTTTCATCGACTACGATAGCGCGGCAGCGGCGGCGGCGGCACTGGATGCCCGCATCGCTGTCGGCGGCGCAGTGGTCTCTGTGGAAGAGAAGCATGACCGCATGCCGATGCGCGGAGGTGGTGCGCGCACCGGCGGCGGCGGCGGCGCGTATGGCATCCCAGGCATCGGCGGCGGTCTGCGCAGCATGGGTGGCGGTACGGGTCTGCGCGGCAGTGGTGGAGGCCGTGGGCGCAACACTTCTCGCGGTGGAGGTCATCAGGTGAGCGGCGCCATGGCTGGCTACAGTGGCGTGCCGCAGCACATGATGTGGACTGCGCCCGCGGCGGCGGCGGCGTACGGTAGCATGTACTACCAGCCGCAAGCTCCAGGCGGCATGATGTACGCCGGCGGCGGCTATGGCCCTGCCCAGGGAGGTGGCCAGTACGCTGCCGGTGGCGGGTACACAGTGCATGGGCAGCAACTCTCGGGTGAGCAGATCGCGGCCATGATGATGCACAGCGGCGCGTATGGTGCTGGTGGTGGCCAGTACAACAGCGCGAGTGGCGATGAGTACAGTGGCGGCGGTGGCGGGACGACGGAGGGCGATGGCGATGGCGATGGCGGAGAGGAAGCCGTCGAGGCCGGGGGTGGCTGAAGGCGGGTTGATGACCAGGGGCGGGTTGTGGGCGATGTTGGGTTCCGTTTTGATGGTGGTCACTGGCGCTAGCCGAGGTGTGAGACCAACAGAACGCTGTTTCTGCGCAGAGCCCTCTCGTCTCCCTTGTGCTCTACTACTCCATCTCCGACTCGCCGCTTCCACGTGGCTGCATCGCTCGAACAGCGGCAGCCCACAGCCTGTCCGCAAATGCCGCGGCGCTGAAGCAGAGGTTCACGCCAATGAACGCATTGCGCCGAGCATCCAAATTGCGCGCAACATAGTGCTCTGTATCGTCAATGGCCTCGTCAATGAGACGTAGGCGGCTACAGATGCCAGATGCTATGGACTGGTACGTCTCCAACAAGTCTTCCACCTCCTGCACATCCGCATCGTCGTTCGGGTACCGAGACGATGGTGCCTGGTGCTTTTTCAAGTCCAGACTGCGCATGTCGCTGTCATCATCCAAGTAGCGTGTCAGCTCCGACCGCAAGCCATCCGCATGCTGCATGGTGCGCCCCACGTTGCCTTTCAATCGAGCCGCGTGCTCCAACATTTTCGTGTCCGCAGCAAGCTTGGGCAGCATTGAGGCCACCTCGTGCTCCAAAGCCTCCACTTCACGTGTCAATGCGCCGCATTCTAGATCTAGCGCAGCCTCAAGGCAACGCAGCTCGAAGGAACTGCGTGCTCCAGGGGCCTTGTCTGAGACATCGACTGCAGCTGCCGATAGAGCATTCGCGAGCGCCTTTGCACCGGCGCCATCTGCAATTGGAACCCACGCCTCGGTGGATGACACCACGCAGCGGCAGTTTGGCCGCATCAACAAAAGGGCGGAGCGTTCACGTGCCAGCACCGCAGTCCGGAAGTTTGTCACTGTCGTCGAGCAATCCTCGAGAAGCAGGCGCGCATCTCGTGCAGGCAGTGAGAAGTGCTTGCTCAATTCCGCCCGTGTGGCTTTCAGCGGCGTCAGAGTGCCATCAGACGCGACTCGCAGCCACGAGGCATGTGCAACGGAGCTCGCGAGGCACTGCTCAGGTGCATGCAATAGCGGCAGCTCAACTATTGACTGCGCCACTGAAGGCAGCGCAGGCGGCAAGGCGGTAACCAGCGGACGCGGCTTGTGCACGAGCGCCGCTGTTGTCAAGCCCACGCCCAGAGCACACGCTGCTAGGCTTCCCCACGATGACACTGCGGCACGTCCAACAGTGCTCCGCTTGTTAGATGTGGCACTGCTGTCGTCGCTGAGTGTGCAAGCGCGGGCGGCTCTCCTGCAACGTTGACTTCGAGCTGTGGTTGCTTCCCCAGCCCGGCGCTGCGCAGCACATGGCGCCAGGCGTGTGTATTCACACAACATAATGGCGCATATTTCCAGGCACTGCCGCACAGATGGAGAATGCGAGGGGATGTCTCGGACCGCCACGGCGTTGCAGCTGACCAGGTCCTTTCCCTGGCCCAGCGTTTGTTGCATGCACCGCGGCAGAGGCAGCACCCATGCTGCGACTCGGCGGTACGTACCAGCGTCTGAATAAAGACCTTCTTGCGTGCCTGCGTGTGCCCAGTGCTTCGCTGACCCTCTATGTCTCCGCCCTTGGTGCAACGCAGAGGCCCGACATTGCCGTTCAGCTTTTTATCGCAACTAGGTGACGACGACGGCGCAGTTCCACACTCTAACGGAGGCGGCAGACGACAGGGAGAGCAGCCCAAAGCAAAAGCAGCTGCTTCACCCGGCGGCTCTGCTGCTCGCAAAGCGCGGCGCAAGCAAGAGCGGGTGGATAAGTCACGCCGGGTGCGTACGGCATCGCACACCTGCGCGCAGAGGTCCTCAGCCGGCTTTTTTTCTGTGCAAGACTTGCCTCTGTGAGAGCCGTCAGGGCAATGCCACACCGTGTGTTGCACTGACCTGCGTTCTGTCCTCAAACGGATGTTCTTGTGCAGAGAGCGGAGCACGCAGAGAGTCGATCTCGACGTGCGAGGCAGAGCGCGGAGGAGGAGGTCCCTGAGGAAGAGCTGCCTGTCGCAGTTGCAGACGCGCGGCGCAGCCACAGACAAACGCCGCGTGATGCATCTGATGGAAGGCAGGAGCACATTTGTGATGGCAGAGACGGTGATGCATCGGAGAGACCAGCTAGAAAGCGAAGATGGAGCAACGGAGCTGCAGACACTGCGCCGCACGTGCTGTCCCTCGACAAGCAGCGCATGCTGGATGACATCGAAGCTGAGCGGCGGCTGCAGAAACGCTTGGCAAAGAAGCTGAAACATCACAAGGCGCGTTCGCTCTTGATTGAGACATGCCGTTGTGATGATCCCACATCTCATTGCGCTTTCTCTCCGCCGTGCGCAGGGCCCGGATGACGGCTTGCGTGATCTTTTCCACGGCATCTCTGGTGCTGAAGCACCGGAAGCATCTGACGACGATGACGGCGCTGATGACGCGAATGACCCTGACATGCACAAAGAAGCTGAGGCACCAGCAGCAGGGCGCTACGTCCCTCCCGCTGCGCGCGCTCGCGCTGCTGCTGCAGCTGCCGTCAGTGGCGGCGGCTCGTCTGCATCTCAGGAGCGCCTGATACGCGCACTGCGAGGTCTGCTGAACCGCATCGGCGATGCAAATGCACAAGCTGTGACGCAAGAGATTGCAGACCTGCCATCAGTGACTGGCGTGTCACGGCACGCGCTGTGCTTAGCAGTTGCGCGCGAGGTTAACAACGCGCTGTTGAACGGGCCTCGCGCGAGTCACGCGTACACCTGCGCACTGGCTGCATGCATCGCAGCTCTGAGCGCAGCCATCGGGCCTGACGTAGGCGCCATGACAATGGGACTAGCTGCTGGTAATCTAGATGGCGCTCGCGGCACGGGGCCTTCAGAAGAGGGTGCGAACCCGCAAGGCGCCACCAATCTGGCCGCTCTTCTCGCCAGACTTTACATCTGCGGTCTGGCGCCGCCATCAGTGCTTTGGGGGCTGCTTCACCATGTGACAGTGCGCTTGGGCGAGCTCGATGTTGCAATCACGCTGCATGTGCTGCGCTGTGCTGGCCCAAAGCTGCGAGCAGATGATCCAGAACACATGAAGGATTTCATTGTCGCGCTCCAGCAACGCGTTCGGGACAGCAATGCGGCTAGTGGCGATGATGACAGAGGCAGCGCTGCGATGACGACGCGTGCACGCGTGTTGCTCGACCTCGTGATCGACCTCAAGAATGGGAAGAAGGGCGCTCAATCATCAGTGGGAGGCAAAGGCCCGACAGCTGCTGATGAGGCGCAGATCCCACCTGCTGTTTCACGCTGGCTGCGCGATGCAGGCATCAGCGTGCCCGCTTCGCAGCTGTGCGGCCTCACATTCAGCGCGCTGCTCCAAGCGGCGACGCAGAACGTAGTCGGCGAACGAAGTGATTGGTGGCGCACTCACGGCTTGCTTGAAGATGAACCTGATACACGTGATGACCGTGATGGCGGAAAAGCGCATACGTCACGTCGAAACGCAGCTGGAGGCGATGAAGACGCACAACGATTGCTGCAGGCTGCGGCTGACCAGCGCATGAACACGTCTGCTCGCCGCGCGGCATTTGTTGCACTCATGGGCGCTGACGATGTTGCGGATGCCTCAGAGCGGCTGCTTCGCCTTGGCTTGCCTGCTGCCGCTGAGCGAGACATCTTGCGTGTCGTGTTGCATTGTTGCCTCGGGGAGCAAGTGTACAACCCGTTCTACGACCATGTCGCGGCTCGACTGTGCGCTGCGCACAAGCGGCATCGAGTGACACTCCAGTACTGCGTGTGGGATGCTTGGAAGGCGGTCATCGTGCCAGGGGATGGCGCCTACGACGTACGCCAACTGAGTCACTTGGCGCGATTTGTGGCGGCTACTCTCATCAAGGGCGCGCTACCCTTCAGCGCTCTACGCGGTGCAGACTGGTCGGGCGCGCAGACGAGTGCGCAAGCGGTGGATGGCACTGTGGATGTTGACGGTGGAGTGGCCCGTGCGCAGGCCCGCCGCATTGCTCATCTTCGCTTGCTCATGCGAGCCTTGCTCATGCCGCCACGCACTACGGCGGAGGTGCATGCGCTCTTTTCTCGTGGCGCGGGTCGCCCGCAGTTGGGGCTGCTGAGAACAGCCCTGCTACAATTCATGCGGCGTCACATGCTGGCAGACAATGAGGGCGGTGGGAGCAATCAGGACGAATTGCTGGCAGCGGTTGGGGCCGCCGAGGCGGGCCTCAACGGCGAGGCGGTACCGCAAGCCATGCCCCGCTGAACATAAGCGATACGAGTGCTGCTTTGGTGGATCACACGAGTCATTCATCCATCTTCTAGGGCTGGTCTTTCATCTATCCGGCAATGCAGCGTGACGAGCAGAGGCGCTCAAGACTGGATGAAGGGCAGAGTGTCTGGCCGATCAAGTCGCTTCTCCTCGAGTAGATCCCGGCTGCTGGTTGTTGGAGCTGGCTCACTAGCAGCAAGGAGTCCAGCTAGGCGCTCTTGCAGCTCGCCGCGGGCCTGTGATAAAGTGACCTGCTTCTTGTAGCTGCCGGAGTCCTTGCGACCATATGCATGGAGGAGACTGAGGCTGAGGACTACCAGAAAAATTGCGCGGTACATCATGGCTGCTCAGGTGTTGCGTGCAGTAGTGGACGTGGAGAGACGGAAAGTGAAGGGGCGCCGGATGTGGAGGCCAGAGCAGCCCTTGGACTACGATGGGAGTTGGCTCTCCAAGAATCCTTTGGGGCTGGCGCACCCCACGTTTCAATGGGCGACAGTAGTTTACACATGTGATGCAACAACACGTACAAGCAGCCTGTGTCTCACGCGCGCGTATCCAGGATCCGAGACGCATGTGAGCAACGGCAGACTGGATGAGGGCCCCAAAGCGGGCCCCGGAGCGGAGCTGCAGTCTTTCATCTTGCGTGCGCGCCGCTGCGGCTGGTCCGTCTCCGTTCCTCGACCTCCAACTGCGTGACCTTGTTCTCAGCCCTGTGGTGACGAGGATGGAGAGCAGCACTGCTGTGTCAGTGCACATGCAGCGGGAGCGGACACCCCTCGCGTGAAGTAGCGCGCTGATGCACATGCGCTGTCCAATATAGCGCGCGTACGACGCAAGCTCGCAGTCGCTGCAGCGCGGGGCGCGCCGACGGAAGTCGAGTATTGGTGTGACGAACTGTATCACGCACCGTGCGCGTTCCGCTGACGCCTCGGGTGCGAGATCTGCGACGAAGGTCCAACAACTCTTAGCGGACGCTCCGTCCTGGGGGGCAGAGAGAGCAGGCGAGCGAAGAGTGAGCAGGCGCGCGGTGGGTGTGCTGAGTAGGACGATATAGGCGCTTCTGATCCGCGTTATCCCACGGCTGTTGCCCGAAACGCGCGTGAAGACGCCTCACCTTCAACTCGCACTGCACAACCACGTCTTCGAGGTAAGCGCTGGGGTCAGCAGTGCAGCCCCACTCGGCGAAGCACCTCTGCGAAAAAAGCGCGCAGAGCATCAGAGTTCTGCGTACCCTTCCACCGCCTCAAGCTCAAGACACACGCACCTGCTTCTCGTTGTCTGGCACACCGACGCAGTGCTCCAACGCTTCCTCGATGAGGCAGGTGTCGCTGTACGCAACGCAGGCGTCAACCTCCTGGGAGGTGCGGGAAAGGGACTTTGACACGGGGCAGCGTCTCCGCGCGCCCCCACGTGGCAGCAAGAATGCTTTGCGAGGCGCTAACACATGGGCAGAAGTGCACGCGCTCATTGTGGCGACAACTCGCTCCTCAAGGCGGTTCGTCGAGTGCAGCTTACGTCATCCGCAATTAGAGGGGCCCTTCGCCAGGCGTCTTGATGGCGGCCCACTTATGGGCTGGCGAGTGCAGAGGCGGCGAGAAGCGCCACAATGATGAACGATAGCATGTCGACTCACGAGTTGCTGGCTGCCTGCGAAGCGGCTGGATGGCGATTTCGTCGGCCGAGCACCAACGTCGTGACTGCTACGTGGGCGAGTCATCATGTATACCTGAGTAACGTCGCTGGCGTGGACGACGCGACGATAAAGGCAGCCAGCGATCAACACGGCACTCTCCTGCACATAACGCGCGTCGTGCCGCCCAGTGCTGCAGGAGGCAGTGATGAAGCAACAGCGAAACCGCTGTTTCAGGCCGCAGTTTTAACCTACAGCGCGGTTTCTGACGCGCAAAAGGCCCAGAAGGCGTTTGACGGAGCACCAGCCTTAGCGGGCGGCCTCTCTTCCCGACCGCTTGTCGCGCGTCTGTCACAGCTGGAGGAAGCAGTCACATCAACGCTGCCCCGAGAGCCGCCGCCGCCAGGGCCACCTGCGCATAGGGATGCTGCCGAGACGTGCATACCCGGTTTGTCCCTGCTTCTTGATTTTGTGACGGAGGATGAAGAGGCGGCGCTGCTGCGTCACATTGACCGACCGGACGCTGCTTGGGAGCAGCTCTCGCGGCGGCGCGTGTTGCACGAGGGCTACAAATTCGACTACCACACGCGAGGAGCAGACACATCGCATCCGCTTGGCGAATTCGGCGCACCGGTGGCGGCTGTGCTGGAGCGCATTCATGCGGTGCCACAAGCGGCAAGGGTGCGTCAATGTCAATCTCTCCGGGAAATGTGGACTGTCACTCACGCGCATGTGTGCACTCTTTCAGGGCGTTCCATTCGACCAGCTCACTGTGAATGATTATGCAGATACCGTGGGCATAGCGCCGCATGTGGACACGCACAGCGCCTTCGCGCCTGTGCTGTGCAGCCTGTCTTTGGCTGGCACCTGTGCGATGGAGTTCCGTCAGGGCTCCTCCCGGCGCTGTGTTTTCCTTCCGCCCCGATCGCTACTTATTCTTGCCGACGAATCACGCTACGGGTGGAGTCACGGTATCCCAACTCGCGCTGCTGATGTTGTGCTCTGCCAAGGTGATGGAGGCTCTCCTACACTGGTGGTGCCTCGCGCCGCAAGACGTGTTTCACTCACATTCCGACGCCTCATGCCCTCTGGCAATGTGTGCACCTGTGCATGGCCAGAGCAGTGCGATTCGAGGCACAAGGGTGGTGATGCAGCTGCAACCTTGCCGGACGTGAGCACATGCCATTACGACACAGACCTCGTGAGTGGTGTGCCAGCAGTAGAAGTGCATCACGTGTGGGACCTCTACGAGCGCATTGCGCCGCATTTTAGCGCGACACGAGTCGCCGTGTGGCCTGCAGTTAAGGCCTTCCTGGCCAGTTTGCCACCAACATCCTTGCTTCTAGACGCCGGCTGCGGCAACGGCAAGTACCTGGCACCTGCACTAGATGCAGGTCACATAGTCATCGGATGCGATGTGGCCATGGCGCTGCTCCAAGGCTGCGCTACTGAGGTGTGCTCCCGCTCCGGGGCCTCTCCCCGGGGCGCGCTCTTTCGAGCTGATGTCGCACACGATGTTCTTCTCCCCGTACGTCCCGGTGCATTCGATGCCGTTCTCTGCGTGGCGGTGCTGCATCATGTGAGCAGCTTTGAGCGCAGACTCAACCTCATGAGAGGCATATGCAGCGCCCTGAAACCAGGCGGTAGAGCCATCATCACTGCGTGGGCAACACAGCAGCTCGAGCCGGAGCGCACATTGCGGAAATGGAAGCCAATCCATGGTGACGCCAGTGCGGGGACAGAGGGTGCTCCAGGCCAGGAGTACTTCGTCCCCTGGCATGTGCCCATGCACCGCCCCGAAGCTGGTGCAGCCGTGAGGCATGCAGCTGGAGGCAGTGGGAGTGAGAGCGTTGCTGGGCCAGCGCCGTCAGTGGCCCCAGTCGTGGATTGTGCCAAGAACACTGTGGTGTACCAGCGCTACGTGCACTTGTTTGCCCCCGGTGAGCTGACGCAGCTAGCACAAGATGTACCGGGCGTGCGTGTTGAGCAGGAGTTCTACGATTCCAGCAACTGGGTGGTGATCCTTCGATCCAGTGATGACATCAGCAGTAAAAAGTAAACGGACGAGCCTGCCGCAGAGATGGAGCCCGGCATCCCAGGTCGACGCTTGGGGAAGTGGCTCATCGTGCCTGCAGGCGCCGGCCAATCCAGCCGCTCTGTCGAGTCACGCATTCTTGGCCCTGGTTGTGTGGCGGAGACCTTGGCTGCGCTGACACTTGCCGAAGAACGTGGCATGACGCGCTTCAGCGATGCAGAGGAGGCGGTTGGCATCGCAGAGGACGTGGTCTTGGACACTGCAGGCAAAAGCTCTACGTGCATCGAGGAAAAGGCCCCATCGCCGGCGGAGGTGCGATGCACAAGTGGCATGAATCAGGGGCAGGGGGCTGCGCCAGTGTCGCTCTGCGCGGCGTCGTGGACTCACTGTACTTAACAATTCGCAGGTGGATGCTGCAACGGCGCAAGATGTGTCCGTTGTGCAGCCCCCGACAGGCACCAGCGAGGAGGTCTGCTTCTACGACGCGCGTTCGGACGCTATTGAGCTTGAATCTGATGATTGAATGGCAGCTTTTGGCAGGAGGACATTCCATGCCACAGGCGGTCATCTCGTTCCCCTTCGGACAACCCTCGCATCCTCCACCCTTCATCCTCCATGTCCATGCTCCGCGGCCTTCGCATTTTCAGCAGCTCGTGTGCATCTATGCTGCCGCGAGTCCTTGGACATTCGCGATGGCTGCCAGTGCCCAACGTTGCTGTGCGTGCGATGCACACAACCCGGCCCCTTGGAGCGCCCATCGGCTCTGAGATGAGCGATAACGACCCGGCTGTGATCGATCGCGAGAAGAAGAGGCAGCAGCGCGACCTTAATGAGGTGCTGACAGATAAGCGGACTGCAGGAGGGAGCTCAGTTTCCGCATCGTGGTGCGAGGAGCTGGCCAGCGACAGCGAAGCTGCAATCAAGGCTGAACGCTGCGAGTCGGAGAGCTCGATTGTTCGCCATGCCAATGGACGGTTGGATTTTGTGAGCCAGGCTGAGGAGACGTGTACGCTTGACCTCGATCATGGCGAGAAAGCTCTCCTGCAAGCAGCCAGCGTGAAGCGTGTGCAGGCTAAAGATGAGAAGCGCGCTCGACACGAGGAGCGCGAGGGGGCCGACCGCGAGCATGAACGACAGGATGTCCCGCAAGCAGTATGAGAGTCACGCAAATCCAAGCACTGGATGGACGTTGATGTTGCGCCATTTTTGTATGTGCCCATGATGTGCAGTCCCAGCGCATTCGTCTTCTCACGTTCACGCCGCCACTTTGGCAGTGGAAGACACTTCTCCGCAGAGCCCCAAGTGGGCGACACACGTGACTGCCGTAGGGCACACTGCTGTTCACGCGTCACTGATCGGGGGCACCTCACCGCTGAGTTCGCGGTGGACTGCTCTGAGTCCGCTGCGCATCTGCAAACGCTAAGACCATGGCTGCCGCAGACGGCGACCTGCTGGGAGTTGGAGGTGACGCCTGGCAGGAAGGAGTCTTCTGGCCACTCCTCGGCGACGGTTTTGGAGCTGTGGACGACGCGCAGGGGATAGAAGACTTGGAGGTGAGCTTTGTCTCTGCATTGATCAACCACCCACGTCGTGTCTCACCGTAGGTGTCACTGCTTCTTCTGTACAGAGGTGGCTGGAGACGGCGCACCTGCCACTGGGTGACCAGGTACGAGCCACCAGCAGCTTGGCAACCGGAGCTCCAGGCTAGCCCCGCAGAGAGGGCTGGGGAAGCACATCTGCGACACCTCGCTGCATTCTCCGCCGCTGTGCGCCCACGACGTCGTGCATTGCAACCTGCCGAGCGTGCTGGATGCGTGCACGGCGAAGAGTAGGGCCACGGGGCAGATGCAGCTGCGCGGCGTGGTCTCGAGTCACCGACACACAAGCCCTCGTTGCGCTTTTCAGCCTCGACAACGCAGCGCGGCTGACCCCACCTCAAAATGTGTGTGTCTGCCCACAGTCGCTCGTCAACGTTCCGTTTGTGCCGGGTTTCGGCTACGCGGGGAACCCGTCGCCAGGCGGCGCAGGGGACACCCCAGGTGGTGGCGGGAGCGGTCGGGTCAAGAAGTCCGTCGCCAAGAAAGTGGCCGCGCCACGCTTGACTCCGGGACCAACGTCGTCACGGGCGAATGCGCGAGCTGCGGCACGCAGCGAGCCGGGAGGTGCGTGTGTGTCGAGTGTGCCTGGTCAGGCACCAGGCAGGTTGAACTGACATCCTGGTGTTGGTGTGCAGGGACGCCTTATTTACCGCCTGCTGAGATGACGAAGCCGCGATTGCGGTGGACACCGGAGCTGCATGACCGCTTTGTGGCGGCAGTGGCGGCGTTGGGTGGGCTGAACGAAGCCACCCCCAAGGGGGTTGTCTCCAAGATGCTGGTGCCCGGCATGACCATCCAGCACGTCAAGAGCCACCTCCAGAAATACAGGCTCCAGGAGATGGAGATCGCAGCGGCAAATCCAGCCCGTGCGGCCGGAGCAGCTGCTGCACCCAGTGAGGGTGCTCCTCTAGCCGAGGCAGTGCCCTCGGACGCGGTCCCACAGACGACAGCTGTCACGCCGGCCAGCACGCGAAAAACAAACGGCACGACGCGCAAGCGCACAAGCAACGGCTCGCGAAAACGAACGCCGCCAAAGACTGTGCTTGGAGGTGAGGCGGAGGTCGGAGTCGCAGCAACGGCGGGTGATGAAGACATGGGTCTGCCTCTGGGAGCGCCTATAGAAGAAGACATCAAGCCGGGCATTCCTGTGGACAAGGATCACAACCCACTGCCTGGAGATGGCCCGGCTTCTATTGCCGACATGCTGTCTCCAACAGCCTCGCATGCAGCACCAGCACGCCACGCCGGCGCAGCAGCTGCTGCCGCTATGATTTCGCCTGCACCGCCGCAAGGCTCCGCCATCGCCCCTGCCGCATTAGCGTTACCTGTGGTCAGCTCCCCCATTGCGACGATGCACCCCTTCACGGGGTCGCAGCACGGTGCTGGCGCTGCAGGTGCTGCACTACATGTGAGCACGCCTGCTGTGCCTGTGTCTGCAAGCCAGAGCGTGCAGCCTGGCTTGACAACAGAATCCGGGGGCACGCCGCAGGCATACGGTGCTCATAACGCCGCTCCCTGGGCCGTTGGCGCGCCAGGTGCAGGAGGGGCGATGGGTGCATCTCACTCGCTCACAAGCACCTTGGCGGCGGCCATGTTCTCCCCGCTGGGCCCTGCAGAGGTTGGCGCAGTCACCGCAGCTGCAGTGGCCATGGCTGCTGGCGGCCCAGGCACTGACCCGATGGGTGCAGCTGCTGTGCAGCAAGCGCTTGCTCTTCAGATGCAGATGCAGAGGCAACTGTACGAGTCCCTTGAGGCGCAGCGCAAGCTCCAGCAACAGTTTGAGGAGCACACGAGATACCTGGCTCGCATTGTGGCACAGCAGCAGGCTGCTCAGGCGCCGCGGCAACCTGACCCCGCCACTGGCGGCAATGATGATTCGATCAAGGCTCTGGAGGGAGAGGACGGTGCCGACCTTGTTCCGATGAGCTCCGTCGTGGTGCCGTCGCCGATTCAGCACCGCCACCCAGGGGCTCCATTGCAGCTGGGCTCTAGCACAGATGACCACGTCTTGCTGGCAGCTGTCGCGGATGGATTTGGGACGGCGCACAGACAGCAGGAACAGCTCCAGTCTCCGCAGCTATAGCTGGCAAGTGAACTGCGGGGTAAAGGGGAGCTTCTCATCGCAGACGCCATTGGCACATATACACACATATGATGACGCAATCAGTAACGCTGTCTGTCCCGCCTGACTGGGGCGCTGTCCGCAGCCGCGGTCGTGCAGGTGGTCGACGCACTACATGCAACTGCACCCCTGCCACAGGCGCCGCAACCACGCCCTGGGTGGACGTATTCACGCCTCTAGATGATCGCCGTGACGCGCAGCCACTGGCACTGCCCGCGCTGCGGCAGGCGTGTACCGTGACGCTGGTGCGGACTATTCACACTGCCTTCAGACCCACGCTTCCGGTGACCCTCGTCCGCCTGTGTCACTGCAGGTTCGGCACGGTCAGAGCACGTGGAACGCAGAAGGGCGAATGCAAGGCAGCAGCGACTTGTCGGAGCTGACAGAAAAGGTGCACTAGAAGCCAGCCAGTGTGTCAAGTACTGTTCCCTGACCCGCTCTGGTTTGTATATACGCAGGGCTTTGCACAGGCGGAGAAGACACGTGCACTGGTGCGTGCCGACCTTGGTTCTGGTCCCGTGAAAGTGCGTTTGACTGCTGAGTGTGGCCCCCAACAGTTGCAGAACCGTACATTCGACGCTCTATTTGTGTCGCCGCTTCGTCGAGCGCGCCAAACAGCTGCTACGGTGTGGTCACCGAGAAGTGGGGAGCCGATTGTGTTGCCGTCGCTTCGGGAGGTGGATCTGTACTCTTTCCAGGGACAGACCAAAGCAGACGCCAAGGGATCGCCCCGCTACGTGGATTGGAGCAAGGCGCCACACAAGTTCGAGCTGGATGGCCACGCACCGGTGAGGGAGCTGTGGTATCGCGCAAGTGTGGCTTGGGCAAGCATCCTAGGGGCCGTGAATGATTCGGTGCTACCTGCCAATGGCGCATCGTCACGGACGCAGCATGTCTTGGTGGTGCGTGCATGCTTCCTGCATTATAATCGCGGCTCATGTGCTGACGCGCGTGAAGGGCAAAAAAGGTGGCACACAATGCAGTGAACCAGGCCTTGATTGGCGCTGCCATGGGCTGGGGACCTGACGCGTTTCGTCGATTCGAGCAAAGCAACGGCGCTTTGACGGTGCGCAACTGCGCATGGATTACCAAACCCGTCATCAAATCACATCCCTTGACGTTTGATTTGCAGACACTTGCCCTTCACCCAGGACCTGCACCCAACGCGCCAGCATCGGCATCCATCAAGGTCATCAATGTCACTGGCGATGGCTGGGCAACACGTGCGCAGCCTGGCGCAGTAGTGCTTATCGCAGCGCCGGAGGTGGTGAGTAGCAGCGTGGCCAACGGTTCACATCTGCGATCATTGGTGCAGCATCTCTCATCTGCGCCGCCTGTAGATTTCGCGGTGCACACATCAAACGAGGCAGCGATGTCGATGCTTACGGCGCTGCGGGCAGGCGGAGTAGCATTTCCAAGCAAACAGGTTGATGTGAGCGCTTGCGCCAACATCGTTGTGGAACGTGCCGCGCAGTCAGCACACAGCGGCATCGCAATGGTCATCGCAACGCCGTCCGAGTTGTCACGTATGTTGAACGACGTGATGTTGCCGGAGTCGCAGTGCACGTATGCGTTCCACCTCAAGCCGTTTGGAGTGAGCGTCCTGAATCCCACCAGCGCCGGCACTCATTGGTCTGTTGTTGCAGCTGTCATCAACGACACGGGGCTCTGATGCCATGCCAGTTGTCATGCTGATGGGATACGGAAAAAGAGGGTAAGAGTCGTGCTGTCACCTCAACCTTTCCACTCAGTCTGCCCTTCGCCAGTCGACGAGGCGGGATCGCGACGTGCGCTCGCAGACCATCTATGTCGGACGCGGGCGCTCCGCG
>Ga0164296_1003072_pt1 | contig 16012 bp, 15 predicted proteins | sample GEODES057metaG_FD_113533 | JGI IMG/M metagenome (GOLD analysis project Ga0164296, IMG submission 113533) | Dystrophic lake water microbial communities from Trout Bog Lake, Wisconsin, USA - GEODES057 metaG | ecosystem: Environmental > Aquatic > Freshwater > Lake | place: USA: Trout Bog Lake... | reverse complement strand
TCTCGCTTCGCGTACTCCAAGTCCTACGGACTTGACCTGGTCATCTTCTTTATTAAATCCGAAGGATTTAGTTTCTCGCTTCGCGTACTCCAAGTCCTACGGACTTGACCTGGTCATCTTCTTATTGTTATCATAATAGAAATATATATTAGGAGCACCAAAGTGATGACATTCAAGATGATCCATCCACCTGCAAATGTTGATATAAACTTGTTTTCCCAAACCATATTTAAGACTTGTCTACCTAAAGAGTCATCCTCAATTTCTTCTATGGATTCATTCATTAAGAGGAAGAAACAAATTTTAAACAACAATTTCACGGAGCTCGGTAGGTCTGTGTGCGTGTTGGGCAAGACGGGTACAGGCAAAACGTATGCGGTCCACCAGGCACTCCAAGGAAACTATGTTGAAATCACAGAGGAAATTCTGAAAAGCAAACAGACAACAATAGATTTTCTAGAGCGTCTTGAATCCTCTGAAACACATGTAGTCCTTGATGAGTACGAATCAGTATACCAGTTGATAGGAATTCGTGAAATAACAAAACCTCCATCGGCTGGAAAGTTTATTATCATATCCCAAATTCCGATTGAAAATAAATTTGACTTTGAAATTGCGGTGTACAACTTTCCAGTGCCGACACCTGATGAGATTAGGAAGATTGCACCGGGGGCCCCGGATGATTTGATAGAGAGGTCAAAGGGTGATCTCCGGAAGGTTCTGAATGGTATGAGTTTTCAGTCCGATGTGTATGATGACTTTATGGGTCCCAAGCAGTTTATAACCTCGCTCGTGTCGAAAGAGTCCAAGGTGCCCCCGATTGACTATCTGGGCTACATTGTCGCCGAGCCCGGAAATATGGTCGCAATTGTACAGGAGAATTATGCATCTGCGCGCGGGGTTGACATTGTCAAGATTTCAGAGAGCATGAGCGACGCCCAGGTATTTGAGGACAAAATGTACGACGGGGCATGGGAACTTATGAATTACTACATAACGTGCGGCTGTATCATCCCTGCAGTCGAGATTGGACACCGGCTCACCCCTGACAAAATACGACCGGGAAGCATCTGGACAAAACACCAAAACGCGTGCATGCGCAAAAAGAAAATCCAGAAAATATCTGAAAAAATTCCATTTATAAAGACTGATATTGACTCTCTCCTTTTGCTGCGCAAGTATGCAGAAAAAGGACAGTACAATTTACTTTCAGAATACAAAATTGAAGCAAAGGATATAGACGTGCTGAATCACCTCTCACCAATTTCAAAACTAAAAGCCAAGGAGGTTCAAGAAATAAAAAAACACTTAATATAAATGGGAAATTCAACAAGGCACAGACACCCATTAAATAATTATTCGAAATTACAGAAGGAAATAATCAATACCCGAAGAAACCTGAGAAACACCTCCAGAGAATTGAATAATTTACAACGAATTATCAACACCAGTAATAGGACTGTTTCTTTTAGTCTAGTACAGATGACATTGAAACTCAAAATATTTTGTTGAATCAGTTGTCTAATCTTGAGTCGAGGATAAGACGTACTCTTCCTCTCTAATCATCCTTTTCCTCTGGTGGCTCGGGCACCTCCTCATCCTGCTCGGGCTCTGGGATTGGTGCGGGTGCAGCGGCGGAAACAGTGGTTGTCATCTTGACGGGCACGGGGACCATCATAGGAAACTTGCGTTGGGGCTTGTCAATGTACTTTTTGTACAGGTAAAACCCAATGACAACAATCAGAACAATTGCAACAATATTGAAAATGTTGAATGGGGAGTGTGAGACGGCTTCCTGGATGCGAATTCTGGAGGGGTCAATGACTGGGGGCACCAAAGTAGGTAGTGTCATTTACTACTCAAAAAGAATATCTTAATCTTTTTTGAGCGCAGGCACTGTCGCCAAGGGTACCTAACCCCTACTTAGAGTAAGAGAAAAGACGATGGAGGTTGAACAGGCTTGGCAGGCGTTTGACCTCTGTCGCCAACAGAATGATATCGTTACAAAAGACGAGCCGCCTCCACACATTTGCACAAAGTGTTTTGGCATGAAGGTCTTTTCCGGTCTTGACCAATATGGATTCCAGATTGACATGCCCACGTGTACAAACTGCGGGGCTATGGATACTGATAATGTGACTGACGAGCCGGAGTGGCGCTCTGGGGCTGACGGCAATGGTCCTGACCCGTGCAGAGTGGGATGTCCGGAGAATCTCGACCACTTTTCCCAGGCGTGGAACATGGGCACACTCATCCGCGCAAACGGAAAGTACGGGATTGCAAAGCGGTTGATGATTCGTCAAATTCAGTGCAGTGTCCTCCACAAGGACCGAAGCCTGTACCACTCGTACAAGTTGATGGATGAAATTGGAAAGACAACTCTCCAGCTCCCAGAAAAAGTAATGTACGATGCAAAGATCAAGTACAAGAAATTCACAGAGAATGTGTTGACCCGGGGCGCTGTACGGAACGGTATCAAGGCAAACTGCATCTTCCAAGCGTGCCGCGAACACAAGTGCCCCAGAACTGTCCACGAAATTGCAGCCGCTTTCAACATCCCGGCCAAGGACATTTCCAGGACGTTTGAAATGTACCAGGAACAAAACCCAGAAACGATGGTTCACGTTATCACACCGGCAGATATTGTGCCGAGAATCTTCAACTCTATCAGCCACCTCCCAGATGGGGAAGAGGGCAGGATAAAAATGAAAATTGTGCACACGTGCAAGTCTCTCGAGGATTCCGTCAAGTTGATGGGCCGGACGCCAAAGGCTGTCGCCTGTGCAGTCATCTACGTGATGCTCGAAAAACTCAAGATGCCAATTGACAAGACGGAGATTTGCAAAATTTGTGAAGTCTCTGGACCAACCCTCAGTAAAATTGAGTCTATTGTGAGATCTGAATTGAAGTAGCTACTTAAAAGTACTCCCCCTTGTCTAGTAAATGTCAAGTGAGCCCATTGTCCTCTTTCTGAGTACTCCTTGTTATGGAGGGGTTTGTCTTCAGCAGTATGCCGAGTCTGTGTTGCGTCTGCAGCGCACGGCTGCTATGAATCAAATCCAAATGATGTTGGACACGACAGAGAATGAGTCCCTTGTTCACAGGGCCCGTAACCTTGCTGTCGCCCGGTTCTACCAAAAGACCAAGGCGACCCACTTTATGTTTATTGACGCAGATATCCATTTCGATCCCGAATCTGTTATCCGTCTGCTCAAGTCGGACCACGACATTTCAGTTGCATGCTATCCCAAAAAGTGCGTGATGTTTAACCAGGCGGAGGACTCTGTGCTCAAGGGGGATGGCCGTGACCTCGACCGAGTCTCTTCATCCCTGGTTATGAATTTCAAGTACCAGAACAGTCCGGTCACGAATGGGTTTGTCGAGGTGCTCGATGGACCGACTGGATTTATGGTTGTGAAGCGCGAGGTCTTTACCAAGATGTTTGAAAAGTACCCCGAGCTGAATTGTGTGAATGACCATCAAAACAGGGACCTGGAGACTTATTGTGCGGTTTTTGATTGTATGATTGATCCAGAGACGAAGCGGTACCTTTCTGAGGATTACGCCTTTTGCCGGCGGTGGCAGCAGATGGGCGGGAAGATTTACGCGGATGTGCAAACTGTCCTCGGGCACGTGGGGAACATTAGGTTCCATGGGGTACTTGAAGAGCGCTTAAAGGACACCGAGACTGTGTCTAACATTTAAAATCTAATTTCATAATAGAATGGAATCAGAAGAGTGTCCAGTGTGTCTGGAACCTCTTGATGGGACTATAGTACACCTCGAGTGTTGTAAAAATAAGATACATATTCAGTGTTATATCACCAAGTGTCCCTTTTGTCGAGCGGATCTCCCGTCTCCCCACATTGTCGTCCCCGTTCCTGTGCCCGTTGCAATGATACAAAGGGAACAGAACAATTGGAAACAAAAGTTTCTACCAACAATTTTTACATTTATGGGAATTATTGGGCTTGTAAGTATAATCACTTTTAGTCAGAGGACTTGAAATAGTTTTTTGCGTACCACCTGTTGACTCCTGTTGCTTCACACAAGAGGTGGAAGAGAGCCCCGCTTGCAAACACTGCATACATGGTATTCTTTGTCAATTTTGAAACAAAATAGAAGACTGCAACAAGGAGGATGCCGACAATGAGCGCTTCGACAAGAAGCATCCCGATAGGTTTCATACTTAAAAAGAGCGGACATTTTATTTTTAAATGTCGATAGTCCACGTGGTTGCTGAGACTCGGAACAGGTCTATTAGCGCGACGACACTTCACACTATGATGAATATCCATATGGCGTGTATGGTGAAGCACAAGCATCTTGACATTCACTTTGTGCAGGACAAGTCCTCGCTGCCCAAGTTGATTAAGAATGGTGAGCGCATCATCTGGATGGAGTACGGCACAAACTTGGATGAGGCGAGTGTCCACAAGGCGATTGATGATTTCCCGCACGGACTCCAAGTCCTTGTGTTCCCTTCAGTCAAGGAGGGTATCAATTGGGACAGATTCATCAAGCGGACCAAGGCGGGGTCAAAAGAGCCCTCGAATCAGAGAGGTCTGGATTTTGACTCTATTGCGGGTAGAAAGCTGAGTGAGGGGATTTACGATTGTCTAAAGACCTCTGCCCGTGTGTGGGCTATGGATGCCAAGCCCGTCGACAAGAAACTGAGGGGAGGGAAGGTCCCGGTGACTCTCCCAATTCTGAATAACGAGATGATGTTTGACTGCCTGAAAAAGGAGGGGGTCAAGGTTGGTCTGTTGAGCACATGCACAGTCATCTGCCACTATGTCCACGAGTGCCTAGGCAACATCTTGGAGGCGGCTGGAGTTCAAGTCAATCCGTGAGTATCTTTCGAGATGATCGGTCTCGTCGTAGCCATTCTCGCGCTGCTTCGTATAAGCCATATGACTCACCACAAAGTGAATATCAATCACCACATTACGCATATATGCAAGAGGCCCGAATGTCCCCAAAAACAACTCGTCATCCAAACGAATGTACCCACTCTCAAAAAAATCCAGATCCTGTGCGAGGATTGCTATAAAATTAATATTGAAACGCTTGTACGTGCCGGCGTTGAGTGTCAGTTCACTCAGTCTCCCAGCCTTTTTACATTTTGAAATAAAATAGGATGGGTCTTGAAGAAAGTCGTTGTGGACAAACTCGGGGGGTGTCTCCGTGTCCACTTTACTGTCCAGGGTTTCAGAGTAGATTCCTCGTTTTGTGCTGACAAGCGTGCACACTGGGTTGTTTACTATGTTTGCAGAGTAGAGAAAGGCGGCTGGGTCCTTGCGCCGGGCATCTATGAATGCATCAAAAGAATCCACATCTATAAACACAATGTCATCGTCACACTTGATAATCACATCCATTGGATTGGGGTACTTGGACTTTGTGTAATAACCATAGTACTCTGCATATGTAGACTTGTCAATGACTGAAAATATTTTGAATTTCTGACATGAATTCTGGATGTACTGTGCATCCGACTCGGTCCGTGTAAAGTCCCATATGTGCACCTCAGTCACGTTCAACTTTTCAATGTAAGGAATCAGAAGCTTCATGTACCTCTCCCTCCCGGCAAAAACTGTAAATATAACTGACATATATAATTAAAATACCATTCTTTTATATATGCCAAATCGCACCCTGAAAAATACAGGAAAGCTGACACGAAACAAGAGATTCAAATTGTATATGAATAACAAGGGTCAGATGCTTTTTCAAGATTCACACGGCAAGTGGTGGATCTACAATTTTAATAAATACTTCAATCACTTGAAGTTTTACTAGGATTTATCTATTTGTAGATTTGTTTCGGGACCGTGAGTATTGTCTGGCGGCATTCCCCATACGGGCCACTTGTTGCCCAATTAAATTTTGGGTCGGAATTGAATTTATTGTATTTGGTCTCTGTGTTCCGAATATGGGGAGCCAGTTTCTGTACCCGGGGGCCCGGGCTGCAGCCTGACGTGCTATATTTTTCCATACATGCACATTCGTATTTACATTCATATTTACAGCATTGTTTTGACGTTTTGTCTTTTTTGAAGGAAGATTCAGATAGGTTTGCGATCTCTTCATATTGTAATTGAATATTTTAAAGCGACCCACTGTCGCCAGGGGTTAAAGACTCTGGCCAAGAGTAGACTACAATGGACGTTCGCCGTTACATTTGTGAGTCGTGGGGTGCGCATAATGACAGGTTTCCCGGGCCCCAGCCTGTTTCCATCGAGCGCCGGCACTTTCAATTGCTCAAGCAACAGCCCTATGTTGTCTGCGAAAAAACAGATGGTATCCGCTACATGCTTGTGTGTCCACCTGGTTCGAAAGAGACCCACCTGGTGAATCGCAATTTCCAAACAAAATCAGTTGTCTTTGCCGGGTTCCCAAAGGATACCATTCTCGACGGGGAATTGGTCACGACCAAGGATAAAAGAGAGCTCTTTGTAGTGCACGATGCCGTCCGTGTCAAAGGAATAAACCTGATGAATGAGCCGCTCTCGGTCCGCCTCGGGTTTGCCATCACAGCCATCAGATCTGTCATAAAGTCAAAAAAGGATGCCTTTGAACTCAAGGTGAAGACAATGGTACCAATTGAAAACTTGGATATATTGTCTCCACTGGACTCGTTCGAGTACGAGACGGATGGCATCGTGATGACTCCTGTGAATGAGCCAGTACGGATGGGCACTCATGAGACGATGTTCAAGTGGAAGCCGTTCAACAGGATCACTGTTGATTTTATGATTAAAAATGGAAATGAGTTGTGGGTCCAGGACCGTGGGATTCCCTACATGGAGGCACATCTTCATCTCCAAAATCAAAGGCTGGACATTAAGGATGGATCTATTGTAGAGTGTGGGTACGGGGAGCTCGGGTGGTTTGTAGAGAAAATCAGGACAGACAAGGACTATCCAAACAACCGAAGGACATACTACAACACATGCACAAACCTCCGTGAAAATATACAGTTTAATGAGTTTTATTAAGTCAGTTGCGAAGCAACCACTTCGTTTCACGGCCTATACCACGCCATGTAAAAAGTCCCCTTTGTGGGAGCCTCTTCAATTTCCCTTACTGAATCATCATCCTTGATGTACCACTTGCCGTACCGCTTGACTGCGAGTGCATAGTGCCCGCCCCACATAATTCCCATATGAAGCACCACTGCAAACAGGTGCCGGTCCCTAAACTTTTCCGGAATTTCAATCTGGAATTTGGAATTGTACATGGAGAATGTAAACCCTATAATCTTGGGCCACTTTGTGACCTTTCTGCCGACGGCCGCTACATTATGTTTCTTTCCAGTATCGTCTGTGTAACCTTCGATGCCAGAGTACTTCCACCTCTCTTCCAAAAGGGTTTCCAATTTAGAATTTGAATTGGGTTCAAGGATGAGAGTGGTGAAGGTTTCCTCTTTTGTGGAGACACCCCCTGTATACACCGTCTCTTGGACTTCAGTCCCGTTGAATATATCTTGGATGAGCTGTTTCCCGAGGGACTGTTCAAGCACATCAATCATATGTACGATAACCTCTTGTGCATCGTGTTGTTGATTCCCAGTGAAGGATGGAAATTTGATTCTAAATTCAGAAAGGAGAGGAGTGGGGTCCACCGGTGTCGCCTCCCCGCTCAGAAAGAGTTGCCGAGCAATCTTTTCATACTCTTTGGTAATTTTGCATTTACCTTCGTAATTGTTTAGGAAGAGGTGTTTTGAAAGAGGGGGGACGTGCGCCAGACACTGTATTGCTGTTGAGAAGTAACATGTGTTGCCACAGTTGATCAGGCCTCTCATCCTCTTAGAGAAGAGAGTCCTCTTAACTTTAACAGGAAATGGAGTATGACTTGTATCACCAATGGGAGCCCCATATTGACACCTACAAAAATCATCAGAATACAGAAATTGAATTTCGGTTTGGCCGAAAGCTCGGCAACAAGTTTGATACAAATGTCGGGAAGGAGACGTTTGTCAAGTGTCTCAAGGCGCTTGAGGCGTACACTGGGTGGGAGGACAAGGTTCACTCCAAGTTGGATGTGTACTATTTCGAGGGTGGAAAGCGGCTGTCAATCAACGAAGAGACGGACCAGAGAGAATCCGTCATTAAGCAGAGAATCATGGTGAATGACTTTGAACTCAAGGAGAAACCGTTTGATGTCAGGCTTGGCATCTCTTCCGAAACACCATTCGAGTACAACGGAGAAACAGCACTCGAACAAAAGAACAAGGAGAGGTGGTCTTTTATCCGAAAGAATTTGAGAATAGACGCGTCAATCATCCAGGGAAACCCCGATGACCTCGATGACGACCAGGATACCAATTACCAAATTGAAATGGAGATTGTAGACCCGGGCCTCTTGAAGACACGGGACGAACAGTTCAATATCATTTACAAGATTTTTGATCTAATAAAATGTATGTAAATAATATACATGGATCGACGAATTATAAATATTGCTCAACGTATGATGGCCGGTGTCATCCCAACACGCACCGAGTTAAAGTACCTCGAAAAAGCCCATTTCAATAGAAAAAAAGTGATTGATCAGATGCCCCGAGGGAACCAAAGGAGTAGCGAGTTCAACAAATGGCAACGAATTGGAAATATTATTAATAAAATGAATATGGCCCGTATGAATATGAATATAAATGGTCGACGTGCAAACACCCGGTCAAATAGAACATATCCCATCAATTAGTTCTTCTTCTTTTTGTGGTTTGGCGAATTTGAATTTGTATTTGAATTTGGGGATGGTTTTCTCTTGAGACTTCCCATTGTACCTGTTGGGTTTAGACCCATACTCCTTGCCAAGTTTCCAAGTACATTTGGTTGTGTCTTTGGAAGGTTTCTCGCTAATTGATTAATATATGCAGTAATTTCTCTGTTTCGTTGACTCAGTCCCGTCTTGTTTCGTGGCTCTTCCGGCAAACTCAAAAGTCTCTGTAATTGATTTCTTCTCGCCTCTTGTAATCTGGAATTTATAATATTTTTGGCATTTGCGGCTTTGGTTTGAGCTATGGCGGACCTTTGTTTTCTTTGTAATTCTTGTATTCCACGTTTTAATTCTCTCTCTGATTTCTTGTACAATATATTCTTCTCTTCACGTGCTTGTTGTGCAGTAATTTGCTTTCTGATCATCTTTCTGTCAATCTCCTTGTTCTTTTCTTTGAGTTCACGGTGTTTCTCTTTGGTGAGATTGGACTCTGCCTGTCTTAACTTTTCAGCAGATGTTGGTGAACCCTTTTGTATTTTTTGATTCCTGTAGTGCGGTATAGTTCCCTTGAATGGTTTTGGTTTAGGAAATCTCTTGATGCTCCTCATGATGCTCTCTTGTACCTTTGATGGTAATGTATGTACAGGGGACTTTCTCTGTACGGGGGGTGCTTGTGCCTTGGCGGCAGCTTGAGCTCGTGAAGCATTTCTTAATTTCTTCAATCTTTCGAGTGCCTCCTTTTCGGCCGGGGTTGGAGAGTACCTTTTGATACCCAGTTTCTGTCTTGCAGCTTGGATACCTGCTTGGAGCCCGAATGATGCCTTTAGTGTTTTCACCAGAGGCACTGCTTCCTCCTTTGCTTTATTCTCCTTTGCCGTCTCCTTGGCGGCCACTTTCTCCTTGTATTTCTTACGAGCCTCGGCTGCCCTTTGTTGTGCGGTGGTTGATTCAATACGTTCGCGTTCAGCCTTTCTCTTTGCATTACTGTTCGCCTTCTGTTTTGCCATAGCCTCTGCTTCTGCTGCTTTCTTAGCATTCTTATTAGCCTTTTCCTTACGAGCAGTCTGGATTGCCACCTCGGGTCTCTGTTGTGGAATTTTAAACATTTTTGCCAGAACTGTAGGCACAGCCTTGCCAGGTGTCTTCCCCCACTTGTTGAATAAACCAACTAATTTCACTGCATTTATTTTAGCATCATATTCCTTGAGTACATCGCCTTTGTTCGAGGGTCTTAGTATCTTCACTACAGCCCCCTTATTATTCTTTATCACCCATCTATTACTGTTAAAGTTTGGTGGAGACCCCTTGAACTCCTTTGGATTTGTTTTAGGTTTCTTGTTTGCAGGGACTTCAGGGGCTTTATTCTTTTTAAGATATTCTTCAACGTCACTCTTTGTAATTTTTGCAGTTTTGAGTCCAAAGTTGGCAATCATTTTATTTATATTTGAAAACTGTCCAGGTGCGAGCTCTTTGAATCTGTCCAGAATTTGTTTCTTTTGAGGATTTTGTTTACCCAAATTTTTGATTGCATATCCGGTTGGGGTTGTTGCGGGGACCACGTATTGTTTATTACCTATTGCCGCCCCTGGTGTGTATGGCTTGAGATTTTTGTCCCGGCTTGCTTTTTTCTGTGCCGTCTTGACTTCTGTTTTCGTCTCACCGGCACATTCCGCGGGATTTGCATTTTCACTTGACATGATGTGGTACCCAGCCTTTTCACAAAACTTGACGATATCTCTCCACATTTTTTGCATTTGATCCAAAGGTACATTGTCTTCATTTCTGACAGAGCACATAATCTTGCCATTTGTGTACACGGAGTATACAATATTTTTGTATTGAAAATGAAATTGACCTGGCCGGGTCTGGTCTTGTTCCTTTTTTGAAATGTGTTTAAAGTACCTTGTCAATTCGGTACCATATGTTTCCACAAATCTTGTGTATTCGGCGCTGTTTGTAGGTGGTAAAATGCAGCTTTTCAGGGTCGGTATATCAATTTTCTTTGTAGAACATATTCTGAAAACCCTTGTCGACGTGCGGGGCAAGTATCTTTTTCCAAAATTTTCTTCTAAAAAAGCTTGGACCTGTTGTACCACGGCTTCACTTTTTACATTCACAAGTACTGTTTTGTTTGCGAATATTGTGAGTGAAAATTGATTCTCTTGTTGTATGACGACTTTTGTTGGGTTCTGGGTTGTCATGTTTGTGTAGACTCCGCTATATGTTTGGACAGTGTATCCTGGCAATTGCCTAAGTGTATTCCCCATCCCTGTGAGAATGTTTTGGTTACTCGTGTCAAGAATTCCCTTTATGGATAATCTTTCAAAAACAGGAGCCGAGAGAGTGTATTCTCTGCGTTCTACGCGATTTGCTACCCGGCCTAAAACATCTTCTAACACTGCATACATTGGATCTCGGGGCCCCTCGTGTTTCGCGTACCACCTGGCCGAGTCCCTTGCGTACCTGTTAAATATCAGGGCCTGTTCCGCACCTCTGAATGTGGCGTTATAAGCTCTGTAGTTTGGTTTGGTTGTCGGGGTGGGTGTCCTCCTGTTCTGTGCGGTTCGAATGTTAAACGGCGCATTGACCCCCTCTGGATAAAAAGCGTTTTCGTGAAACATTATCTAATATGTATCAATAATATTATTTGTCGATACGATGTCCAGTCCAAAGATGAAGGGCTGAGCTGCATATGCCGTCCCGTTGTAGACCCGTGTCTCGTTCCTGACTTCGAGTTCCCTTGAGCTGAATGGTCCTGCGTAAAAGTCTGGGTTGAACCTGTACTTGCCCAAATTGTTTTCGACGCAGTGCTGATTGAACATTTGCACGAAGATTCTCTGGGGACAGCACTTGTCCGGGCCGTACGAAACCTTTTCTGAAGCCAAAAAGTGCTGCAAAGAGTTGGTCACCATCGCCACTTGGCTCTGGACCGACTTGAAATAGGCCGGCAGAACATTCCAGATATCCTTGTCTGAATACTTGGCTGCGTAATCGAGGTAGGCCCGAACGCACTTGCACAGAATAGCTGGAATCTCTGCATCCAGCTTTTGGTCCAGGTGTGGATCCGCATCCATCACCTGCTTGGTCAAATTCCACGTCGCGAGCCGGCGAAGCACCGAGCCCGAGTTGTCCTTCCAGTTTGGCACCTCGTTTCCGGCCAGGATACCCGGGGTCTTCCACTGCATACTCTTTGCCGCCTTGAACTTGCGCGCGATACTCAGGTCCTCCCCGGATACCAAGGATTGAAACTCAGCCTGCTCCAGAGCCAAGTCACCCTTGACCTCCGGACTAATAAACATAAATCCATCGTGAATAGAATCCAGACCAAACTTCTTCTCGATATTGTTGGAGAGGGTCTTTACATCCTCCGTCTCATAAAACTTTTTGCACACCTTGGTGATGATGGTTGACTTTCCAGACCGGGCAATTCCCTTTAGAAAAGGAATCACTTGCCAGCCGTCGAGGTCATTCACGTCAAAACACAGCCGGCCGCAAAACACATACAGCCACCGACTCACATCCTCTGTAAAGTTCTGGTAGTCCATAATCTTCTGCATATGGGGTGTAGGGATGTTGTACCAGTCCTCGATGTTGTCATAGGGGTCAAAGTGCTGGTTGAAATACTTTGAACTTACAATTGTTCCATCCAGTTGTGCATACTCCTGGCTCTTGTATTCGTAAAACTTGATGACGTACTGGCACTTTTCCGGGCACCAATTCTTTCCGGCGAGGAGTCCATTGGAAAAGGACCACACGTTTCTGTTTTTCTTAATTTCGGGGAACTGATAGTCCTTGCATGACGAGAGGTGCTTGATGACATCCGCCACAAGGCTCCCCTTGGAAGTTAGATTCTTCCACATCTCGTACCTAGTCTCCTTCTGGGTCGAGTCGTAGACAAAGTCCTTGATTTCCATCACGGGCTTCCATGCACGGGTTGCGTGTCCCTCGCTCAGAATCTGTGTACAGCACTGCTCCTTGTACCGGCGGTACCCCAGTTTGTACGATTCAGACAGCAAAAACAGCAGGAGCTCTTGGTACGGAGTTTTCTTGTCATCAAACTCTGGACACAGCTCAACATAATCTGCATTTGTCGGAAAGTTGTAGACACAGTAGTTGTCGACCCACGATGTAAATTGGTCGCTCATATTTCGCCAGAGACGGACAAGCCGGGAGACTCGGCCCGCAATTGTCATTTCGTGCTTGTTCACGTCAAAGCTCTTGTTATTTTCGCACGTGATGTTGATGGCCTGGGCACGGATAGCCCGACACATGTTGTAAAATCGGTCCCGGCGCAGAAACACCTGGTTCTGGAGTTGTTTTGGATCAAAATTGACAGGGTATCCGTCAGAGTCCTTGGGTTGTGTTGGTGGAATGAGTACATGCCGCCACGCAATTTCAGGTACGACAAAGTTTTGGGTCGCCCTGAGATTGAGTTCAGTCTCACGAGATGTGAGCTCATTCTCAATATCTGTAAGCGTCCAGTTACTAATGATAAGGTTATTACTCATATTCCTAATTTCTTCGGCGTGTTCAGGAGTAAGTTCCTTTTCGATAATGACTGGCTCGCTCATCTTGCTCTGTACATTAAGCTACGGCTTTTTTTAAGCCTCACACTTGTAAACTGCGCAGCAGTTGGGTACCACGAAGTGTTCGCTTCGCGAATTCCAGCCGTGGAACGGCTGACCTTAAGCATCCTCCTTTGGGGCTTGGGTCACTTTCAGGGTGCTATAAATTTTTACAAGAATCTTATTTTGCATCTCGAGGGTATCGGCGATACGCTCAGTGGCATCCTTCAGGCTGACGAGGGCGGTTGCGATGGTATCTCCCTCCTCTGTGGTCAGCATAGACCCCAGGGCATCCATCATATCCATTCCCATGTCCATCTCATCATCCTCCTCATCTCCGAGGTCAATATCCTCATCGTCATCATCCTCAGGAACTTCGGGCTCTGGGTTCTTGGCGACTGGGCGGCGGGCAGACATTTAGAAGATACGAAGAAAATTGGTTATAAAGGAAAGCGCACATTTATATTTAGATGCCCTGTGTGTACTCCATCAAATGTAAGATAGAACCCTACAGGGAATACATAGGACAAACGACATATGACGATTTTCAAGTTAGGCTGAATGGTCACAAATCTGAGGTCAGGAACGGTCGCCGGAGACACTTGTACAATGCAATTAGAAAGTATGGGTGGGACCAATTTGATGTTGAAATTCTTCATGAGTTTTCAAAAGAGGGTGACTGGAAGGAGCGCATTGACCAGCTTGAGACTGATGAAATTGCTCGGAGGAACACACTAGCACCGAATGGGTACAACTACGAAACAGGTGGGAACAAGAATAAGGTACTTCACGAAGAGACGAAAGCTCTTATGAGTGAAGTTCGCTCAGGCGAGAATCATCCGATTTTTGGAAAACACCATTCAGAAGAGACACGGGAGATGCTCCAAACTGTGAACAGGAAACCAGTTCAACAGTGGAGTAAGGATGGATCAACTTTCATCAAAACATTCGAGTCTATCTTTGAAGCTTCTCAAGAGATTGGGGTTGATGGACGACACATAACGAAAGTATGTCAAGGTGACCGCAAGACAACAGGCGGCTTCCACTGGAAGTTTGTGGATCCAGGACATGTTGAAAGAAAAAATATGTTGAAGTTTACGAAGCTTCAGCAATGGTCATTCAACGGGAAGATGTTGATACAGGAGTTCAAGACATTGAAGGAGGCGAGTGATAGTACCGGTATTGAAAATCAGAGTATTAGCAAATGTTGTAAGGGAAAGTCAAGGTCCGCGGGTGGGTTCAGGTGGACAATCATATGAAATTTTTTTCTCAATATAGAGTACCAAACACGATGGCCGGCGGCCTGATGCAATTAGTTGCCTATGGCGCACAGGATGTTTACCTTACCGGTCAGCCCAAGGTGACCTTTTTCCAGGCTGTGTACAAGCGCCACACCAACTTCGCTATGGAGGTGATCCAGCAGACTGTGAACGGCTCTGCTGCCTCCAGCGGCCGTGTGTCCGTGACCATTGCCCGCAACGGTGACCTGGTCGGCAACATGTACCTGGCCCTGACCCCCAACACTGCTGCTTTCAGCAACACCACCACTGGCAACAGCATTTTCGATGGCTGCTGGATCGCCGAGCGTGCCATTGCCGCTGTTGAGCTGACCATCGGTGGCCAGCGCATTGACAAGCACTACCAGTCCTGGTTCCGCCTGTATGCCGAGTGCTTCCTGGGCGAGAGCGACAAGATTTGCTACGGCAAGATGACCTCCGCCAGCGCTCAGGTGCTCGCCCCCGTGACTGGCATCCCAGTTGTGTACCTGCCTCTGCTGTTTTTCTTCAACCGCAACCCCGGCCTGTACCTGCCCCTGATTGCCCTGCAGTACCACGAGGTCCGCCTGGATTTCGACCTGACCCCCTACTACACCAGCTACTTCGGCACCAACCCAGTGGCTGTGTGGGCCAACTACGTGTACCTGGACACTGAGGAGCGCCGCCGCTTCGCCCAGAAGGGCCACGAGTACCTGATTGAGCAGGTGCAGCACACCGGCGGTGACACTGTGTCCGGCGCCACTGAGAGCAGCTCCGCCCTGATCCGCCTGTCCTTCAACCACCCCGTGAAGGAGCTGATCTGGTGCTACCAGAACCCAGCTGCCAGCGCCACTGCCAACCTGAACGCTATGTGGAATTTCTCCACTGGCACGGCCAACGTGCAGGTGTCTGTCAGCCCCATCCAGGGTTCCACTGTTGCCTCCGTCGGTCAGCTGCCCCACGAGGTTGGCTGCCCTCACCTTGTGTCCAACACCGCCGCACCCAACTATGCCAACGTGTACTGGATTGAGGAGGGTGACCGCAACCCCGCCGTCTACGAGGTGGGCCCTATGCACCAGTTCAAGCTGGTGCTGAACGGACAGGACCGCTTCAAGGAGCAGCTGGGCAAGTTCTTCAACCAGTACCAGCCCTACCTGTACCACACCGGCACCCCTTACCCCGGCATCTACGTGTATTCCTTCGCTCTGCAGCCCGAGGAGCACCAGCCAACCGGCACTTGCAACTTCTCTCGCATTGATAACGCCCAGGTGGCTGTGTGGCTGAAGAGCACCGCCCTGGCATCCGGCAGCAACTCCTCATTCAACCTGCAGAAGATGTTCGCCATCAACTACAACATCCTCAGGATTCAGTCGGGAATGGGAGGGTTAGCGTTCTCCAACTAGAGAATCAAAGGGGTTTTACTTGCGAAATTGCGAAAAAAATCAAGCCTTCGGGCCCAAGATTCTT
>Ga0164296_1003067_pt1 | contig 16021 bp, 11 predicted proteins | sample GEODES057metaG_FD_113533 | JGI IMG/M metagenome (GOLD analysis project Ga0164296, IMG submission 113533) | Dystrophic lake water microbial communities from Trout Bog Lake, Wisconsin, USA - GEODES057 metaG | ecosystem: Environmental > Aquatic > Freshwater > Lake | place: USA: Trout Bog Lake... | reverse complement strand
ATACGACACACTTGTCTATCAGACTAATATATACAACAGTACCGGAGTTCAGTACGTATGGAACAATGTTTCATGGTCAAAGAGCTTTGAAGGTGAATATGAGTCTAGTAGATGGAAAATAGTCCTGTAAAAGATCAAATAGTTTGTAGTGGAGCATTATTCTACGCCAAATCTACACGACGGTTTTTATTACTACAAAAAGCGCATGGCAAACACGAAGGCACTTGGGGGCTAGTTGGTGGTACAAACATCACGGGAGAAACTCCATGGCAAGGTTTGTTACGTGAAGTGCAAGAAGAAATAGGTGCTGTACCTAAAATCTTAAAAACAATTCTCTTGGAAACATTCGTGAGTAATGACCGTGTGTTTAATTTTCACACTTACATGTGTGTAATTGAACGAGAATTTGTGCCAGAACTAAGCGATGAACATATCGCATGGGCATGGGCAACTATAGATCGTGCCCCTAAACCCCTACATCAAGGCCTGCGTAATAGTTTTAGTTCAAAGACTATTCGTACAAAATTACAAACAGTCTTTGACCTAGTTGACTTAATTTAGGCCCAGACTCTGTATGGAGTTGCTGGTGCTGGGATCATGACGTCGCCCAGTGCGGTAACTTGTTCTTCGCTTAATCCACCGCGTAGATTAGCGTGGAAACCTGCAACTGGAGCCATTTCTGGAATCTCTCTAGTTGTTTCATCCAGCATTTGAGTTTCGATCATCTTGCCAGTTGGCTTACAGATTTCACCAATAATGTCAAGATTCTGACCCTGTTTGGGTTGACGAACAGTTTCTGTAGACATTTCTTTGTTTTCATTCACGATCGGGCGTTCAACTTGTTCAGCGACTCCTGCTGAGATAAGTGCTGTCCAAAGTGCTGTTTCCGTTTCTGCTTTTAAATAATAATCCATGTATTATTCCTTTATATTATTTAGTTGCTCGTCTGTAGGCCTTGGAAAGGTTGGATGATCCCATTTTATAATAAAATCACCAAGACCGTCGTTATTATTTTGTAATCGAATTGTGCCGCCAACCCAAAAATCATCATCTGTTAATGCAGGGTATAATTTTTTAAGTTTATTGCAAAGATTATCCATTATTGTCCTCTAATAAAGATACCATCGAATATACTAGCAGTGCTATCGTTTGCTACTGTTTGACTTGATACATTTGAATACCCGTATACTGCTACATAGTCCGTAGATCCATTTAAATAATATATAGCAGACCCTGTCAATCCAATATTAGCACTTATCGATACTTGTAATAGTGTTCCGTATTTACCAGTAGGGTTTGAGGCACTACCATTTTTATACATTGCTACTCCGGTATATGATGATGCGCTAGTAAATCTAACCGAGTAATTAAACTGATACCACCCTGGAATTTTAGGAAGAAACCAATTGTTAGTTGTGTCAAAATATCCATGAGAGTCCCATGCTGTGTTATTAAATCCAACTTTAGTCCAAGCACCATTAGGTATACTGGGAGAACCGGTGCTATATGCTGAAAAATTAGGTCCAAAAAATGTGCCAGCATCTTGATAGGCCATTGTGCCCAAGTCTCTGTTTAAAGGGACTTGATTTGCGTCTGTTCCAATAAGTCTTTTTATTGTCATTTTGTCATCTCTACTAGTTCGTCAGTCGAAACAGCAACAGGATAATAAGCAATCTTATAGTGCCAAACTGGTCCAGGATTATATGAGCTTGCAACACCGTAACCTAGATAAATGAAGCTCATATTTTGTGAGTTGTATGCACCATAATAAGTATTTGCCGTAGTACCTTCGTTACCAAGCTGTCCATTTACAGACATGGTCTGTTGGTATCCGTTACCGTAACTTCTAAATGCTGTTCTAACCTGACTGCGAAGGTATACATTACTTACGCCAGAACCATTACCAAAGAATGATCCAACACCTTGTGTGATGTCGTCAACTGTGCCTTGTGCTACACCAATTAAGTTTTGGAACGTAGTATCTGGTCCTGAGCTGATACGACTTGCGGCTCCTAGTGCTGTAGTGCATAGGTAGTTGTGTAACCATGTATAATCTGTTTTACTGGCAAACGGTTGTCCTGATAGCTGTAACTGTAGTGTTTCTAATGCTCTAGTTACCGATCCAGACGTTGTTGGAATCACACTGGTTGGGAATGCCGATTGTTCCATTTGTACACCCCATACATAATAGCCAACGGTTGAGCCATCTGGCGAAACTGGCGCACTTGAATAAATTTGAAAATATGCCGTAGTTGTATTAGTAGTATAAGTTGTCCATATACGGAACCAACCGTTAGGGTATGCTTGTGCATAGGATCCGCCAGCACTTGTACCAGTTACAGTTCCGTCTGCATTAATGACTAGTCCAACACCCCAGCCGGTATTATTGTCATATAAACTGAATCCCCACGGAAACTGTGCAGGTTTAACGAATGCACTCAATGTATATTTTGCACCGTTAGATACCGAACTTGTATACCATATACTGGTTGTACCGCTTTGTTGACCGCTGTTGGGTTTAATAAATGAAGCAGTTGTTGTGCCGTCTGGAGCAACACCCGCGTTGGCAGTTCCTGAAGTCAAATAATAGCCTCCATTAGGAGCCACTGAACTATAACACAAGTTTGTACTTGCTGGTTCTGTCAAAGCACCTTTACATGCCAACGTTACTGGATCATGATCGATTCTTAATATATTAGACCCAGCAGTTTGTATTAGACCGTTTGATCCCATAAAGGTTGCTGTACTGCTTCTAGTAAAAGCAAGATAAGGACTAAACTGAGTTTTTCCATTGGCAAAGTCAATCATCATGCTAGGACGAATAGGTGTTGTACTAGTGATCTGATTTTGTATAGCACCAATAACTGCGGTTTCTGCATTTTCAAATGCAAGACTACCCAGGTGCTTGTTAATACCAACCTGATTGGGTAAATTTCCAATAAATTTTTGTTGGGTCATCCTGCTAATTCCTGTAATTCGCTATTTGTTAGTTGTGTTGGGTAATATATTAACTTATATATATGTCCGTTTAGCACACGTGACGGTTGATCTGGACTATTGCCTAGTGTTAGAACATATTGATATGTTGGAATAGTTACGTTTAATGTAGTTATTCCTCCGTTTGAAGATCCATACAATGTATTGACTCCGCTGGCCCATGCAACTGCTGTTCTGTTTCTTGTGTTTAGTGGAGTAGTTGACAACATGTTGGTTCCGCCTACACCACTAACGGCAAGACTCAATCCAGGTGCTGTGGTATTGTTATAACCGATAGAAATTGCGCCAGTTTCAGTGCCAAAGTTAAGTCCGCTTACTACTTTACTAAAACAGAATACATCGTGTGCTACTGCGGCATTATTACTTAGGCCAATAACATCGTGTTCTACATACACAGTTGAAGCTGATTGATTATACCAGCTAGACAAGTTATTGTAAGTATAACGTGCATTATCAACTAAACGTGTAGTTGCTACGCTGGATGCAGAATCTGCGGCTCTAGTAGCCGTTGCTCCGCTAGTTGCAATATAACTAGTCATAACTGATCCTAGTTCGCTTTGAATTCCCCAACCCAGTACACCACTAGTAGTATCTCCTGCATATACTCCAGTTGGAGTATTATTAAATACGTCTATATGATAGTAACATTGAGCACCATCCATTGCACCAGTTACCCAGCAACGATACCATCCGTTACCAACAAACTGTATTCCGTAACTTTGTGTACCGGATAATACGTTAGTCGGAGTGGCAGTACCAGTACCAGTTAATCCAAATACAATATTGCCCATATTGTATGTTGCTCCCCCGTCGGCATATATATTAATATAGTTATATCCGTTACCTTTAAAGTATCCGCTAAGTGTTCTTGTTGCGCCACTAGTTACAGGATGCGGATAGTATATACTATGCGACGAATTGCTAGAATTTGGAGTCATGCTCCATATTCCGCTATTAGATCCGTCTGGAGGAGTTCCTGATACACTTGCGGTGTTAAGATTTTGCCCTGTACTAAATGCACTAATACTAGAAGTTGCTAATAAATTAGTCGCGGCTGGCTCAATGATATTTCCTATAGGATACCATGTTGATACTCCGTCGTAGGCATAACCATATCTGTTTACGCCAGCTGCCGCAGTTCTCAACTGTCCACTAGCATCATAATATGTGCCTGTAGAGTTGCGTCCGCCTGCTACTGTAGTTGTTGGAATGTAACTGGTCATGTAGTTGGCTACTTCAAACTGGCCGCCCCAGATATATAATCCACTTTTGCCGTTGCCTGTATAAGTATCAACGCTACCAGACAATGCTGTACTAATAATGCAATGGTAGATAGCTGTAGTAGTAGTCGAACTTGCCGTAAATGTAATTGCACAACGATACCAACCGTTGCCCACTGATTGTATTGCTGGTGTAATGTTTGCACTACTACCAACTACAGTGCCATTGGCTAAGTTAAAATTACTAATAGGATTGCCAGCATAAGCCAAAGCCATATAGTTACGGCCAGCTGCCTTAGCGTATACTGAATATGTATAAGTTACACCGTTTGTTATTGATTGCGATATATCAAACTCATGACGACCATTTGATGTATTTTCGACTATGTTAGTTGCAGACCAAGTACCATCTGGTGCCAAGGCAGCATTGGGTATCACTGCTAGTAAGTTACTTTGACTGTATGATGCTTGATCCATTCTATCCGAGAATGTTCTATAGTTGGTTCTAGTTTCTTCAATCAATAGACCTTTACATTCACGTGTAATTGGATCCCAATCAAGGCGTGGTGTGTTGACGGGTGCGGTTTTAATCAAACCGTCTGGTCCAGTGTATGTTCCAATACTGTTGCGTAGGAAAAAGATCTTATGATCAAATACACCTGTAGTAAAATCAACCAATAATGTCGGACGATTTGTAGTGGTGTTAGTGTTGATGTTAACCGTGTTGTCTACCGTACCGTAGTAGTTGTTCCATTTTTGTGATGAGCTACCTAAAGTATAAGTGTTAGTAGTAGCAGGAATCAAATTGCCAGCGGAATCAAAACGTGCTATTTCAGTATAGGCGCTAGCTTGATATTGCCAAAAAGCAATGGGTTTGCTGACTCCGTTTGAAGCAATTACCGATCCGTTAGCACTATCATAACCTATCATAGTGCCTAATGAATAACTGGTATTGTTAACAAAATCTCCCACACTGTAAAAAGTACCCGCTTGATTATAGCCTGAGTTGACTACAGTTAATGGAGATTGTGGAGTAGTAACACCAATACCAAAATTACCAGTGTTGAGTAAAGATGTTAATACTGTTCCATTGTACATGTTGTACAGAGGTGAATTTGTGGCGCTAAAAGTACTTTGGATATCCCAATAGTTGGAGCCTGCTTGTGTGCGTATGTATGGATTGTTACCAGCCCCAGCTGTTTTTATTTGCAAAAATGGATTGCCAGAGGCCACGTTGATAAAGGCATTGCCATTAATTTCCAACTGCTGACCTGGATTGGCTGTTGCAATGCCCACATATCCGCTTGAAAGAATAGTAACTGCTGAATTACCAGCTGATCTCAAAGACAGTGCTCGTGTGGTAGCATTGTATTCAATACCACCATCGTAGCTGTTTGTTCCGCCGTTGATATAATAACCGCCAACAATATTACTGCTGGCAGGAATACCTATGGCATAGCCAGTATTGGTGCTTGAATCAAGTCTAAAACTCTGATTGGTGCCATAAGTGGCGCCACTGGCTCCAGAATATGTAGTACTAATAATACCACCAAATGTTCCAGAACTACCAACATACAATGCGCCGCCTACACCAACACCGCCTGATACTACCAATGCTCCAGTACCGCTAGTGGTGCTTGTTGTTGTTGAACTAATGGTATGAGTAGCACTGGTGGCTGTTAAGCTAAATGTGCTGTTGGCTGTTAAGCTAGTAAATGCTCCAGTACTTTGTGTATTACTAGCACCAATTGTTGTTGTTCCAATTGTTCCACCAGTAATGTTTACGTTGGCTGAAACTACCGTACCGCCCAACCAGTTTAGTAATTCGTAATTAGCGCCGTCTGATACAATAGTTAATATAGAACCTGCTGGCAAAGCAATGTTAGCTGAACTGCCGCTGCCTGGGCCCGCAAATATGCCACTTGGTGTATTGAGTGTAACAACACCGCTGGTACTGTTATAAAAACTTTGTTGTTGTCCAGTATACAATATGGGATTTGGAATCGTAGTTGTATATGGCGCTGTACCAGTAAGTGTAGTCAACAATCCACTAGCTGGCGAACTTATTGTCTGTGCGCCATTGCTAGTACTTGTTGTTGATATTGTATTATAACGTGCCATATTGTATATTTAACTTATTTGGATATGAGATCGTTTTTATAAAACGATATTTTTATTTTTATAAATGAATTTCATCCTTAAATCTTTTTATCTTATGTACCACATTTCAACCGTGTCGCTGATAGTTTTCATTTTACGCCAGCGATCTCCAACCGGTTGACCTTTGATCATAGGAATCTGCCCCAACAAACCGATGATATGCCATTCTGGTCTAGACTCCCTAGCCTCGTATGCTTTGGTAGGATCATATTCTGGATTAAGTTTTTCTCTCATCAAAGGAACACCATTTATATCTGTTGTTTTTAGCGTGGCTGTTGGTGGAACGACAACACCTTCTGGGATTTGATCGCTTATATAATCATATTGTCGACTAGATGTGTTACCATCGGAGTCTGTAACTTCTTCACTCCATTCATAAGAACTATAAGGCTCCATGATATACTGACCAAAATCATCAGTAAGATATTTGCCTTGCCACGCCATTTGTGCGCCACCGCCGATAACGCTTGGACCTTTGGACATAGTCTTGGGACGTACGACGCCTAAAATATCTTGTTGATTGTCATTTGAAGTTGCGGCTCTCACTTTGTCATCGACCAAGACCACTGTGGTTCCAACAGGTATTACCGAACCATCTGTACTTTCAAAATATTCTGCATAGTCAACGCCGCTTGAGTTCCAACTAGCATGGGCATAGGCGTTGCCATCTCCTCTAAAGTATTGGTTGACGTTGCCCGATCCGCATTGGAATGTAGCATGATTCCATACTGTAGATCTACTAGTGTTGTTAAGTATTCTAAATTGGCCCCAACCGTTTATAGAACTACTTGTATATGAAGTACTAAGGGCATTTAAGTTAAAATCTTCAGAACTTGCTGAACCTGATTGTTCAACACTTATTACCGCAGCGCCGGAAGTGGTTCCACAATTTCTACCAAACCGTACATACCCACCATATCCATAACTAATACTATCAGGATTAACATCAAGATATGTTGTGGGAGAAGTTGTGCGAATACCAACATTACCACTAGACGTTATACGCATACGTTCATTGCTAAATGAAGGTGTACCATTGTCAGGTTTGGTGTAAAATACCAAGTCGGCACCATAGCCTGAGGTAGATCCACCGCTTCCAGATACATAAGCGGCTATAATGGCCTTGCTACTGGCATTGCCGTTGCTTTTGCCTGATTCAGTTCCAAGAAATTCTATACTACCGTAATAGGGATTACTACTACTGGGTGTTACACTAGTATAGTTGTTGCCGATCTGTAACAAGCCTGCATGGCCATCCGAATCTGTGCTGTTGGCTCCGGTTACTACAAACGTGCTGTTGGTACCTATACCTCTTTGATAGTTACTGAAACTGCCGTTGCCGTAGAGTGCGCCAGGCGAACCAGCAGTACCGCTGATCACATGCAGTCGATAGCTAGGGTTGTTTGTGCCGATACCAACATTTCCGCTACCATTAGCAACTATACAAACATTATTGCCTCCATAGTTTAAATATAAAGGAACACTACCTTGGCTTTGTACTTCGGCAGCAGTGCTATTAGCTCCAAGTGCTAAGTTTTGGGTTCCGTTGGTTATTCTTCCTTGGAACGTGGTAGCAAGTGTACCGGTTCCATTGACAGTCAATAAGTTTGTTGGACTATTTGTACCAATACCAACAGATCCTGAACTGTTCATGGTAACTGCCGCACTGCCACCAAACCCAACAGCAGTATGGAATTCTAAATTACCATTACCGCCGTTTCTACCAATACCGTAGCCTCCGCTGTAAGCCGAAAAATCTATCCAAGCATTATAACCGTTATCAGCATTCACTAGTATATTTGTTTGCGTGGCAGGTTTGTAAACTCCTAGCAAGAAAGCCTGACCGTTATTAGGACCACTGCCTACCATCAAACTGCCATTAGAGTTTAATACTTGTACTGCGCTGGTAAAAGCTGTTATACTGCTTACATAAGTGGAATCCACATAAATCGGGCTACAGTTGAAATAGGTTCCTGTGAACCAAACACCGTTGTCTGGATTGCCTCCAGTACTAGTAGTTTCAATGGCATGGTACACCACGCTGTTATAAGTGACTTTTACTGTTCTAGTAATAAATGATGCCGCGTTGCCTTGAACTTGTACTGTAAGATCTTCACTTTGATATGCAGTATTTGAACTTACTACATAAACATCCGTTCTATTGCCTGAACCAGTACTGCCCCTCTTGAGATAAAATGTACCAGTTACCCAGCTTTGTGCCACGTTGCCAGTAGTATAGGCTTTGGCCAACAAGAGATAACCGTTATAAGTTCCAAGATTAGGACTGCCTGATACTGAAATCTGCTGTGTTCTAAATGTGTAAACACCTCCATCCACTACATCCAGCTTGCCGCTAGGTCCAGTAGTTCCAATACCAACTGATCCGGTACTAGATATGACCATGTTAGTCTGGGCACTGCCACCCGATGCTGTGGTTTGAAATGCCAAACCTTGTCCTGAGCCCGAGTAGGCTTGAATTACACTTTGATTAGCATTTGAAACAACAGTAGTCAAGTAGTTTTGCGCACTGTCCATGACAGCAATACCACTTAATACATTTAATGCCTGCTGATTACTAGTAGCACCGTTGACAAACATCTTGCCGTTGGTATAAGTTACTCCGCCAATACCAACACCGCCAGCTACTGTTAATGCACCGTTAGTATAGGCCGTGCTGGCTGTAGTACTGCTCAAACTAGCCGATGTCAAACTGGCACTCATGTTTGTAATTGTACCAGCTGTGGCAGGATTAATTGTTACTGTGCCAGTACCAGTGGGTTGAATACTTATATTGGCATTGCTGGGATTCATTGTAACTGTGCTGTTAGCAGTTACGGTACCGCTGAATGTAGCTGAAGTATTGCTTAAAGGACCACCAACCCAGTTGAGTGTTTCATAGTTTGTGCCATCACTGACCAATGTAATAATACTGCTAGCAGGCAAACTGATTGAAGTAGCATTTGCCGCAATACCTGGTCCAATAATATATGCTGGACTTGCCGATAGGGTAATTGCTGAACCAGTTGAGTTATAAAAACTTTGTTGTTGACCAGTGTACAATATAGGATTTGGAATCGTAACGGTACCTGATCCAGTCAATGTGGTCAATAATCCCGCACTAGGTGTTGATATTGTGCTACCACCTGCTACTGAACTTGTTGTTGCGATTGTATTATAACGTGCCATATATGTATTTAACTAATTCTTATTCTTGGTTTTTAAAAGATTTATTCTTCGTCAGCAGGTAATGGTTCATTACCTTCAGCTAGCCAATCCAAATAACGTTGATAGTCTGTATTAAATGGATCTTTAGGAATATGTTTTAAATTTATTGTATCAATAATTATTTCAAAATTTGTAAGTTTATACATATTAGAGCTCCGCTGTCAGTACAGCACCAAAATTTCCACTGCCCCATCCACAATCAATCCAAAAACTTGCTCCTCCTGCGGCTGTTTGTCCCGAACCGTTGAATGCCAGTGTCGTACTACTTGAAAACGCTGTCGATGACACTGTCGCTGTACCGCTAACTTGTGAACCGCCTGATGATGTATAACAACTAAAACTTGCTCCAGAAGTTGCTCCGCCATAATAAGTTATACTCGGTGCAGATCTCATAACTGTTGGAAAATATATTCCGCCAACAATAACTAAGCTGTTGGTTCCGTTGTTTGTTGCAATTAGTCTAGCAGTGCCTGAAAAATGTACACCGTTAGTATTTGGAAACTCGTAGTAGTAGCGTTGGCATAATGATAAATCTAATGCATAAGGTCTGTATTCAAATGGTGTTGCTACTGTACCAGCTTCTAGTTGGATACCGGTGATATAAAAAGTTGCTCCTGCGGCGCCTGTGATACCAACTGTACTAGTTGCTGAAATATAATTGCTACCAGACCACACACCTGGTGTGCCTTTATTGCTCGAAGCACTGCCCACATCAAAAGTCAAACTAATACCGGTTGTGCTGTCAGTTGCCCATGTGCCCGAAGCATCCCCTGGAATTGTGATACTAATTTGTTGCCAAACACTGGCATTGTAGATCGTATATGTAAAAGGATAAGAACGATTGCTTGAACCATTTCTTAATGCTCCACCGTATATTCCTGGTATAGCTGATTGCACCCAGAATGAAAGTGTAACTGATTTAGCATACGCAGTTCCCCATGCCAAGTCGTAAATATTGCTACCTTCTATAAATTGTGCTATGAAGGCGTTGCCAGAATTGGTAAAGGCTGTAGAAGTTGTTACCCCGAGAGAATGAGTAAATCCAGGAGGCACAACACTAGTTGATACTTGATATGACAAGTATGCACTAGTGTAGTCGTTATACACACGGAATCTATCAAGTGGAAACAATGCGTTGCCGCCTGAGTTTGGAGTCACTGCTGTACCAGTATTATACTGATTTACATTCATAGCTCCATTGATAATTCTATTACGAAACATTACTGGATTTAATACAGTATAGGCATCAGAAATAGTATTAGCTTTCATTACTTCAGCACCCTTTAGCCCTATTGATCTCCTCAATAGGTTAAATGCTTCACGTAGGCCAAATGATGATTTTGAAACTGTCACTGTCATGTTAATTCTCCGCTACCAATCCATTAGCCGCACTAATTGAATTGCTTACGGCAGTTGTCGTGTTGCTTATTCTTCTTAAACCGTTAAACACTGAACGGCCACTTGCTGTACCTACGTGTAACAAATTCAAATCAGGATCGTAGCCTAATGCTGTTACTACGTTTGTACCATAGATAGTTGCTTTGGCATTTGTTTGGAAAAGTTCTCGTTCATCGTAGTAAATTTTTGCCACTTGATCTGCACTTGGTGCTGTAGCACTAACTCTGAACAAGGCAATTTTAGCCGATGTTGGATATTGAATTCCGCTACTAATTCCACTGCCTACGCTAAGAACTTTTGATGTTGCGCTAGATGCGTTCACATTACCTGTATCTGTATTAACACTAATCAGTCTTCCGTCCAAGTAGGCATTTAAATAACCAGATTTTCTTGAAAAACACACATGGTGCCACGCACCGTCGTTCATGTTTATACCAGCTGATACGTTTCCTATGTTTGTCATATATAACTGTCCGCCTGGACTGCCACCGCCTGAGAACAAGAATAAAAGACCAAACCCACTTGTAGATCCATAATCACCGTATTGCCATGCCAGCTGGTCTCCAGAGGCATTAGTTGGCAAATTAACCCAGGCCATATGTGAATAATCACCAGTGCCAAAGTTTAAAGAACTACCAGTATTGTATGGTAGTGTAAAATAACTTGTCGAAGAAAATCCGCTGTAAGCCACTAGATCGGTACCAGTAGCCACCTGTGTTGTAGTAATGCCAGTACCGTTAATTACCAAATGATTACCATTAAGCGATCTATCAGCATCTGCTATGTTTACATAAATGTTATCTAAGTAAGCTATATTGCTAGAGTTACCGCCAGTAAATACGTTCATCCAATAACTAGTTTGTGTAGCAGTAAATCCATAATCGTAAGTCTGATAAGTGGTAGTCAACGAGGGTGCAAAATTAATTAAAGTTGTGCCACCATTGTAGCTGGCGGTACTAAGAGAAAGAACTCCGCAAACAAAACTGCCATTTCCTTTGGCTGCAAAACTTAAATTATAAGTTTGACCAACTGTTAGACCGGTAATGTTATTAGCTGTAACATAGATGTTGGATCCGCCAGTACTAGTAAATGCGGCAGCACCGCCACTCACGCCTTGTGTACTTGCCCATGTTACTGTGGCACTGGCTTGTGGAATCCAACCATTAACGTTTGCATCAAATGTACCGTTAGTAACGTAGTTTGCATAGGCAAATGTAGTTGCCGTTGTATTTGCCAACCAAGCGCCTATCGGAGCACCGTGTACCCAACCGGTATTGTATGTATTAGTAACATAAGCACACATTCCATAGTTGGCTTGCGACGGAACAGTGGCATTCATCATAAGATAATTGTTGTTCTGAGCGGAATATCCATTAGAAACATAGTTAACAAACTCATATTTGTCAGGCGAACCAAATATACCAGCAGTATTGAACAAATACTGATATTGAGTGGTAGGTGTGATACCTCTAAATGGTGCCGTATTGATTCTATCTGCTAATCCGGTAACACTATAATTAAAAGTAGTTAGATCAAGAGCATACCACCAATAGAAACCTTGCTGGGCATACAAAGTTGTTCCAGAAATTCTAACCGCATCGCAATCTGCCCAGTTGGCGGTAGTTATGTTATAGACTGTATTTCCATTCTTGATTATGTTACAGCCGCTTTGGGTGCCAACTGCAATAGTTGGTATAGGTAACAAACTGATTGGGTCTATTGTGGCATTTGGCAAAACTCCCATAGCCACATCATATATAATATAAGAAAGAATAATATAACCGCTGGTACCGCTTGAACCTTCGTTCAAATTAGTAGGAGCAGTATTTCTCAATGCTATAGTTGGGTTGTTTGAAAATGTCCAAGATACAGATTGATAGCCAATTTTAAATCTATCTTTAAGGAAATTTATTTCAACAAAACCTCCACCGGCGGCTCCGTTAGCGCCGACTACCATTATACCATTTATTGCAGCCACACAACTGAGAGACACTGCACTGCCAGTAGACCAGCCTAGTATGTTTGCACTGCTGTTGGTAGCGTTAAACACCATCCACATTGGCATCGTAGCATCGTCGCCATCATATATAGTAACCGAGTTAGTTGTAACAACAATTACAGCAACACTAGGAAATTCTTGACGGCTACCGCGTGTAGATGTGTTTAATGTTTCATTGTACCAGCTAGTATGCTGTGTACGTTTACGCCATGCGCCGCCATCGCTGTCTCGGGTTGTATCATAAACTAGTGTCTTTACAGCAGTAGCAGAAATAGTTGTACTGATTGGAGTGAATATTTGGTTATCAGCGGCTGAAGTACCGGCAACTTGTAAAGGATATGCCGGACTAGTTGTACCTATGCCCACATTGCCATATACTAATAAACCGTTGGTAGGCGGAGCAGTATATGAATTACTACCTTGCCCGATGCTTACACCGCTTTGAAATCCAGTAGTACTACCTAAACGATTTCCAAAACTATAAAAATTACTGCCTGGATCTGCCGATACCAACGATCCCATAACCAAATAACTACTAAAATAACTGCCGCTGCCCACAAATAAAGATCCGGCTATTCCAGCGCCGCCTGCTACTTGTAGTGCGCCAGTATTGTTACTTGCTCCACTGGCACTAGTTGTACTAGTTGTAATGATATTACCCGAAGTACTGATTAGTCCTGTGGTATATAATGCACCGCTAATTCCAGCGCCTCCTGTAACAATTAAAGAACCATTGTTATAAGCTGTACTGGCAGTATTGCTACTTAAGGTTAACACTCCGTTAATTTGGCTTGCTCCTGCGGCATACACTCCGCCACCTATGCCAACACCACCAGTTACTTGTAGTGCTCCGCTTGCGGCTGTGCCCAGTGTGACCGCTGTTGCGTTGGTTATACTAGTAACGCCGCTTAAACTATTTGACCCTGAGATGTTTAAGCCACCAGTAGTAACAGTTAACGTTCCGCCTATAGATGCTGTACTGTTGGTAAACACAGCACCAGCAATGCCCACACCACCTGACACAACTAATGTGCCGTTGTTGTAAGCAGTACTAATTGTAGTTGCTGTTAGCGTAGTTGCACCATTGGCAGAGAGTGTGGTAAATGATCCAGTCATGTTGGCAATTGAACCAGTTGTACCCGGATTGATTGTTACTGATCCTGTGCCAGTTGGCTGTAAACTTATGTTGGCGTTTGTTGGATTGGCTGTTAAAGCGCCATTCAACGTTAAACTACTGGCAGTTTGACTTCCGCCTGGGAAACTTTGTACAACATAGTTGGCACCATCACTGATAATGGTTATGATAGCACCAGCGGCCACAGTTTGATTGGCACTACCACTTGCACCAGCTCCAGTAAAGTTACCACTTGGAGTGGCCAATGTAACTACACCACCTGTTGCATTATAAAAACTTTGTTGTTGTCCAGTATACAATACTGGATTTGGAATCGTAGTTGTATATGGCGCTGTACCAGTTAGGGTGGTCAACAGACCAGTGCTGGGACTCGTGATTGTTTGAGCTCCATTGCTAGTACTTGTTGTTGATATTGTATTATAACGTGCCATATTGTATATTTAACTTATTCTTGATGTGGAGGAATTGCTTGTACGCACGGATCATCTTCCATTCTATATTCTTGCCATTTTCCGTTGACCCATTGCGGCCATTTCATTCCTTCTGGTATCGGAGTGTCAACTACAGCAGGACCGCCTGGATGAGAATCGCCCAGTGTTATTTCTGGAACTAGTGAGGAGTTAAGTAAAATTTTTGTCATATTATGTCCATGACCAGTAGTTGTCGCCACTGGAATTTTGATATTCTACAATATAAATCACCATACCATATGTACTATTTTTAGCTTGTAATTGTAAGTTTGCGTTTGTAGTTCCGTTATTTGTTAATTGGAAGGTAACATAACTATTAGATGTTGATCCTTGTGTATTAGCATCTGCTGTTGCACTAGAAGCATAAAAATCTCCGTACGGTGAACCATTATGCCTAATAACTGCACTACCATAAAATGTCCACCAAGAAACAGCACCGTTTTCCATAGCCATAATACGCATTTTAAACCAACAGCTATGATCAGTTGCTGAACTAATTGTAGCAAATGTATAGAATGATCCCGGAGTGCTGACACTGTATGCTTTAAATGCTCCTACTCCATAAAATCCCGACTGTGCCCTTACTGTTCCGTTTACATCCAGTTGATAGCTTGGACTAGTTGTAGCAATACCCACGTATCCGTATTGGTTAGTGATACGCATACGTTCTGTCAATGTGTTTGGGCCTGAGGCTGAACTGTATCCACCGCTGCCTGTACCTTGTAAAGAAAACGCTAGATAAGGTTCAGTACTTCCTCCACTTATAGCACCATATTGTCCGCCTAGTGAGATTTGACCAGTAATAGCAACTGATCCTACGTTAGTATTCCAACCAGTGCCAGCAAGTATCAAAGCACCCGGTAAACTTTGACTATTTGTTGGGGCTGAGGTTTGATTACTGATGTATAAATTCCCTGCTCCAGATACGTCTAACACACCAGATGGATTATTAGTTCCAATACCAACCTTACCGCCATTAACTTGTAAATTCAAATTGGTTTCGCTGGCACTACTACCCCAGGTTACACTGTCTATTTGAGTGCCTGTGGTCAAATTGAACACCATACGCAAGGCTGCATAAGAAGATCCACCATTGCCGAATAGCAATCTACCATCTGTATTACCAGACAACCCATCTGCTACTGCAATACCGGCTGTACCCGCACTAGTCCCAACGCCAAATGTTAATAATGATGATCTAGATGTTCCAGATATACTTAGCGGAGCATTTGGACTGGTTGTGCCTATGCCCACATTACTGCTTTGATTTATAGTCATTGCTGGGGTAGCACTGCTGTAACCATACCCTCCAAGATATAAAGGAGTCGGTGTACCAGTGTTGTCATAAAATCCTCTAACCCATAATCCCACAAGATCTGTTTGGTCGTTACCAGATCCTGCCCCTGCGATATAGTTT
>Ga0164296_1003064_pt1 | contig 16027 bp, 9 predicted proteins | sample GEODES057metaG_FD_113533 | JGI IMG/M metagenome (GOLD analysis project Ga0164296, IMG submission 113533) | Dystrophic lake water microbial communities from Trout Bog Lake, Wisconsin, USA - GEODES057 metaG | ecosystem: Environmental > Aquatic > Freshwater > Lake | place: USA: Trout Bog Lake... | reverse complement strand
TCCATATAAGTTTAAGTTCACCACTGAAACGGATTTCAAAGAGAAACCTTGGTATCCCTATGGCCAAGTTACACGCCTAAAAGTTTCCCAAGATAGTTCAACAAAGATCAGCGGATCTGTTAGTAAGCTGATTCGACTGGGCGATGGTGCGCCTTCGACCGCCGGAATTGCTCAAGACGGCATATCAGTCCATCAAGATGAAAAGTGTCATTTATCAGTGTGGGTCAAGGGGTCAATCTCAAACAGTAGCATGAGTATCCGGCTGTTCCACGGCACTCAGACCTTGGCGACTGCTGCCTTGCCAGTTTCTCAACGCTGGGAGAAAGTGAGTTGCACTTTGGTGCCCAACGCGACAGCCGAGGACGCGACCTTAGGAATTACTTTCAAAGGACCAGGCTCATTCTGGTTAGACAATGCTTCTCTCATGCCAACAGATTCGATTGGCGGATGGAGAAAGGACGTCGTTCAAGCCTTAACCGCACTAAAACCAGGAGTAATTCGAGTAGGTGGTAGCGTCTTGGATGATGCCAACCTGGGAACCTTTGAATGGAAAGATACGATTGGGGACCCTGATTATCGCGTGCCGTTCCGAGCGTGGGGTGGGCTCCAGCCAACCGGCCCTGGCTTAGAAGAAGTCGTCCAGCTGATTCAATCGGTTCACGCAGAACCACTTATATGCTTGCGCTATGAAAAGAAAGCTCCCCAAGATGCTTCCGACGAAGTCGAATACTTCAACGGAAGCATTCACACACCGATGGGGGCACTTCGAGCTAAAAATGGGCACCCTGCCCCATACAATTTGAAGTTCTGGCAAATTGGAAATGAACGATGGGGAGAAGCCTATTGGAATGCGGTTCCCGAGTTTGCAAAAGCGATCCTAAAGATCGATCCGTCGGTGAAGTTGCTAACCAGTTTTCCCAGTGGCCAGTTGATCTCACTTGCTGCCCCCTATGTCCACTATGTGAGTCCTCATCAGTACGATGTAGCCGATCTGAATGGATCTCAGCGAGAACTTGCAGAAACCCGCGAAATGATCCGAAATCATGCAAAAGGAAAACCGATCAAAGTGGCAGTGACGGAGTGGAACACCACCGCCGGTGATGCCGGTCTTCCCCGCGCGATGCTTTGGGACTTGAACAATGCCCTTGCCTGTTCGCGGTACCACAATCTTCTCCATCGTCAGGCCGATTTGGTTGAAATAGCCAATCGGTCAAACCTTACCAACAGCTTTTGCTCCGGCATTATTCAGACCAATCGATCAAGCTTGTTCTTGACTCCAACCTATTACGCCCAATGGCTCTACTCCAACCTGGCAGGCAGTCGCCCGCTACGCGTCGATTCAAACCTCCCGATCGATCTCTCTCCTGATATCAGTTCGACACTCTCCGAAGATGGTCGGACGTTAACCGTTTTCTTTGTCAACCAGTCCACTACTGACCAAACCCGGCAATTAGATCTGACTCAATTTGGAGTTAAGGCGAAGACAATTCAAGTTTGGACTCTCAGAGATCGAGCCCAAACAGGTGAACCGGACGCTGTGAATAGCTTCCAAGACCCCGTTCGAATATCACCTCGTCAGTCCAGCATCACCATGCAATCAGGCCGAGTCAGCTATAAGTTCCCAGGGCTCAGCCTCACGGTTATGAGGTGCTCAGCTCTGTGAACAAACCCCAAAAGAGGCACGGAGCTAGATAAGCAAGGACAATTATTGAAGGTAATTTTCGGACAAAGGCCCCGGTACACACTTCCGCGACTGTTCTGTCACCTTCACGAGCGTATACTTTTAACCTAGGATTTCATTTCATGATTGAAGAATTGAGGGATAAACCTGCGCACCTAATCGGGTCGTGCGTTGATTATTCGATCAGCGACATCGAATGGGTTGCAGGACAATTTCAAATAGCCAGTCCAATTAAGGTTGGCCCCTTCCCTGGACGCGGGAATATTAATCTGCACACGTACCACGTCAGCGCTGGCGATGGAGAGTTTTTGCTCCAAAAAGTCAACTCAGACGTGTTTAAGATGCCGTATCGCGTCATGACGGCGATGATCGCCTCCATTGATGCCCAGAGTCAGGCGGTGGCGAAAGGTAGCGACAACAAAGACTGGGTACCCATTCAGCTCGTTCCCACGCGGGATGAAAAGCCATTTTTAGACTTGACTGACGAACATGGGTGGTCTGTTTGGCGCATGATGGTTAAGATTCCAGACTCCATCTCCTACAAGAGTTTGGGAGAAATTGAGGGGATCGATGCCCAACTCCAATTAGCGGAAGAGGTCGGGCGAGGATTGGCCATTTACTCTGACCTCACATCGTCCATTGAGCCAGACGCCATTGAAGGTTCTCTGCCTGGTTATCGGGATACCGCGCTCTACTTCAGCCAATTCCATTCTGTAATGGCTGGGAACCGCAGTTTATCCTCGGCAACCGACTTGCTTCCTAATGATCCGATCGTCCGAGAAAGCACAGGACAGCATTTCTTGGTTGCACTGGATCCCGAAGAGTATTTGATCAGGAAAAGCGATCCAGAACTCATCCCTTACATCGAATTGGTTCGTAATCGAGAACCTTTCGCAATGGGACTGTGGGCAGCCATCGACTCTGGAAAAATTAGACACACTTTGATCCACGGCGACACCAAGATTGAGAACTTCCTGTTTTGCACCAATTCAGGCAAAGTGAAATCCCTGGTTGACTTGGATACGATCATGCCTTTCACCTGGCTTGCTGACTATGGTGACTTGCAACGATCCATGGTGAATGTGGCAGGCGAAAAGGAGCGAGACCTGAGCAAGGTCAAGGTCAATCGCGAAGTCTACGAAGCGGTTGCCAAAGGGTTCCTTAGTGCAGCTCGAGAAGTCACCGATGCAGAAGTAGCGATGATGGTTTCTGCGGTTCAAGCCATCACCTTGGAACTGGGCCTGCGGTTCCTCACCGACTATCTGAAAGGTGATACGTACTTCCAGCTGGGTCCTGATGATCCTGCCGATCTGAATAAAGTTAGAGCTATGGTTCAGTTGACACTTTATCAACGACTGGCTAAATTTGCTCAGGAAGCGGAACAAATGATGATCCGCTATCGCCGAGCCTAATTCGTCTCGCAAGAAAGCCCGATTCTTAGATGATCGGGCTTTTTCTCTATCCCCTTGACATGACTATTCGAGTAGTCATATGATAACCGCTGACTACTTGGATAGTCAGCGATTATCATGGGAGCCGAATCCAACTCTTTCGATTTACAACCTCTGGGGGACCAACAACTTGACCTCCTGCGCTACCTTGCCGACCATGGGCCAATCACCGTTGGTGAGGTCTACAAGGGTTACGGGAACCCAAAGGGACTTGCCCGCACGACCGTATTGACGGTGATGGAAAAGCTCAGAACCAAGGGGTATGTCAGCCGCCGCAAGATTAAAGGCGTCTTTTACTACTCTGCCAAGAACGATCACAACGTGATTCTCAAGGACCTGGTTGCCGACTTTGTCCAAAAGACACTTGGCGGTTCTCTGTCTCCCTTTGTCACCTATCTGGCCGATACCGGCAAGCTGAGTGAAACTCAACTCGAGGACCTCAAAAAGATGGTTGATGACCTCGAAGGAGAAGAAGATCCATGCTGATTCGATTCCTGGATTGGTCCCATCAAGTTGCACCCGATTTTTTAAGCACACTTTGGCGTGGTACGTGGCAAGGGGCAATCTTCATCGTCCTGGTCTGGTTACTCTGCCGGGCTTTCCCTAAAATTCCTGCGACCACTCGAAGCTGGCTTTGGCTATTGGCATGTGGTCAAATGCTCTTTCGCTTGGGATCCCCATCCTTCTTGACATTGGCTATTCTTCCGGCAAAACCGACGGTTCAGATTGAGCGATCAATATCAATCAATCCTTTGCCAGATCAAAACGATTCATACCATCTCAGGCCGATCAACAGCACTTACTCCAGCCACGTTGGCCGCCCCCATGAAATGCCCCCCGTTTCTTGGGAAATGGGTCTCCTGTGGGCTTGGATGGTGGGATCCCTAACTCTCGCGATCGCATTTGGATTGCGCTGCTGGAACACACGAAGACTTATTCAAGCCTCAGAACCTGCTACCTCGGAATTGATTCAGGGTTGGGTCAAGGACCTCAGCAATCGAGTTGGGGTGAAACGTCCTCAAGTTCTCCAATCCACACATGCCAAGTGCGCTATGTTGGCCGGCTGGATAGATCCCGTGATAATCCTTCCCATTAATAGTGAAAAGGAATTCACCGTTTCCGAAAACCACATGGCAATAGCTCATGAGTTGGTCCATCTGCGCCGAAAGGACATTTGGCTTAGCTCAATCGAGGCTCTAACACTGATCCTGTTCTTCTTTCATCCACTCGCTCGATTGGCAATTCAGGAATCAACCACCTCTCGTGAAGAGGTGTGTGATCAAGAAGCTATGCGAATCAGCAACAGTTCTGCCGCTGCTTATGCTCGGCTGCTTCTCACAACTGCCCAAACTGGACCTGCAATTACCGTGATGGGTTCTGCATTTGGATATCGATTGATCCATAGGAGGATCTCTATGCTCAAAACCTCTCCGATCGTTACCAACCCCAAAGCTCGCCGAGCCTTAACTTCATTGGTTGTTTTGGGAGCTATCTGCGCACTTCCATGGTGTGTCACCGCCCAATCAACACATCTTTCCAAAACCAAACCGACACCAAAGATCAACTCAAAGAAGAGCCCAGTCAAAAAGACCAAAGCCCATAAAGCCAACTTGAGACCTATCACTAGTTCGGCGCCGTTGCAAAAGTCCGTGAGTCGGCCTGGTGCAGTCTCCGCCGGTTATCCTATGGATGTGCCGCCGGCGCCATCTATTCTTCCAGCGTCCGGATTCGCTATTGCCCCTCCGATACCTGCCACTGGAGTGTCTCGGTCAAATTCAAGAATTCCTGCAAGGGACAACCCTGAAATCAGCATTGCAGCGGGTGGTTTTGCTCCAACTGTAGCGGCAATACCTGCTGGCAGCAAACCTCAAAAGGCAAATAGCGCTTTTGCTGGCCGAGAAAACCTACTGCCAGTTGGGTATCCACCCCAAATTGCACCCATTCCAGATTCTACTGTCCCTTATGCGAGCCCCGAGCTTCCGATTGCTACCGGTTCTGCACCTTCCGCAGTCCTTCCTTCAAAATATCAATCTGTTTCTGTTCATGAGGGATGGCTTGATATTGACTTCAAAGAAGTCGAAATCCACGACGCAATCCGGCTGATGTTTGACGCACTTCAAACAGACTATGTGCTTAAGTCCAACATTCCACGTGAACATGTCAACCTTCACCTTCATCATGCTTCCCTCGATAATGCGCTGACGACGATATTGGAGTCAGTTACGTCACCTGTGAGTTTCAAGGTCGAGGGAAATGTCTACAAAGTGTTCCCTAAGACACCTTAGGATATCTGACCTCGAATTGGGACACGATGTCTCAATTCGAGGATAGTTCTTGATCTCGAGCCAACATTCTGTTCGTTGCTGGAATGGATTCATCATTTTCTGCGTAAGAAGCCTCAAAGACGAGTCTCACCTTAACGATCTGAGGCGTCTTAATCGAATAAGCGATGGATCGGTTAAATTTGGTTGAGGGAATCTGCAAGCCTATTCCCCTAAAGTGCGTCGTCCCCGTACTCATCCTTGGTCTAAGTTGTGTCTCAAACTCTCAACTCAATCCCACCAAGCAGGATCCAACCGCCACCCTCCGACGCTTCCCGATCACAATACTTGTTAAACGTACAACTTTAGGCTCCAATCCTATCTCAATCCTACACGTGAATTCTCTTCGCCCTGGGGATGATGTGCTGGTAAAGGTCGACGAGCATCTGAAAGGCAATTGGACGTTGGTGTCCGCCATCGTTGGTGCGGGCCAAAAAATCAGAGTCCGAACTTGGAATCTGTGGGATAAGCGGATCACCAAAGAAGCCATCGACACCGGCATCATTCCCGATGCTGACGTTGTTCCACTTTACTTCTTGGTACTCAACAAACCCAAGGAGCATCGCGTCTTTGATGGCATACGACACTCATTGGAAACAGCTGCCGAACAGATCGTAAGCCAAACGGCGATCTTCCAAACAAAGTACACCCAGCAAAATCGACTCCTGAATTTTATGACCGCTTACGCGTATTTGGGGCCCCGATCTTGTCCGGATCCCAAGAGCCTTAAGGACCGGATCGACCAGATCAATTATGACTTGGGCTCCAACTACGACCCGTCCCAAGACTATTCGTCGCCGGGTCAACTCCAACACGGACTGGATGCTGGAGTTGGGATTTTGGACGCCATGAGAACGTCTCCAGACAACCCGGTTCCGGCTGCCGCCATTGTTCGCAGCCAACTTCCAAGTATCGTTTCAGATTGGGTCAGTTTGGTTGGAGATTTGATGCATGTATTCATCAAACCTCCCCATGACGTAAAATTCACGTTCATTCCGGCATCAGCAATCGGAACCCAGGTGGATGCATTTCACCCCACCGATGTAGTGGAACTCGTCACGCAGCGCGTTCCGGAAACAACTGATGGATCCCTGCCGACGATCGTTTATAGACCGCAGTTTGTGCGACAGGATGACAGCAAACCGATTCCTATAGTGGTGTCCCGAAGTCAAATTCTTGCTGGGACCAAGGAGATTGCAGTACCACTGGGCCAAGAGTCTCGAGAATTGTTTGAGTCAGACTATGCATGGGGATGGGAAGCAAGCGTCGACGGTTCCCCCTTCAGTCCGTTGTCAGGCGCTCACTTGGTGCCTGGAAGGGGTCTGGTATTCCCAATCTCTCAAGATTGGTGGGGAAATGCCAACGAGCACACCGTTTATCTTCGAGCCCATGTTGGTTTTGAGGTGGAAGAATCCAAGAGCTTTACAGTTGCTCGGGTACTTCCTCAGACATGGATCGCTCAAGATCTTAGCAATACGGACTGTGCCAGTGGAGACCCATCTGTAGCCGTTAAGGTTGATCGAACCGGTCCCAATCAGCCGTTCTTCCGATTCGGGGCTGTCTATATCAAAGACTCCTCGGGCAAGATTTTCTCGGCGGACAGCGTCTCAGATCGCGAACCTTTCGTAGCTCGATTCAACCTTTCTAGTGTGTCACCCGGTCCAGCTCAGGTTTATATTCAGCAGGAATCGTCAGAAGATTCCGACCGCCCCGTAACCCTATTCGTGGCCCCCAAACATCCAAGTGTTTCACTGTATTGCGGGCGCGGAGATAAGGTTCTGAGAGTTACTGGACCAGACGCCAATTGGGTGAAGGGAATTAAGATTCCTTCGTCTACCATCGAGTCAGAAGATCAGGATTCCGCTGGGAAGTCTATTACTTTGAACGCACCTCTCTCTCCAAGTACCCGCTCAGCGGAGGTGACTTACCGTGATCCACAACGGGGCTTGGAATGGACTCAGAAGGAACCCATTGCGATAGGAAACCCACGTCCCGGTGTCAATCCGATGATCATGGGCGAATTGCCGAGCTCAGTTCAAATTGGTGCAGGCGCGGATCCAAGTTGGGCCACAGCTGATCTTCCAGCGGGTTGGCTACGGACTAACAAACCCATTCGACTACAACTGTCTGCGGTTCAACCATTTACTTGGTCCCACGATATCTCCTTAGATTTGGGCTTTGGTTCAGCTGGAGACGTTCAGACAGCAGTTTCACTTCCCGAGGGTCCTGTCTTCACCCTGGATACATCTTTTGCCGACGCTTATGCGACCTTCGAACTGGACACCCTCCTCCCGCCGGTAGCACGTAGGAACTCGGGCTTGATGTGGGTCAAGCTTTCGCGAAGCGACCTTGCCAGCCCTTGGACTCTCGTAAAGGTAAAGACTGCAAGCGGTTTGGCACCCGCTCGGGCTGTCAAACTCCCAACGATCTTGGCGGTTAACAATACCGAAGGACATACTGTTGTGACTTTGGCCAATGCTGATCAAGTTCTCGGGATTCGGTTTGCGGGCCAAACTGCATTCGAGCCGGTTCAATTGACCGACTCGATTCCCGGCAGTTTTAATGGAACAGCATCCGGTCCGGCCAATGCAACCGAATTCGACCTTCAGTTCCGAGATTCGGGAGATGAATTTGTCCACGTCAAAATCTCGAAACCCAAATCGTGAAGGTTAAGACGTACTTTGAACTCTTCGAACTGATTCTTGCCAGCCCAAGTACAGCTCTTCCCTCTGCCCGTCAGACATGGCGGGTACGAACCTTTTATCAACCTGCCAAAGACCCGCGAGTTCTGACTCACTTTTCCAAACCCCAACTGCCAACCCAGCCAGGTAAGCCACTCCAAGAGCGGTCGACTCGGTGATCTTTGGACGGACCACTGGTATCCCGAGAATGTCTGCTTGAAACTGCATCAAATGATCGTTCGCTGATGCTCCTCCATCAACGCGAATCTCTTTGATAGGATGCCCAGCGCTCTGGGCCAGAACTTCCAGCACATCACGACATTGATAGGCGATGCTTTCAAGTGTGGCTCTGACAATATGCGCCTTGCCAGTTCCCCGAGTCAGCCCTATGATCGCGCCTCGAGCATAAGGATCCCAGTAGGGAGCCCCCAATCCAGCAAATGCTGGCACAACATAGACACCAGCAGAATCAGGAATTGATTTTGCGATCTCCTCCACTTCTCCCGAGTGACGTATGATTCCAAGTTCATCCCTAAGCCATTGGACCGCCGCTCCGGCAACGAAGACGGAACCCTCTAAAGCGTAATCAACTCGATCACCATTGGTTGCTGTCACTGTAGAAATCAGCCCAAGACCTTCAGTTCGGGTTATCTGCCCCGTATTCATCAAGATGAAGCACCCCGTACCGTAAGTGTTCTTCACCATTCCTGGGCTAAAACACGTCTGCCCGTAAGTAGCTGCCTGTTGATCACCCGCAATTCCGGCAATGGGAATTGCAGTGCCAAGCAGGTCAGGATCGGTCAATCCCACATAAGTGCTTGAACTCACGACAGTGGGAAGCATCTGCAGTGGAATACCAAACAGGTCAAGCAATTCTTTTGACCACCTCATTTGGTGGATGTCAAACAAGAGGGTGCAGCTGGCATTGGTGATATCGGTGACATGGACTCGGCCACCGGTCAATCTCCAAATCAGAAAGGAATCAATAGTCCCGAAGGCAAGTTTGCCTGCCTCGGCGTCAGACCTTGCCCCTTCCACGTGATCGAGAATCCAAGCGATCTTTGTCGCCGAGAAATAGCTATCCACCACCAAGCCAGTCTTGGACCGAATCCCTCCACCGTGTCCGGCATGAACAAGCTCCTGACAATAATCAGCAGTTCGACGATCTTGCCAGACAATCGCTGGATAGATTGGTTGGCCCGTTATTCGATCCCACACTACCGTCGTCTCGCGTTGATTGGCAATGCCAATTCCCTTAATCTCAGAGCAGTTCAACCCAGACATTAAGATCGCCTGTTTCGCGGCGGCGAGTTGAGTCTGCCAGATCTCTTCTGGATCGTGTTCCACCCAACCTGGAATTGGATAATGCTGAGTGAACTCCTTTTGTGAAACCGATATTGGTCGTCCGCCACGGTCAAAGACCATGGCGCGTGACGACGTCGTGCCTTGATCCAGCGCAAGTATCATCGATCGACCTTATGCGTCTGCACGGGCATCAGTCCCTTCAACAGTTCCAAGATTTGCGATTCGTTCATGAACTGGCTGCAAATCTGGCAGGCAACGTCCCGGTTGATCAAGATAAAAATACGCTGTCACGGACCAATCGTCTTGCCGCCAAAAGTTACACCAACACTCCTCAAAATGCTCCTCACGAATATCTTGAGGTGGTTCCAACTCTAATAACGGAATAAACCCGCGCTCAGAGAGAGGGTGTAAGGAAATCGGGATTAGGGGCACCCCGGCATCTTGCAATTTTATCGTTTTGCCTTTGCCCGCACCACCAATCGTCTGAATGGCAATCCGGCATCCGTCATCAAAATAGACAGGATCATCAACATGGTAGCGGTAGAAAGCCCAATGTCCGTTTGCATCATCGGCGATGGAACAGCCCTGAGTCCTATGAATGTATTTACCTTGCCCCCAACCGGTGCCTATGTAGTCTTCTGTTCCCGTGCCACAAAGCGTCGGATGCGCGTCTTTACCAAACCAAGCCTTGACTTCCCCTTCGCCAAACCAAGAGCCCTCGTATTGAGAGTCCGTAATCACGCCAAAATTGCAGCCCAAGAATCTTCCTGCTCCTGGAACCCACGGGAGGATATCAAAATCTTGTCCTAACGAATTTGGCGCTTCTCGTCGCCAGTGCGTGTGAAAGTAGAGCACATCGTCAGAGTGTTGTTCGTCGATCAAGACGTCGATATCGTAAAACAAGAGTGGAAGCGGTCGATCCAACTCATTTGTCAAAGTTACACGAGCGGCGGTCCGAAATGGCATGGGAATGAAACAGTTGAAGCTTCTACCCTCGGGGTCGGAAAACAAGGCACACTCGAACTGAACTCGGCGCCCCAGACTGATTCCGAAGAAATCTCCCAAAGGGGCTGATACCGCAGGTCGCTCGCTGCCGTCCCAGTACATCTCAAGCTTAAGTCCACGAAGCATTTCCGGACTGCGATCGTTAATCGTCAGCCAAATCTTACGAATGGATCCGCTGCCTTGAATATCCAAGAGTGTCTTGGTCTCTCCCGGCCGAACGTTATCGAATGCATGCCCCTTGGCCGACTTGTTCTCCAGAGCTGCCTTGCCTCGCTCCGTGGTTGTGTTTTCAAAACTGATCCAGCGCGTTTTGACGCCCTTTGGCTTTTCGTAAAGACTCATCTTATAGCTCTTGGTTCGATATCGAGTTGCTCAATTCCTGCAACCAACGATAGAGACGGGATGCGGTGGACTCTGATCTCATCTTCTACTTCGTGACGACCCAATTTTAATCCAGATGAATCATGCGGCAAAGCTTTTGGCGCACCAAATCCTGCCGTGCTATCCGATTGCAAAAGCCAACGGCTCCGCCGTCGGTATACATTTTTGCTCCAGGAAGGTACCAGAAGACTCTTCTCTTACCCTGGCCAAGCTGGTTTCAAGGCTCGATCCTCGGAGAGGATCGAACACGGCTGGAAGGTTCATAGTGCACAGAAGAAAGAATTACAAATCCAAGGATTCTTACCACCTAGTATCCAAGGAGAGGGTGCGCTATGCTGGATCGAATCATGGAACTGAACTCAACGATGAGTCATTCTCGAGCGCGCGTTTCGCGCACTCCCAATCTCCTACAGATCGCCATGCCAATGGGGGGCATCGGCACCGGATGTGTTTGTCTTAATGGCATTGGAGGTATCCAAGATTTCAGCATCTACGGCAAACCTGCTACGTCCGCCACTCAGGACGTTTGGGACTCAAACGAAGCGGCCTTCGCTGTATTGCATATTCATGGAGATGGGGGTACCACTCGACTCGTCGAAGGGCCTTTTCCTGTGGAACGCATCTACGACCAGGGCAACCAAGGGCAAGGCTATCGAAAGGGAGGATTCGAGGGGATGCCTCGATTCCGAGAGTGCACTTGCTATGGGACCTTTCCCTTTAGCACTGTTCAGCTAGATGATCCTTCGGTTCCTCTTCAGGTTGAAGTAACAGGCTGGAACCCATTTATCCCTCAGGACGACCTAAACTCAGGGATCCCGTGTGCCATCCTCGAATACACCCTCCGAAATCCAACAGATAAGACCGTCATCTTCGACTTATGTTTCAGCATCTCACACCTGGCACCAGGTTCAAAAGGTGAATCCGGAACAAGGAACTCCATACTAGGAGGTCACGGACTTTTTCTGTATAACAGCGACGATGACAATGGACCGAAATCTGGCAGTGTGAGCCTGACCACACCCGTTCAAAATCCCCGAATCAAGGCTATGTGGTTTCGGGGAGGATGGTTTGATTCCATTTCCGCGCTTTGGAGGGAAATCTCCACCGAGGCGTTCCGCGAGAATGATGGTTCGCTCAGTGAAACCGAGCTTTCGGGACGCAACGGAGGATCGGTGATGGTCACAGCAACTTTGGCCCCCGGAGAGCAGACCACGATTCCATTCATCCTGGCATGGCACTTTCCCAACAGCGATCTGTCCGTGGGCGCACTTGAAGATCACCAGCCGGAATGGCATCCATTCTATGCAACCCAATGGCCCGATGCGGGTGCCGTTGCCCATTACGTTCTCCAGAATTTGGAATCTTTGCGATCTAGATCCCTCGCCTTTCAATCGGCTGTATACGACAGCAATTGGCCTGATGAACTGCTCGATGCAGTTGCAAGTAATTTGGCGATCATCAAGTCATCAACCGTTTTGCGAGAAAGCTCGGGGGGACTGTGGGGCTGGGAAGGCTGTTTTCCAGGTGCTGGGTGTTGCCATGGTTCCTGCACTCATGTGTGGAACTATGCTCAAAGTATTCCTCACCTGTTCCCGACTCTAGAACGGAGCCTACGGGAGCAAGAATATCGGTGCAGTATGGATGACCGGGGACATGTGAATTTCCGTTCGGCACTTCCTGCCGGTCCAACCAGTCACGACTATCATGCGGCTGCGGATGGCCAACTCGGGGGCATCATGAAGCTGTACCGAGATTGGCAAATATGCGGAGATCAGGAATGGCTGGAGCAGATGTACCCACTCGCCAAGAGGAGTTTGGATTTCGGCATTTCTGGCTGGGACCCCAAGCAGAAAGGCGCACTCTTCGAGCCGCATCACAACACGTACGATATTGAGTTCTGGGGTCCCGATGGAATGTGTACGACCATCTACCTCGGTGCACTTTGCGCGATGGCAGAGATGGCTGAAGCGGTCGGCAAACCAGATGATTCGGCGTTCTATCGCACGATCGCCGAGAGGTCTGCCGAGTACCTGGATGCTGAGCTATTCAACGGGGAGTATTACTACCAGAAGGTGAAATGGGTTGGCCTTCGCGATACTTCCTTCCTTCAAATGCTGCAGACGCTCACCGACTCCAGCGAAGATGATGAGATGGCCGCCTTGCTTAAGCGAGAGGGTCCAAAATATCAGTACGGAACCGGATGCATTTCAGATGGAGTCATCGGTTCTTGGATGGCACAGGTCTACGGAATCCAAACTGGGATATCCATTGATAACGTCAAATCTCATCTCAAGTCCATCTATCGACATAACTTCAAAAAAAACCTGTTTGACCATGCCTGCCTGCAGCGTCCTGGCTATGCACTTGGTCATGAAGCCGGCTTGCTCCTTTGCACTTGGCCTCAAGGAGGAATGCCCACCTTGCCGTTCGTGTATTCGGACGAAGTTTGGACGGGTATTGAGTATCAGGTTGCCTCACACATGATTGCGCTCGGCATGGTGAACGAAGGGTTGGCGATTGTGAAAGCAGTTCGCGCCCGATACGACGGACACGTTCGAAACCCTTACAATGAGTATGAGTGCGGGAACTATTATGCTCGTGCCATGGCAAGTTACGCTCTCGTCGGCGCGTATTCTGGGTTCCGCTATTCGGCAGTAACCAAGATATTGAGACTCAATCCCAAAACCGATACCCGGCCGTATAAAACTTTCTTTTCTGTAGCGTCGGGATTCGGAACGATCGAGTTACAGCCTGGTTCAGTGACCGTTGACTGCGTGGAAGGCGAACTCGAGTTATTGGAGCTAAAGATAACCAATGCTGGCAAAATTCGCGTATTGCAGGGAGATTGGACAGTCCGAACCGGCGTCCCGCTTAGCCTGACTGTTTAAGAACCGCCCGTAGTTAATTCGCAACATGCGATGTCGAACTAAACGTCCCATGAATGTCCTTCTCATCTGGGAAAGAATCCCATTGCCTTAGGGTGGCCTGAGTCCGGCATCGAGTCATCAGAGGGCAATGCGCCGCCTGCATAAGACAAAGGAGTTAAGGTCAAGCCCTCATCGATAACTTGGCTGTGCCTTTGTCACCCACTTAGGCTCGGCACGTCCTGCATAGTGCCAAGTTCGTCAAGGACTACAAATGGTTTGTCGTGCAATACGAACCTTCGTATCGCCATGGGTTCTTTCCAAACGCTCGGTCAACCAACGCGAACAACTTCGGATCGTATTTCTCAAGTTGCTTTCGATTCCCAACCTCGTTGTGAACACCGTTGGGTGGGGATGCGTATCTCGCACAGTCAAAGTACATTTGAACGCCTTCAGCCCAATACTCATCACGATTCGTGGCACTGTAAGTTTTCACCCAGAGTCCGCTTGCCATCGCTCTCCGGTAGGCCTCTGTCCACTCTTCATCGAATTTCGGAATTGCTTTGACGAACGCGTAGTTTGCCAATGTGTGGGCAAATTCATGAATATAGATAGACTCACCTTTGTAGCGATCCGTTGGAAATTCCAGAATATTCTCTTCCCCGCCACTAGTGACCAACCCTCCCAGACCGCGAGCTCGCTTGTTCCAATCAGTCTTGGGATCGTTCCTCAAATCTGCATATTCGGGCAGATCGGTTTGCCCCTCCACTGCCGCTATGATTGAGTAATGGCTCCCTGCTTTGATCAACTCGTCAGTCGTTGAAATCGGAACTCTTGCCAACATCTTTCCAAACGTCTCAATGATCTTGTGGAACGCCTTGTCATCCACATGAGACGAACCTATGATCGGCAACCCTCGGAAATAGGCACACTTGGAATAGAACCCTCCGGCTTGAAGCTCCTTTGGCGGCTTTCCAATTGGTTCACTCTTCTTCGTGGTCTTGTGATCGACCGAATGAACGGTAAGGATGAGCGCGAATGCCGCCAATGAGATCATTGCCCTATGATATACCACCCGGGGAAGAGAGGAGTAAGGTATCTACTCAAAGAGCTTAAACTGTCTAAACAACGAAAAGCGCGTCAGCCACTGAGCAAGCTCAATTTCTAACGCGCATATCGTTTGTCTGCAATCGGCTTTCCTTGTTAGTTTCGCCGTTTTAGACTTCGGTTTTGCTAGCCTAGAGTTTTACCTTGCGGTTGATTCCAAGCTAGCCTCACCGGTTGGCTCTTTGGATGGGGAGGGCGAATGTACACCCGTCTCACCCCTACTCTCGACCGATTGGATCGTCATCCTCCCGGTCAAGGGAGCAAAGAACCGAAACCTCCCGTTGCCACCGAAGACACACTTGGCTCCTCGGCGCTACTCTCCTAAGTCACTGGTCCAAGATTCCTTAGAAGGTCGCGGTTGGCTGTTTTGCTTTGTTTGAGCGGGTTCAAGTGTGCTCTTTCAGTTCCTTACGGATCTGTCGCGGAAACCTTCCGCGTCTCGGCTTTGCTTACCACCTTAAGAAGAGGCTCTCGATCTCCGTCTTGCGTTGGAGGCTGGGGTCCGTTTCACCTCAGCGGCTTGCATAGTTAATATACGCCCACCAGAAGTGAATGCAAACTGTTTTTTCAAGTATTTTTCCACACCTTTATGTGGATAACTTGATCCTTCATCATGCATAGGCTGCCAAGGTAGCATGCTTACTGTGAAGTATCGAACTCTGGGCAAAACCGGTTGGTATGTTAGTGAAGTTAGCTTTGGTGCATGGGCAGTTGGAGGCTCTTGGGGAGATGTGGATGATGCAGTTTCGATCTCGGCAATGCATTCCGCGATTGACCTTGGCGTCAACTTCATCGATACCGCCGATGTTTACGGCGATGGTCGTAGTGAGCGGCTCATCCGCAAAGTGCTGGCTGACCGATCCGAAACGATTTATGTCGCAACAAAGGCAGGTCGGCGGCTGAATCCCCATACATCCGAGGGCTATACCGCCGAGAACTTGGAAGCCTTCGTTGATCGCTCCCTCCAAAACCTCGGATTGGACAGTCTAGACTTGGTGCAGCTTCACTGCCCTCCGACCGATGTTTATTACATGCCGGAAGTGTTTGAAGCCTTGGAAGGGTTAGTCAGCAAAGGAAAGATCAAGTACTACGGCGCCAGTGTTGCGAGAGTGGAAGAAGCGATCAAGGCGATGGAGTATCCGAACCTCCAATCCATTCAAATCATTTACAACTTGTTTCGTCAACGGCCAGGCGAGAATGTTCTGGACCTTGCCAAGTCTAAAGGGGTGGG
>Ga0164296_1003061_pt1 | contig 16039 bp, 19 predicted proteins | sample GEODES057metaG_FD_113533 | JGI IMG/M metagenome (GOLD analysis project Ga0164296, IMG submission 113533) | Dystrophic lake water microbial communities from Trout Bog Lake, Wisconsin, USA - GEODES057 metaG | ecosystem: Environmental > Aquatic > Freshwater > Lake | place: USA: Trout Bog Lake... | reverse complement strand
TCCGGCCAGACGACGACGGCCGGATGGCCATTGGTCGCGGCCACCGCTTGCCGCGTCAGGTCCAGATAGTGCCGGAAGATCGTCACCATCAGGCCGCGGTTCCACTTCTGACCCTGAGCGATATTGCCTTGCACCAACAGCACCTTCAGGTCGGGCGCGGCCGGGGCGGGTTGCGCCACGCGGATCACGCCGAACGCGCACCAACCGGCCAGCAGTACCGCGCCGCCGATGCGCCAGCCGCGTCCCAGGACGGGTGTTGCCGCCAGCAGCACCGTCAGTATCGTCATGCCATGCACGCCGATCACGGACGCGACCTGGATCATCACGTCGCCGGCCGCACCCGGAAACGTCCATACGCTGCCGATCGGGTTCCAGGGAAAACCGGTGGCGATGAACTGTCGGGCCAGATCCGCCAGCCCCCAGGCGCCCGCCAGAGCCAGCGCCCTAGGCCAGCCACGGCGCGCCACACGCGCCGCGGCGGCGGGGACGGCGACGAACAGCGCCAGCACCCCAGCCAGCGCCGGTACCGCCAGCGGCACCAGCCACCAGAACCGCTCGGCTTCGAACAGGATCGCCTCGGTGATCCAATACAAGCCGACCAAATTCAGCCCCCAGCCGAAGAAGAAGCCACGCCGAGCGGCCTCCAGCGGGCCGAGCGTGGCGCTGATAAGGGTCAAGAGGATGGGGATGGCGATCAGCAGCACCGGCACCGCATGCACCGGCGGCAGGGCGGCCGCGGCCAGGATACCGGCCAGCGTGGCGGTCAGATCCGCCCGCCAGCCGCGACCATCGGCCAGGTGCTGCAAGGCGCGGAGCAAGCGGGGCTTCGCTTCGGCCGGCACGGCCCGCATCGCGATGGCCGTGACGCTGCGTGCGGGCATGGTCAGTCCTGCGGCTCGCGCGTTGTCCGCTCAAAATGACGGAAGTATTTATCCGTCACCAGATCGGTTTGCACCACGACGGCGACGTCGGTGGTGTTGAATTGCGCGTCGATCACCGCGCCGTCGCCGATGAACCCGCCCAGGCGCAGATAGCCTTTGATCAAGGGCGGCAGTCGCGACAACGCGGCCCGCGGGTCCACGGCATCCTGATCCAGCCGGCGCATCTCGATATAGCGGTGTGGCAGCGCGCGCGGGCGGATCGCAGCGGGGGCGAGGTGCTGGTAATAGAGGTATGTCAATTCCGTCGCCAGCGCGTCCGGGTCGGTCCCCGGCAGGCTGGCGCAGCCGAACATCAATTCGATCTGATGGTGGAACACGAAAGCGGCGATGCCGCGCCATAGCATCTGCATGACGGCGCGGTTGCGATAGCCGGCGGCGACGCAGGACCGCCCGAGTTCCAGGATGCGACCCTTCTGCTCCAGGATGCGGGAAACGTCATACTCGTCTTCGGAGTAGAAACGCCCCAGCGTTGCCGCCGCTTCCCGCCTGATCAGCCGATACGTGCCGACGATGCTGGCCGGGCCTTCGCCCAGCGCGTGGTCCAGCACCACCAGATGATCGGCGACTGAATCGTAGATGTCGCTGTCGCGTTCGGCCGCTTTGGTCTGGGCGTCGGCGTGCGCGCCCATTTCGTCGTAAAAGACGCGGTAACGCAGCGATTGCAGGGCATCGATATCATCCGCGCTGCGCGCCAGGCACACGCCCAGCGTTCCGCTTCGCAGTTCCGCGAACGGCTGATCGAATTTCGCACCATTGCCTGGCGCTGAGACATCGATCAGCGCGCTATCTCGCTCATGCGCCATCGGCCTATCCTTTGTTGCCGTCCTGTTTGCGTCCGTCGCCGTTTGGCCGCTGCGGTTTGCCCTGTCCTGCCGCCGCGGCGTCTATCCCCGTTGCCGTTCCGGTTGTCGCCCCAGTTGTCGCCCCAGTTGTCGCCCGAGGGGGCGCCCCGGTTGCCGTTCCGGTTGCCGCCCCGGTTGCCGCCTTTCGGGACGCATCTCCCAACGACGCATCGCCATTGGCCGCATCGCGCCGCCGGCCGAACAATTCCAATTTCAGCGATACCAGATCGAACCCCAGGCGCGCCGCAATACCCCGTATCACCGCTTCGTGCTCGGCATCCTGAAACTCCAGCACCTTGCCGGTTTCCACATCGATCAGGTGATAATGCGGACCATCTTCGGTCGGTTCATAGCGGGCGCGTCCGCCGCCGAAATCGCGCCGTTCCAGAATGCCTTGCTCTTCGAACAAGCGGACCGTCCGATACACCGTGGCGATCGAGATATGCTGATCCCGCGCCGAGGCGCGCCGGTACAATTCCTCGACATCCGGGTGATCACCGGCCTCCGACAGCACACGCGCAATCACGCGGCGCTGGCCGGTCATCTTCAGTCCCCGTTCGATGCACAGGCGCTCGATGCGCGATTCCATACACTTTCCTGCGGTCAGTCTCCGGCATCGTCAATCGCCGGCCGGCGCACGCGAGACGGACTTACAATGGCAGGGTGGGGGCAGGGAAGTCTGCTGTTACCCGTGGCGCATCTGCATGGGGGCCGGCTTGCGACGGTTGGGCCGACCCGAACGCCTGCGCCGGCCTGATCAGTCCGAAGCGTCCGACTCGCGACGCTGCCCAAGCCCGCTTTGCTTCGCCAGGGCAGAGCGCTTTTCGGCGTAGTTCGGCGCGACCATCGGATAGCTCGGGTCCAGTCCCCATTTCTGCCGGTAGGCATCCGGGGTCATGTCGTAGGTGCGCGCCAAGTAGCGCTTGAGCATTTTCATTTTCTTGCCGTCTTCAAGGCAAACAAGATAATCCGGAAAGACGGATTTGCGGATGGGAACAGCCGGTTCCTGCCGCGCGGCCGGCATGGTCTGCGCCTTGCCGAGGCCAGCCAAAGCACTGTAAACCTGACGTATTGTTCCGGGCAACGCGGATGTTTCCGTCGGCGTGTTGCCGGTATGCGCGGCGACGATTTGCGCGGTCAGTTCCAGCAGGCGTGTGTCTGAGGGCTGGTCAGCCATCGAGGTTACTTTCGATTAGAATATAGGTTGATAATAGAATCCGAGTCGTTATCGATGATCATCTTTCGTCCGCGACGAATAAAAGGGAGTCGTGACCTCAATGCAAGACGTGGCGCGGGAAATCGATATCACGCAAGAGGTTTGTCCAATGACCTTCGTGCGCACCCGCTTGGCGCTGGATCGCATGGCGCCGGGGGAGATCTTGCGTGTGCGTCTGAAGGGGGCGGAACCGCTGAAGAATGTGCCGGCAACGGCCAAAGCGCAGGGGCATGAGGTTGTGGCGCTGGAGATCGACGATTCGGGCACCGGCACTCTGCTTGTGCGCCGCGGTCCTGCTTGATCGCCGTCTCGGCGTGCCCGGCCGCCGTCGCAGTAACCCGCCATCGGGCGGTTCAAGCCGAACCTGGGGTCAGATTGCGGCGCAGGACAAGTGCGTCGCGGCCATCGGCATAATAACCGCGGCGGCGCCCGACCGTGCCGAAGCCGGCTTGCCGGTAAAGTGCCAAGGCGGCGGCGTTATCGACCGCAACTTCCAGGAACAGCATCGCAGCGCCGCCTTGTCGCAGCAGAGCGATGGCACGCTGCAACAACGCGGCCCCAATGCCGCGACGCCGGACCGCAGGGGCGACGGCGAAGGTGAGGATTTCCGCCTCATCCGCGGCCACCCGGCAGAGGATCAGGCCGCCGTCGGCGTGGATCAGCCCGCTCACGCCGGGCAGGGCCAACTGGGCTCGGAAAACGTCGGCCTTCCAGACTTCGGCGGCCGGGAAGGCGGCGGCATGGATCAGCGCCATCGCGTCCGACGCCAGCGGGGAGGCGGTTTGGATCGCCCCATCGTCAGCACCCAGGGACTCAACCCCGCTGGAATCAACCCCGCTGGGATCAGCCCCACTGGGATCACCCCCACTGGGATCACCCCCATTGGGATCACCCTCATTGGGATCACCCGCTCGCATGGCCGTCGGTCGGTTGGTTGGCGCGGGCGGCGGGCGGATCGACGTATAAGGGCTCCGCGGCCAATGGCGGGATATCACCGCGCAACCGCCGTCCGGCAACCACGGCGATATGCCGCCCGGCCGGGACGTTGGCGTTGGTGAGCATGACGTTTTCCCCCCGCGCGGCAAGGCGGCTGCCGACATCGGCAGACGCTGATCCGGCCAAGGCGACCGGCCCACCGGGCGACGGCAATGCCGTCACGTCGACGGAGCGGATCTGCGCGTTTGTTTCCAGAAATACCCGGCCGCGCCGAGAGGGCGTGGCAACCCAGAGTGTCCGCTGTCCCAAATGCGGCAGCGCGTCGGCAATGGCCTCACCCACCGTCACGCCGATCAGCGGGATACCGGCACCGGCGGCAAGCCCCTGAGCCAGGGCGACCGCACCGCGGATGCCGGTGAAACTGCCGGGGCCGACGGTAACGGCAACCATGGTCAGATCGCGCGCGCTCAGGGCGGCCTGCTGCAGGCATGCCTGAACCATCTCGGGCAGCAGCGCCGCTTGGCCGCGGTCGGTGATCGCGTGGCGCGATGCGACAACGGCACCGTCGATGACGATCGTGGCGGAACAGGCGCCGGTGGCGGAATCGAGGGCGAGGATGGGCATGCGCGATCAGACTATCTCGTCAGCTCGGGCGGTGGAAACTCCCGGATGCAGCAAACATAAACGGGGGCATGCCGCCGGCACACCCCCGCTTATCCATGCGACGATCCCATCGCCCCAAAGCGGCGAAGGAGGAGCGGATTTAGGCGAGCTGGCACGCCTCATCGAAGCTGAGGCGCGGGGACCGCTCGAACAAGCCCGCGGGATCGCCATAGCCGATATTCACCAGCCAGTTCGACCGCCAGCCATTATAGGGGAAGAAGGCCGCGTCCACCTTGGCATTGTCGAAACCGGACATCGAGCCGGTATCCAGGCCCAGCGCACGCGCCGCCATCACCAGATAGGCACCCTGCAGCGTGCCGTTGCGGAATGCCGTCGTGGCCGCCAGCGAGTCGTTGCTGGTGAACCAATCGCGCGCCGATGGGTTGTGCGGGAAAAGCTGCGGCAGTTTTTCGTAGAATTTCGGATCATAGGCAACGATCACGGTGACCGGGGCGGCCATGGTCTTTTCCATGTTGCCCGAGGACAGCGCCGGCGCCAGCTTTTCCTTGCCCTCTTTCGTGCGGATAAACACGAACCGCGCCGGGGATGAGTTGGCCGAGGTCGGGCCGAACTTCATCAGATCATACAACTCACGCAGCGTTTCGTCCGAAACCGGATCCGGTTTCCACTTGTTGTGGGAGCGTGCTTCGCGAAACAGCAGGTCGAGTCCTGCCGGGTGGATGGTCATCAGCCAACTCCTGCATGCTGGGCCGCGCGGTCGGCGGCCGGAAATGATGCGGTGCAGCGTGGAAGATGCACCGCGCTTCGTCAACCAGCGATCGGACGGTGCGCGCCGATCGCGTCTGGCTCAGAACTCCACCTGCTCCACCGCCACGACTTCCGGGACGTAGTGCTTGAGCATGTTTTCAATGCCGTATTTCAGCGTTGCGGTGGAGGATGGGCAGCCCGAGCACGCGCCCTGCATGTGCAGGCGGACGATGCCGTCGCGAAAGCCACGGAAAACGATGTCGCCACCGTCCCCGGCCACGGCCGGGCGGACGCGCGTGTCCAGCAGTTCCTTGATCTGCTCGACCACATCGGCATCGGCCGGATCCACGTCCTCGGCAAAAATATCTTCATCGGATCCGTCCAGAACGGGCAAGCCGGCGACGAAATGATCCATGATCGCCCCAAGAACGCGAGGCTTCAGGGCCTGCCAACTCACCTCATCGTTGCGGGTGACGGTGATGAAGTCGCTGCCGAGGAAAACGCGGGCCACGCCGTCCAACCGGAACAGCGCCATGGCCAGCGGGCTACGCTCCGCCGCCGCGGCAGAGGCGAAGTCAGCGGAGCCGTTTTCAATGATATCCCGGCCAGGCAGGAATTTCAGCGTGGCGGGGTTGGGCGTGCCTTCGGTTTCGATGAACATGGCGGCTGATCCTGATGGATGATCGACGACAATCCGGACCGCGCCGGTCCGGGTTTGCCTTTACATCGGCGCAAACGCCGCCGCTGACAAGATGCGGCGTGGCGCAAAGGGGTCGATTTGCCGAACGGGCCGTGACGGACTGGCCGCGCCGGGTGGGCGCTGCGTGCGCCGCCGTGGCCCCGTTAGTCCGTGGCCCCGTTAGTCCGCGTCCCAGTCAGTCCGTGGTGCCGTCAGTCGGCGGCCCCGTCAGTCAGCGGCCCCGTCAGTCAGCGGCCCCGTCAGTCAGCGGCAATGGACACGCCACCCAGGCGGGCAGCCTCGGCATAGCGGCGGGCGGCAGCGCCAAAATGCTCAAAAATCGCGCGGGAAACGGCATCGGTCCGCCAGTCATATTCAGGATGCCACTGCACGCCGACGGCGTATCCGCCACCGGCACCACAAATGGGCTCACCAGCGGACCCCGCCGACCCGGCCGCAGACCCGGCGACGACCCGCACCGCCTCGATCGTGCCGTCGGGTGCGACGCCTTCAACGACCAGCCCCGGCGCTAGCCGGTCGATGCCCTGATTGTGCAGGGAGTTCACCGTGATATCGGTGGTGCCCGCCAACGCATGCAGCCAACCGCCGGGCACCACGCGCAGACGATGCGCCTTGCCCTGGCGGACCCGGGCCGAGGGTTGCATCGGTGTCGAGTGGTCGATGCGGTCCGGCAGATCCTGCAAGCGCTGATGCAGCGACCCGCCAAGGGCGACATTCAGTTCCTGAAAACCCCGACAGATCGCCAGCACCGGCACGCCGCGGGCGATGGCGGCGCGGATCAAGGGCAGCGTCACGCCGTCGCGCGCCGGATCTTCGGGTGTGCCCTCGGCGTGGTCGGGACCCTCATACTGCAAGGGCTGCACGTTGGAGCGGCTGCCGGTCAGGATGATGCCGTCCAACCGGTCCAGTAGGGTTTCGATATCCGCCGCGGGGCCGTTCGCCGGCACCAGCACCGGCACGCCGCCGATGACTTCATCGGTGGCGCGCACATACGTATCGGACGCGGCGTGGTTCGCCATGCCGAAAACGCCGAATAATTTGGTGCAGCAACTGATTCCGATCAGTGGCTTGACGACGCGCGCAGACCTCATGTTGACGAGATCATCCTCCAACTTCGCGGCGAAAAGAAGGCCCTTTGCATCGTCTTTCGGCAATGCGGGCATGCGCGCGCGGATTTAACGCCCGGTTTCCTTCAGCAGATCGGCCGGCAGCACGATTTGTTCGAACAAGCGTTGGTCGAAACCGTTGGTGAACTGCATGTTGAACAAGGTGACATGGGTTTCCTTGCGTTGCGCGTCGACCACCGTCCATTGCTTCAAAGCCAAGGGCTGATCCGCAAAAATCAGCGACAGGCTGCCGTCGCCGGGGCTATCGGTGCGCACCACCGTGATCTGCAACTGCCCCGGCGCCCGATCGATCGCCGTCACGGTGACCGCACCCGACAGATCCACCGTCTCAGCCAGCAGAATACCCAGCGGCGTGCGCGATAGCGGAATATTGCTGGTCTGACGCAGCGACGAATCGTCGAAGGTCAGCACGCCATGCGAGGCGAGCAGCAGGAAGGGGGAGGGCGGATCATACTGAAAGCGCATCCGTCCCGGGCGTTGCAGCCAAGCGGTTCCTTCCGACATCGCGCCGTCGGGAGCGACCTGCACAAAGCGCGCCTTCAGTGCCTTCAAACTGTTGAGATAGGTTTCCACCCGGGCGATATCGGCACGATCCTGCGCCGACCGCACGCCCCCCGAACCGGGCTGGCCCGAGGCAGGCGCCGAGGGGACGCCAGCGGTTTGCCCCCCCGTTTGCCCCCCGGCCTGCCCACCGCTTAACATACCATTGGGCATACCGCTGGGCGTACCATTGGGCGCAACCACTTGGCCGGCGCGTTGTCCGTGCGCCGGTAGCGCCAGCAGCGGCAAGGCCAAGGCGAGGGATGTGGCGGCGGACAGGAGCAGGCGGCGAGACGACATGGCGCGTGATGTGATCGTTCGCGCCGCGATTTGCAAATGACTTTGCCGCCGCCCCGCTATTCCCCCGCCGCCCGGCTATTCCGCCGCCGTTGGCACGGACCCAGCGGCCTGCCAAAGCTCGGGTTGCAATTCTTCCTGCCGGTTGGGGAAAAACAGGGCACAGCCCAGCGTGACGATACAAAAACCCGCCAAGACCGTGGTAACCGCGCCGACGCTGCCGGTGTGCTCATAAATCATCGACACGACCGGCGCCGCCGCGGCAGCGCCCAGAAAGCCGACGAAGAACCGCACCGAATAAATCCGCGCCCGCAGCGCGGGTGAGATATAGCGCGCCGCCATCGTCTCGTTCACCGTCACCTGCCCGAAGATGGAGGCCGCAACGGCACCGGCAAGCGGCAAGACGAGCCAGCCCTGGGTGACCGAGAGCAGCGCCATCGCCGGTGTCAGCACCACGCTGACAGGCAGGAAAATACGCTTGAGCGTGTTGCGGTCGATCATGCGTCCGACGGTGAACTGCGTCATCGCGCCGCACAGCGTGACCAGGAAGGCACAGGCGCCGACCATCGGCAGCAGGCTGTCATTGCTGGCCAGACGCTCTTGCAACAGCTTCGGCAACAGGATGGTAAAGGCGTTGAACACCAGCCCCGACGTGGTGGCGATCAGCAGCAGCACGATGACCGCGCGCCGCACCAGATGGCGTGGGATCTCCGGAAAAGGACGGGTGGCAGCGTGCAGACCACCCTTCACCGCCGGCACCGTCATCCAGGCAAGACCGATCACCGCGCAGAGCACGCCGGGCAGGATGAAGGCCGACCGCCAGCCGATGCTATTGGCAAGAAAAGCGGTCATCACCGGGGCAAGGGCGACGCCGATATTGCCGAAGACGCCATTGATGCCAAGCGAGCGGCCGGGTTTGTCGCCGGCGGCTTCAACCAGCATGGTGGTGCCGATCGGGTGGTAGATCGACGCGAACCCACCGGCGACGGCAAGGCCGATGGCCAAGGCCAAGGGGCCTGACGACAGCCCGGTTGCGACCAGCCCTCCGCCGGTGCCCAGGAAGAACGCCGTCATCAGTACCTTGCGGCCCAGATGCTGCACCAGCCATCCTTGCGGCAGCGACAACAGGCCATAAAGCACGAACCCCGCCGTCGCCAGCGCCACGATCGGCCCGTAATTCGGCCCGAATGCGCCGTTGGGCGTCGCCATCGCCAGCACCGCCGTCGGTAAGATCAGCAGGCTGTAATGGGTGAGAAGGTGCGCGGTGTTGACAAAGACGATTTGTCGCGTCGCCGGCGTCATGGCAATCGATCCTCGGTTAGGGCCCCCAGGTTGTGCCAAGCTGGTTGTTGCCCGCTGGTTGCGGCCCAATCGCTGCGACCCACTGGTTGCGGTCACGGCGCGTGGTCACAGCTGGGGGTCACTGCGTGCGGCGACAGATGCCGTCGCGAAGACCATACCGCGCGCTTCGGGCGACGCAAGCCTGGGGGGGGCTGCCTACCGGTGTCAGCCGTCGGCGCGAGGAACCCAGGGGATTGCGGCGATTTCGATACCCTCATCGGCGAGGCTCTCGGCCTGCTCGGGTGTGGTTTCGCCGTAGATGGCGCGCGCATCGCTTTCACCGCGGTGCATTTTACGCGCCTCATCGGCGAACGCGTCACCGACATAGTCGCAGTGCTTTTCTACCTCGGCGCGCATGCGCTGCAGCATGGCCAGGACCTGGGCGGGAATACGCCCCCCGGCCGCCACGGGTGCAACCTGCCCCCCACCTGATGGGGCCCCCTGTTGGGCGGCGATTTGCGGTGCCTCAGGCTGACGGACGGGTTCGGCGTTGCGCGTCGCCACGGCGGGAGCCATCAGTGCCCGTTCGACGTCAGTGCCGCCGCATTCCGGGCATTCCACAAGGCCGCGTTTGGCTTGTTTTTCGAACGTGCTGCTATCCTTGAACCAGCCATCGAAGGAATGTGACTGGCCGCACCGCAGTTGGTAGTGGATCATTCCTTTGCCCAAATCCATCCATATGTCCGCCTCGGCCGCGAATGCGACAGAACCGTGACGCTATAATGGTGCTGGATTGGCACTCTCGACAAGGGAGTGCCAAAAAAAATAGCCGCCCCCTGTCGTGCTCACGCGATGCCCAGCAGCGGATCCAGCCCGCCGGCCCGATCCAGCGCCAGCAGATCGTCGCAGCCGCCGATGTGCCGGCCGTCGATGAAGATCTGCGGCACGGATGTGCGCCCGCCGGAGCGTTCGCGCGCGGTTGCCCGTTCGGCGGAGCCGCCAGGAGCGTTGATCTCATGAAATTCGACGCCCTTGGTGGACAAGACATGCATCGCGCGCTCGCAATACGGGCACCAGGGTTGGGTATAGATTTCGATTTTCGGCATGACACTCACCTCTCGCGCATGATCTTGGCCTGAATGGCGCGTTGTGCAAGTTCGTTCAGGCAGGTTTGTCGATCGGCCACACAGCCCTGCTCGAGCCACCAGGCGCGCAACTCCTGCAAAAGTCTGCCCACGGCCGGGCCGGGCGGGATGCCGGCGGCGACGATATCGCGTCCTTCCACCTGCAAGACCGGGGTGGCAATGGCGGCCAACCTCTCGCGCAGGCTGTCGGGCGCGCCGTCCAGCCAGGTGCGATCGATCAGATCTTGCCGGCGATGCGTGGCGAGGATCCGGCGCAGCGTCCGATCATCCGCCTGCGGCGGCAAGGGCGGGGTTGCGCGCAGCCGGTGCAAACGGTCGCGGTCATCGTTGGAAAACCGCAGCCGTTCGGCCAGCGCCACCCCATCGCCGGTCAGCATGACGGCCAGGCGCAGGATCGGGTCGGGCGGTAAGCCCGACAACGCGGCACCGGCCTCCGCTTCGGGCAGCACCGCCGACCACACGCCCAAGCGCTGCATCAATGCGATGGCGGCGTCGGGGTCGGGAATCGCCAGCAGCAGCCGGATCTCGCTCCAAACCCGCTCTTTCGACAGGCGATCCAGGCCAGGGATGCCATGGCGCAGCGCGGTCAGGGTCGCCGCGTCCGGCTCCGTGCGGGCATAGCGCGCGTAAAAGCGGAAGAAGCGCAGGATGCGCAGATAGTCCTCGGCGATGCGCCGATCGGGGTCGCCGACGAAGCGCAGATGGCCGCCGAACAGGTCGGCACGACCGCCGAAATAGTCGAACACCGTGCCATCGCGGGCCAGCGACATGGCGTTGATGGTAAAGTCGCGGCGGGCGGCATCCTCTCGCCAGTCGGCGGTGAAGGCGATGACGGCATGCCGGCCATCGGTCTCGACGTCGCGGCGCAGAGTGGTGATTTCGAAGCCGCGGCCCTGGATTACGGCGGTGACGGTGCCGTGGCTGATGCCGGTGGGCACGACGCGGATCCCGGCGGCGGTCAGCGCATGGCTGGCCGCTTCGGGCGTCAGCGGGCTGGCCATGTCGATATCCGCGACCGGTCGATGCAGCAGCGTATCGCGCACCGCGCCGCCAACGATCCGGGCGCTGGGCAGCGCGTCCCAGACCGCGGCCAGTGCGGCGTCATCCTGGAACGGCGGCGGGTTATCCCGGGCGAGATGCGTCATGGCGCGTGACCCGCGCCGCCCTGGATGATCCGCCCGTTTTGCAGCGTTGCCGGCACATACGGCGCATCGGCGTCGCGCGCGTCCCGCAGATGGGTCCACAGCAACAGCGCCAGCAGCAGCAGGATCACGCCGCCAAGGCTCGCTAGGATCCACAGCGGCAGCCGCATGGACGCAAAAAACAGCCGCCACACCGCGAAAGTCACGAACGGCGCCAGGAATAGCACGATCTCGATGAGCCGCGGCATCGGTCCTCGCGTGAGGAAAAAGGTTACGGCGGCGCGGTGGCGTAGATCTGATCGATGGTCCGCGTCAGGCTATCCCGCCACTGTGGCAGCGACACACCAAATACGGCGTGCAGGCGGGCGCAGTCCAGCCGCGAATTGGCGGGGCGTTTCGCCGGGGTGGGCCAGTCGGCGGTGCCGATGGGCACGACGGTGGGTTCGGCCGCGCCGTGGCGGGCGGCCGCTTGGAAACTCGCGACGGCCAGGCCGTGCCAGCTTGTCTCGCCAGCGCCGGCGGCGTGGAACAGGCCGCCATACTGCGGCTGCCAGCCGGTGCGGTCGAGCACCCCGACGATGCGCAGGATCGCCTCCGCCAGGTCACCGGCGAGCGTCGGGCAGCCCACCTGGTCCGCCACCACGGTCAGGCGATCCCGCGTCTTGCCCAGGCTCAACATCGTGCGGACGAAATTCTTGCCGGTTTCGGCATAGACCCAAGCGGTGCGCAGGATAATGGCGTGCGCGCCGGAGGCCAGCACGGCTTCCTCGCCCGCCAGCTTGCTGGCACCGTAGACACCTTGCGGGGCGACCGGATCGGTTTCGACATACGGCGTCGCCTTGCGCCCGTCGAAAACATAATCCGTCGAAACATGGATCAGCGGCACCCCCGCATCCCGGCAGAGTTCGGCCAGGATGCGCGGGCCATCGCGGTTGGCGCGAAAAGCCGCCGCAGCGTCGCTCTCGGCCTTGTCCACGGCGGTGTAGGCCGCCGCGTTGATCACCAGGCGAGGCCGCGTGGCGCGGAAGGTCGCAACGAGGCTCTGCGGCTGGTCGAAATCGAATGCCGGCCGGCCCACCCGGATCAATCTGCCGCCAATCGGGCCGCCCCCAATCTTCTCGGCCTCAATCTGCCCCTGATTGCCCAGCTCGTCTTGGATTGGCCCCTTTTGGATCAGCCCGTTTTGGATCGCTTCGGCGCGGGCCGCCAACGCCGAGGCAAGCTGGCCGCTGCCGCCGGTCACCAGGATCGGGCGACCTGGATCAGACATGGAACCAAGCGTCGCTGTCGCGCAAGCGCGGCAGGGTTTTGTCCTTGTCCGATAACAGAAGCTGATCGGCGGCGATCGGCCACGCGATGCCGATGTCCGGGTCGTTCCAGATCACCCCGCGCTCGGCCGGTTTGTCGTATGGCGCGGTGACCTTGTAGATCACCTCGGTCTCTTCGGTCAGCGTGCAATAGCCGTGCAGAAACCCCGGCGGCACCCAGATCTGGGTCCAGTTTTCGGCGCTGATTTCGGCTCCGACCCATTGGCCATAGGTCGGCGAGCCGTGGCGTAAGTCGACCGCGACATCGAAGATGGCGCCGCGCACGCAGCGGACCAACTTGCCCTGGGCATTGGCGCCGATCTGGCAATGCAGACCGCGCAGCACGCCACGGGCGGTGGAGACGGCGTGGTTGTCCTGGATGAACGGGCCTGGGATACCGGCATCGGCCCATCGGGCCTGCTGCCAAGTCTCAGAAAAGAAGCCACGCGGATCGGTGAACCGCGGCGGCGTGATCATCTTGACGTCGGCAATCGCCAGCGCCGCGACCGTCACGCGCGGTCTCCTTCGGCCAGTTCCATCAGCGCCCGCCCCAGGTCGGTTTTGCCGAGGAATGCGGCATGGGCACGCAGGTCTTTCGCGTCGATATAGCCCATGCGGAAGGCAACCTCCTCGGGGCAGCCAACCAGCATACCGGTGCGGGATTGGATCGTTTGCACGAAGGTCGCAGCCTGCAACAGGCTGTCCGGCGTGCCGGCATCCAGCCACGCACAGCCGCGCGACAAGCGTTCGACCTGCAACGCGCCCATCTCCAGGTAAACGCGGTTGAGGTCGGTGATCTCCAACTCGCCGCGCGCCGAGGGCTTGATGCGGGGCGCGATGTCATTGACTTGCCGGTCGTAGAAATACAGGCCGGTGACCGCCCAGTTGCTCTGCGGTGCGGTGGGCTTTTCGACGATCTCCGACGCGGTGCCGTCCGCTGCGAAACTGACCACGCCATAGCGTTCGGGGTCGCGCACCTGATAGGCGAACACCGTCGCCCCCTGTTCCCGCTTCGCCGCCGCCTGCAGCAAATGTGACAGGTTGTCGGCGTGGATCAGATTATCGCCCAGCACCAAAGCGCAGGCGTCACCGGCCAGCCAGTCGCGCGCAATAAGAAACGCCTGGGCGATTCCGTCCGGGCTGGGTTGTTCGGCATAGGCGAAGCGGACGCCGAAGCGTGATCCGTCGCCCAGCAGACGCTTGAATTGCGGCAGATCGGTGGGGGTGGAAATCACCATGATGTCGCGGATGCCCGCCAGCATCAGCGTCGACAGCGGGTAGTAGACCATCGGCTTGTCATAGACCGGCAGCAACTGCTTCGACGCCGCCAGCGTCATCGGATGAAGGCGGGTGCCGGACCCGCCTGCGAGGAGTATGCCTTTCATGCGCTTTTCCCTTTATCCGCTGGCTCGGCACTGACGCCCAGGCGTTGGCCGGCATAGCGCGCGGCGCGCAGCGTTTCCCACCAGGCGCGATTGTCCAGATACCAGTCGATGGTCTTGGCCAGCCCGGTCTCGAAATCATGGGGCGCGTGCCAGTCCAGCGCCGCTTCGGTGCGCGCCGGATCGATCTCGTAGCGGAAATCATGGCCGGGGCGATCGAGGACGAAGCGGATCAACCGTTCCCGCGCACCGGCCGGGTCGGGCAGGCGGCGGTCGAGATGGGCGCAGATCGCCTTGACCACGTGCAGATTGCTGCGCGGCTGGCGCCCGCCGATCGCGTAAGTCTGGCCGGCGATGCCCTGTTCCAGGACGCGCACCAGGGCGGCGGCGTGATCTTCCACGAACAGCCAGTCACGGATGTTGGCCCCGTCCCCATAGACCGGCAACGGCCGGCCTTCCAGCGCGTTCAGCGTCACCAGCGGGATCAGTTTCTCGGGGAACTGCCAAGGACCGTAATTGTTGCAGGTGTTGGAGACGATCGTCGGCAACTTATAGGTATGGTGCCAGGCGCGGACGAGGTGGTCGGACGCCGCCTTGGTCGCCGAATAGGGGCTGCGCGGGTCATAGGCCGTGGTTTCGGTAAACGGCGGATCGCCGTAATCGAGCGCGCCGAACACCTCATCGGTCGAGACGTGGTGGAACCGGAACCGCGCCTGCCGCTCCGCACTGAGGTCGGCAAAATGACGGCGCGCGGCTTCCAGCAGGGTAAAGGTGCCAACGACGTTGGTCTGCACGAAGTCGGAAGGGCCATCGATCGAGCGATCGACGTGGCTTTCGGCCGCCAGGTGCATCACCGCATCCGGATCATGGGCGGCAAAGGCCGCGCGCATGGCGGCGGCATCGGCGATATCGGCGCGGATCAGCGTATGCCGCTTGTCGTGCAGGCAGGCTTCCAGCGCGTCCTCGGACGCCGCATAGGTCATCTTGTCGATGTTCACGACACTGTGCGCGGTATGGCGGATCAGGTGGCGAACCACGGCGGAACCGATAAAACCACATCCGCCTGTCAGAAGAAGTTTCATATGTCCCTAAACCCAGACGACGCACATGGGATCCGCAGAAACAAACCCCCGGCAGACATAAACGCACCGCTGAAATAAACACCGCAGCCTAGCTCGCGCCCGGCAGCGATGGGTTCGTCAGTCACGGTGCCCTTCGAACGCAGGTGCGATTCTGACTTAGCGCGATCACCAGACACTGTGCAGACAAGCGTATCATTCCCGGGTCAGGCGCCGCAACCTCAGGCTGTGATTCCGCCCAAAAAAAGACGAATTACCTGATCGCGCCACACAATCGTCTGCTCTTCGGTCAATGCGACGCCCAAACCCAGGGACCGCCGCTGCGGGCCGGCCAGCAGCATGGTCATGAATTGTTCGGCCGCGAAAACAGTATCAAGTGGGCCGATCTCGCCACGCGCGACGGCTGCTTGCAGCAACGTCACGATATGGCCGCTGCCGGCATCGGCGCCGGCGGCGATGTCAGCGACGGCGGTGGTTATTCCGCCGCGATGGCGCGCAGACCCAGGCGCCGCATCGAGCGATCGATCCACTGCGCCGTCAGCTGCTCTTGCGTGCCTTGCTGCGTCAGGCGCTGGTGCAGGGCGGGGAAATCCACCCGGTCGAGCGCCTGGTCCTGGTTGAAGCAGGAAAACACCACCGTCCGCTCCCCCGTCACCGGATCGACGTGCGGTTGCAGGCACTGCGCGCAGACCTCTTTCATCATGCACTGCATGGGCGAGTTGATCGACCCGAT
>Ga0164296_1003059_pt1 | contig 16046 bp, 16 predicted proteins | sample GEODES057metaG_FD_113533 | JGI IMG/M metagenome (GOLD analysis project Ga0164296, IMG submission 113533) | Dystrophic lake water microbial communities from Trout Bog Lake, Wisconsin, USA - GEODES057 metaG | ecosystem: Environmental > Aquatic > Freshwater > Lake | place: USA: Trout Bog Lake... | reverse complement strand
ATGTTATATTAGTATCTGTGAAAATCATTAAATCAATCATACTGTTTCTTCTTTTTTCTCTTCGCTCAACTGCACAAATATTTTCTATTGCCGGTATAGTAAATGATGTAACTACACAGCAGCCTGTTAAAGATGCGTTTGTTTTTATTAATAAAACCACTGTTTCTTCTATTACGGACAGCACGGGAAATTTTTTCATGAACACTTCAACAGAACCTTATTGCGACGTAGTGGTTGCTAAAAAAGGGTATAAAACATTGTCTTTTCGTTTTGACCTCAATAAAGAATTCAATAAAAGATTTCGATTTGAATTAGAATCTTCGGATGAGGATTCTTTATACAGACAATCAGATTCAATAAAGCAGGAGAATCTTAAATTATGGTCACAGATTTTTCTCTCTGCATATTTCGGTTATGGTACAGACGGTGAACAATGTGTTCTGGACAATCCGCAAGCATTGCGATTTTATTTTGATACGGCCAATACCAACTTAACCATTCATGCTACCGAACCATTATTGGTTTTTAATGAAGGATTGGGTTATATGGTTCATTATTTTTTGGATGAAATGGTAATCTTAAAAAAAGGCGGTACAACCATCAACGGATATAGTTTTTATAAAGAGCTGAGTTCTAAAAATCCGGAAGTACTAAAAAAATGGCGACAGAGAAGAACGTATGCGTATGAGGGTTCTTTGCTTCATTTCTTTCGATCTGTGTATAACCATGTATCAGATGCGCAAGGTTTTGAATTGAGAAAAGTGATGAAGGTTTATGAAGATGATCCTATGTATATGAGTGCTGTAAACACAAAGAATTCGATTAAAGGCATGGATAGAAGAAAGACAGCTGATGGTAATTGGGAGTATAAAAATTATGTTGAAATGTTAGACAAAAAAGAATTATCGGTGGATACGCTTTTTTATGAAGATACCACCGCATCCTGTTTTTATTTTAAATCAAATTTGGTAGTGCAGGTAAAATATAAAAATGGATATGAAGCGTATGAATATTTTCAGCAAAACAATTTAGAATGGACTCCGCAGCAACGCCCGGTATCATTTCTGTTGATTGATAATAAGACCAATCAAATAAGAATAGAAAGCAATGGCGATTATTATAATGAATGGGATTTAATAGTAGATGGTTACTGGCGTTGGTTGAAATTAGGCAGTCAGTTGCCGATAAATTATTTGAAATGATTTAATTGATTGCTTTTAATATTTTCCTTCCCCTGCTTTTAAATGCGGCAGTTTCTGTATCCCATCTTTCTTCAATAATTAATTTTAATTCTTGTTTTATTTCGGGATAAGCCTTTGAAAGATTGAATAAGGTAGTTAATGAAAACGCTTTTATAGCAACAGGTGTAGCAGGTGTTTCAATAAAATTAAAACAGGCATTCATTACTGCTCCGTGAAATTTTTCAGGAATTTCAATGTCTTCTAAAACCCGAACTGAATTTCTGATGACAGCGTTATGGATATCTTTTTTCTTCAGCACAGTTACCAAATCTTTAATATAAGGTTCAATCATTTGAGGCTTTTGCCTTGCAGCCCAACTTACACTCCATGCAGCACGTTGTGCCAATCGGTATTCATTGCTCATGAAACAATCCATCAAAGCTTTAAAATTATTTTTTGAGGAACAGGCGTACCGGGCAATTTTTAAAGCATGTTCTTTGCTGTGCGCTTTTAATATCTCATCACGCAAATTCATTATTGATTGATTAATGCTTTTATTTTTTTGATTTCTGTTTCATCAATAAAATCTTTGCTGAAATCTTCTTTTATTTTTTCATTGATGAATTGAGTTGGAGATGGAATTATTTTTCTTGCAGATGTATGAAATTCAACTGCACCGGTATATTCTTTTATCTCAACCACATTACTGCTTTTTAATCCGCTGCCGGGTATGATGATGATTCTTTCATTGGCTTGGTCTATTAATTTCTTAATTAATTCTTTCCCTTCCATTACAGTGGGGTATTGTCCGCTGGTTAATATACGCTGACAACCGCACGCAATGATCTCTTCTAAAGATTGCATTGGATCTTTACATCTGTCGAAAGCCCTGTGAAACGTAACTTCCAGCGGATATGCTAATTCCGTCAATCGTTTTGTTTTATCTGTATCAATCCTTCCATCTTGCTTTAATAATCCAAATACCACTCCTTCAAATCCCAATGCTTTGCAGAGCAAAACATCTTCTTTTATGATCTCAAATTCTTCATCCGAATGAAAATAATCACCACCTCTCGGACGAATCATCGGAAACACCGGAATAGAAATTTTTTCTCGAACTGTTTTTAAGAATCCATAGGACGGGGTAGTGCCGCCATTTGCATAATTTTCGCATAATTCCAATCTGTCTGCACCTGCTTTTTCAGCAGCTAAAGCAGTAGCAATATTAAATACACATATTTCTAAAAGATGCTTCATGATTTGATCTTTATCCTATAAAATATATTTTCCATCTACTAAAAAGTTTTTATCATCTGCATAACAAACAGCGAAATTGAATCCTTTTTGCAAACAGTAACCGCCATATTCACCTTGTTTGTTAATGGCAATAAAACCCACTTGAATTTGTTTTGATTTTTCTACGCCTTTTGCTTTAATAATTCTTTCTACAGCTTTTTTACATGCTTCTTCCGGATGCAGGCCACCGCGCATAAACTCAACCACTAAATGTGTTCCGCAAATACGAATCACATCTTCGCCTTGCCCTGTTGCAGTTGCAGCGCCCACTTCATTGTCAACAAACAATCCTGCTCCAATAATAGGAGAGTCGCCCACTCTGCCACGCATTTTAAAACCGGCGCCACTGGTGGTACAACTGCCGCTTAAATTTCCATGGGCATCCATTGCAATCATTCCAATGGTATCATGGTTCCATTCGCCATTTTCCAATTTGGTTGGAGCGAATGCACTTTTGTTCTCATTTCTTTCAATATTGATTACAGGTTTGTATTCGCTTTTCTTCAACCAATTTTCATAAGATCTTTTTGCAGGCTCACTCAATTTATTTTCTTCTAAGGGAAACCCTTCTGCAACAGCAAATTGTTGAGCCCCTTCGCCCACTAATAGTACATGCGGTGTTTTTTCCATTACTCTTCTGGCTACAGAAACAGGATGTTTGATGCGTTCTAAAAAAGCAACAGACCCGCAATTGCATTGATGATCCATGATGCTGGCATCTAATGTTACAAATCCATCTCTGTCGGGGTTTGCGCCTAAACCAACACAGCAATTTTGAGAAGACTCTGTTACCATTACGCCCTGCTCAACAGCATCCAATGCAGTGCCGCCATTGCGTAAAACATTCCATGCAGCTTTATTCGCTTCAATACCTTCTCCCCATGTTGAAATAACAATGGGCTTTGTTATTGCAGTAGTTGATTTGAATGAAGAGAATGTAATTGCTGATAATCCCAAAGAACCCAGTTGTAAAAATTTTCTTCTTTGCATTTGATTATTCATGTACCGTTAATTTTTTAATTAATGTTTCGCTGATCGGTTCACTATACATACCGTAAGCACTGACTAAAGTGCCTTTTAATATACCATCAGTTGATTGAATTGCGTAAACAACACTTTCATCGCCGGGATCAGTATCACCTTCAAAACGATAATGTTCAACAATTTCAAATTCATGTGCAGCAAGGCTTTTGCCGGTACTGCTGCATTGAATTGTATCAGTATGTAAGTTGAAATCTGTTGTAAATCCTCTTTGCTTTAAATCATTCAAAGCCTCCGTTAATGTATCATACGATCGCATACAGAAAGTTTGCTGAAAGGTAAGCAGAAGAAATTGTTTTATATTGGCAAAATGGAAGAAAATATTTTGCAACAGCTTAGTTTATTTTTTGGATGGAAGCATGCCATTGTTTCAAATTTCGGAACAGGATTAATCAATCATACCTGGAAGATTATTCATGAAGAAGATGAATTTATTTTACAACAGATCAACACCCATATTTTCAAACAACCCATATTGATTGATGATAATTTCAGGTTATTATCCAACTATTTTCAACAACATCATCCTGCATATTTATTTGTAGCACCTGTAAAAGGATCGAATGATGAATCAATAATTACTATCAATGAAAATTATTATCGTTGTTTTCCTTTTATCAGGAATTCACATACTATAGATGTAGTTCAAAACCCGCAACAGGCTTATGAAGCAGCAAAGCAGTTTGCAAAATTTACATCTTTGTTAAATGAATTTAATGCAGAGCGTTTACATATCACACTAAATGATTTTCATAATCTCTCATTGCGGTATCATCAATTTGAAAAAGCAATCTTTCAAGGAAATGCAGAAAGAATCAGTGAGTCGAAAAATGAAATTCAATTCATTCAGTCAAAACAACCGATTGTAAAAAAATACGAAGATTTTATTCAGCATAAGGAAGTAAAAAAAAGAGTCACCCATCACGACACTAAAATATCAAATGTGTTATTTGATGAAGCTGATAAAGGGCTTTGTGTAATTGATTTAGATACTGTAATGCCCGGCTATTTTATCAGTGATGTGGGAGATATGATGCGAACCTACGTTTGTCCGGTTTCGGAAGAAGAGAATGACTTTGATAAAATTAGGGTTCGTGCAGATTTTATAAAATCCATACAGGAAGGTTATTTCAGCGAAATGAAACATGCATTAAGTTCTTTTGAGCAAGATCATTTTTTATTTGCAGGTGAGTTTTTAATTTATATGCAAGCCATTCGTTTTTTAACTGATTATTTAACTGATGATGTGTATTATGGAAGTAAATACCCTAAACATAATCTGTTCCGCGCTAAAAATCAGATGGAACTACTTAGGCAATACCGGGATTCAATAGGATAAAAGCGTAAGTGAAATCGAGGTTTGGAGCATATTTCATTCTCCTTTTCTTCGTCTCTTGTTCGGGGTAAGTCCACTAATTAGTGGACTTACCCCGAACAACATATAGATAAAGCAATAAAATATGCCTGATTGGGTGAAGAGCCATAAGTCTTAAAATACCTTAAAATTAATAACTGCTCCGCCGTTTAATAATCATCTTGTCCTATACAAAATATGGGTTTTCTATTTTGCCATTTACCACTTGTAAAATCAGGAATAAATTGTAATGTGCCACCTTCAGCTATAGATTGCTCACTTAATGGTGTAATGGAATACCAGGTTGCCAGATCGTACACATCTAAAGGGAAGTCAGTCTTTCTTTTAATGGATTCAATAAAGGCATTGTCCACAAACCAATCCATGCCGCCATGCCCTGCACCTTCTGCTTCTTTCTCATATTTTTTCCATAAAGGGTGATCGTATTGTTTCATGTAGGCTTCTGAATTTTCCCAGGTATGTGGTTTGCTTTTCCCTTCAACATAAATCATACCTGCATTGAATTCCCCGGCATGTGTATCTTGCCATAATCCATTGGTGCCTTGCACACGGAATCCTAAATTATAAGGACGGGGAGAAGAAGTATCGTGTGTTAAAACAATCGTTTCTCCATTTGCCGTTTGAATTTGTGTGGTAACAATATCACCTAATTTAAAATTCACTTTTGCATTGGGATGATTTGGTCCGCCTTTGGGATGATTGACAATATATTTATGTAATCCTCTTGCTTTTGTTGCAACAGAAGAAAGTTTGGTTAAACGATTGCCTCGATTTATGTTAATCATTGTTGCAACGGGGCCTAATCCATGTGTTGGATATAATTCTCCGTTTCTATCAACCGAGTGTTGGGTTCTCCATTTTGCTTCACTCATTCCTTTGGGTCCAAACTCTACACCGCTATCATAAGGGGTAATACCATCATTAAATTTTACTCCTCTTAAATCATGTTCATAACCCCCTTGTAAGTGTAATAATTCGCCAAACAATCCCTGCCGAACCATATTCAATACAGCCATTACATCTCTTCTGTAACAAACATTTTCCAACATCATTACAGGCAATTTTGTTTTTTCACTTGCATGTACAATATCCCAGCAATCCTGAAAGTGAACAGCACCGCATACTTCCACGCCCGCTATCTTTCCTGCATTCAAAGCATCTATGGCTTGTGGAATATGCCATTCCCAGGGAGTAGCAATAATTACAGCATCTATATCATCACGCTTCAATAAGTTTTTATAATCATCATTGCCATTGCTAAATTCTAACGGTTTTTTCTTTCCTGCTTTGGCAACGATTTGTAAAGCATCAGACATCATTTTTTTATCAGGATCAGCCATGGCAATTATTTCAACATCCTCTCTGGCGCTCATTAAGCGAACATGTTCTTGTCCGCGTAAACCCACGCCAATCATGCCTATTCTTACTTTAGTCATGGAGAGCGGAGCTAAAGATGGGATATGATGTAAGGATAATCCAATGGACAATCCTGCCATACCGGTTTGTTTAATAAAATCTCTGCGATGAATACTCATGTGCATTTGTTTTAGAAGGTGAATGTAATAAAACTCGATTCATATTTTATCTTTGCAAAAAAATATTTTATGCCCTCATTTGATATTGCCAGTAAAGTTGATCTGCAAACATTGGATAATGCCATCAATACAGTTAAAAAAGAAATTCAAAACCGTTTTGATTTTCGTGATTCGCCTGTTTCAATTGAATTGAATAAGAAAGATTATATCGTGATGGTAGAAGTGGAGAGTGATATGAAGATGAAACAAGTGCTCGATGTAATTATCAGTCGTTCGATGAAACAAGGTATCGATGCCAATGCATTTGATTTTGATAAAGATGCTTACCCAAGCGGTAAAGTGGTGAAGAAAGAAATTTCGGTAAAGAATGGATTGAAGCAAGAAGATGCAAAAAAAATAGTAAAAGCCATAAAAGATAGTGGATTGAAAGTGCAGGCTGCAATAATGGACAATATTATTCGTGTGACGGCTAAAAAAATTGATGATCTGCAGGATGTGATTGCCTTGTGCCGGAATGGAAATTTTAGTGTACCGCTGCAATATGAGAACATGAAAAGTTAAGAACGGATTACACGAATTTGAACGGATTAATCCGTGTAATTCGTTCAAATTTGTGTAATAGTAATTTCATTTGGCTAAAAAACTGCGGATCCTTACCTTTGCACTCCAAATTTTAATAATCGTACGGCAAAAACCGTACAACCTAAAACAAATAAAACCATGAAACAAGGTATCCATCCGGAAAATTATCGTTTCGTTGTGTTCAAGGACATGAGTAACGGTTATTCATTTTTAAGTAAATCAACTTATGCCACAAAAGAAACCGTAAAATGGGAAGATGGCAATGAGTATCCTTTAGTGAAATTGGAAATTTCAAACATGTCTCATCCTTTTTATACAGGTAAGAACATGTTGGTTGATACAGCAGGCCGTATCGACAAATTCAAAAAACGTTACGCCAAGAAAGATTAATTTCTATAAGAATGATAATAAAAAGTCTCGCTTTTGCGGGACTTTTTATTTTACTAATCTCTATTTTTACTTTTAAATCATGAAAATGAAATTAGATATACTGGCTTTTGGAGTGCATCCTGATGATGTGGAACTGGGTTGTTCCGGAACGATCATTGCTGCAATTGCCGAAGGGAAAAGAGTAGGTGTGATTGATTTAACCAAAGGAGAACTTGGAACAAGAGGCAATGCTGAAACAAGAAAAATTGAAGCTGCCCATGCTGCCAAAGTGATGGGCGTTAGCATCAGAGAAAATTTGCAAATGGCAGACGGATTTTTTGCGAATGATGAAGCACATCAACGGAAAGTAATTGAAATAATCAGAAAATATCAACCGGAAATTATTTTGTGCAATGCCCCTGAAGATCGTCACCCCGATCATGGCAGAAGCGCCAAACTAGTTGCTGATGCGGCTTTTCTTGCAGGGCTGCGAAAAATAAAAACAGAAGCTGATGGCAAACATCAGGAAGCATGGCGACCGGCTTATGTGTTTCATTATATTCAGGATAGATTTATTCAGCCATCTTTTGTAATTGATGTGTCGAAATATTTTGATAAAAAAATTGAATCAGTGCTTTGTTATACTACTCAATTTAATACAACTGATACAAGTGAACCGCAAACTTATATTTCTTCTCCGCAATTTTTAGAAACAGTAAAAGCAAGAGCGATGATGTTGGGTAAAAGAATAGGCGTGCAATATGCCGAAGGGTTTATTTCTGAAAAATTATTAGGGTTGAAAAATTTTGATGCTATTATTCAAAATGTGACTTAAACAACGCTTGCTTGTCGCGGAATAATGAATGAGATCAAATCATCCAATAAAATATTGGCTCTAACACAAGCATCATTGATATCATCACGGGAAACATTGGCCGCAAAGGTTTTTTCTTTCAATCTTTTCTTAACACCCTTTACATCCATGCCTTCATAGGCATTTGGTCGCATTAATGAATAGGCGTGGATCAATCCGCTAAGTTCATCAAATGCATACAACATTTTATCCATCTGCGTTTCAGGGGCTACACCAAAATGTAAATGGCCATGAGAAGCAATGGCATGCAATACTTCAGGATCAACATTTCTATGTTCTAATTCTTCAATAATTTTCTTACAATGTAAATCAGGCCATTGATCCCAGTCGGCATCATGTAATAATCCTGCCATTTCCCATTTCCATACATTATGCTCATCTAAATTTTCTTTTTCTGTAGCCCAGCATTTCATTAAACAGGCAACCTGTCTCATATGCAATTGCAATCTTGGGTTTAATACCCATGCATGAAACAATTCATTGGCTTCTTCTTTGGTTAATAATTTTCCGGTATTGACCGGATCACCAAAAACGTTTCTGCCCAACAATAATGACATAACTATAATTTTAAGTTTCAAAGATAGTATTCGCCAATTCATCAAATAAAACAAAATGAGTAAAGTTGTTTGCTTATTTTCAATCTTAAATATTTTCATCAATGAAAAATTTATATGCATTTCTGATTGGCCTGATTCTGTTTGTTTTAAATAGTTGTGCACCCAAACCTTATGCAGAGGCCAATCAATCTTATAAAACGCAAGCCAAAGAATTCTCCAAACAATTAACCGGTTTGCCAACGATAGAGGCAAATGATACCATTAAAGCATCTTCTTTTATTGCAGGCACAACGAATTTTAATTTGCGTAAACCCAATTTCGTTATTATTCATCATACAGCGCAAAACGGTTGTGCGGAAACGCTGAAAACCTTTACCACTGTAGCTTCTAAAGTGAGTGCACATTATGTGATCTGTAAAGACGGAACGGTGCATCACATGTTAAATGATTATATGCGGGCCTGGCAGGCAGGTATCAGTAAATGGGGTAATGCAACAGATATTAATTCTGTATCTATTGGTATTGAAATTGACAATAATGGATTTGAACCTTTTACGGATGCACAGATCAATAGTTTGATCAGCTTATTGGGTAAGTTGAAAAAGGAGTATGATATTCCTGCTGCCAATTTTATCGGGCATGGCGATATTGCACCCGGAAGAAAGGTTGATCCAAGTGCTTATTTTCCGTGGAAGAAATTAGCAGACAATGGTTTTGGATTATGGTATGATGATGTAAGGGACTCAGTTCCTGCTAATTTTAATAATGTACAAGCCTTGCGAATTATCGGATACAATGTAAAGGATAGCGTGAATGCCATTCGTGCTTTTAAAAGACATTTTTTTAGTGATACTACCAAATCAAAAGTATTAAGTGATACAGCAAGAACTGCGTTGTATAATTTAAGTAAGAAGTATATGTAATGAAACAATTATTTATTTTCTTTTTTTTATTGATTTCGTTTTCTTCAATTGCACAAAACAAAGTAGTTGATAAAAAGCCTTTTATTGTTATTTTAGGAATTGCACAAGATGCAGGTTATCCGCAAATGGGTTGTGACAATGCTTGTTGCAAAAGAGTAATCAATAATCCTTCTTTAAAAAAGATGGTGGTTTCTTTTGCATTGGCAGAGCCTGAAACCAAAAAATGGTGGCTGTTTGAAGCAACACCGGACATTAAAGCGCAATTACAGTTATTCAGATCAATCACGCATTCGCAATACAATATTTTACCGGCAGGCGTTTTTATTACACACGGACATATCGGCCATTATACGGGTTTGATGTATTTTGGAAGAGAAGCAATGAATACAAATTTGCTGAATGTTTATGCCATGCCAAGAATGAAAAATTTCCTGAGCAATAACGGACCATGGAGTCAGTTGGTAAGGTTACAAAATATAGCTTTACAAAATCTTTCAGCAGATAGCACAATTAACCTTTCAAAAAATATAAGTGTAACACCATTTCTTGTTCCGCACAGGGATGAGTTTACAGAAACAGCTGGATTTACCATCCATTGCGATCAATCGAATATTTTATTCATTCCTGATATAGATAAATGGGAAAAGTTTGATCGCAATATCAATAAGATGGTTCATCAAAGTTCTGTCGCTTTATTGGACGGAACCTTTTATAAGGATGGAGAAATAGGGGGCAGGCCGATGAATGAAATACCACATCCATTTATTGAAGAAAGCATTAATCAGTTTGCTTCATTATCTGCCAATGATAAAAAGAAAATTTATTTTATTCATTTCAATCATACCAATCCCCTGCTGGATAAGGGTTCTAAAGAATATCAATCATTGTTGCAAAGTGGATTTTCTATTGCAGCGGAAAGGAATATAATAAAATTATAAATATGGTAACAGCAAACTAACAATTGTTAGGTTATTGATTTTCAATCCTTATTTTTGCCCCAGAAAAATTTGAGCTATGCAATTCGAATTATCAGAAGAACAATTAATGATTCAAAAAGCGGCACGCGATTTTGCTGTGAATGAATGTTTGCCCGGTGTAATTGAAAGAGATGAGCATCAGAAATTTCCAAAAGAGCAAATCAGTCAGTTAGCAGATCTTGGTTTTATGGGAATGATGGTTAAACAGGAATACGGGGGCTCCGGCTTAGATACGGTGAGTTATGTTTTGGCGATGGAAGAGATCAGTAAAATTGATGCCAGTACCAGCGTTTGTATGAGTGTAAACAATAGTTTGGTTTGTTATGGTTTGCAGGAGTTCGGGACTGAAGAGCAAAAACAAAAATATTTAACCCCCATTGCCCAAGGCAAAAAAGATGGTGAATTATATCTGGGTGCATTTTTGTTAAGTGAACCGGAAGCCGGTAGTGATGCCACTTCGCAAAAAACGACTGCAGAAGATAAAGGCGATTATTACTTATTGAATGGAACAAAGAATTGGATCACCAATGGTTCCAGCGCCAGCGTATATTTAGTGATTGCACAAACAGATGCATCCAAAGGTTCAAGAGGAATTAATGTACTGATTGTTGAAAAACATTGGCCCGGTGTAACTGTTGCAGCCAAAGAAAATAAATTAGGTATTCGTGGAAGTGATACACATTCCATCATGTTCACGGATGTTAAAGTACCTAAAGAGAATAGAATAGGAGCAGATGGTTTTGGATTTACCTTTGCGATGAAAACGTTGGCCGGAGGCAGAATTGGCATTGCATCACAAGCATTGGGCATTGCCAGTGGTGCATATGAACTGGCATTGAAATATTCAAAACAGCGGAAAGCATTTGGCAAAGAGATCGCACAACATCAAGCCATTCAATTTAAGTTGGCAGATATGGCTACCAGAATTGAAGCGGCCCGTTTATTGTGCTTAAAAGCGGCATGGGAAAAAGATAATGGTTTGAGCTACGATCTAAGTTCATCTATGGCAAAAGTATATGCAAGCGAAACAGCCATGTGGGTTACGGTAGAAGCAGTACAGATTCATGGCGGTTATGGGTTTGTAAAAGAATATCATGTTGAACGTTTAATGCGTGATGCAAAAATTACGCAGATTTATGAAGGTACCAGTGAGGTACAACGAATTGTGATCAGCAGAAATATTTTGAAGTAAAATATTATTTTAAATAATTGATGTGTAAATGAAATAATTTCGTTTACACATTTTTATTGATAGCCATGGCAGTAAATATTGAATCGTACAAGAAGATCAAACAAGCATTAGATAATAAACAAGTTAGATTGGTTGCTGTGAGCAAAACCAAGCCGGTTGAGGATATCCGGGCGTTATACGATTCAGGTCAGCGTGATTTTGGTGAGAATTATGTACAGGAATTGGTGGATAAACAAGCTGCTTTACCAAAAGATATCCGCTGGCATTTTATTGGCCATTTGCAAAGCAATAAAGTAAAATACATTGCTCCTTTTGTGCATTTGATTCACGGAGTAGATAGCATTAATTTATTAAAAGAGATCAATAAACAAGCTGTAAAAAATGATCGTGTGATAGATTGTTTATTGCAGGTTCATATTGCAGAAGAAGAAACCAAGTTTGGTTTTGGATTACCCGAATTAGAAAGCCAATTACACCAATTAAACTCTTTTAAAAATGCAAATGTGATTGGTTTAATGGGAATGGCAAGTTTTACTGATGATAAGAACAAAATAAGAAATGAATTTAAGCAACTGAAATCAGTATTTGATAAATTAAACATTCAATATTCAGCATTTGGTATTCTTTCAATGGGCATGAGTGGCGATTATACAATTGCCATTGAAGAGGGCAGTAACCTGGTTAGGATTGGAAGTTTATTGTTTGGGGAAAGAGTATATACAAAATGATAAGTGATGAATGACAAGTGAATTTATCATTCATCACTTATCTATCATAATTACTTCAACGTTTCATCTAACCATTTATAAAATTCCCTTTGCCATACCAATGCATTTTGTGCAGACAATACCCAATGATTTTCATCCGGCAAATACAAGAACTTGCTTTTAATTCCTTTTAGTTGTGCGGCTTGAAATGCACCTTGTCCCTGTTCAATCGGTACACGATAATCTTTTCCGCCTTGCACAATCATGATGGGCGTATTCCATTTAGCAACAAAATTACTTGGAGATTGTGTGAATGATCTTTGTGCGGCAGCATTCATCTTATCCCAATATGCGCCGCCTTTATCCCAGTTCTCGAACCATATTTCGTCAGTTGTTCCATACATACTCCTAAAATCAAACACTCCGTCATGAGAAATAAAAGTTTTAAATCTTCCCTCATGCATACCTGCTAATTCAAAAACAGAGAAGCCGCCGAAGCTTGCACCCACACAACCCCTGCGGGTATTATCAACATAAGTCAATTTACTTGCATCATCAATGGCACTTAAATAATCTTTCATTACCTGACCGCCCCAATCTTTACTCACTGCTTCATTCCATTTTGTTCCAAAGCCCGGCATCCCTCTTCTGCAAGGTGCAACAACAATATATCCGTTGGATGCCATCAATTGAAAATTCCATCGAAAAGAATATGATTGTGTTAATGGTGATTGCGGCCCACCCTGACAATACAATAGTGTCGGATATTTTTTTGTTGCATCAAAATTTGGCGGATAGATCATCCATACCAACATTTTTTTATTATCTGTTGTAGTAACAAATCTTTTTTCAGTTTTACAAATACCAATGGTATTATACACTGCATCATTTACATGGGTTAATTGTTTCATTGAGCCGTTAGAGAGATCAACCGTATACAATTCAGGTGCATGATTCATATCTGTTCTTGAAACGACCAATGTATTCCCGGACTGACCAGCAATAGAACTAACGTCAAAATCTCCTTTTGTTATTTGACTGATAGTAACAGCGATTTTTGAAACACCCGGATAATTTACTTTAAACAATTGTAAAGTGCCATTAATGGGAGCGATAAAGAAAATAGTTTTATCATCATCACTCCATTTAAAACTTTCAACATGAATGTCATCTCTTTGATGTGTTAAATTTATTTTTGTTGTACCGTTATAAACAATGATATCTTGTTTATCTGCTTCATACCCTTCGCGTTTCATTTGTAACCAGGCTAATTCTCCTTTGCTGTTATAAGCCGGAGCAACATCATAGCCTTTATTTTCTTCTGTTAAATTCTTTGTGGTGCCGGTGGTAATATCATATTCATACAAATCAGTGTTGGTGCTGATGGCATAATCAGTTCCGAATTTTTTCTTGGTTACATACAACACATGTTTACTATCCGGATTCCAGATAAAATCTTCATCACCGCCAAAAGGTTTTTGCGGGCAGTCAAATGGTTCATCAGGCATCAGATCTTTTGCATCACCAGCCTTTCCATTGATTACGGGAGTAAGAAATACATGATCAAATTTTCCATCTTCCCATGTATCCCAATGACGGTAATTTAATGAAGTAAAAACATAGGCATTTGATTTTGGAAGATCAGGATAGAGATCACTTCCTTTTACTTTTTTTATTAAAACACTATTTGCACTGAGAATATATTTTCCATCTGGGGAAATTCTGTCATTCAATAAAAGATCATCTGTTGATGTTAGTTCTTTTGCATCACCGCCATTGATGGGAATGATATATTGACTTCGTTTACTTTTATTTTCCTGCACACTTGGTATACTGACAGTAAATATCACCTGTTGTTTATCCTTTGAAATACCAGTGGCGCTTACTCTTCCCAATGACCATAATAATTCGGGAGTCATTTTCTGTTGTGCATTTGCAATGGCGGAAAAAGAGACGAACAGAAATACCAGCAATCGTTTCATAACATTATTTTATTGAAAGAATTATTTTTTATTTTTAGCATAATCAAAAACCAATTGACAAAAAGCGCGAACACCAACATCTAATCTGCTATCATCAATATAAAAATCAGGTGTGTGATGTGCAGGTGCATCTTCCATTTTTATTTTCGGGTCTCTTGCGCCCAAATAAAAAAAGAATGCCGGTGCTTTGGTTCCATAAAATGAAAAATCTTCTGCCCCGGTAACCCAATGATATGGTACTACATTTTCTGCTCCGCCTGCAGCTTTTTGTAAAGAGGGGAGTGATTGCTCTACCAATTTTGGATCATTGTAAGTAACCAATGTTTTGGTATCTATGTTTACTTCTGCAGTTGCACCATTTGATTCAGCAATTTTTTGAACAGTACGTTTAATTCTTTCATGCACTTCGGTTTGCATTTTACTATCCAATGTTCTGATGGTTCCTTCCATTACAGCCGTTTCAGGAATGATATTCGGGCGAACTCCTGCATTTATTTTTCCCACAGTAATCACTACCGGTGCTTTCGTCAAATCCATTTGTCTGCTAACGATTGTCTGCAATGAATTTATGATCTCAGAACAAATAACGATAGGATCAATAGATTTCCAAGGTTCTGCACCATGACTTTGTTGGCCTTTTATTTTAATCGTAAACCAATCAGACGAAGCCATGAAAGCACCCGGTTTGTAATAAATTTTTCCAAGATCTGCCCAATCTTCAATATGTAATCCAAAAACAACATCCACTTTAGGATTATCCAATGCACCTTCTTTAATCATTAATGGCGCACCGCCTTCTTCTGTTCCGGTAGTTCCCTCTTCAGCCGGTTGAAATAAAAAAACTATTGTACCGGGAACATCGCTCTTCATTTTACTCAATACTTCTGCAGTACCCATTAGCATGGAGATATGAGAATCATGTCCGCATGCATGCATTACCGGAACAATATTTCCTAAATATTCTACTTTAACAGTTGATTTAAATGGAAGATTATTTCTTTCCTCAACAGGCAATGCATCAATATCTGCGCGCAAAGCCATAACAGGACCGGGTTTGCCACCTTTTAGAATACCCACTACGCCTGTCTTAGCAAGCAATCTAGTTTCAATGCCTAATGATTTTAAGTGATCTGCAATTTTTTGTTGTGTTTTAAATTCTCTATTGGATAACTCCGGATTTTGATGAATTTCTCTTCTCCACTGAATGATTTTTGGTGTTTCATCTTTAATAAGTTGCTCGAAATTACCCGGTAAATTTTGTGATTGAATTTGTGTTGATGAAAGCAAAGTAATGCTTGCTGCAATTAAATATTTTCTCATTTATGGTAAATTGAAAATGAAAGATATGTAATGATGATGAATGAAATAATTTTTACAGTAAATCTTTATTGGATGGTTCTTCTATCAAGTCCCAAAGATTTCCGTACAAATCTTTGAATACAGCTACTGTGCCAT
>Ga0164296_1003057_pt1 | contig 16054 bp, 14 predicted proteins | sample GEODES057metaG_FD_113533 | JGI IMG/M metagenome (GOLD analysis project Ga0164296, IMG submission 113533) | Dystrophic lake water microbial communities from Trout Bog Lake, Wisconsin, USA - GEODES057 metaG | ecosystem: Environmental > Aquatic > Freshwater > Lake | place: USA: Trout Bog Lake... | reverse complement strand
GGCCGCCAATGCCGAGCACAAGGGGCGGGGCCGGGGTGAGGCTGGCACGCGCGCGGGCCAGATAATCCGCCGCCCACGCGGGATGGCCGCTGCGCTGTTCAACATGGGCGCGCACCATCGCCCGCAGGGACAGGAACAACGGCAGCCCGGTGACGATCGACCAATCGCCGGTGCGGGCGAGGTAGCGGTTCAGCACCCGGTTGGCGGCGGCGCGATCGAGCCGGGCTTCCAGGTCCATCAACAGGAAAGCGAGATCGTAGCCGACATCGAACTCGGCCAAAGCCTCGTCAAATTCGAGCGCGTCGAACGGGGTGGGCTGGCCGTGCCAGAGGCAGAGATTGCCGAGATGCAGGTCCCCATGGATGCGGCGGACGAAGCCGCCGTCGCGGCGGGCGACCAGCCAGGGCGCGATGGCGGCGCGGGCGGCGGCGATGCCGGCGTGCCAATGCGCCACCGCATCCGGCGGCAGCCCGGCGCTGAGGGCGGAGGCGACGTTACCGGCGATCAGGGCATCGAAGGCGGGTAGCGGGTCGGTGGAGAGTGGCGGCAGGCCGGCGTGATAGGTGGCGATAGCGTCCGCGAGTTGGTCCAGCACAACCGGGGTGATGCGGCCGTCGGCGGCCATGCGGTCCAGGAAGTCCGCCGCCGGCACCGGGGCCATGCGCAGCACCCAATCGACCACGGCGCCGTCGCCGCCGAGATGCAAGGTGCCGTCCGCCGCGCGGCGGATCGGAACAACATCTCGATACAGGCCCGGCGCGGCGGCGGCGTTGAGCGCGTGTTCGCGCCGCGCGGTGCGTTCGCGTTCGGCCAGACGGGTGAAATCCAGGAAGGGCAGCCGCACCGCCTTCCGCAGTTTGTAGACGGTATCGGCGCCGATGAAGACGGCCGAGATATGGGTTTCCAGCGGCGGCGCGCCGGCCAGGGCCTGCAACAGCGCGGCGGTGGCCGCTTGCTCGGCCGGGAGGGTCACGTGCCGCTGGCCGCCAGCGCCAACGCGCGGGCATAAACCTGTTTGCGCGGCAGACCGGTGGCGGCGGTCACGTCCGCCACCGCTTGTTTGAGGCTGGCGCCGGCCAACGCGGCGCGGATTTTGCCGTCCAGATCCAGCTCGTCCTCGGCGTCTTGCGGGGCGGGGCCGAGCAGGAGGCAAACTTCGCCGCGCGGCGCGGTGTCGGCGTATTTTGCCGCGAGCTCTGACAGCGGCAGGCGCACCACTTCCTCAAAATGCTTGGTCAGTTCGCGCGCCAGCACGGCAGGGCGCTCGCCGAACATGGCCAGCAGGTCGGCCAGGGTTTCGCCGGTGCGATGCGGGGCTTCATACCAGATCAGCGTTACCGCCAGTCCGGCACGCTCGGCGGCGCGCAGGCCGCTGAAGGCGGCACGGCGGGCGGCGCCGCGCGGCGGCGGAAAGCCGAGGAACAGGAACGGGTGCGGCGGCAGGCCGGACAAGGTGAGCGCGGTGAGGGCGGCGTTCGGGCCCGGCAAGGCCGCGACCGGCAGGCCGGCTTCCAACGCCGCGCGCACCAGGCGAAAACCGGGGTCCGAGACCAGCGGCGTGCCGGCATCGGACACCATGGCGATGCGCCGGCCCTGGCGGAGCTGGTCCAGCAGATCGGGGATGCGGGCATCCTCATTATGGTCGTGCAAAGGGGCGACCTTGGCGTGCACGCCGTGGGCGGCGAGCAGGCGGGCGGTGGTGCGGGTATCCTCGCACAAAATCAGATCGGCGGCGCGTAATGTGGCAATCGCGCGAAACGTGATATCGCCGAGGTTGCCGATTGGGGTGGGAACCAGCACAAGGCCATTTGGCGGCGCGGACCCCTCGTAAGCGGCGGTCAGCATCGGCGTGGTATTTCAGGGAGTGCGGTGAATGCGTCGGACATGGATTCTCCTGGCAGCGGTTCTAGCACTGTCCGCCTGCGGCGGGCAGCCCACCGAGCAAACACGCGGCGGGCCGGCGGGTTCGTCGCTCGGGCAAGCCGGGCTCGGGCAAGCCGGGCAGCCACGCATGCCGGTGTCGCCGGTGGTCCGCCCTGCCCCGGTGCCGGCCGCGCCGCTGCCGGATATAGCGCCGGCCGGGCGCGGGGTGGCGCTGCTGGCGCCGCTGACCGGGCCGAATGCCGAACGCGGGCAGGCGCTGGTGCGTGCCGCCCAACTGGCGTTCCAGGATAGCGGCGCGCCGCCGCTGGATGTGCGGGACACGCTGGGGACGCCGGACGGGGCGGCCGCGGCGGCCGATGCCGCCATTGCCGCCGGCGCCGGGTTGATTCTGGGGCCATTAACCGCCGGGGAGACCGCCGCGGTGGCCGGTCCCGCGCGGGCGGCCGGGGTGGGAGTGCTCGCCTTTACCTCGGACCCGGCGCAGGCCCAGCCCGGGGTGTGGCCGTTGGGTATTACGCCCAGCCAGCAAGTGCGCCGGCTGGTGCTCGCGGCGGTGGCGCAGGACAAGCGCCGCTTTGCCGCTGTGCTGCCGGATACGGATTTTGGCCATGCCATGGGCAATGCGCTGCAACAGGTGGTCAGCGCGGCGAGCTTGCCTGAGGCCACGATCCAGTTTCATGCCGGCACCACCGCCAGCATTAACGCCACCGTGAAAGAGATCTCCGGCTATGCCAGCCGGCGCGGGCCGGTAGATGGGCAAATCCGCGCCGCCCGCGCCTTGGGCACCGCCGAGGGCCGGCGGCATGCGTTCGAACTGGCGCGCACGCCGATCCCGCCGCCGCCTTTCGACGCGCTGCTCCTCGCCGATAGCGGGGAAATCCTGGGCACGGTGGCCAGCCTGCTGCCGTATTACGACCTCGACCCGCCGGCGATCCGGGTGCTGGGCCCGGCGCTATGGGCCTCACCCAACGCGCGCGGCGGGGCGCCGTTGCTCGGTGCCTGGTATGCCGCGCCAGACCCGGCCAGCCGGGCCAGCTTCGATGCCGCCTACACGCAGGCCGTCGGCAGCCCGGCGCCGGGGCTGGCGGATTTCGCCTATGACGCCGCCGGCATCGCCAAGGTGCTGCTAAAGGAAGGCGGGTTTTCCTTCGCCGCCTTGTGCCGGCCGAACGGGTTTGCCGGGGTGAACGGGGTGCTGGCGCTACAAGCCGATGGCACGGTGCGGCGCGGGCTGGCGCTGTTCGAGTTGCAACGCGGCGGGCCAACGCTGACCGAGCCAGCGCCGGAAACCCTCGACGCGCCGGGCCTGTAGCCGATGCAACCGGCCCGGCTTTTTGCGGCCTGGCTGACCATTGGCGTGCTGCCGTTTCTCCTGCTGCTCGGGCTGATGCTGCATGGCGATCTGGCGCCGATGCCGGGGCTGCTCGCCATCGCGGTGAACGCGGCCGGGGCGTTCATGGTGGCAGCGATCTGGACGCATGATATCGACCTGCTGGTGGAAACGCTGCGGCACGCGATGGCCGGCGGGTCCGCGATGGCGCGCGCCGCCGCCGCGCCGCGCATTCCGGCGATGGCGCGGATTACCCGCGGGATTGAACGGCTGGCGCGCAGCCTGGACAGCCGGGCGAACGAAATCGGCGCCCTGCTGCGGGCCAATGACGCGATCATCGAACGCCTGCCGGACCCGCTGCTGGTGCTGGCGCCCGATCGCAGTGTCCAGCGGGCCAATGCCGCCGTACGCGCCGCCTTCCGCGACGAAATCCCCGCCGTGCTGCGTAACCCGGTGCTGCGGGAAGCGATCGCCAAAGCCTGGGCCGAACAATCGACCCAGACCGTGGCGCTCAGCCTGCCGGTGCCGGTGGAACGCGAGGTGCAAGCGACCGTCATCTACCTCAACCCGCCGCTGGCCGATGGCGGGCAGGCGCTGGTGGTGCTGTCCGACCGCACCCGGGAACGCCGGGTTGAACAGATGCGGGCGGATTTCGTCGCCAATGTCAGCCACGAGCTGCGCACCCCGCTGGCCAGCGTGTCCGGCTTTATCGAAACCCTGCGCGGCCCGGCGGCCGATGATAAAGCGGCGCAAACCCGCTTCCTCGGCATCATGGCCGAACAGGCGGACCGGATGCGCCGGTTGATCGACGATTTACTCAGCCTGTCGCGGATCGAACTGGTGGAACACCAACCCCCGGCGGAGAAACTCCAACTCGCCGACCTGCTGCGCCGCGTGGTGGCCGGCTTCGAACCCCGGCTGGCCGAGCGGCAAACCACGCTGGTGTTCGAGGCGGCCGACAACCTGCCGATGGTCCCGGCCGATGCGGACCAACTGACACAGGTGGCGACGAACCTGATTGAAAACGCGATCAAATACGGCAAAACCGGCGGGCGGGTGCAGGTGTCCCTTACCTTGCCCATCGCCGGTGGCGCCTGGCCGGCCGGGCCGGGCGTGGTGCTGGCGGTGCGCGATGATGGCCCAGGGATCGCCCGCGCCCACCTGCCGCGCCTGACGGAACGGTTCTACCGGGTGGATAAAGCGCGCAGCCGCAACGCCGGGGGGACGGGGCTGGGACTGGCGATCGTGAAACATATCGTCAACCGCCATCGTGGGCATTTGTATGTCGAAAGCGATGAGGGGGCCGGGTGTGTGTTTAGCGTCTGGTTGCCGGTTCGGGGCTAGGCGGTTGGATAGATTTTGCCCTCAGCCCCGTCTCCGGCAAAACGCGGGCAATGATGATGGCGGCGGAAAGGGTTGGTTTTGTCAGCCGTCCGCTCTTGGCACCCAGGGGATTTGGGTGATGCTGATGCCTTCTTCCGCCAGGGATTCGGCGTCTTCGACGGTGGCTTCGCCGTAAATGCCCTGGTGTTCGCTGTCGCCGCGATGGATGCGGCGGGCTTCGTCGGCGAAATCGTCGCCGACATAGGTGCAGTTGGCTTCCACTTCGGCGCGGATTTTTTGCAGCACGGCGCGTATTTGGGCCGGCACGGCTTCGGTTTGCACCGCCATGGGCGCGGCGGAGGCTGGGCTGGCGGGGGCCATGGGCACGAGTTCGTTGCGCATCGGCCGGCCTTTTTTCGGCACCGCGGGGGCCATCAAGCCGCGTTCGACCTGGCTGCTGCCGCAGATCGGGCATTCCAGCAGGCCGCGCTTGGCCTGCTTGTCGAAGCTGGCGCTGTCTTTGAACCAGCCGTCGAAGCTGTGATCGGCGCTGCATTGCAACTGGTAGTGGATCATTCCGTCGTCCTGGAGGCTTTGCTTTGGTCACACATGGGTCAAATGGCGTGCTTCGGCAAGGGCCTAGCCCAGCAGGCGGCCGATGACGCGGGCGGTGTAGTCCACCACCGGGATGATGCGGCCGTAATTGATGCGGGTGGGGCCGATAACGCCGATGGCGCCGACGATACGGTTGGCGGCGTTGCGGGCGGGGGCGACCACCATGGCGACGCCGGAAGTGCCGAACAGGCCGCTTTCGGCGCCGATGAAGATGCGCACGCCGTCGCTGCCTTCCGCGAGGTCCAGCAGTTTGAGCATGGTTTCCTGGGTTTCCAGCCGTTCAAACAGGGCCTGAATGGTGGCAAGGCGTTCGATTTCGGTGACATCGGACAGCAATTTGCCCTGGCCGCGCACGATGAGGCTGCCGCCGCGTTGGTCGCCGGCCCAGGTGGCGAGGCCGGCGGCGACGATTTGGGTGGAGAGTTCATCGAGTTGGGTGCGATCGGCGGTGAGGTCTTGCTCGACGATCTGGCGCAATTCGGCCAAGGGGCGGCCGGAGAGGCGGGCGTTGAGGAAGTTGCCGGCCTGTTGCAGGGCGGAGGGCGGCAGGCCAGGCGGGATTTCGATAACGCGGTTTTCCACCTGGCCATCGGCGTTGACCAGGATGACCAGCGCCCGGCCGGGGCCGAGGGGGACGAATTCGATATGCTTCAGGGCGCCATCGGATTTCGGCGCCAGCACCAGCCCAGCGGCGGAGGAGAGGCCGGAAAGCATAGCGGAGGCTTCAGTAAGGGTATCTTCCAGGCTGCGGCCGGAGGCGGCGAGGGCGCTGCCAACCGCTTCGCGGTCATCATCGGACAATTCACCGAATTGCAGCAGGCCATCGACGAACAGGCGCAGGCCGAGATCGGTTGGCAGGCGGCCGGCGGAGGTATGCGGGGCAAACAGCAGCCCGGCATCGGTCAGGTCTGCCATCACGTTGCGGATGGTGGCCGGCGACAGGCTGAGCGGCAGGCGGCGGGAGAGGGTGCGGCTGCCGACGGGTTCACCGGTTTCGACATATTGCTCCACGATCTCCCGCAGAATGGCGGCAGAGCGCGGATCGAGCCCGGACGGCGACAACCCCGGCACGGTGCGCGGGGGACGACCACCGAGCCCCGATGTCAGTCCGGCGCGGGGCGGCGGTTGGGACGGGTTATTCGGCATAGCGGCAGTGTGACAGCTTCGCGGCAGGTTGGGAAATATGATGCTTGCACGATGACGCCGCGGCAGCCAATAGGGGCGCATCATAGATAGCGGACCTTCCCAAATGCGCCCTTCCGGCCGTGCTCTCGACGCGTTGCGTGACGTTTCCATCACCCCTGGCTTTTCGCACCACGCCGAAGGATCGGTGTTGATCCGCATGGGCGGCACGGAAGTGCTGTGCACGGCGAGCGTGGAATCGCGGGTGCCGCCGTTTATGCGCAATTCCGGCCTCGGCTGGGTAACGGCGGAATACGGCATGCTGCCGCGGGCGACGCACACGCGTGGCGATCGGGAAGCGGCGCGGGGCAAGCAGTCTGGCCGGACGCAGGAGATCCAGCGGCTGATCGGGCGGTCCTTGCGCGCGATTGTGGATCGGGCGGCGATGGGGGAGATGACGATCACGGTAGATTGCGACGTGCTCAACGCCGATGGCGGCACGCGCTGTGCCTCGATCACCGGGGCGTGGGTGGCGTTGCATCTGGCGTTTCAGCATTTGCAGCGGATGAATGTGTTGAAGACGATCCCGATCACCAGCCAGGTGGCGGCGGTTTCCTGCGGGCTTTACAACGGCCGCGCGGTGCTGGACCTGGATTACGCCGAGGATAGCGATGCGCAGGCGGATGCGAATTTCGTGCTGACGCAAGGCGGCGGGATTGTGGAAATTCAGGGCACGGCGGAGAAGACGCCGTTTACTGAAGCCGAATTCACCGAGCTCATGCGGTTGGCCAAGTTGGGCACCACGGAGTTGTATGCGGCGCAGCGCGTGGCCGCTGGCCTGACGGTCGGCTGATGGGGCGGGCGTTACAGCCGGGCAGTCGGGTGGTGATGGCCACCCACAACCCCGGCAAGCTGAAGGAAATTGCCGCTTTACTGGCGCCGCATGCGGTGGAAGTGGTGTCCGCCGGGGCGCTGGGCCTACCGGAGCCGGAGGAGACAGAGCCGGATTTTGTTGGCAATGCGCGGCTGAAGGCGGTGGCGGCGGCCACCGGGTCTGGCTTGCCGGCGTTGGCGGATGATAGCGGGTTTTGCGTGGCGGCGCTGGATGGGGCGCCTGGCGTCGTTTCGGCACGTTGGGCTGGCCCGAACAAGGATTTCGGCGCCGCGATGGAACGGGTGAAGCGCGAGATGGGCGCGGCCAGCGACAGGCGGGCCTGGTTTATCAGCGTGCTGGCGCTGGCGTGGCCGGATGGCCATGTGGAAACCTTCGAAGGCCGGATTGACGGTGAGGTGGTCTGGCCACCGCGCGGCGGCAAGGGCTTCGGCTACGATCCGATGTTTGTGCCAGAGGGGAGCCAGGAGACGTATGGCGAGATGGCCCCAGCGGAGAAGCAGGCAACAAGCCATCGGGCGCGGGCGTTTGCCCGGTTGTTGGAAGGATGTTTTGGCTAGGGATGCGGTTTTTGGCGCCTTTTGGTTCCAAAAAACCTACTTCACTGCCCCCTGCGTCATCCCCGCGATAAACTGCTTAGACAACATAATATACACCAGCGTGATCGGCAGAGCCGCCAGCATCAGGCCGGCGAACAGCACCCCCCAATCGGTGCTGTATTCGCCCATGAACACGGTGAGGCCTTGCGGCAGGGTTTTGCGGGCGTCCGTGGTGATAAAGACCAGCGGGAAGAAAAAGTCGTTCCAGATCGGGACCGCGTTCTGGATGGCGACGATGACCAGCGCCGGGCGGGCGAGCGGCACCATGATCTGGGCGAGAATCCGTCCCTCGCTGGCGCCTTCGATGCGGGCGGCTTCCTCCAGTTCTCCGGGCAGGTTGCGCAGGAAGCCGGTCATGATGAACACGCCGGATGGCAGGCCCATGGCGACATAGATCAGGATCAGGCCGAGCCGGGTATCGAGCAGGCCGATGGTATCGAGTTCAACGAAAAGCGGGATAACGGCGAGTTTGAGCGGGACCATCAGCCCGGCGAGGAAAAAGAGGTAGATGGTGGCATTGAACGGGAAGCGGTAGCGGGCCAGGGCGTAGGCGGCCAGGGTGCCGGCCAGCAGGATGAGCAGCACCGACGATGTGGTGATGACCAGCGAGTTCAGCAGATACTGCACGAACTCGGTATCGTTCCAGACATGCAGCAGGTTGGAGAAATCCAACCCGTCCGGCAAGGTAAAGGGGCTGTCAAAAATCTCGGCGTTGCTTTTGAAGGCGGAAATCACCATCAGCGCGATGGGGAACAGCATCACCAGGGCGTTGAGGGCGAGGAGGAGTTGGATGGCGCCGTTTTTAAGCGCCTCGGCCCGCATCATAGTTCGATTTCCCGGCGGCGAAGGAGGCGCAGGGCGATCGCGGAGACAACGGCGAGGAAGATGAACATCAGCACCGCGAGGGCGGAGCCACGGCCGAAATCCTGCAAGCCGGCGGTGGCACTGCCGAAGGCCATACGGTAGGCGTAAAGGCCGAGCACGTCGGTGGCGCCGCCAGGTGAGCCGGTGGCGCCGGCCATGACATAGGGCAGTTCGAACCAGTTGAAACTGCCTATGAAGGTCAGGGTGAAAACGATCGTGGTGGCCGGGGCGACCAGGGGCCAGATGATCTGGCGCAGCAGCACCCAATCCCCAGCGCCATCGAGCCGGGCGGCTTCCATGGTTTCAGCGCCGATGCGTTGCATGCCGGCGAGGAAGATCAGCGCCGGGAAGCCAACCCAATGCCAGGCATTGGTGAAGATGATCGCGCCGAGGGCAGTGTCCTCGTTGCCGAGCCAGGGTGGCCCGTCGATGCCGATCAACGCCAGGGCGGCATTCACCACGCCGAACAGGGGATGCAGCATGAGCTTCCAGAGAAAGCCGACAATCACCGCCGAGAGCACGACGGGGAGGAACACGATCACCTGGTGGATACGGTGGCCGGGCAGGGTTTTCAGCAGCGCGAAGGCGATGAGATAGGCGAGGCCGTTCTGCAGGATCATCAGGGCGGCAAAGACGATCATGTTGTGCCCGAGAGCACGCAGGGTCCAGCCGCTGTAGGGCGCTTCAAACAAGATGGTGGCGAAGTTGGCGAAACCCACGAAGCCGGCTGGCGCCAGGCCATTGAAGGCATAGAAGGCATAGCGCAGGGCCGCGAGCAACGGCAGGGTGACGAAGGCGGTCATCACCAAAAGCGCCGGCGCTAGCAGCAGGGCGATCCATACGCCCCGCCGCCAGCGCCGTTTCGGTTGAGCCACGGATTATTTCTTCTGGAAGGGCGCGTAGTATTTGGCGATGCCTTGGGTGACGGTGGCGCCGACTTCCGTCGGGGTCATGGTGCCGGCCATCATTTTCTGCACGCCGTCTTGCAGCAGGTCAGACCCGGTCGGGGCTTCGTAGCGGAAATGCACCAGCATGATGTAGGGCATGGCGGTGGCGTTCAGCTTGGCGACCTTACCCAGCAGCGGATCAGGGTTGGTGACGCCGGAAAGCGAGGAGATGTTCCCGAGCTTTTCAGCCGCCTTGGCCGCGAAAGCCGGGGTGGCGAGCCAGCGCACCAGCTTGGTGGCATCGGCCTGATGTTCGGACTTGGCATTGATGGCGAAGCCGCTGTCGAAGAAGCGGCTGACCGGGCCGGCACCCTTCGGGCCGGGCGGGGCGATGAAATCCATGTTGAGCTTCGGGTTGGCGCGGCGGAACGGGCCGATTTCGAAACTGCCGCCGACGAACATCGCCGCGCGGCCGGTGGAGAAGAGTTGCTGCGAGGTGGCGTAATCCACCCCGGTGAAGCCGGCGGGCATGAAGTCCCGCAGTTCCAGCAATTTCGCGGTGGCATCGACGAAGCGCTTGTCTTCGAAGGTGGCTTTGCCGGCCAGCACGTCGGCGACGAATTGCGGGCCGAGGAACGGGTTGGCGAACACGGAATGGAAGACCGCGTCCATCCAAGGTGATGCGGTGCCGTTGGCGATCGGGGTGATGTTCTTCGCCTTCAGGGCCTTGCTGGCGGCGATGAAGCTGGCCCAGTCGGTCGGCACGGCGACGCCGGCTTTGGCGAACAGGTCTTTGTTGATCAGGATGCCCAAGGTCTGGCCGGCGAGGGAGACGGCGTAGACCTTACCATCGGCGCGCAGGCTTTCGCTGCCGAGCGCATCGGCGGGCAGGTTTTTCAGTTCCGGCACGTTGGTGGTGCTCAGCGGCACGAGGTAGTTGGCCTTGGCCAAAGCTTCCAGACCGCCATACGCGCGGACATGCAAAACGTCGGCGCCCTTGCCGCCCGCCAGGGCGGTGGAGACGATGGTGTTATAATTTTCGTTCGGGAAGGCTTCAAACTTCACCGTGATGCCGGGGTTGGCCTTGGTGAAATCCGCGAACAGATCCGTGTAGACTGCCTTGTCTTCCTGGCGCCAGGTCCAGAAGGTGACTTCCCCAGCCTGCGCGGCGCCGAGCGCCATGCCCCAGGCTGCGGTCGCCATCAGCGCCAGCCGCTGTATACGTTGCATCACCATGTTCGTTCCTCCCCAATAGGCATCAAAGCGAATATCGTTTTAGATCATATCGCACGCGTGGCCGCCAGCAAGGCCCGGCGTGCGGCCGCCGCGTCACGCGCGAGGGCGAGGAGACCGGGCAGTTGCTGCGGGGCGCGGGCCAGGGATACCAGCACCCGCCATAGGCCGATGGCGCCGGCCTGGTCCAAAGCCACCAGCGCCGCGGGCGGCAGGTCCCGCTCGGCGGGGTCGCAAATCGCGCGCAGGACGGCGAAGGGCAGATGGTGCCGGGCGGCCACCCGGGCCACGGCACCGCTTTCCAGATCGAGGGCGCACGCGCCGGTGGCCAGGAACAAGGCCCGCTTGTCGGCGGCGGTGGCGACGATGCGATCGCCGGCCACCATGTCCCCATGCATCGGCCCGAGCAGGGGCGAGGCGTTGAAGATATCCGCCCCGTCGCGGAGCCGGGCCGGGATGATAATCGCGCCGGGGCGCAGAGCCGGGTCCAGCCCGCCGGCCAGCCCGAAGCTGACCAACCCGGTTACGCCCCGGGCCACCAGATTTTCGGCCGCCGTCGCCGCGCCAGCGGGCAGGCCACCGCCAATGGCGACCGGACCGAGCCGGGCGGCAATGCGCCCCTCAGCGGCCAGACCGACGACGAAGCCGAGCGCGATCAGAACCCCCAGGCGACATGCGGCGTGTTGGCGCGGCGCAGATTGCGGTAGCGCGCCATCGCCATCAGCGGGAAAAACTGCCGGTAGCCGTGGTAGCGCAGGTAGAACACACGCGGGAAGCCGACGGCGGTATACGGATCCTCGTCCCACGTGCCGTCCGGCTTCTGCACCTGCGCGAGCCAATCGACCCCGCGCGCCACGGCGGGGTGCTCGGCTTCGCCGGCCGCCATCAGCCCGAGCAGCGCCCAGGCGGCCTGGGATGGATTGCTGCGGTGATACTGGCCAGGGGGCGCATCGGCGTACGTCTCGTTATCCTCACCCCAGCCGCCATCCTCGCGTTGGGTGGCGAGCAGGAACTGCGCCGCCCGCGCCATCGCCGGATCGGACTTCGGCACCCCGGCGGCGTTGAGTGCGCAAAGCACCGACCAGGTGCCGTAGACATAGTTGGTGCCCCAACGGCCGAACCAGGAGCCATCTTTCTCCTGCGTGCGCCGCAACCAGGCGAGACCGCGCGCCACGGTGGGATGATCGGCGGGCAAGCCGATCTGGCACAGGAATGACACGCAGCGGGCGGTCACATCGGCGGTTGAAGGGTCCAGCAAGGCCCCGTGATCGGCGAAGGGAATGTGGTTGAGGTATTCGTGGTTGTTGTCCGCATCGAAGGCGCCCCAGCCACCATCGGTGGCCTGCATGCCGATGATCCAGTCCCGGGCCCGCGCAATCGCTTCCGCGTTCGCCGGCTCACCGGTGGCTTGCATTTCCCGGTGCAGCAACATGCCGACAACAGCGGTGTCATCGACGTCGGGGTAGAAATCGTTGTTGTACTGGAAAGCCCAGCCGCCGGGCGGCGCATCAGGGCGGGCCACTTTCCAGTCGCCGATCACGTCGAGGATCTGCTTGCCACGGAGCCATTGGCCCGCCGCCATCACGGCGGCGGAGGCGGGGCTGTCCGCTTCCGCGATGGCGTGGCCGGCCAATCCAGTGTCCCATACCGGCGAGAGGCAGGGTTGGCAGTAAGCGCTGTCGCCATCATCAACCAGCAGCTTGCGCAATGCCGCCCATCCCGTCACCACCCGCGGATCGTCGTTCGGTACACCCAACGTATCGAACATCATCATCGCGTTGGCCATCGCCGGGTAAATGCCGCCAAGCCCATCCTCGCCGTTAAGCCTTTCGCTGACAAAGACCTCCGCCTTGGCAAACGCGCTCGCCCGCAGACTGGCGGGAAAGAGTGGCTCCACCCAGCGCAAAGCGCGGTCCAGATGCTTGAACACCCGGCCCCAGGCGGAGCGATACGGCCCCCTGATCCAATCCCGCACCTGCGCCGGCGGGGTGGCAAACAGCTCCGGCACGTGCACCCCACGCGCATTGCGGGCCCGTGGTTTGCGCGCCATCAGCACCAGCAGCGGGATCATGACCGTGCGCGACCAATACGACACCTTGCTGATGTGGAACGGGAACCAGCGCGGCAAATGCATGATCTCCACCGGCATCACCGGCACGCCGCGCCATGGGATGTCGCCATAAAGCGCCAGCTGCACCCGGGTGAAAACGTTGCTGCGCTCCGCCCCGCCGGCGGCCAAAATCGCCTCCCGCGCCCGGATCATGTGCGGGGCGTTCACATCGTCGCCAATCATCTTCAAGGCGAAATACGCCTTCACGCTAGCTGATAAATTAAACGCCCCATCGTGAAACAACGGCCAACCGCCATGCGCACCCTGAATGCGGCGCAGATAAACGCCGATCCGTTGCTCCAAACCCAGATCCACCCGATCCAGATAATGCGCCAACAACACAAACTCGGCTGGAATGGTCGCGTCTGCCTCCAGCTCAAACACCCAATGCCCGTCTGGCCGCTGGCGTTGCCGCAACGCCGCACCGGCCCGGCCAACGGCGGCATCAATTCGGGTCAGATCTATCGCATCCATCGTGGTGATCGCTTGGGTTGGTGGGTGGGGGACAAAGCACGCGAAGCGGGGCTCCGCGTCGCGCCGAAGGCGCGCCTTAAGCAAGATGCGCAGCGTCCTGGCCTTATTTGCCTGCCTTCTACCCCACCCCCCACCCGATCACAACGCAGCCGCGGCAGCTCGCCCCGATCGGATAGCGCCTTCGATGGTGGCGGGCAGGCCGGTGGCGGTCCAGTCTCCGGCGAGGGTGAGGTTGGCGAGGTTGGTTCGGGTGGTCGGGCGCAGCGGTTCTTGCGTCGCGGTGGCGGCGAAGGTGGCGCGGCGTTCCTTCACCACCCGGTATTTCGGCATCGGCGTTTGGGCGGGGATGTTGAGCGCCGCTTGTACGTTGGGCCAGCTGCGGGCGGCGATTTCACTGGCCGACAGATCGACGTAGCGGTTGGCGGCGCTGATGGTGACGGAGACGACGTTGGATTTCACGAACACCCATTCCGCCATGCCGCCGATCAGCCCGACGAAGCCGATCGGGCCCGGGTCCAGCTTCAGCAGGAAGTGGACGTTGAGGATGGCCTGAAATTCGGTGGGGACGGGAAGATCCGGCAGCAGGCCGGCGGTGATCCAGGGTGGGGTGGCGAGGATGGCTTGGTCGGTTGGGGCGAAGGCTACATCGCCGGTGGTGGTCACCAGCCCGGTTACCCGGTTGCCGTCGCGGTGCAGATTGGCGACCAGGCAGCTGGTTTGCAGGTCGCTGCCGCGGCTGCGCAAGAAAGCGATGGCGGGATCGATCAGCGTTTCCGATAGTCCGTCACGCGGGAAGATCGGCACACAGGCGTGGCCTCCGGCGAGCAGGGTTTCATCCACCACCGCGCTCAACAAGCGGGCGAGAGCGGCGCTGGGCGGGGTATTGAGCGCGGCGACGGCCAGAGGTTCCAGCAGGCGGGCATATAGCGGGCCGTGATCATCGAGCAGTTCGGCGACCGTAGCCTGGAAGCCGGCTTTGCGCAGCGCGAGCACCGAGAGGTAATCGGTGAGTTTGGTATCCGGCACCCGGCGTGAGGGCTGCATGACCCACCATGGAATGCGGCCGGGGCCTGGGGCGATGGTCCAGGTGGCGCCGGTGGTGACGTCCATGAACGGGAAGCGGGCGCCGCCGCTGGGGCGCAGGGTGGGGCGGGCGCCGATGGCGTCGATATAGGCCAGGGTGGCATGATTGCCAGACAAGATCAGGTGGTTACCGTTGTCGATCCGGCAATCCAGTTCGCGGTCGAAATACGATCGGCAGCGCCCGCCGGCGGCGGGCCCGGCTTCATAAACCTGCACGGTGTGGCCGGCCTGCACCGCCGCCACCGCGGCTGCCAGCCCGGCCAGTCCGCCGCCGATGATATGGATTTTGCTCATAGCAATCCGTATCGCACGGCGAGCCAGAGTTTGTGCGCTTTACTGAGTTTGACCGGGCGGCTGAGGTCTCGCCAGCCGCCGCGACGCAAAGCCGCCAGCAAAGCGGCATAAGTGGCCCCCATCAGGCGGGCGGGCTTCATCGCCGTTTTGTCGCATTGCTGCATCCAGGCGGCTGCGTCCTCGAAATGACCTTGGGCGATGGCGGCGAGTTCGCCGCAGAGTTTCGGCAGCGCGGGGTGGGTGAGCACCGCCTGCGGATTGGGCGGGATGCCCGCCGCCTGCAAGAGTTCGCGCGGCAGGTAGACCCGGCCACGTTGGGCGTCCTCATAAATATCGCGCAGGATGTTGGTCAGTTGCAGCGCCCGGCCGAGATGGTAGGCGACGATATCGGCGTGGTCGGACGCATCGCCGAAGGCGCGCACGGACAGCCGGCCCACGGCGGAGGCGACCTGATCGCAATAGAGGTCCAGCGCGTCCATATCTGGGGCGACGACGACGGTTTCCGCGTCGGTCTGCATGCCGTCGATCACCGCCAGGAAATCCTGCTGGCGCAGATCATAGGCGGCGATGGCCTTGGCAAGCACACGGGTCACGGCGTCGTCAGCGTGGCCGTGATACAGGGCGACGATGCGGGCGCGCCATGCGTCCAGCCGGGGCTTTTTGGTCGCGAACGGGGTTTCGTCGTCGGCGATATCATCGACGATGCGGCAGAACGCATAGATCGCATACATCGCGTGGCGCCGGTCCGGCGGCAGCACCGCCATGCCGCGATAAAAGCTGGTGCCGGCGCCACGCACGATGGCTTCAACGGCGGCGAGATCGGCAAGGTCGGCGCCCAACGGGGAGGCGGTCATGGCAGAAACCTCAAGGCGGCGAGCACACTGAGCACGGCATCACGCCGACTCAGTTTCACTCTTTGCCTTACCGGATCGTTGCGTCGCAAGTGCTGCGCGAGTTTGTGCGACAGGCCGACGATGACGGCGCTTTCCAGCCGCAGCCGCCGGTCGCGGGTCAGGCCGGGCAGCGTGGCGGCGACGGCGTTCAGCGCATCGCATTCGTCGAGTAGCGCGTTGAAGGTGGCGCGTAGCCCTGGGGTTTCGGCCGGGCCGCGCAGATCGGCCACCGCCCCGCCGAATTGCGCCAGCAGATCTTGCGGCAGGTAGCAGCGATCCAGGGCGGCAAGGTCTTTGCTACCATCCTGCAAATGGTTGAGCACTTGCAGGACGGCGCATAGCGCATCGGAGGCGGCATGGGTGGCTGCGGCCTCGCCGTGCAAATCCAGCAGATAGCGGCCGACCGGCATGGCGGAGTAGCGGCAGTACTCCAGCAACTCCGCCCAGTTGG
>Ga0164296_1003056_pt1 | contig 16071 bp, 11 predicted proteins | sample GEODES057metaG_FD_113533 | JGI IMG/M metagenome (GOLD analysis project Ga0164296, IMG submission 113533) | Dystrophic lake water microbial communities from Trout Bog Lake, Wisconsin, USA - GEODES057 metaG | ecosystem: Environmental > Aquatic > Freshwater > Lake | place: USA: Trout Bog Lake... | reverse complement strand
CGCAACGACTGTTTCTCCCGTCTTGTGTACAGTCACAGCCACGAATAAGAATGGATACACAACTAGTGTTCAATTTGTCGTCTCATCTTTACCGGCCGGAACGGTATTCGGTCTTTTTGCAAGTCCTACATCGACTGGTACATGGAATGGTCTTTCGTATACAATTTATTCACCAATCTTCAATAATAGACCAGCTGTTACTCTGTATGGTACGAGTCCTGTGAATAGTATAGTGTGGGATGAAGGTGGTGTCTACAGTCCAGGGACTGGTTTCCCCACAAGTCCAGGGTCCCCCTTTAACGCGTACCTCCCTGGTACGAGTACTGCCGGAGACTACACAATGGTACAGTTTTCAGCCGGAGTTGTGTTTGCCTCTGTGTATATTGGTCTTAATGGAACAAATTATAACCCTATTGGTAGCATAGCAGTCTGGGGTTCAAATACGGGGACAGCTCCATGGACACAGTTGTTTAGTGGGTCAAGCGGTCTTACAAATTCAAATTACAATACAGGGACAGCTTCATTCAACAAGTTTACATTGACAACAACTGGCAGTTTTACATATTATGTATGCCAGATTTCGACCGTATTGTCTGGACACGGTAATAATCCAAGTACTGGGTGTTTGTATTGGTCGACATAAACAAATGTTTCACTCTATTAGATGAGCTTCGCTCAGGGACCACCTACTCAGCCCCTGAGTCTCGTGGCTTCAAATGTATTTGTGACTGGAAATTCAGCAGTCGGAAATGCATTTACTGTTCAGCAACTTGGGGCTGGGAATGTCGCCTCTTTCCTCACCTCAACAGGAGTGCCTTCCCTTTTTATAAATACAAGTGGAAATGTGGGTCTAGGGACGACGAATCCAAGTTATCTTGTAGATGTAAATGGAATATTGAGATCTACTTCTAATATTTTCCTTGGTGCAGGTGGGACGGGTGGGACGGGTATGACAATAGATTCAATATCTACATACCAAAGAATTCAATCATGGAATTCTTTACCTCTTGTACTTAATCCATTAGGAAACAATGTAGGAATTGGGACGACAAGCGCGGGAGCAACGCTTCAGGTGTATGCATCAGGAACGACATCACCTCTGAGTGTTGTGACAGCCTCAAACACTGCATATGCATTTATAACAACAGCTGGTCAAAGTATTGGAGCTGGTGTGGGAGCGACACAGCCACAAATACAAACATACCAACAAGCAACGAATAATATTTATCTAAACTTTTTTGGGTACAGACAAACTGCCGGAAGCAATTGGACTGGTATTGCTCAACGAATTCAACACCAAGTTGATACGACTCCGATGGGATATATAGATTTCAATCCAGGTTCGAGTTCTCAGGGGTTAGCTTTTGGAAACGGTTCGACAGAATATATGCGAATTGCGTCCACTGGATATGTTTCTATTGGTACTACAAGTGCATTTGACCTTTTTACAATCTATAATTCACAAGGTACCAACAGAATTGCAAGTTTTAATAATACCTATAATTCAGGTGGTGCTAACCAGACGGTTTTTGTCCATACAGATCAATCGTTTAGTGTTTCTACTACATCCTATACGGGCTCAGCCTTCATGTGTACAACTTATCCAAATAATGTTTCTGGTAATCAGGGGTATACTGCATACTTTGGAACGAGTGATGGGGCCGTAGGCTCTCTTGCCCCTCAAATGGTTATCAAGGCGGCGACGGGCTATGTAGGTATTGGTACGGCGACTCCTTCAAAGCCTCTTCATGTTTGGGGTGGTATGATTATCGGAGCGTCATCTGACAGCCGTGCGACGACCGTCACACTCAATGCTCCAGGGGCGACCGTGACCTTTTCACAAAATGCAGATATCGGAGATGCAGCTCGTATCATGACACTTCAGTGTCCGGACCTGTCGTCGACGACTGCAAACCTCGTATCCTTTTCTTTGCAGGTTGCGCCGACCGGAACATTTGGATCTCAAAGAACATCTCTAGACCTGAAGGGATTCCGGGTCGCTAGCCAGTCATATGGCGGGTTCTGTATTACAAGTCCTTTTGATACTGCAGGTTCGTACGATCTTTTCTATACAGATCGAACCAAGGCTTATTTCCAACAAAATGTAGGTATCGGGACTGTGACCCCAGCATACAAACTACATGTGAGCAACGGCGACTCTTCATACGCATACTTTGGACCAAATGTTACATGGGGAGCATATCTTAAAATTGGGTGTGGAACTTCATATGCAACAACTAGTACTGCTTCAATAAACGTCTCAAACGGAAATCTTCATATAGATGCAGCATCCACAAGCAGTTACTCTATATACTTGAACTATTTCAATTCAGGAGGTAACGGTGCAAATTATGGACAAACAAATTCATATGGTACATTCTATAATAATGGAGCAGGTCTATTTACAGGTGACGTAACAGCCTTTTACTCCGATGAGCGTCTCAAAACCAAGACGGGTACACTAAGTGGCGCCCTCGACAAGGTGTGTTCACTTGACACATTTACATATGTTCCTAATGAGTTGGCAAAGTCCATCGGATACACCGATGAAAAGGAGCGGCTCGGTCTAAGTGCCCAACAAGTTCAGAAAGTGGCCCCACAAGTTGTTTCCCCGGCCCCTATAGACCTTCATGAGAGTGGTCCAAATCGTGGAAAATCAAAGTCAGGAAATGATTATCTGACAGTTCAGTACGATAAACTTGTGCCTTTGCTCGTAGAGGCTCTCAAAGAGGAGCGGGCTGAGAGGCTTCGGTTACAAGATCGTCTTGAGCGTCTGGAAAAACTCCTTTCACAAGACCATACGCAATAGAGTAAATGTCTGATGAAGACGGGTCAAAGCGTGCTTGAATCGTTCGAATTGTAGTTGGAAATTCCTTGTTCAACCGGTCCTCTTTTGATGGCCACACCCCATAATTGACCAGAATGCTCATACCGGGTAGTATTCCCATGACTTGCGTCTGAACCACCGGGTCGTCGTTCGATGAGAAAAAGGGAGCGTCATTTATCAATTCTGGTTTGTAATTTCTAACATTCACGTCATAGTGTCCAATGGCAACATAAGCATTGGACAGTGTGATTTGGCCAGTCGGAGATTCGAAAGTAACACTCGGAACAATGAGTCCCATTAGTATTACCTATGAAAAAGTTGTACATGTCTGATGTATGCTGTAGCAACGGCACCCCCATCTCTGAAACCAAACCCCCACTGAGCACCCGATGTTGCAATCCATGATGCATTATTTGGATCTGAGTATGTCCAAACACTTGTCCCGTTCCAAGTGCAACTCCAAGTGTTTGTTGTACTCTTGTTATAATAAAGATAGACTGACTGCCAAGCACTCGCTATAAATCCAGATGTATTATAGCTTGCAACCTTTGTCGTAGACCCATTCCACAAGATGACACTCTGTGGATTACCACCCCCTGTATAAATCTGGAAATCAAGAAGAAACCCTCCGTTTGAACCTGTTTCCCACACGATAAATCCTCCATTCACATTTGTCTGACCAACATATGCAAAGAGACCATCGGCAGATGCACCTGTAGCAATATAAATTTCAAAATACAAAGTGAAATTCGAGTAGTCCTGGATACGCTGGTTCCAGTAAATGTGGTTGAGTGTAGAACCAGCCGAGTTGCCAAGATGCCATTGGTAATCCGGGTTACTTCCTTCGAGTACGGCGTTGTACCCCCCCTGGTGATAGTATGTACACCCTTGAGCCCAAGAGTAATAATTCCATTCACATTCTGCATCCGTGTACCATACCGAATTGGTCGTGTTATAGTAAGGGCTCTGATTATACAGAGACGTAATCTGATTTGTCGTAAGTTCACCATAGTGAATACACAACTCGTCCATGTACCCATTGAATCCGCGATTAGGTGTGAGACCACTACCGTCGGCGTTACCTCCTATATAAAACACATTTGTGTTGAGATTGAAAGGACCTGTACCAGTCTGTTGAGATGCCTGTGACCCGTTCAAATACATGGTCGCTACAAAATTAGACGTGACTGTAAGGCAGATGTGATACCAGGTCCCAAGAGTCATAGCCCCTGTATTCAAGTTTGCAATAGTCCACTGCCCTGGAAGATCTATATAAGCACCTAAACTGTTATTCCCGTTGAAACTTGTTCCGTAGTCCCAGTTCATAGCAACTGTACCTTTCCCATCTCCTAGACCAATGACAGTTCCGTACCACGTAGTTGATTGGGGTTTGAACCAAAAAGAAATACTAAAAGGTGGATTGTTAATCGGACTTGCAAACCAGAACCATTGCGCGGGTGTTGTCTGTACAGTGTTTCCGTTAAAGTACGCACATTGACCGAGAATACCCGCAACATATGTAAGAGCACCGTTACCTTGTATGATGTATCTTCCACCGACCACATCCGTCACCGAATTTTCAAATGGAATTCGAGTGACAAGACCGGCACCGGTGTAACTTTGGTATGTCCCGTTGTTCAGGTACCAACTCCCCTGAAAGTCTCCGGGACCGCCACCGTTGATAATATATCCCTGAAGTAGACTCTTACCGATTGGTGCAGTTTGGGAGTAAGAGTTTGTGCCTCCAGTATAGGTTGGGTTTGCAAAGTTGGTTCCGTTCAGGTAGTAATTGGCGTTATCATCTTGGAAGAGGTACCAAGTACCTGCTTGGGCAGCGCCGGTTGAGTTTTGTGAAATGTTATAGAAATTGATGTAGTAATTTGTAATTGGATAAATTGAAGATTCGTATTGAGTAAGCCAAACAAGTTGCGACCCGGCCGACATGTTTCCTGGCCCCCATGGATTGGACGAGTTGTTATTTCGGGCTCTGTAGAAGAAGTTGGCACTCGGTTGAACCACCATCTTTCCAGTCTTGTAAAATTTGCTGAAAGTTGTAGTCCCGGTCGTGATGCGGTTCGGGTTGGATTGCATAACACTGCCGTACGTACCATTGGTCAAGAGCTGCGACATGGATACTTGGCCCCCTGAATCTCCTCCAATTTCATTTCTCATTTGACTCATAGAAATGGAGCCAGAGATGGGGAGAGTCGAAAATGAGTTGCCCCATTTGGCGTAAAAGTAGCTGTAGACATTTTGAATTTCAGTAGTTGACAAGGCGCGATTCCATACACACAGCTCATGCAGAGTCCCCGTGAAGAAACCACATGCATTATTCGGGCCGGCTCCGCCTATGATTGCATAGTTTCCGGGATCTGTAACTGTCGAAAGACCTTTATACGAGTAACCAGTTGTCAGAACGGCGTTCATATAGATGTCCATATTGGTCGATGATGTCAAGTTATAGACAACGACATCGAGATCGCCGGTGACTTGTTGATTTGAGCTCGTATAAGCCTGAGAGTTGCCCACCATGCATGGGTAGAGTCCAACAGCACCTGGCTCGTTTGTCCCAGAAGAGTCGCCGAACCACCACTTCTTTGAACCATATGGCCAGCTAGTATTGTAAGCATTCCCCTTGTAAAAGATGTTACCTCCATAGATTCTAGAGACGACGACTACGAGACAATGAGCTGCCCCCAAGTTTTGTGTAAACCCCGAGTTCTGGAGGTAGGTTCCACCTCGGAACTGAACACCCGGTGAGTACTGACCGTAATGTGCAAACTGTGGGAAACCACCTGAAAACACAAGACCAGATGTTCGGTCCGTCCATGAACTCACCGCTTTTGTTCGGGAATCTATTGTGATGTTGGGTGCGTAGTTTGCATCGAGCCAGCAGTAAAGTCCTGATATTGAATCAGGGGCTGACATCTACTTTATACCGGGACAATAATCTGGCAATTTGTAGTCCACGGATAGACGAATGATAACGGGAACAGAAACATATCACCTGGATTCACCTTCCACCGAAACTTGCGAATACCGAACTCGCCGTGTTCGAGTATCCAGACCACCTGAAACGGAAGGGGCGGGACACTTGGTACTTTCCGAGAAAACTTGTTATCGGTCTTTTCCGTCTTGTATGGAAATGCTGCTCCAGCCTTTTCAAGCCACTGCTTATACGTCTCAACTTCACATTTGAACTGAGCGCCTATACGGTAATCGGTAATGTCGTACTGGTCAGATGCTAAGAGTCTCTGGCAGAGGTCAATCGGAAGAGAATTCGTACTACGGCGAATAAACTGGTCTGTCGTAAAGGGGGACATGAGCTTATGAATCGTCTCCAGAGGGTACGGGTTCCAGAGGTACAGAAGGTCGCGATCCTCCTGTGGGAACATGATGACTCTCTTTCGTCCTTCAATCTGGAACAGCCAATTGTCCTTGAGGTCATAGTGAATGCTCGACCAGACATTCCCAAAGTTGACCCATATGTTTGTCATGTAGACACCAGGCTTGGAGTTGATTTGGCTCTGCGCGAGATAGAGGTGAGGGTCCTTGCTCTCAATAAACTCCTTATAGGTCATGTCCTTCAATGATAGGATATCCTTGTACCTGTGTCGTACATCCCACGAAGGGAAAAAATTGGTCTTGCTGTGGTGAACCTTCACTTTCAAACCATCAGGCGTCCACTCTTCCTTGGCTTTCTTCGAGTGTTTTTCAACTTTAGGTTCCTTTGTGGACGGAGACCCATCATCTACCCAATCCGTGTCATACCACTTGTTCAACGCAAAGTTGAATCCCTCCTCGGAGTAGACAAAGTGAAACCACCCTGCCGGGATGAAGAGCTTGTCTCCTGGTGCGAGGTTGTATTCTCTCTTGTGCGCAGTGTAGAACAGTGGATACGTGTTCTGATCTGGGTACTCTTCCGGGATTTGAGAGTACTTACGCTCAGCAAAGAACTCGTTCATTGAATGTTCAAGTGTCAATATCTTTATGTCTCTAGGCGTCTTCAGTCTATTAAAATAATGTCCCTTTATACCATAATGGGTCTGATTATTAACGACACTCTTACTCTCGACAGTGGTCTTCCCTTGACAGGAGGGTACCTCTCTTTCAACGGTGGTCAGGTGGTGAATGTAGAGTACGGCGTGTCATGTGGACTTCGTGCAACAATTTCTCAAATTTCAGCCCCAACTTCAAACACTTCAAATGTTGTCGACTCGCCCGACCCATTCTCAAATGTGAAATACACAGTGAGTGGAACATATAGCATATGGGCAAACAAGCAGGCGAAAGACTCTGGAAAGAAACCGGTCCAAGTATCAACCGTGTACTATGGCATCACTTCCGACCAGATAACACAACCTCCATTCAATTTACTTTACACATATGTGAAAACAAATTTATTTCCAAATTCGACAGAAGCATAGAAACAAATCTCTATATTAATTAGATATGCCAACCATCACGAATTTTGGTGATGTGGTGACCCAGGGTAACACAACAGCTACTGGGAACCTTACCGTCCAGGGAACTGGCACTTCTTCCTTTTCAGGTGCCACTTCCGCGGTGACCATGGCCGGGACCCTTGCAGTCACCGGTGTCACAACACACTCCAGTAACATCATCCCAAATGCAGACCTATCTTGTGGTATAGGCACTGCAGCCCAGCGATTCAACAATATATTTTCGGCAAATGTCAACGTGTACACAACGGCAAACATCCTCACAGTAAACGCCGGATCAATCAACGCGATGAGCAACTCAACTTTCCAAGCAAATGTATTTCACTTTCAAAATACTTATTTGTCGGGATTCACAACCACGACTGGTGTTGTCCAGCCTTCAAGCAACGGCGTCTCCGGTATAGGAGCCGTGACTCTCCTGTTTGCCAACGCATACCTCCAAACTGCAAACATAGGATCAGGTACAACTGTACCCCTCCAACAAGCTATGAATATAACAGGAAATGTTTTCATTTCAAATTCAATTAACGTCACAAATGTACTCTCAGTCACAACAAACGCATCCTTCCTCAATGTCCTCACATCTGCAAATATTTACAACCTTAATGTGTTGACAAGTGGAAACACCACATACCTCTCGGTAACCACCCTTGCTAATGTGGCCAATGCAAATATACTCACCTCAAATCACCAGTTTCTCAACGCAGTCACGGCTAATATTTTGAATTTAAATGTGTCAACCGGAGCAAACACCACCTACCTCAACGTCTCCCAAATTGCTAACATTGCAAACGCAAATATTTTGACTGCAAATATGCAATTCCTAAATGTGGTCACCGCCAACATCCTAAATCTGAATGTACTCACCGGAGCAAACACTACATACCTGAACGTCTCACAAATTGCCAACGTGGCCAATGCAAATATTTTGACTGCAAATATGCAATTCTCAAACACAGTCTTTTCAAATATTCTGAATCTGAATGTGTCAACCGGGGCAAACACCACCTACCTCACTGTTTCCACATTTTCTAATATTGCAAATGCAAATATAGTCACTGCAAATCACCAGTTTTTAAATACAGTCACGGCCAATCTTTTGAATTTGAACGTGTCAACCGGAGCAAACACAACCTACCTGACTGTTTCAACCCTCTCAAATATTGCAAATGCAAATATTCTGACTGCAAATAATCAGTTTCTCAATGTCGTCACGGCCAATATTTTGAATTTGAATGTTTATACCGGAGCAAACACCACCTACCTGAACGTCTCCCAAATTGCTAACGTGTCCAACGCAAATGTTTTGACTGCAAATATGCAGTTTCTCAACGTGGTCACGTCTAATCTTTTGAATCTGAATGTGTCAACTGGAACAAATACAACTTATTTGACTGTTTCGACTCTTGCGAATGCGGCAAGTGCAAATATAGTCACTGCAAATCACCAGTTTTTAAATACAGTCACGTCTAATCTTTTGAATTTGAACGTGTCAACCGGGGCAAACACCACCTACCTCACTGTATCAACATTTTCAAACATAATTAGTGCAAATATAGTCACACAATTTACTTCTAATATTAACGTGTCATCGAATGCTAACCTTTTCAACGCGAATATATTTACGGCCAATGTGCAGTCTGTGTTTAACGCGGTTTATGCGGTGATGACTGCCAACTTTTATGGGAATGCATCCGGAGTTTCCAATTTGAATTTGTCAAATGTGAATAACGGGACGATTCCCTTTTCTTCGACACCTGGTTCAGGTGCAGCGGGTATATCTATCAACGGAGTGACTGGTTCGGCCGGTCAATTTTTGACAGCAACCGGAACTGGGTCGGCTATTCAGTGGGGTGGTCCGGCGGCAACAGTCATTTGGGCCCAAGTGACTGGGTTTGTCTCACCTCCAATTTACTATGCAGTTTCAAATGTGGGTATAGGAGGTCCATACTCGACCATGTCTTGGGGCTACGGAACTTCATCTGTAAATCAGTACCCAGGAACACCACTTGATGTGTACGGAGGTACAGGGTCCTTTTCCAATTTATCAGATGCGACATACACTGGAACAATTCGAATTCAGCAAAATGCAGGGTCGTGGTTGGCAAATGGTGGTCTTGAGTTCAAGACGGGCACGGATGTGAATGGTTCTGGACACCGTATAGTCACCACACAGGACCCTACAATAGGTTCAACACCTTTGATATTCCAGGTGCGAGCAAAAACAAAGACATGGAGTAATGCGGTGGTTATTAATTGTGACACAACTGCTACATCAGGATACGTGGGCATAGGTACAATGGTCCCTTTGTATCAACTTCATATTTATCAACCAAATTCAAGTGCAACAATTGCCGGTGCTCTCATTCAGGCTTCATCCGCCTCACAACAAGCCGGATACTCTATACAAAATTCAGCCGCCGGAACATGTGTGTTTTACCTGAATGGTGCATCGCCTTCAGACGGCCCTGCAAATTCAGCAACAATTAGAAATAATGCAGGTGATTTGCGGTTAACAGGTGCATCCACTCAGCCATACATCTATCTCCAGTCCTCGACAAATTCAGTTGGATTCGGAACACAGACGATGGTGGCAAGTTCAAATATTTCATTTTGGTGTCCAAATGTAAGTTCCTCCGGGTTTGCACACACAGTTTCTGCAGATTCCAAACTTGGAGTCAGCTTGTATGCAGGTGACCCCGGGCAAGGCCAATTTGTCATCACAGGCATCACAAACACAAACAAGAGGCTTGCATTTATGTACGACACATCAAACAACATCTCACTGATTCAGTCTATGACAGCTGGAACTGGAACAAATACACTGATTCTAAACGGGGCGGGAGGGAATGTTGGCGTTGGACTGACAACTCCACCGCGGCAATTTTCAATGTATGGAGAGTTTGCACTTGTATCACCTTATGCCCAGTCATACTTTAATGTGTGCGATTCAACCGGAAGTAACGGTGGCAATTATACATTATACATCAGAGGCCTCGGAACAAATGGAACAGCACAAGTGAACATGGCAGGGTGTTATATTTATGCAACAAATACATATTTATCAGGAAATTTAGGAGTAGCAGTTGCAAGTCCTAGTGATTTGATTCATGTGTATGGGACATCCAACCCAAGCATTCGCATAGATGCAGGTACGGGTGGAACGACTGATCCAAGACTTCAGTTCTATTCTGGAACGACATTCAGAGGTCGTGTAGCATACTCTTATGGAGGTGGGTACATGTACTATCAAAATGACACACAGGATGTTATGAGATTCTACAACGGCGCAAATGGAAGTGTAACCTTACAACCAATAGGTGGTTATGTAGGTGTCACACAAACTAGTCCTTTAGCGCGTGTTCACATCACAGGAGATTCCAGTGGTGGTTCTGGATATGGTAATTTGCTTGTAGATTATCCAAATAGCACAAGTTCAGGAGGATGTATAACAATTAGAAATAGTGCTGGAGGTACTGGGGCATTTGCATCTCTTGCATTCGAAGTTGATGGTTCAACTGCTGTTGTTTCTGGAAATAATGCAACTCCGGCAAGTTTTAATCAAGGAAATGGATTCTTGTATTGTCAAAATGTCGGGGCAGCATATGGTGGATCGAATGCCGGTAAGATGGGACTTCAGCTATGGAGCGGAAGTGCCGAGACAGAAGTTCAAACATGGCTTCCTAATGGGTATGTGGGTATCGGAAATGCGTCTCCGGCAACCAAGTTGCATATTTCTAACGGTGATTCGTCTACAGCAACTTTTGGACCAAACGCAACGTGGGGATCATCACTTCGGGTCGGTTCTGGTAACCAGTACAACAGCGGGACATCTGGTCTTGCTTCTATTATAACAACAAATGGTAATCTCCATATAGATTGTGGTACTGGTCAGGCCTTGTATCTAAACTACTTTACAGCAGGTGCAGGTGTCGGGGGCCCGACTAACTCATATGGTGCATGGACACACACTGGAACTATGTCTATTACTTCAACACAAACTGTAACTGGTGTACTCACAGGAAATGGAGGATACAGTGGATACGGTACACAGAATTACTTTGGAGGTTACGCCGGAACAAACGGAAATGGTTTTGACTTTGAGGACCAAGGGACATTCATGCGGATGGCTCAGCGTAATATAAGATGGTACGATTGGAGCGGGGCAGGTGACTTTTTATTTGTTCAGTCTGGATGTGTAGGTATTCGCACATCTCAGACGAGTTCAGTCTTTGAAACGGCTGGCAGATCCTATTTCTGGGGTTCAAATGGGTACAATGCCGGTGGTGGCCAGAATAGGTTCACTGGTCTTGAGGCAGATTCAAGTGCAAACGGACGTGCGCAGATTGTCCTCAATTCAGCCTACTCGGACATGATAATTTGCTCATCCCAGGGTAACGGTAATCATGGGTCGACTATTTCATTCACCACAGCGTCAACTGCATTCAACACTGATGGAAACTACCGCAAGTTTGTAATTAATCAGAATAATTGGTTGACAGATTCATCTGGGACTGGTGGGTACGGAGATCGACTCATATTTGATTGGCTCGACGGGGCTTATACAAACCCACACTCTGTTGTCGGGACGGCCGGTGGTACACTTACAATATATGGGCGTGGCAAATCACTTGGTATAAACTATATCCGTACACCTGGATACAATCTTCACATTAGCGGAAACGATTATGCAACAGGTGGTCGGTACACGAGCGACTTTTTCCGTGTGTATGGCGGAGGAGGTATGTACTGGCAAGACTATGGAGGGGGGTGGTTTATGTCAGACACGACATATATGAGGGTCTATAACGACAAGTGGATTTACACGGGTGGCTCAATACAATCTGCATCCGCATTCAGGGTGGGTGACGGACGTGTCATCATCGACAGCAGTTACAATCACTATGGTTGGTTCAGACCATACAATGACGCTTGGCACTATTGCAATTCCGGGTACCGACGGTTCTTTTTTGCAACCGCTGGACGCACATATATCGAGGGAAATAACGGTGTTGAAATTCGTAGGTCAGATGATACCTATGTTGCAGTTTTTAACGACGATTTATCAATCGACTTTCGCAGCACGGTCCGTATGAATGGACAACTCCAGACACAGGGGAACAGCATAGCCATGGGAAGTGGAGTTCTTTACTTTCAAAACAGCAGTCAGATATGGGATGATTCTCAATTGAAAATCTCCACAGACGATAACATATACTTTTATGCTACAAATGACTTCCATTTTTACAACGGTGGCGCTATTCGCTGCGATGCTGATATTATTGCATATGCGTCTGATGAGCGTATTAAGACGCGACTTGGTGTCATTGACAATGCTCTCGACAAGGTGAAACAGTTGACTGGGTTTTACTATGAGCACAATGAGCTCGGTAAAAAGTTTGGATTCAATGACGGTGGTGTCAAGGTGGGTGTGAGTGCACAGGAAGTCCAGAAAGTAATGCCAGAAGTTGTCAAACCAGCACCTTTTGATTTCGCACTCGGAGTGTCCACGTCAGGTGAGAATTACCTTACAGTTCAATATGAAAAGCTGGTGCCCCTGTTGATTGAATCCATCAAGGAGCTTTCAGAAAAGTTGGAGAAACTTGAGAAAATTATTTCGTCAAGTAAATAAATGGGAATACTTGTTCCGTATGCTACACTCTCACCAGGAATAACAGCCAGTAATGTCTATATGAGTTTTACAAATGAAGTCATCTACATCAATCAATCAGGGGGAAAATGGAGAGTAAATTCATTTTATAAGGTTTTCGGCGATAGGCAACAAAAGAAGTCGAGTATCCGATTTGATATTTCTGCCACAGTAGATAGACTTGACGACCCCTATAGCATTCTGTACGCTGAACTCAAGAAAATATATCCCGAATCAATTGAAGTGTTTGAGAATGGACAACTCGACGAAGAGAATGAGAATATCACGTGGAGTGACCGTGGACAGTGTATGTTCCTTTGATACAAAATCTTATTATACAGTAGTAGATGGGTCTCTTGGTGAACAGCGCGACGCTCCCATGCGGGGTGACCGTGAACAACATTTACATGACCTTTTCAGATTTTCCAGTTTACATAATGCCGAAAGAGAAGGGTCAGTATGAAATTCGTGGTTTTTATACTATGTACCCCTCTGAAACATCACCGAGGGCATCACGGGACACGGGTGTAGAGTTAGCTGCCCTTGTGACTGACGTTTCAGGGTCTCTCCACTCCATGCTATATTCACAACTCAAGACACTCTATCCCGACTCAATAAATATGTTATAAAAGAGTAAAGATGGGTATCTTTGTGCCGAGTGCAACTCTCCCATCTGGAATCACAGTCAGCAACGTGTACATGAGTTTTACAAATGAGGTTCTATACGTCATGCAGAGTACTAACAATCAGTACCAGATGACATCATACTGTACTGTATTTTCCTCACGTGAAGCTGCAAAAAATGGGAATCCTTCCAGTATACGATTCAACGTGACAACAAAGGTCTCAAACGTTATTTGTGGTTATCAGGCACTGTACAATGAGTTGAAAACCAGGTATCCGGGTTCAGTAGACGTCATTGAGCCAAGTCAAGTGACCCCTCTAAGCAACGTCACATTGTCAATTGATACAATTCGCAGCATCTTAAAAGACTTTACGTCACCCCCTACTTCAAACACCGGGAACCTAGTGATGACCGCAAATATGGCGTCCCAGTTTTCAAGTCTTATTCAGGAATTCCCTCTACCACCGGAGCCGGGGCCAGAGCCAGAGCAACCAGCGGCAGAACCCGAAGAAAAAATTGAACCAGTGGAGTAATGATAGATTCCTTCTTTCCAACACTCATCTATAGGAACAACTTGGGACCCCTTGCCAACAACGAGGCACTCTATCAAAAAGCCCTCGAAGTGAGGAAAACGAAGAATCCAACTATCATCTGGGATTCTGGTGTCTACAATTCGCTTTGTTCTGTAGACATCAGAGATGACCCACTCATACATGACCTCATCACAATGTGCAAATTGTGCATCCACGAGTACATGACTGAAATTAAGGGTCTAAATTACAAGGATATACAATGCAGGGACTGTTGGTTCAATGTCTATGAGAAAGGTGACTACCAAGAGATTCATTCTCACGCCGAGTCTCACATCAGTGCAGTTTACTATGTCCGGGTCCCACCAAAATCAGGTGATATAATCTTCACAAACCCGACCCATCTCACAACAGCCATGCCAATTGATGACAATGGATCTATCAAATACACTCCAGGAAATTCAGACATTTTAATTTTCAAATCAAATTTAGCACATAGGGTTGCTCGGAGTCAGAGCGACGATCTCCGTGTAAGCATCGCTCTAAATTTTCTACTTATAAAGTAAATGGGCATCTTTGTACCAAAATCCGTCTCTGTTACTCTTCCAGATGGCAGGGTGGTGAGCAATGTCTATATGACGTTTTTTCCGGAGACGATTCACTGCTTCGCACAAAGGGGCACAACCTGGCCGTATATGGTGCGCTACCAGGTGTACCAGGATGTGTACAAGTACCCTTGGATTGGTCAGTATGTTCTTGAGGCTGAAACCTCAGACCCCTCAACTGCACCTCCATTTACATTCATGTACTCGGAACTGAAAAAGTTGTACCCTGGAGCTATTGACCACCTCGAACCAAAGGGAAGCGTAGAAGTCGTTATGCCACCCGATCCAGCTTCCATGCAAGAGTAACCCGCATATCAGTCACCATCTTCGAAGGGGCAAGACCTCTGTGAAACATGTCTGACCGAAACAAGATGCCCATGTTTGGGATTGGCTGCTGACTCGTAATTCCATTTTCCGTCTTGAATTCAGTGGTTCCCATCCATTCGTCAATCTCACTTTTTTCAATGTCATTGAGGTACAACAGGAAGGTCCACGCAGTTGGACTCTGGTCATCTTGGTGAAAGCTCCCATTCTGTCCATAAAACTGACCATTTGCATATACCCGTAGTATCTTTAGGTTGTGCTCTTCAAGAACACTGTTGATAAGTGACCGTATGTAGTCATTATTATCAAGAGGGAGTTTCCAAAAGCGAGGGTACAGCTCAAGAGACGAGTTGCCCAGGAACCACTTGTCTGAATTGAACACAATGTTCTGAACCTTCTTGTAATCGGTCGCATGGAGGAAGTTGTTGTAGTGGTACATACTTTTCTTCACAGTCCGGGGTATTCCAAACTTGACAAACTGTGATATCGCCCACCGGCCATCTCCGTTGACGGTTGACACTTCATGGAAGGTTGGACCGGGAAACACAAGCAAGCAGTTATTTTCAATTGGAACCTTAAATTCCCCAAAAAACAAGTCACCCCCCGTAAAAGCCTTGGGTTCCTTCCACGTGTAATAGATGGCTGTAAAGAGTGACTCGTCACGGTGACTCTTATAGTAGTCCCCTGATTCATAGTGAGTCACAAGGATTTCATCTTCGAGAGACAGGTTGAGATATTGCCAAAACCAATGACCCTTCCGAAGTTCCCAACTGACTTCACCAAAGAGTTTACGACTTAAATTCCATATCGGTCCACTCCTGTCTCTCACAAATTCACCTTTGTTTCGCTTGAGCATATCCCCAATAGAGTTTCGTGCAGAGAATGTACCATCCGGTCCTTTGAGCGATGGTTTCATGTGGTCAAGCTCTTTGTGAATCGCCTCAACTTGATCTGGCAAGTAGTAATTCTTTATTATGCAAAACTGCACAGGGGAGGTGTAGTGTACAATCTCCATTCTTAATATAGAAAGTGATATCTTTAATAAAT
>Ga0164296_1003055_pt1 | contig 16072 bp, 18 predicted proteins | sample GEODES057metaG_FD_113533 | JGI IMG/M metagenome (GOLD analysis project Ga0164296, IMG submission 113533) | Dystrophic lake water microbial communities from Trout Bog Lake, Wisconsin, USA - GEODES057 metaG | ecosystem: Environmental > Aquatic > Freshwater > Lake | place: USA: Trout Bog Lake... | reverse complement strand
TCGTGTGTGTCCGCACCAGGGGACCTTATCGAAGGTGCCAAGAGAAGGTTTCCTTTCCCCTTGTTCCCTGTTCGCCACCCGCGGCTGCAGCGGCGACGACTGACTCCGGTGATCTTTGCTGTCTGATGCAGCCCCGAGGCCAGCTGCTTGAACGAGCGTAGAGAGGCCTTTCATTGCTGGGGGGCAAAACACTCGGGCTCTCCGAGGGGGGCGACGTGTGTGCCACCGTCATCGGATTTATGCTACGTCATCGTCTCTCTATCGCACTTCAGGAAGAGGCTTCAGCTAGCAACTGTCGCGCTCGATCCAAGTCCACGGGCAGGAATGCCTCTCGGTCAGCATCCCCGTCCGCAGTGTCCAGCAAGCGCGCTAGCTGGTCCACATGCACCAGCGGCGCCGCAGTTGGGCGACCATGCGCGCAGCTGAGAGATTGTCGGCATCGTGCAAGCGCATCCACCAGCATTTGGCCTTCTGCAGTCGTCAATGCGTCGCCAAACATGATCGCGTGCCGGCATGCCTTGGACGCAAGCAGCGCACGCACACCTCCGCTTGGTGGACACGGAGCGCCCGGCGGAGCTGCTACTGCCGGCAAGGCGGCGAGCTCGTGTAGCCACTCCCCGAACAGCTTTTCTGTCAACAACGTCCCTTCTATGAGTGGCACGCGCGTCACTACCACTTCATCGGCAGCGGTGCCGCCATCTGGTGGACAGGTGGCCCACTCCCACTGCCAGCCCCAGGCGCGAAGGCCAGGGCTGTGCGCTCGCAATGCAGCAGACTGGCCAGGCGTCAACACAACGCGTGGCCGCTCCACGCCGGTTGCTCTACGCCTATGCGCGGTAGCGTGCATCCGCTCTAGCAGGACACGCTCATCCGCAGCATGCTGGTCGATAGCAACCAGGGCGCCAGTGGTGTCTAGCGCAAGGACAAAGGTGCCTGGGATGCACGCAATAGCGGCAGCGCCGACAAGCGCAGCAGCTGTGACCGCCCCGGGGACGACCTCCCACGACGATGCCGTGGCGATGTGCGCCACCATTCGCGTGCGCTCGAGCGGACTGGGATGGACAGGCTGCTTGTTGTCGGTACCGCCTTCAAGATGCACCGCCGTGCCTGTGACAGTTCGTGAGGGCGGCCGGCGGCGAGGCCATGCACCCAGCGGGAGACGCGCTGAACAGCAGTCGGGGCCGCCGGCGCACTGGAAGTGCAATTTGCAGCTTCTTGGTGCTGAGGGAACGGTTTCGACTTGTCCCGTCGATGCGGCCAGAGCTGCCTGCATCGCAGCGACTACGCTCTCGTGTGCCATGCACGGTGCTGCATCGCGCCAGCATGCCTGCACTGTCGCGCTGCATGCAATGAGGACATCACCTTCTGTGCGAAAAGACGCCACAAGGCCAGCATCCTCATGCACAATGTCGCAGCTGGAGCGTGGTAGGGTGAGGAACAGCACGCATGGGCAATGCGCCGGTGTGTTTGCGCCACGGCGTGGTCGCTTGCTAGTCATTTGCTGGTGTACAGTCGTGCCATCTGAAGGCTCCTTTGCTGCGGATAGTGCCGTCAGCGCAGCCACTGCCGCAGCAAACATGGCGTCCAGCATCGCCGTGAGCGCAGGTGAGGTGACACTGCGGCCATTGACGAAGAGCAGACTCGCCTCCGTAGATGGGAAGCCAAGACACACCCGTGCACCCCGGCCATCGGAGCCAGTCACCACTGGAGATGCAACCAGACCCGAAATGAACACCAAGCCGTGCCGTGCTACGGAGTGTGAGCCCCGAAGAGGCAGCATGCAAGCAGCCGCATCGCCCCCAAAGGCGGCTCCGAATGTGTGCTGCACCGACCGTCCAGGTCCAAAGGCAAGCAGCGTGATTTGTGCACTAGAACTGCTGCCTAGTGGCCCGCTCACGAGTGTCAACTCTACGTCGGGTCGTCCCAGCGCCAGGCGGAACAACCGCTGCCTTGTGCGCTCAACTTCCGCTCCTGGGTCTTCGAGAAGCTGCCTGCGGCGGACGGGTACATTGAAGAGCAGGTCCCGGACGGTGACGCACGACCCGTGGGTGGCTCGACTAGTCGCGGAGAGGCCGCAACACAGGACTGTGCCCGCTTTGAGAACCTTGACGCTGGTGTCGAACTCGCCTTGCGCTCGAGTCACGAATTCTAAGACACACACATCTGCGGGCACAGAGACGAGGAGAGAACGGAGCGAGGGGCGCGGTCAGTCAGACCCAAGGGACAGATGACAGTCCTCACATGCGCACCTGCCAAGGACGCCAGCGCCTCGCCCTTGAAGCCCAGTGTGCGGCCACCCTCCTGCGCGTCAAGGTCTGCCCCCTTGCTCGTCGCGTACCGAGTCGCTAGGAGGGGGATGTGCGTCGCTGGAACGCCACTGCCGTCGTCCTCGCAGCGCACCGCTGCGTGTTTGGCTTCCAGAGTGACGTGAATGCGGGTAGCGCCTGCATCAAGAGCGTTGCACACAAGCTCCTCCGCAGCGGCTGCGAGCGTGGTGATGCCAGCAGCTGATGAACGGAGTCTAGAGATGCAGGTCTCAGGCAGAACGACCAGCATTGGCTTGCCGAGCCGCGGCGCGGCCCGGGCACGAGGTGAGACACGCTCTGGTGCGACGTTTCACATGTGGACTTGGCGAAGAAGAAGCAATGAATGTTTCACACCGTGTCATCGGCCAAGGTCACCTTGTGTGAGGGGTTTGCTCAGCATCGGGGGGCGGACCCAGTCGACAGGCTTCATGTTCGCAAGAGCCGCAGCAAGCAGCGGCCGCACGGGTTGCCCACTGTCCTTGGCATCCTTGGCGATGGCTTCCAACCTGTCCACCAGGCCCTCACAGCATGCAAGAATGAGCGTCGCGCATGCTGTGACGGCGGCCACCTCCTCGGGGCCATCCGATGAGAGAGCGCCGTACAGGGGGTCGTCAATCTCCGAGACTCGCCTGCGCGGATGGGCATCTCAATACATGGGTTCAATACATGTTCCTCACTGGGGGCGCAAAACGCACCCGCTGGGGTTGAACTCCGCGAGCGTGCGCACTTTGGCCACATACCCGCCCTGTGGGTTCACCGTAGCATACACCGTGCACTCCCGCAGCACATCCGCCGCCGTGAACTTGTCCACGGGGAGCAGGACGTCGAAGGCGTTGATGTCCACAGCAAAGTCCGTCGCGCGCGCGACGTGGTATTCTAGGTAGTGCAGCCCGAACGCAGGACCCACCGCTCGTGTGGCTGCGTCGCAGCCCTCGCCCGCGTTATAGTCCCGGGTGCCTTTACTCTCGCAGCTGAACTGTGCTTCCAGCCCCCGGTCGGTTAGGAGTCGTGTGAGGAAGCCTTCGGCAAGGACGCTCCGACACGTGTTTCCCTCGCTCAGGAAGAGCAGCCGCACGGGCGCGTCCACAGGCCGCGTCTCTGCTTCCAAACGCGCAGCTGGGAACGAGAGGACAGGGAGCGCGTCAGCACTCACTCTTGGAGGTGAGATTGCACTTTATGGGGCTGTCCCCGCCCGACGCACGGTCGAAGGACTTGGCCGCTCTGAATGAAGGCGTGACTGTGACGCTGGAGACGTCGAACGGGACCGTCGAGCGGGCGGGCTGCGAGGGGTGGGTGTGCACGACAACCAACTGTCTGTGCCTGCAGCTGCCCCGAGGCCTCCAACGCGTGGACGTGTGTACTAGAGCAGCGTCGCGCACAAGCATCACACTAGAGGTGTGAGCGGAGATTACGAGCAGGCGCGCACGTGCAATGTACGAGGCGAGCAAGAATGACCTCAGCAGCCAGCGTGGCGTCAATTCAGGCCGTTGCGAGCTCACGATGTGAGCCAGAGCTGCGCCTGGTGCATGGCGAACGTTTTGCGCTCGCGGGCATCCACGCCAGGCACTGACGCTTCTGCAGGAACCTCTGGCTACGGATACGACCCCACTGTCCTCGAGGATTACAGCACGGATGATGAATACGGGGGCGTGGGCGCGCGGTGTTTCCGCACAAGAGCGCCTTCTTCGCAACGGAAGCGCCGACTTCCGGGCCCAGGAGATGGCCCGCTCACTGCGCGTGTGCGCTGGAGCGATGCGCTTGACGACACGGGCTGGCTGCCACGCTCAAGGCTAGACCTGAGCGGCTCTGCTGGCTGGCGAGGCGACCTGAAGCGAGGGCAGAGTCAGTTCACAACGCAGTTCAAGCGCTACGCGACAGACGACTGGCCGACTCGAGGTGTTGCCTACGGCATTCTCGCCAAGTGGCTGTTGCGCTGGAACGGGCCGCTCTCTCAATGGAGCGGCAAGCAGAGCGCAGAAGGTGAGGGCAAACCACAGCTGTTGCTCACTCGACGGCAGCGTTTGTCGCGCGTTGCGCAGCAGTCCAAGGACGGCAGTGCTAACTACGCACAGAGTGGCGCGGGGACGAACCCGGAGCGGTATGAGGCCTACATGATGACGCGCCTGTTGCGCTACGAGCGTGCGAAAACGAGGTCTCAGATGCGACTGCCTTCGAGCCGGCGGAGCATCCTGCGGCGCTTGGACGCATTTGTGCGAGTGATGCCTGCGCTGTACGTTACTCTTGGCATGGGCATTTCATATGCAACAGTGTGCATCGTGACAGTGCTGGGTGGCCAACTGGGCGCATTCTCCGCCATCCTCGCGTTGATTGCATGCACAGCGGGTGCTGTGCTGCTCGCACATATGTCCACCTCTCGTCGAGTCGCGACATTACACAGCATTTTTCTGTGGACGGCGGTTGGCGTTCTCGCAGCCATGTTCCCAGCCATGCTGTCCGCCGCTGCCATCCTCACAGCACGCCTGTACGCCACCGCTAAGCACGCGCTTCATGTCGCGCCCTCGCGCTGGGCGGCGTTGGCGCCACACAGCAGTCGCGGCACAGTGCCCGTCGCGTATCTGGACTCCTTTCCAGGTGAGCCGGTGTACCTCCTGTCAGATGCTGTCCTGCGGCTCGACATCCTGGGCACGGGCATCTCGTACTGGCCATTGGCTTCGGGGACGTCTCCTGGCAAGGCGTCTGTCGCAGACGTGGTCGGCGTCACCCCAGGATGGGCCGTTCCAGTGACCACCACCTGCGCCGTCCCGCTGGTGGACGCAAGCATCGCGATGGCAAATCTGACTGATCCCGCAGCATTGCCACCTGCGGCGTGGGTAGTTTGCCATAATGCCGGGGCGGGCGAGGCATCATGCACAGATGCGTTTCTCGGCAACTACACGCCCGAGGCGGCGGCCGCGCATGAGGCGTTAGCGACGTGCTTGCAAGATCTATCCATGGCGCCGCAGCCGACTCTGTTGTATGCTCTCACATTTGACGCGTATTGGGGACTGCCGGATGTGAGGACCCTGGCGGCACCAGCCGTCCGCGATGCCATTCTTCGGAACGGGCTGCCTAATCTGGAGTACGATGGCATCATAGTCCTCCGCCTGGGCACCTCCTGCTGCGATCAGCAACCCGCAGCCGCGGCGACGCGCGCCGCCGCTACCGGCGCGGCCATGGGGGTGACAGTTCTGGTACTCACTGGCGCTTCTCGGTGGATGACGCCTGCCGTTGATGAGGCCAAAAGCCACCGACCGAGTGCGAATGCCAAGCGCCAAGCGCGGTCGAGAGCGCAAGCTGAGTCCGTGAAGGACTCCGCGACCGAATGATAAGCTACCCCCAACGGTGAGCAGAAGGTTGCTCTCCAGCGCGCAGAGAGCACGCCAACCCGTCCATCTCAACTCTACTACTCTCTCCGCTCGCATGCTGCTCCAGGGAGCACCACCAGTGACCGTGAGCTGTAGCTGCAGAAGTCGCCGCTGCCACAGAGCACTGCGTCCAGTTGCTGGCCTAGACACCGCAGACACAGCGACAACAGCACCTCCACCGCAGACGCAGCAGCGGACTCTGACGCTCCGCACAAAAGAGGCAAGGAGGAGTCTCCGCTTTTGCGAGGCTCGTGTGGGCAGCAACAAAGTGGTTCTCTTAGAGGCGGTCGCAACAGGCTCAGAAGCATTCGCTGCTGGCGCGCGGCCTGGCGATAAGGTAGTCGCCATGTCTGATCCAGTGAGAGACGCAGTTATGTGGACGCTGTCAGCCAACGACGCTTCGTTGCGCTTCATCAAGGATGCGCTCCGCCTGCGCGTGTCGGACGACATTACCTTCGTCCTGGAGGCAATAGACGGTGCAGAGGAGGCGGTTGCTGCGCAGCGAGAGATCGATATGCAGCGCGCACTCGCGGACTTGCAGAGAAGGGGAAGCGAAGAGGTGGACAACGAAGAAGGTGCAGGAATTGAAACAGGGGCGCAGTCGCCCCCGCCCTGGGGTGGCTTGCCGACCGTATCGCAGCGGCGCAACGAGAAGCGGCAGAAGAGGCTCGACGAGGTGGAGAAGCGGAACGATACACAATTCTTCTCCGCTTTGATCATCGGCGTCCTGGCCACGCCGGTCATCATCCTAGCCGTCGCGTACACCAACGGCTGGCTGCGCATCGCAATAATGTAAGTCAGGTGTTACCGCGTGGTCCACTTCCTGAAGCCTGGCTGAGGCTTCCAACTGGCAGTCCTTCGCCAGGTCCACATCGCGCTCCAAACGCAGCACGCTTGTTGTTGCCATGCAGGTGGCTCCTCACCTGCCGAGCCCCGCCTCCGGGGCCCTTGGACCCAGGCCCTTGGGACGCCGTCCCGGGCATCCTTGCAGAGGCCTCTTCCGCTCCGCCGTCGCCTCCGCTTCAGACGGCTCAGCATTCATGGCCCACGGCGCAGCGCACGGAGTCCCGCACACCACCGGCCTGGTGTCGCAGACCGACAGCTGGCGACTTCTGCGGGCACATGCTGCCGAGGCTGGTGAGGTTCCCCACCTGAGAGAGCTCCTTGCTGACGCCAAGCGGTGCGAGAAGATGTTCGCACAGCACGACGGCATCACGCTGGACTACAGCCGCCAGGTGCGCCGCGTCGCGTGCAGAGTCCACAGTACCCTGTCTGTGTGCCACATGTGTGCCCCTTTTGGTGGGCCCTCACGCAAGACGCCGCCCCGCGTGCTGTGCGCAGCGCGTCTCGTCCCGGACTATGAACTTGCTGTTCAAGCTGGCGGAGGAGACGAGGTTGGCGGACAAGATCGAAGCCATGTTCGCCGGTGAGCACTGCAACACGACAGAGGACCGCGCCGTGCTGCACGTCGCGCTTCGCAGCGCCAAGACAGACACGTACTATGACCGAGGCGTCAACGTCGTGCCCGACGTGCATGCTGTGCTCGACAAGATCCGCATCTTCACGGAGGCTGTCCGCAACGGCACCTATCGGGGGGTCACAGGCAAGCCGCTGACCGACGTTGTCGCTGTCGGCATCGGCGGCAGCTTCCTTGGCCCGCTGTTTGTGCATACTGCTCTGGAGACGGACATCACGGCGCAGGTGCGGTCTGCCGGGCGGTCGCTCTCTTTTCTGGCAAATGTGGACCCCGAGGATGTGAGCCGCGCGCTGCATGGGAAGGACCCGGAGACGACGCTCGTTGTTGTCATCTCCAAGACGTTCACGACGGCGGAGACGATGCTGAACGCGCGCACTATGCATGAATGGATCAAACTGAATCTGGGGCCCCAGGCTGTGCGCACGCACATGGTGGCTGTGAGCACCAACCTGGACGCAGTGGCCAGCTTCGGACTGGACCCCAACAACGCGTTCGGCTTCTGGGACTGGGTGGGTGGCCGATACAGCGTCACCTCCGCCGTCGGCATTCTGCCCCTTGCACTGCAGTACGGCTTCCCGCTGGTGGAGCGCTTCCTCGCGGGCGCTCGCAGCGTTGACCGCCACTTCGCGAGTGCGCCGCTGAAGGACAACTTACCGGTGCTGATGGGCCTGCTGGGCGTGTGGAACACCAGCATCCTGGGATGTGCAGCCACAGCCATCCTGCCCTACTGCCAGGCGTTGTCCAAGCTCGCGCCACACATGCAGCAGGTGGGCATGGAATCCAACGGCAAGGGTGTGTCCCTTGAAGGAGCGCCCCTGAATTTCGAGGCTGGAGAGATCCTGTTTGGCGAGCCGGGCACTAACGGCCAGCACAGCTTCTACCAGCTCATCCACCAGGGCCGCATCGTGCCCTGTGAATTCGTCGGCGCAGCGGTGGGCCAGCAGGCGGTGTACCTGGACGGCGAAGCGGTGAGCAACCACGATGAGCTGATGAGCAATTACTTTGCACAGGCCGATGCCTTGGCGTATGGCAAGACGGCAGACGAGCTTCGCGCAGAGGGCGTGGCCGAGCACCTCATCCCTCACAAGACGTTCACTGGCAACCGGCCGAGTCTGAGCATCTTGCTGCCGTGCGTGAGCGCCTACCAGGTTGGCCAAATTCTGGCGCTGTACGAGCACAAGATTGCAGTGCAGGGCTTCATCTGGGGCATCAACAGCTTCGACCAGTGGGGCGTGGAGTTAGGCAAAGTCCTGGCCGGCCAGGTGCGGCGCACCATCAGTGCGGTCCGCAAGGACGGGCGCGCTGCAAGCGATGTGCTCGGCGCTGCTGGGTTCAACTACAGCACCAGCCGCTTGATGGCCGCCTATTTGGAGCAGATCCAGAGCCAGCGCCAGGGGCTGTCCTACTCTGAGGTGTTCAAGAGTCCATTCCAGGATTTCTGCGCGACTGCACAGGCTTGCGAGGTGAAGGAGAGCCAGTGGGCTGCTGATGGACGGGATGCCACGAGTGGATGAGACAGAAAGAGAAGACCCGTGAATGTGTGAACCAACCACATCACTGCTGTTGCCTTGTCTGCTGGGCTATTTGTAGCGGTCCGTCAACAAAAGCCTTGTCCTTGAGTTTCCCTTCGAGTGCTTGGTCAATCACCACCGCGGCGGCCGCCATCGCCTGCCGCAGGCGGTCAAGCACAGCATCAGCTCCGCCGGGGACAGCCATGCCCTGAGGCAGGCGTTTCGCCCACGTAGCAAGCCATGAATTCAACTGCTTCTTCGCGAGCTGCTGCTCCTTCGCCACACGAGCAGCCTCTGTCGCGGACAGCATCGCTGCCTGTTCATCACCCTCAAGTACAGCAGTAAGGCTGAGAGCCAAGTGCGCCAATGCGCTCGGCGGCTGGCCTTCGGGGCATGCTAGGGGCATGCAATCACGCACAACGGATGCATCCGGCGCCGACGCTGCAGCTGCCATGAGGTCTACCCACGTTTGCTGACCAGGTTGAATGCCTTCTCGCACGAACGCCATGCCCGCGTCAAAAGCGCGTCGAGGGGAGGCGCCTTCACCGTGTGGGCCCCGCAGGCCTCGCATCACAATGCGTGCCACATCCGGTGAGACGCGCATCTGACCCGTGGCGCGCAGCATGCGGTACGCAGTCAACACGCCGTCCGGGCCGCCTTCTTTGCCAGCGGCATAAAGAAGCATTGTGTGTGCTGTATGAGTGTGCCGCAGCCCCAGCTTCGGTGCGCGGACGAATGCATCCAACGCAGTCCGCCACTCGCCGTGTGCGCAGCACGCGCTGGCAAGGAGGTTACTCACTTGGTTGCCCAAGCCGGTGAGCCAGCCTGCATGCGCCCGCGCCAAGTGGAACTTCTCCACCGCCTTCACCGCTGTCCGCGCGTCTTCAGGCGATGAGACAAGGTGTAATAGGTGCACCAACGAGCCGCGAGCTGGGAAATAGAAGAGCCAGGACAGTCAGGAGTGTGTTGCCGCTAAGTGGATCGCAGACGCACCTGGCACCGGTGCAGAGGCCCACCGCGCCGAGATCTCGTCGCTCAGCTGCGCAACGTTGAAGTCACTGTATTGCTGCTCCTTGTACCAGTCTCGCGCTACGCGCGAAGGAAAGGAAGAGCGGTGCGCGTCAGCTCACACAAGGTTGCCGGCGGCCGAGAGAAAAAGTCCAAGTGTGTCCAATCGCGCACCAGCTGACCGTTCTGCGGCGAGTGCGGAGAATGGAGCAACCTGCATGTCGGCCGGTATCCGCGGCGCAGCATCTGCAACGGCGCGAAGAACGCGGCTAAGTGCACTGACTCGGCGCATGCTGCTGCACGCGCTCGCTGTTTGACGCCGAAATGGGCTGGCACAGCCAAGGCGGGCAGATTTTTTGGCGCCCCGAGTGCTTTGGACAGCACCCGCCTTGTCATCGTCCGTGCCAGCGTGGCTTGATGCTGTCGCTCCCGCAGTTCCCCTTGTTGCGGGTGCGTCACAATTTGCGTCGCGCTCCGTGCGTCAAGACACGTTTGCCGCCGACGATGACTGCTGCCGCAACGGCGACTGGGCCCAGCACGACGGGTGTGCTACTTGAGGAGGTTGACACGACGCGAAACGTGCAGCAATACTACGGCAAGACGCTGACCAGCAGCAGAGACCTCAAGACGAGTGCCTGCTGCTCAGCAGTGCCGCCCAGTGCGCGTGTGCGGTCAATCTTGTCCGCGCTGCCGGACGAGGTGCTGGCGCGCTTCTATGGCTGTGGGTCGCCTCTACCCCTGGGCATCGAGGGCCTCACTGTCCTCGACCTGGGCAGCGGCAGCGGACGAGACTGCTACGTCGCAGCCGCGCTGGTGGGTGCCAGCGGCAGCGTCGTCGGCGTGGACATGACGGAGGAGCAGCTGGCTGTGGCCCGCGCGCACACGCAGCAGTGGGCGTCACATTTGGGATACAGCAACTTGCGCTTCGTGCATGGTCGCATGGAACGCCTGCACGAGGCTGGCATTGCGGATGAGTCCATAGATCTGGTGCTCTCCAACTGCGTCGTCAACCTGTCGCCGGACAAGCGCGCTGTCCTTGGGGAGGTGTTCCGCGTCCTCAAATACGGTGGTGAGTTCCACTTCAGCGACGTGTATGCAGACCGGAGGCTGGCGCAGTCAGCGCGGGAGGACCCAGTGTTGGTGGGCGAGTGCTTAGGGGGCGCCCTGTATGAGCAGGATTTCTTGCGCCTGTGCCGCGATATCGGCTTCGCCGACCCGCGCGTGCTGAGCCGCGCACCAGTGGCCATCACGGATGAGGCTGTCTCGGCGGCCGTTGGCGGCGCGAACTTCTCATCAGTGACTTACAGGCTGTTCAAGCTTCCTGCCGGGCGGCTGGAGACGCTGTGCGAGGATTACGGGCAGTACGCGGTGTACAAAGGCACCATCCAGGGGGCGCCACATGCGTATGCGCTGGATGACCACCACATCCTGCAGAAAGGCAAGCCCTTCTTGGTGTGCGGCAACACAGCCAGCATGCTGGGAGAGACCTGGCTGGGCAAGCACTTCGACATCCACGGCGACCGGAGCGTGCACTACGGCCTGTTTCCCTGCGGACCAGCACCGAGCGCGGACACGGCGGCGGCCGCGTGTGCGCCGGGGGGAGCATGCTGCTAGAGCTAGCATGCGCAGGCATAAGAGACGCATCCATCTACACTTGTAGTTAGCCTGGCTGTGTTGACACATTCACGCATTCGCTGGTCCATGTCTGACTACTCGGGCAACGCCGCCTCACGCGATGACCATCCCTGTTGCCGCCTGAGGACGCGGAAGTTCGTCGTAGAAGACCGGGAGCTCTGTTTGCGGGAAGAACTGTCTCGTGGCGCCATCTTTGTCGACAGTCACCAGGCGCACACACCCGCCGCTGGAGCCGTCGGTGCTCATGGCGAGGCAGGTGGCTCGAAGGACAAACGCCTCCGCCTGCTGCCTGTTCATCCCCTCCTTATACTCCGCATCGCAGAATCCCCAGATGAATGATGACCCGGAGCCGTCAACCGCCCATTTGACAGGCACCATGCTGCCTCCGATGGGCAGGCTATAGACTTGGCCTCCACGTACAGCGTCCCAGCCGGCGCAGATCATAGCCGCCATGAGGCCCTCGCCGCCATTCATGCTCTTATTCTGGTAGTTCATCTGGGCCCAGAGGTCGCATGTGAGCGCACACGTTACTCCCTTTTTCTTGGTGCTGTCACAACTTGTCTCGCACCTGCATCGCTAAGTTGGCCACCGTGCGCACGTCCAGCGGGCCGCCAATCTCCATGGTGTGCTGGTGCACGAAGTGTCGCACTGGTGCACGGAGGTCGAGTGGAACGCGGGGGAGGGTGTAAGAGGGTGGAGGAGGAGGGCGGGGTGAACTTGCAAATAGCACACCCACCGATGTCTGAGACCGCCTGCGTGTCCGCCGCCGAGCCGGAGCGACACAAGTACACGTGGTCTGCGAGTGCAGCGATCTTGTCGCTCGTGCGGTTGCTGATGTATGTGCCTGCAAGGAGTAGACAGCAACCCCAGGACGTTGTCAGTGCCTCGCGGGCGCACGAAGGCACGCGAAATGTGCGTGGGTGACGTCCACGCAGCAGCTCCACGCGGAAGCACGGCTCCGCCGTGTGCGTGCGCGCGCCTGTTGTCACTCTCGTGTCGGCACCAAGGACGACGCCTCCGTTGTATGCAACAGCCACGATAGTTGTCCCCGTGTGCGGCGCCCCACTCCCCTGCGTTGAATGCTCCATGGTTGAGACGTGCGCGAGAAGGGGCCGACGAATGCCGGAGCGCCGGCTGCGTGGCATTGCTCGCAAAGCCTTCGGGAGGCATGGATGGCGCCGCTGCGCTTGCCCACACTGCGCCGCCGCGTTGACATTGCACATCGCGAAACGTGTTGAGAGCTTCTCCGACCAGCACATGGGGCTGTATCACGACGAAGGCTCTGATCCAACACGACCGGCAGCTGCGCCGCTGCGCCGAGACGCCTACGCTGCAGACAACAGCAGCAGCCCTGGCAATCTGTCTTCGCCGCCTGAAGCTGGACGTGGAAGCCTGGCGGGAGCGGGCGTTGGGATGAGGAGTGCGATGCGCAGCTGGGACGACTTCGCGTCCATAGACGACGTCAGCCCTCCGTCAAGCAGTGGAAGCTCCGCCGCGACCAGCTCGCGTGACAGCGGCGGTCGGGGGCCTGTCGCTGCGCCGGTAGTTGTAGTGCAGGCCAAGCCAGTGATCCCAGCGCCGGTGCTGACACCATCGCCGTCGCCTGAGCCGGTGCCTCACAATGCGGCTGCTGTCGCTCTCGACGCAGCTGCGGCGCTGAAGACGGCCTCAGACGCGGTGCGCGTGGCTGAGTCGGAGGCCGCGGCAGAGGTGGCTCGAGCGGAGGAGCGGCTGCTTGCAGCGGACATTGCACTCCACCGCGCCCAAGCAGAGGCGTTGTCGAAGGCGCAGCAGCTAGATGCAGACCTTTCAGCTGCTACGCGGGCACTGGTCGCGGCGGAGGCGGCGGCGGCGGCGGTGGGTGAGACAGACGAAAGTCCACAACAAGCACAAGGGCCTCTCGTGGTGGACGCCGCAGCGGTGGATGCGGCGCGTACTGCCGAAGCGCAGGCGCGTGTGCAGGCAGATGAGTTGGCAGCGCAGGCGGATGCTGCGGAGCACGCGGGGGCAGTCATTTCGTCAGCTGCTGAGGCTGAGGAGGCTGAGCAACGGGAACGGCACCGTGAATCGCCTGCTGCTCGTCGCTTAGCAGATGCCGATGCAGCAGTGGCGAAGTTACAGCGCCAGTTGGAGGTTGCGTTACAAGAGCAAGCCTCTGCCAGGGCCGCTGTTGACACCCTTGCCTCTGAGCAAGCAGCTATGGCGCGGGAGCTGCGTTCAGAAGCAGATGCCGCGTACGCAGCCGCTGCGACACTACGTGCCGCTGCGGATGAAGCCAATCGGAAAGTGCAAGCCGCCGTGGCAGTGCGTGAGGCTGCGGAGATAGGCATGCCTGTGGCGACGACGAGAGAGGCAGCTGCATCGCGGGCAGCAGCTGCAGTCGCTGAAGCGCAGGAGCAGCGTGCAGCCGCTCTGCGTGCCGCATCTGCGGGCGAGGCGACTTCAACTGCAGCTGTTCAAGCCGCACAAAGTGCTGTTACAGCTGCCCAGGCAGATGTGCATGACATCTCTGCTCGCGGTGCGGAGCGAGTGAAACGCGCAAAAGACGCGCTTGCAGCCACCATGGCGGCTGCGCAAGAGGCGCAGCAGAAAGCAGCAGCTGCTTTGGCGGCTGCTGCGGTTGTAACATCACCCAAGAAAGCCGCATCTAATGAACCGCGGAAGCTGAGTCCGGAAGAGCAGGCTGCTGAGGATGCGAAGCGCAAGGCTGCGGAAGAGCGGCGCAAAGCTGCAGAGGCCAAGGCGCGGGCGGCAGGATGGATTCCACGCAGAACAAGTGAGTCCCCCCAAAAGGGATCCATCCAGAATGGCGCAGGCGGGACTACGCAGGACGATGCTGTGCTTAAAAAAGCGGCAGCTGTGGCTCCGCCCCGCGCGATGACAAGCCAGCCTGCAGTTGTGCCAAGGCCCTTGGCTACGCCGCCTGCCGCTGCCCCGCCCCCTCCTCATGTGCAGGCCAGGCCGCCTCCAGAGGCCTTGCCTCAAGCCTCACCCGCGGAGCTGGCACTCTTCAAGGAGGCACTTGCTTCGCAGAGAGCGGCTACCAGCCGCGAAGACGCCCAGGTGTCTCGGGCAGTAGCTGCTGCCATGGCGAACGCGGTGGCGCGAGTGCAGGCTGCCCGCGCTGGTGGCGCTCTTGCTGGACTCGCGCGTGGTGGGCCCCCGAGCTCCTATGAGGCGGAGGAAGAAGTGAACGAGTCGGCGCCCCGTGGTGAGTTGGTTCGCTCGCCAACACATGCAGGTCGACTCCATCATCGCGGCTTCGAGGCAGATGATGGAAGTGATGCAGATACGCTTGACTTTGAGTCCAGCCCCAGAGCTGACGGCGGTGGAAGAGCGCCCTTTGGCAACATGTTGCGTAGCCGCCTTGCTGGGGAGGATGCCGCGTGGACCATGTTCTGCGCGGCTCCGCCTCCCACGATCAGAGTTGAAGACGTGCCGTGGCCAGATTTCAGCGTAATTCGCCGTCAATGTGAGGACGACGTCGACAGGGTCTCCAACGGCGATGACTTCGTGCCGCCGTCTGGAACTGTGGACTTCCAGGCGCTCGTGACGCGCTGGAACCCGCAGCATTTCCGCACCCGCTTCGCCGCCTGCCTGGTGGGCTCCGATGGCGCCAGGGTCGTGCGAAGAGTCTCCGAGGTGGCTGGCCTGCTTGATGCGGAGTGGCGCAAGCACGTCGAGCGCATGCGCCGCGCTCGCGACGGACTGCCGTCTGATGATGATATTCAATAGAATACAATGTGGAATTCACTCTCCGTTTTTAGTCCAGGCAACGACGATGACGCCGGGAGCCCTCTTGGACGCCCTCGGAGAGGCAGGTTCCTTCCCTGTCCCTCAAAAATGATGAACGATGAGGGCGAGAACGTCGACCTGTACATCCCGCGCAAGTGCAGCTGGACGAACCGCCTGATCACGGCGAAGGATCACGCCAGCATCCAGGTGAACATCGGCCACCTGGACGAGACGGGCGTGTACACGGGCCAGTACACCACGCTCGCGCTGTCCGGTTTCGTGCGCACCATGGTGCGTCCACACGCGCTCGCGGCGAAGGCAAAACGCGCACGCTGCCTTAGCGAACAACCCTAGGGCTGGCCTCTCAACGCGCTCGCCTTGCGTGCCTCCGTTCTCCAGGGCGATGCCGACAGCGCCATCGACAAACTGTGGTCCGAGAAGCGCACCGCCGTGAACCAGAACTTCTAGACGCGGGGAGGGGGACTGCCGCCCTGTATTCGGCACTGTCGAGCCCTCTCGTCGCAGTGCGCGCCGGGACCTCGCGAGCGGTTGCCAAACAGCTGTTTTCTTCTGGTTAACTTTGCAGCAATAACAACACACACTTGTGGGCGACCAAACTGCGCTTCCTTCTCGCCTCCCTACTTGCTTCTGCTCTGCTGAGGAAGTGCATTCCCGTGTCATTGCCGCGCCCCCTAATCCTTGTTGGCATGTCGTAACACACCCACCGCAGAACGTCGGATGTGACGGGTGTGCCTCGGGGCACCCCCAAAGCCTGTCACCTCGGGGGCATAGTACACCTCTTCGCCAGGCGCATCCAAGTCACAGGGCGGGCCACCATGCCGCGGGATATGACCGGTGCGTTGCATGAACTGCGTCCAGAGCGATGTGGCTCGTGACTTGTGTGGTGCTCCCAATGCTCCCACTGCGCCTCTCCAGGCACCGGCCGGTTTCCGCCGCAGCCGCGCTTCCAGCCGTTCAATTTCTACAGCTGCGTGCGTCTGGGAGACGCGGAGCAGCTGAAGCTGGTGCGTGGTT
>Ga0164296_1003054_pt1 | contig 16072 bp, 16 predicted proteins | sample GEODES057metaG_FD_113533 | JGI IMG/M metagenome (GOLD analysis project Ga0164296, IMG submission 113533) | Dystrophic lake water microbial communities from Trout Bog Lake, Wisconsin, USA - GEODES057 metaG | ecosystem: Environmental > Aquatic > Freshwater > Lake | place: USA: Trout Bog Lake... | reverse complement strand
GTATAACATCTCTTTCTGGAATATTCAAGACTTTTTCTATTGTATTCAACCGTTCTTCTAAATCGCGTCCATTAATAACCATTCGACCTTTAACGTCTAATTGAGGAGGGTCACCTTGGTTGAAAACCATTACCGCGTCATAAGGATTGGCGACACTAGTACCAGTAGTCCAGACAGTATTAGTTCCAGTCGATGTTATGTAACCACCATTTGGTACGGTAGTATTAGTCGGAACAGGAACAGCGTGATTAGCTGTTGATGTGTTAATTGGTGTTGGGAAGTAAGCCATTCTTTCTATCTGTTAAATATTCATCATTGTGGATCCATTTGTCATTAACAAGAAATCCCCATTGACGACGATGGGGCCCTGGCATAAACAATGTCCATGCAGTAACACCATCCTTTAATTCTACTCTGTGATAACTATCTGGTCGGCAGATACGAAAATGTCCAGGTCCTCTCCATTTACGGACTTCACAGTTTAGAGTTCCATCTGCGTTGAATTGTGGAATCCATTCGTAATAACCACCAGCTAGAATAAAAGTGGCATATGGCCATGGATGGTCATGTACATGATCTGGATCTCCTTTAAGGAATTTATGTAGATATACATTAAATCCTTTATGCTGCCTAGTATTGAATAGTACATAGTATCGTTCTAAATATGGCTCGTTATCTATACGATCCATAATTATACGCTTACGCTCATGTCTATCTAAAAAATTAAGGAATTGGTCTCTGATCTTCTGGAGTATCATAATGGTCTTTCACTAGTTTATAAACTGTTTTAAATTTTTCAAATGCTATTTTTAAGCCCGGATATTGGTCGCACATATTTTGGACACGGGACCAGTCTGGAAATTTATCCTCCCATTCTATACCTATATGGAATGTAGGGTATATTCCACTACCGCTAATTGTACCAGTTGGCCCAATACCAATAGTATTAGAAGAGGTTCCACCATTACCTAGTGTATATGTATTGCCGATATTTGAAATAGATATAGTACTTCCACTTACCCCGGCCCCTGTATTATAATAATAACTTGATCCAGTGGTACTATTAATTGTAACATTACCTAATACCGTTCCGATATCCGTGGATATAAAACCGGGGGAACTGCTAAGTGTTATAGTATCACTTGATGTTGTTGAGTAATCCACTGGCGCTGAAGAAATTGTCATGTAAATCCTTTGCTTGTTTGCGTATGGATGGAATTCTAGTAGAATAATTATCCATATGTTCTATAATTTTACGGCATAGATCTGTACGATATATAATATATGTATTAAAGTCTTCAGCCCATTTGCTATCATACTTGAATATATCGTAATACATTTCAGTATAACTAAGTCTATCCGGAACCATGGGAATAGCATCAACCACTGCACCTTCATAGCAACTAATACCTAGTGTTTCTTGTAAGTTGGCACTAAACACCATCTTCGCTTCGCCTAACAAGTTATGATATTCGTTCTTGGTTAACTGTTGATCCTGACAAACAACAAACTCATATTGTGGTAAGTGTTCTTTAAGATCACGGAAGATTTCAACTTGTTTTTCTGGAGCGATACGATGCGGGAACAAGATAAGGTCACGCTTAGGCATATTTTTATAAGGCAATAAGGTATCGCCCATATATTCCATAGGCCAACCGATACGCACCATCTTGCCACCATTATGACGTTCAGCCCAATCTTCTTCGTACCAAGGGTTTTCACTTTTCATACCATTGTGCAACAAATTATCAAAGAAAATTCTTTCATGAAATTCTGTTGCAAAATAATTATGATCAAATGCATGGAAAAAACTTTGCTCTGCTCGCCGTACCCATTTAGCATTGCCGATAAGTCTTCCTAAGAAGTCTTGAGGATCATATGATCCGGCATGCCAAAGTCCATGTGTTGTTACAGGAATCTGTAACAGTTCACTCATATACTTTAAATTTATGATGCCAGGATGCCAGGCATCAGTAAACAAGAAATGATCGCCAGGCTTAACTGATCCGGAGCAAAATAGACGACCCATCTGCTCCACTTGTGATGACTTATATATATTGGTACCGCCAAAATTAAGAAAAGCACCAGGAGTAGTGGCTGAAGGAATATCCTCAGGCCCAGATATAACTTGAACATCGTGTCCTTCCTTTCGTAGGAGATCAGGTACATGGCGCTTCCATTGACCAGTGTACCTTGTCTCAACAGCTTCTAGATCAACAACAAAAACTTTCATAGTAAGTGTGTTTTCTCTTTAGGTATCCAAAACCGATCCATTTTCTTAGGTACAACTACCCAATCCTTGCCCACTACAGTGCCATCATTGAGTGTTTGCTCATAATCCATACTGTGCATATATTCACATAATACTTGTGCAGTATAGCCTGCTCGCAAACATTGTTTTTCAACCATTTCTGTTTGGATGACAGGTCGATATGTGTCAATTAAGTTTTTAGCTCCCTTGATAACAGGCAATTCCCATCCTTCAACATCGATCTTAATACCATCGACATCTTCAAAGCCCATGTTGTCGAGTATTTTAACTTCGACATCATACTCTAGTTTTGGAACCTTGGGAGCCTTTTTATCAACCCATTGACCTTTGCTATTAAGTTTTTGTGTGCCTTCTGGTACAATATGATTGTGTCCGGCATTGCGTGGATGATTATACATAGTAGTTGTATATTCTTTGTCACTTAAAGCGTAAGGGAAGATTTCAATCTTAGCTGTACGAGTCATGTCGGCCCAAGTACCATCTGGAAGTTTATACCAACCGTCATCAGGTTTGTTGTAGGCAGTTTCATTGTAGTCAACATTCTCAATTAACCAACTTCTAGTCCAGGGTGTAGGCTCAAAGCTCTTTACATTCTTAGCCCATGTAGCATATTCAATAGTATTATTGCCAATATTGGCACCAACATCAATAATAGTACGGGCGTTTGGAGTAATATCTCTAAATCTACGCAGATTACTAATTTGGTAACCTCTACCTGCCAAGCGTTGTAGGTATAATGTATCTGCATCTTCTAAAATAAACTTACGACCAATTCTATTGGTAATGTAAGTAGTAACTGGGGTATATGTACTCATTTAATTTCCTGAATTGTTATATCTCGGATTTTTTCCTTGATATGGTTTGCGTTCGCCATTCCAAGGCTTCTTTTCACCTGTGTAAGGTTTTTTAGGCCGTTGGCTCTTTTCAAAGTTTCTCCAAGCCCAGCTTTCCCTATTATAGAGATGCGCCTCGTTGAATGGAGCCATTTCGAAGCGACAAAAGTCATGAAATGCTTCTAGGTCGTTAAAAATTTTAACGATATCGGGACGGGATTCAAAATAACTGAAATCCTTGTAGTTCTTAGCCATTATAGCTTTCCTTAATATTTGATAAATGAACCATTTTCTCCATCTTCGGAGACCTCAATCCAAACCTCACGGCTTGGATACTTTTGTGAAATCATGTCATATAAATCATCTGACATCATTTCGCAACTTTTATAATCTAGTTTTAGTATAGCGTCTTTGTAGAGATTTTCCAACCAGCGTTTAAATTGGATGAATTCGACATCACGGTCGTTGTGGGTAACTGAAAGCCAAACGCGAAAATGGAATATATGACGATGAGGAGTAGCCAAAAACGATACATCATATTCGTCTCCTGTTGCTAAATTTGGATCCGTAGCGGCTGCTGGATAAGCATGAATGCCTTCTTTCTGAAATGTAACCCAAATCATTTTGTTTGGTCTAATGTCTTGTTTGATAATCATGATTCTTCCCAATGTTCTGGATTTAATTTTACTTCGTTAACATATCTAGTAAGATGATGCCCATTTTGTTTTGTGACTGACACATGGCAATTTCTACATAAACATTCTAAATTTTTAGGATTATTATTGTGACGATCGCCGTCAATATGATTTATATCTAATTGTTCTGGAAAAAGTATAGTAGCAGTGCATACAAATCCATGATGAGCATCTATATTAGCACATTTCTGTGCCATTTTCCAATTGTCCACTTCATGCTTTCTAGAATTACGATGTGCTGAGCAAAACATCTTCCATTTTGCAATAGGTGATCCTTTTAAGCTCGTACCTGCATTGTGGTAACCAACTCTGTTACCGCAACCGGGCAATGCGCAAGTGGGACTATGATTATTAATCACATTCCGTTTAACCCTTATAGTCATACAATCACTTCATCCTTTCCATACTCGTCCCAATGGGTAAAGTATTTTCGTTGTGTAAGATCAGTGAGTGGTATGCACCAAACACCAGGGTTAGTAGCATCAAAATCTTTATCATCTATCTTAATAGTAGCATTATAGCCTAATTGGTTTAGATAAGGTAATTTTACACTAATTTGTGGAATAAATCTACGATATTCGGTTAAACCGCTTTCTAGTAAAGCTTCTGCTTGTGCTATATCAAAATCTAAAGTACACCAATATCCTGCATCTAGACATTCTTTAATCATGTTTTCCCAAGGTCGCCATCCTGCTGCATCATTAATGCCTAACGGAGGGAAACTTTGATTGGCGCCGAAATAAATGTGCTGACAGCCTTGCATCCTAGCCAAAGGTATTATACCATCAGTCTCCATTATACCTACTACAAATAGTGTTTTCATTCCATGTGCAGGTGTATGTTCAATCTCAATCCCTGTAAATAATTTTACATTATCTTTGTTACCAGAAGTGTATTCACGCTTCATTCGTCTTTTCCTTTTTACTCTCTTCGTATTTTTTAAACATTCGAGTTACATCTTCCATTCGAGATTGGAAAACATCTGGAGCACCTTCGCTAGCTCTTTCTAAATCCCAGTAGCTGGGATAATGTCGCAAACATGCTAAAGCCTGCTGACGAACTTTTTTTGGTATTCGAGGTGTTTTTTTAGGATCTAATAGTTCGCCAAGAAAATTCTTAGTTTGAATTATTGATCTAAATCTTTCGTCCGGTAGTGTCATACTTCAAATAGGTCATCAAAGGTTGTTTTAACGGGTTCATCTTTTTTAGCAGGCTTTTCTTCAGCTAGATTAGCTTCAATATCAAAATGCACAGCAGAATAAGTTTGGGCGTTTACAGTTTTCTTACCTGTAGCACCTCTAGTACCAATAATGCTTTGCCAATATTTGTCAAACTCTTCGATAATTGCATCACTAGTGCCTTTATCGCTAGTTGAAAAAATAGCTTCTACTATATCCTTATAATACACTCTATCAAAGCGTTCGTCAACCAACATGGCTGGAATTTTACCCGCATCATATTGGCGATTGGCTTCCTGTACAGCATTACAATGCATCCAAACATTATGACCCATCATAAGTGCATAGGTAAAACTATCCCAACTTGTTCGACCTTCCTTGCCATTTTTATTTAGGTCGCCTGGTTTATAGATACAAATATCTTTCATCATCAATTGATCTATAATTGGGCTAGACTCAAAATTTTCAAAGATTAAATCTTGGACGACAGCGTCTTTAAATAACCTGGTGTCAGTAGAGTACTTTTTATCGTCTGCTGATGCCTGCATCCTATAGACCCATTTTGTACGGTCTTCAGTTTCTGTTTGGATGTAGATTTGTCCGTTAGCTGTTGCGAGGAAGGGTGATGCGCAGTCAAAAGATATGGTAAAGTCTTCATTGTGATATTTCCTTATAGCTCGTTGTAAATCGGTTAGCAATACTGCCCATTCTAATTTAGAAGTACCTAAAAAGTGCATCCAGTCTTGATGACCTTTTTCAAGTAATCCGTCAAATCTTAAACTATTCAATCTTTTTAATACAAGGTGTATGTCGCACATATTCTGTCCACCCATACCCCATCCATTAAAAGCACGATCACCATATTGGTTGGGATCACAATATTTTTTCATTCGCTGATACCAATCTTCGGCATCTGCATGATTTTCACCTTGTAATACATTTAGAAATTTACAATTACCGTTGCGATTGTTTACAAACCAATCATTGTTGATATAGGTACCTTGTACGGCTTCTGCGTATGTAGTGATGCCGGTCGCTTTTTGCCCAGCAGGACTACGAGCTACCCAGGCCGGAATATCTAAACACATACCATAGTCCATTAGCGTGTCCATCCAAGTCAGCACTTGCTCACGCTTTTTTTGTGCTTTAGGACAGTTAGGATTTTTCCAGTCACCCTCCCATACACCCTTACCTATCTGGAATCCTCCTGAATCGCCTAAGACCCAACTAGTAGCACGGTTGCGATTACGGAACATGTCTTCGCTTTCATCCGGCTTATTGAGATCTAAGTTAGCATGCCCTGCTGAATATAAGCAATGATCATAATAAAAGGCACCTGCATCCGGATTTAGATAATTTAAACTTTCTACTCCGCTAGTAAGGCTAGGCGGAATACGAGCCGGATCCACATAATTGCCAAATCGTTGTTTGCCTACAAATGTGGAATAAAACCCACTAGTCGCTGGCAAAAACCAAGCATAGTCGTTTTGTGTAGCAGTTAGATTTCTATTCATTATAGTTTACCCCAGCTAATCCTCATCCATATTCTTTCATGTACGTAATGTACAAGAGTCAATATAAGATGTATTAGTATAGCATCGCTTAATCCAGTCCATATGGCTGTAATTAATAAAGCAATAACTCTATATGTTACTGCTCTAATTATAGTGCGCTTATGAAGTTCGGACATTATTTACTTTGCGCTGGTAAAATATAATTGTATTCAGCTAATCCGCTATCTACAGTAATTTGCATAGCACCTGCATCGGAAATGCGTACAGTCTTATCGCCTGCAAGTGCAAATATACTCATTACTTGTGTAACAGGCCATGACCATTCTTGTTTCAATTTACCATCTATTCCTGAATGAAATGTAAATGATCCAGCGTGTGTACTTGCATCGCCAAAGCTAAAAATTAGATCTGATCCCTCTGTACTAACTTTAAACACAGTTTCTTCTGTATGTGCCGCAGCCTGATAGCGCAATCTTTGAATACTAGTAACTGTTGGTTCAAACTCGATGTTCCAAGCTGCACCTTTAAATTTAACAGTCTTTAATTTTTCATTGATGATTTCTGTATTCATAAAACGATAGTCATTTTTAAAATCACCATCTTTATTTTCAAAATGTAATCCTACAGGAATTTCTTCTTCATTTCTCGTCATTGTTGTGACTGAAATTTTAGCATCATCTTTGTATTCAGGACATTTCAAATGAATGTCTAATTTGTTCAGTTGAGGCATGCCAAATGTCCCAGCAAATTCTTCAACTGCTGTTTTAGTTTTAGCTTGGACGATTACACTGCGATCTTCAGCCATAGCTTCGATCGCGGTCCCGTCATCTGCAGAACTAATTTTAACCAACGGAATGAATCCAAGGCTATGTGTGTGTGCTACTAGATCTTGTAGTATATCTTTCATAATGTTCTCCATGTTTTGTTATTATATAGGTTTTTTAGACAATGTCAAGGATTTTTCCTAACCTTTTTGTTATATCTTACAGCTGATTCAACCAATGTATGTGATTGATTCAATTTATCTGCATAGTGTATAAATGCGTTTGTATCTTTGGGGAAACATGCCCCACCGAAACCTCTACTCCCATCTGGACCAGGTACTTGCATATGACTTTCGCCAATCCTCTCATCCAGTTTTAAAAGTTCAACAACTTTGTTATAGTCTGCACCATTAATTTGGCACATGTCATATAACTGATTGAAGAAAGCTACTTTGACACTTAGAAAGCAATTAGTGGCATATTTGACCATGCTTGCTTCTGTTAGTGAAGAGTATTTGACTATATTTAGGTTTTTAAGGGAATCTACAAATAAATTAGTCCAAATATTATCTGGTTCTACGCCACCTATTATCATATATTCTTGATTAGCAAAATCTTCCTTGGCACTGACAGCTCTTAAAAATTCCGGACTGTAACAAATACTGTGTTTGGGATAATTTACCAATAATCTATTTAGGTAGTCTGGTCTAACTGTGCATTTTATTAGCACTGGCATAGACTCCGGAACTGTATCCATTACTTGGTAAATTTGACTGACATCACAGTCGCCAAGTTCAGTACTAGGAGTGCCTACACAGATAATTACTCCTTCCGCTTCCGGATAATCTTTTACTGTTTGTGGACCTAGTATAGGATCAACAATATATACAGTATTGACTTTGTCAATAGCACTGGCAACTGCTTTGCCTACAAACCCATAACCTGCAATTACAACTTTCATATTAAAACTCAAATAAACTATTAAATGTATTTTTAGTTTCGGTACTGGTGATATCCCAGTTCAAAACTCCGATTAAATTTTCTAACTTGTTATCAATAATGGTATTTTCCATTTCGTCATGATCAAATGGTAAATCTTTAAACCATTGCGGTAGTCTTAATTCGTCTACCGGATAAGCGACACTGGTAAAGTTCAATGGATTGGCTTTAAGTTTACAAACGATGACCTTAGCACCATCAGTGATATTCATAGAATATTTGTCACCATACATACGCTTCAAGGTATTCCAATTGATACTAGCGCGGACATGACCTGGCATATTGGCCTTTCCTGCTTTCTTTTCTTTGGCTTCATAATCAGTGATATTGTTAGCTCTTTTAGGACTACCTTTTTCCCATCCTGGCCGAGCCTTGAACTTAGTACGAAACTCGCTGATTTTATCTAGGACTTCTCGTTCTTGTTTACCAGTTAGTACCATTTCTAAAATCTCACTTAAGAAGTCTTGTATGAATTCCGGAGTATCTGAACGCTTTAAGTCTAAGCCCATGGCCTTGATCTTGCCGGGTTTGCCTTCAATATCACTGCGTTTGCCTTCTTTATCATAGTAAAGTACAGCATAGCGTTTCTTAGTAATGAAAAGACTCTTTGAGCCAACAATCTCTCGACCTGCTTTAATAACCTCACCTCGACTCTTGGGAACATGGAATGCATCCAACATAAATTGTGGGAATGTTTGATTTACTTCTTCTCCGATTTGGTCATAGAGTTGGATGACTGTTTCTTTAGTCCAGGGGATTTGTCCTGCATCGATTTCTTTTCTAAGGGTTTTGTAGGCGGAGAAGTAGCAACTATCTGTGTCTCCATAGATGATGGCTTTTCCGAGGTGATCATATTCACCAGCAATAATCTCATTGACTTTACTGGCCATATGCTTGGCAATCTGACGTCCAGTAAGGGTAGTAGATTGGCCGATACGCTTATCAAAAAAGCGACAACCAGGGTTAAGAATGGCACCGTAGAGCGAATTAAGATTAATCTTTTTGACCAACTGTCGCTTATCCCAATACTCTTCTTCAATTTTGTTTCCTGCATTTATAGCCTCCTTTAACTTGGCCTGCATCTCTTTTCGTTCTGCATACCAGCGTTTAAGCAAACCAGGAATGATACCTTCCTTCTCATGTGTAAAGATAGTGCCATTTGCACTCAACATCCAGGGTTGATTGCTTTCATAAATTAATCGATAAACTTCTGCAGCACTGAGTATATCACTAGATCCATCTTCCCAGTCAATGGTAATGTCAGTGCCAATTTCTTGATTCATCACGGCAGTATATTCTAAACTACCAAATAATCCCTCCCAAGCACCAGCAAAGCTCGAACCCTTGGCCATTTTAGTTTCAATATATTCGTCAGTTTTAGTTTGACGCAATTGGCCAATAATAGTTTCTGGACCCATGTTAAGCGCACGAATGGCCGATGGATACAGGCTGTTAATGTCTAATGAGCCTACCCAGTCCTGTATACCTTCTTTGGGATATGCCACATACGCACCAGCCGCCGCCGAACTTTCACGATCGTCCATTTTAGTGCGATTAGGTACAACAAAACCTCTGCGATGACTTTCGTTAATGATAGCTTGTTCAGTAACAGCTACAGCACCCATTGTAGTCTGTATTAGTACAGTACATTCATGTGCTAGTGTGTTGGCAAGATCAATAAATTTTAATTTTTTATCTAGATCGTCTAGAAGTTTACAGTCATTGATATTGTATTCAACAAATGTCCTAAAGTCGTTATTATATAATTGATCAAGTGTGCCTTCGTATTGTGTTTTACGCTTGCCTAGTTCATATTCAGCAATGGCATCTAGTCTATAGCTATGGCGTTCTTCAAATGTATATTTTCTATACAGCTCTAAACTATCCACATGCACACGACCATGGAAGTCATAAGTTGTAGCAGTCTTACCAAATTTCTCATATTCACGCTTTTTAGGAAATTGATCCCATAAACAGAATCTGCGTGTGTCCTCTTTGCTTAGTACTTTAGTAACTCGATTAACAGTATATGGGACGTCGAATCCTTCGCTATTCCAACCACTGATGATGTCGGCATCTTGTATAAGATCTAAAAACATGTTTAATAGGTCTGCTTCATTGTCAAACAAGTATGTGTTAGGGAAGTCTTTGACCATTTCTTTGGCTTCCTCCATCTTGAGTCCTTTGGGAGGAATAGCCATACATATCATTGTTTCCATCCATTGTAGGTAGACAGCTATGGCGGTGATTGGCATGAACGCATCGTCTGGACTTGCATAACCACGCTCTGGATCAAAGTCTACCTCAATATCAAAAAATGCTGTTTGTAACTTAGGTGCATCTTGACCTTGATAGTTTTCACTTAGACAAACAAATATAGGATTGATATCTGACTCGTAAAGAGTCTTGCCACTATTAATGGCCATTTCTTTTCTAAGTTCTTTGGTGTTTTTACAAACTACCCTGCTGACTGCATCTCCATAAATTGACTGGAACTTGCCGCGAGGATCTTTATAGTATAAAGTGTGTTTGACGGGTATATCACGATAGTCTCGTTCACCCTTTGAATTTCGTTCAACCACTCTGATGATGTCATCATTGCGATCAAACCATGCATCTACATAGCTCATTTTTTCTCCGATTGTGATTTCTGGCTCACAAATACCTAATGCAGTTTATGGCCTGCCTGCCATCATATTTAGATCAAATCTTTTTAGTGATATCTAAAATAGCTTCAATCTCTTCCCAATCTTCGTTATATTGACTCCAATCGCCTTTGTGAGCAATCTTAATAGCCTTGTTTATAACACTGGGTTTAATTTGTAATTCTTCTGCAACTGCTTTGACAGTTTCTTTTAAGCCTTCTTGTAAGTCTTCGATTTCTCTTAGAACTGTACTGCCTTCATTAATCAAACGCTCTAGTTTTGCCTTTTCTTCTGCACCATATGAACGACCGCCCATGTAAATCTCCTAGTAATAAGCCTAATTGTATAGTAGTTATCTAATAAGGTCAACCTATTAGATTATTTTTGCCTCAAAGTTTTTAATGCCTCATTATTGGCGTCAATCTCTGCTTGTAATGCCTTTTTATCTTTATCCCAATATGCCTGTGCTAGTAAACCTTGTAGTTCTTCATTTGATGCTTTGATTTCTTTAATCTTTTCAGAATTTTCATTAGTAGCATCTGCAACACCTTGCATGATATTTCCTAGATTATCCCAAATATAGTATGCACCAATTAAAGCTGCACCTATCAATAATATTTTTGGATTCTTACTGAGATAAGTCAACATTGGACCGCCAGTTTTTCTAGCAAAGTCCATAGTTCTAGCACCCATCGGCGACATCTGTATCATTCCCAAGCTGACATCTTGTAATGCTTTACCCGCCGCTGTTTTTGGACCAGGTCCATGTATTACTTGTTCTGGATTAGCTCTAGCATAGTTTTGAACTACTCTTTGAGTATTTGCATCAACCTCTGCCCATTTACCAGTTTTAGCATCTAGTTTAATCCAAGTTGCCGCACTCTTGCCATCCAATCCTTCTGGTGCGTATTGATACAACCCTGCTAGTTGTTTATTATAAGTAGCAGGTATAGTTACAGCATCGCCAAAACCTGCCCTAGTTCCATCTATAATAGATTTTTTTGCATTTTCTACATTTTGTTTATTAATCGCATCTAGTGTTTCTCTAGAAGCTGCATTTGATTCAGCTCCACCTATTTTTACTTTTTTCAATTCACCAGGATGTTCGGGGTCGGGAACCATCCTGTATCCAGGAGCTACTTTTTCATATTTGTATTCGCCAGTGGCTTTGTCAAGAACCTTTTCATAGCCTTGCATTTCTTTTTCAAGATCTGCTGCCAATTCCTTAATACCAACTGCACGATCTGACCCTACAGCAGTCCACAGTTCATAATCTTTTCCGGGCATTGGATACCATTTACTGCCGTTGATCAAGACTCCGTCTTTTTCAATAGCTGCAAGATCGGCATAGGTAAGTCTTTTACCCATGACTTTTAGTACATCTGCTAGTGCTCGGGCCTCAGCAGTCTTTATAGTACCATTGACTATTTCGTCTGCAATCTTGCCTGTTTTTCTATAATCTAATTCATCTAATCTTTGTAAAATACTTTTTATGTCGGATTCATTTACAGGTAATGCTGTATTGACTTGTAATAACCGAGCTAGTGAATCTGCATCATTCTTTGTGCCTAGACTTGATCTTGCAGTTTTTAAGGCCTTAAAAGTTGTTGGATCAAATTTACCAGTGGGCGGAACTTTAAGAGCATTTTGAAGTTCTATAACAGCAAGGCGTATGTATTGATCTATACCGGTATTAGCAGTAGCTTCATTGATATCTTCATTCTTGTTTCGGTTAAGCATAGTTTGGGTATTGCTAGGCCCAATAATATATCTTTCTAATCCCGATGTAACTGCCCATAGCCCTGCTTGTGCTACTATACTTCTTGCTATTACTAGTGATACTCCTGTATCACCTAGAGTATATGATGTGGGATTAGTTGCTCTAATTTTGTCGCGTTTGCTAAGTTCTGCAGCAAGCGCATCAGCGTAAGGCATTCCGCCTAACGCTTTTGGTAATAATGATGATATATGTGCTGTAAGGTTTGCATCATAACCTAGATAAAATCCATGCTCCATACCATACACAAACGCAACAACAGCATCTGGACCTTTGTCTCTAACAGTTGCCCAAGCATTAGCGATTGACTTGGCCACTATCTCAGCTTTTTGCCCAGTAGTCATAGGCGATGTAACAAAGTCTTTTACAGATTTAGTAGCATCGGAAATCGATGTAGCAGTATCAGTTACTGCTTTTTTAGCTTGTGGAGCCGCTTGTGTGACTGCATAGTGGGCAGCTCCTTTAAGATCTTTAGTTGCTTGCCCACTACCGAAATATTTTGCAGTATCATGAATGCCTGATTTGATATCTGATCCCATGAGATCGGCAGCATCGCTAGCGGTCCAATTACCTTTGTCATCTAATTCATTTAGTAATCCAAAACTTTCTAACAACGATGCTGCAATACCTAGGCTTTCTTTTTTGGTAGTAAGCATTTGATTTAATTTGCCTACAGTTAATGGACCCGGATCACCGTCAACTACTAGACCATTTTCTTGTTGGAAACCTCTTACGGCATTAGCAGTGTTGGGTCCAAAATTATTATCTATAGATCCGGGATCATATCCTAAGGTCTTTAATCCTTGTTGTATTTTACCAATGTTATCACTCACCCATTCATTTGGTTGACGAGGTGCAATATTACCAGCTGCTGGCGGAGCATCTACTTTAGGTGGCTCCTCTACTTTAGGTGGTGTTGTAACCTTAGGTGGTGTTGTAACCTTAGGTGGCTCTTCTACTTTAGGTGGTGTTGTAACCTTAGGTGGATCTTCTACTTTAGGTGGCTCTTCTACTTTAGGTGGTGTTGTAACCTTAGGTGGCTCTTCTACTTTAGGTGGTGCATCACCTGATTTAGTTGGATCGGGAATTTCAGTAGGCTTCGGTGGAACACCTTCTCTAGCTTTTCTAGCTCGTTCGATAGCATCACTTACTTGGCTTTCAGATAGATTTTCTAAACTATCTAAACGATCAATTAAATTTCTTAAATTCATAATGTTCTTTTCCTAGCCTCTGCAAGTCCTGGTCCGGTTGTTGCTTGCGCCACAGGTTTCTCCATTTGTTGCGCAGCCTGTGCTGCAAACTTATCCTGTGCTGATATTTTATTACTAGCAACTTTGGCAGTTAATGCTTGGAAGCGTTTTTCTTTTTCTAAATTATCTCTATGTAACTCGTCATAATAGTTTGTTAATTTTGCGAGACTACTTTGTAATTTATCTATTACGCTATCTTGCTTGGCAACATGTCGGGTAATCGCCTGTAGGTCATTAGATGCTGGTCCTTCTGATCTAGCTTTACCTAGTAGTTTAATTATTTCTGGATCATTGCCTTTGTAGTTGAACACATCGTTGTCTAGACCCTTTTCAGCAGAAATTTTAGGATGTTGTTCGCCATGTACTTCATGTACATTTTGCGATACAAAATTAGGATCAAAAGGTTTACCATGTACATTATTATTGATCCAAGCTACTACATACTCTTTTTCATCATCACTCAATCTGTCAAGATCTTGACCTAGTATTCTTTTATTAGGATCAACTATGATACTGGCTAATGGTCTTTGTCCGGGTTTGTTAATATATCTATCACGGCTAAAAATATATTGAGTGTTTCCATTTTTCATTTTTACCATTTTAGGAGTAATGCTACCGCCTATGGCTTGAGGAAATTGTGTTCTGCTAGCCTGTTTTACATATGGCTGAAATTGTTTTAAATTAAATTTTGTTGATAACTCAGAAGCCTTTTCCATACCGGGCAACGATCGTTGGATCATTTTTGCAGCTAGTTCCCCTGCACCTTCTCTAATGGCTCTGGCAATAGCATTGGCTAATCTAACATCGGCTATTTCGTGGATGCGTTTGCCATCTTTGTTGTACTTGCCTGATTTCTTTTTAGCAATCGCGATAGCTGCCTGTTTTGCGCCGCTACCTTCGTGAATATCGGGATTGCCAATTTGTTCTGCTACTGAGTTTAAATGATCGTTGCTGGTGGTAATATAACTATACATCCATCCATCTAAACTTATACCTTGATCTAATGCCTTCTTGATATGTACAGCATTTTTGATGATCTCGCGGATTTCGCCATGTGCCATACCATCTATTTGATCATCTTCTTCTATAGCATAGCTTTCTGATATCATATTTTCCGGACCGTGATCTAAATGATCACCTTGATCTTGTTCATGCGAACTTATAATGTAGTCCATGACTGTGGTCATCATGCTACGCACGATACCGATCTTTTCTGAGACCCATTCTGGAAAATTTTCATCATCTGTGATATTTTTTTCTAGATGCGATGCTACTCTTATGATTGTGTGTAGGCTGTTTTTTACTGTATCGCCTTCATGTTCTTCCGACACAGGGTTCTTTCTAATGCCGAGTCTGTCAGCCGGATTGCCGCCACCGAACATATTATCTATAGCTTGACGTGTTTGTTCTTGATTGCGTTGTTTCTGTTCTTTGCGATCAGCAGTGACCTGTTTGCCAGTGCCTTTCTTGATTGATTTCATCATGTTGTCAAACGGCTTGTCACCAGTGGCCTCTGACATATTTTCATCTGCAATAGCTTTTTTTATTATGCTAATAACATTAGGATTTGCTTTTAGCTGATGTAGTGTTTGTTCGGCATGAGCTTTATCTCTGAATCCGCCTTGAACTACCGCCCAAGAACTAGTACCAAAAAAACCACCAGACGGATACCATATCTCTGATTGCCCAGTATCTGTGCGATCTACTACTTCTAATTTATTTGGGTCTATCGGTGGAGGATTATTTTTCTCTGCTTCTGCTCGAGCCATCATTTGTTTATGTGCTTGTACATTAGCTTTTTCATGTGCTCTAGGCTCTTGGCCAATCATATCTCTTAATAGATCTGTCCAGCTCCAACCTTCCATTTCTGGATCGTGAAATATTTCTTCAAATTCGCCTACTACTTCACTTAGATCTTCTTCAACGAAATATTTGGGAATAAAGCCTTTTTTCTCAGCAATATCTATCATATAAGATTCTAAAGCATCATCACCTTCGTTGGCAAAATGTTGTTTAGTATCCGGATCCATCTTTTTAATAATATCCATGCCGAACTTAAACGCATGTTTGTAGCCTGGCATGTTATTCATACTCATAACAGTTTTTGGATCAACTCGAAGTGGTTTTTTATCTTGGCGTGTGCCT
>Ga0164296_1003051_pt1 | contig 16089 bp, 12 predicted proteins | sample GEODES057metaG_FD_113533 | JGI IMG/M metagenome (GOLD analysis project Ga0164296, IMG submission 113533) | Dystrophic lake water microbial communities from Trout Bog Lake, Wisconsin, USA - GEODES057 metaG | ecosystem: Environmental > Aquatic > Freshwater > Lake | place: USA: Trout Bog Lake... | reverse complement strand
TCTCTTGATACTATTGTTAATGGAGTATTACCACTGGTAGCATCACTGGTGACCTGTATAGCGCCAGTTGGTGAATTGACACTGATGTGGTTAGTGCCAGTTATGCTGGTAAAGTTTGAAATCTGTGGGCTGTAGTTCCAAACTCCGCCACCATAGAGAATAAACGAGCCAGTTGAATAATATACACTGCCTCCGCCTAAATTCTGCGTACCGCCGACTGTAATTACGAATTCTGTGCCTGTCGTATACGTGCTAGTATTGTTAGTTAAATAGGGAGAGTTTGTGCTGGCGTTCCATCCACCAGCAAATGTCACAGCACTGGTCAAACTTGTGGGAATCTGAGTAGACAACAGCTTGCCATCTACTCCTAGTGTGGCTACCCCTAAACTGATTCCTTTGGTGGTCAACGGGATGGCCGCTGTGGTCTGTGTGGTACCATCTGAGAATGTCAATCCGCCTGCGTTGGACAATACCATCGAGCGATTAATGGTAAAGTTACCCGAATCTCCTGCATAGCCCAACTGAATATTGATGTTAGTAGAGGTAGATTCAATAGTGTTATTGATGAACTTTAACTGTCCAACCTGTAGTTGGTTAGCACCGTTGATCTGCATAACACCATTACTAACTGTGATTTCAGCGTTAGTTCCCAATATAGCATCTTGAATATATACCGATCCAGTACCTACATATATGGTACGCCATCTACTAGATGGCATACCAAGATCATAAGCCACGTCCATGCTGGGCACAAAATTGGCGGCCACAGTGATCACACTATTGGTCAAGGTCATGACCGGTGCGATAGCACTAGTGGCATTATTAACAGGAGTAGTAAAGAATGTTATTGAACTACCGCCGTTTGAAGGAGTTTGTGCGCCGATGGCATTGTATGTCATACGAGCATTACCCAATGACGGTAACACGGAGCCATTGTAAGCAGCTCCGCCATATCGAACTATATCTTCACCGTCCTGTACTGCCGAAGGACTACTGGCGGTACCATTATATCTACGACCAGTATAAACTGGGTAGCTACCTTCGCTATCATTATATATACGACTGCTAACACCTGGATTACCAGTTACCTGGAGCATAACACCCGTGTTAGTTGGATGAAAACTTGCGCCATCAGCACTACCAATGATCTCAAATGCTGTATCACTTACATTTTGTTGTGCGGCATAGAAATTAACAAATCCATTCTGAGGCACCTCCATGACTAATATACCTGTCGGTGTTCTTACGTTAAAAGCCCCAGACACACTAACAGTACCAGTACCGTTGCTATTCAAATTGAGAGGTTCGTTAGTATTGATTGTTGAGATAGTGGAACCAGTAATGACTAGATCCCCGATGCTAGCAGTAGAGACTGCCACTACGGCAGGTTGTCCTCCTGGAGTGACTCCATCGCTGACACGGAACCCTGTTTGTGGATCATACCACAGGCGATTTATCTCACCTACGTAGGTAGAACCATTTGCGTTTTTTCTATCTGTAAATAACTTCTGTATAGGAGTTCCCATCGAGAGCTCCTTAGATGTCTAGTGGTTCAGAATCACCGGCTGCGTCGAGTGCTACAGGATGTATACCTGCCATCTGTTTCATGCGATCTAGATCGTCACCTTGTTGATCGTATACGCTTTCTACTCCAGTAGCTTTTTTCAGTAGCTCTAGTTTAGCCTGCAGAGGAGGAAGGAACTTGTTGGCATCGCTGTGATCTGTGTTATCGGCAGTGACCTGTATCAGAGACACACCCTGCTGTGGTTGTTCTACCGGTTGTGCTGATTTAAGTTCAAGGCCAGATAGTAGATCAGCTAGTCCTCGTAGTATTTCGCTTGCTTTCATATTAACTCATAGCCTCCTGGCAAATCAAGTGTCCACCTACTGTAGCAGTCGTACCCGGTACCGTGGTGATCGCTAGTGTTAGCGTATCGATCTGATTACCGCGGATGTTGTTGTATAAGGGGAAGAAGTAGCTGAGATCGATATCTTGTAATCCTGATCCAGCCGCTAGTGTAAAGGCAAATACCACCTCACCGGTGTTGTTCACTGTAGCTGTAGATATATAATCTCGTTCAGCGAATGAGTTGGGACTACCGATTTGTGACATAGGAACATAGTTTGGTTGCTGTCCATTGAAAACTACTGGATTGGTAGTCCCTCCGCTGATCAGCTCAACCACACAACGATAATCAGAACTGACCATCAATCGCTTGGGTAATAGCTGTCCACGATTGGCTAATCCTATGCAGTAGCCCTGTACGAAAGTAGCATTACCGCTGACATTACTGTATAAGGGTAGGTTGACTGTAACTGTGGTACCGGTAACATAGGTCACTAGGCTTCCGGAGGATATACCTGTACCACTTACTGCCAATCCTGCTACTATGCCTGATATGCTAGATACAGTGAATGTATTGTTGCCAATCGTGCCGGCTGTCATAGATGGTGTAGCTATGGTACCAACAGTAGGTAGTGCGCTCAGTTGTAGGCCAACTACGTTATCTACGCAATATAATGTGCTACTGCTATTAGCGGTTATACGTGCCATCATTCCGTTACCCTGTGTACCTAGATAGGGGAAAAATACCACACGTCCTTGATAATAGTTTACAGGAAGATTAGCACTGGCGATATTAAACTGCTGTACGAATCCCTGTACCGATGTCTGTGTAGAATAAACTAGCAAAGACGGTGTCTGGCTTAGCTGGTAGGTTCCGGCTACTCCGGGCGTATAGAAACTTACAGTAGTAGCACTGGATATCTGCTGTGTGATCGATACGCTGATACCAAACTTATCTACTAGAGTGATCACGCCACTGGCTGTGGTTCCCACGAACGTGCCGTTAGGTATGCCGGCAGCAGATACCAGCTGCCCCGTGGCTACTCCTGTCCATGTTGACAAGAATATAGTTCCAGATCCTACTGCGACTGTGTTAGTTGTAGTGATAGTAGCGGCAGGATTGTTATTGGCGGTAAGCTGTGTAACTACAGAGACTCCCCAGGGCATACCTGTTCCCTGTATCTGCATACCAGTTTGGACAGTTCCCTGTGTTAACGTGCTTACTGTTATGATATTGCTGATAGTAGAAGCGTTAACGATAGTGAATGCTGTGGTAGCACTCGATAAGCTGGTGATAGGGGTATTGGTGCCGCTGGTAGCGTATACTGTGCCATATTCCTGGGTACCTAGCTGACGTCCGCGTATGGTCAACAATGGAAATCTATTGGTGCTTGGTGCTACGACACGGGTCTGTACTGTGTTTGGTAATCCATATGCGTAGGTAAATCCGCGTTGGTCATCTGTGCGTCCTTCTACGATAACTGATACGCCATAGTGGTACATGTCATTTAATACTGCTGTACCTGCTGTGTTACGTTGTTCATAGCGAACTGGTAAGTTACCTGTACGTGCCCAAGGTGTAGTCTGTGAATTTAGATTGTAAGGATTCTGATAGTTACCCCAACCAATCTGATGAGCGATGAATGGCTCACCATCTAGCCAGAAGCCCCAACGTGTTGCACCTGCACCGTACCATCCATATTCTATCCAAAACATCTGTATCTTGGCAAAATCTAGCTTATTGATCAATGACGGATCTCCTGACCATTGATCTAAAGGAGTACGTGTTTCATAAACTGTTCCGCCTACGTCAGTGCGTACCACTGTGTGCATACCAAATGGATTACCAGGTGTAGATACTCCCTGTTCAAAGAACACACCGTTTGAATCATCAAAGAATCCCACTCGTTGTAGGTTACCTGTAAGAGCAGTTCCTAGGTTTAGACCGGTAGCCATGAACATGGTCTTACCTGGTTGATATCTGTGATAAGGACGGCTTTGACGTATGGTAATATCACCTAGTGTAGTACCTACACGCATACGCACACCGCCGCTGCTAGGAATAGCTGTGATTCCACTGACTCCATCGAAAGTCTGTACATATTGTTCCCAACGTAAAGGTTGGGGGCCATACTCGAAGTCAGCTTCATATATATTTTGATGAATAGATACTTTTAGTCTGCCTAGTACATCTCGTACACGCTGTGGCATAGCGTCTTGATATCTATAGTTCGTAGTTAGATTGCGTGACATCAGTTATTCCTTAAATTCGTTATTTTATATTTATGCAGTTGGGCTAGTAATGATTAAAGTCCAAATCAAGCAGGGTTAGGGCCATTGTATCTAGTCAGCCAATAGTAGGCATTGTTTGAATGTTCTACTGGAGTCAAAGTCCTATTATATGCGTGAGCCGCGGCAATATTACCGTTAAATCCTGGAACAGTTTGAGTAGCACCAATAACTGGGGTAGTGCCGCCCTGCGAAGGCAATTTTGTACTAGACGTACCCACTAGACGGCCGTTTACATACAGCGTCCAACCGTTACCAGTATCGTAAGACACACTCACATAGTACCAAGTACTTGAGCTTTCTGATCCCACAGTCTGTGTGACATCACTGTAGGATGCTCCGTTATAGTGATTACCTGCGGCAAATGTCGCAAGTCCATTATTAAACCATGTAGTATCTCTAGCTTCAAAACTGCATTGCAAATATCCTGCGCCCATTGGAGCTGATGGTGTGTTCAGTCCACGTATGACTGCTCCCTTAGTATAACTGGCTGCACTGGGCATTATGCCACCACTTTGACACTTGGCCCACCAAGTGTTAGTTGTAAGAAAATAGGCTTGGTTAGTTCCTGTGTTGGTTACTGGAGGAGCTCCTGGACTGGTTGTCCCGTTACCATTAAAAAACTGGAAACTATAACTGTTAACAGTATCAGTCCAAGTAGATGTCGTTGGCGAATAATTGACCATGTCCAGATTATAAACGAGTCCACTAGTTATCAATGATCCGGTATAGGTACCTACAGCACCTACCATCATTGGATTGCCAATAACTGTAGTTAATAAAGGTTTAAGAGCCGATGTGGTTACACTGTGATTAGTAACGGTCTGTGTGCCGCTAGCATCACCGGTCACTGAGCTGCCTAGCATCAAATACTGCGTATTAGTTACCACAGCCAGCGGAGCATTTGGAACTGGTATGCTAGGTTGTGTCGGGTCATAGACACTGGTTCCAACAGTCGCTCTTATATTTGTCAGATAACCAGGCCAAGCCTGTCCATAATAGGTACCGATATCATTAGTAGGGTTAGCTCCATAGTTCAAAGTATTAGTTTGCTGTCCTCCGTTAACATTAGTTCCTCCCGCGGCTCCTGTGGCCTTATAGGCTAAGGTACTTGTCGCTGATCCAATAAAAAGTGTTTCTGTCTGGCCAGCATTTCGAGTCAAAGCAAAATAATACCAAACATTGGGCAACATAGTAGGCACGGTATAGGTCCTCTGGCCGAGACCACCATAACTGTCAGTAGTAAAAGCAGTATTACTAACTACAAATAAACTCATACCAGCAGATGCGTTAGCTCCCATTAAACCATAGGCCTGTGTAAAGTTTGGCAGTTGAAACCATCCCTCTACGGTATAGGCGCCTCCTGCTATTGATATACCCGGAACTAGACTTAGATAAGGTGCGCTATGGCTTGTAGCCCCACCAGTGAACTGTAAACTGCCCGCTAGGCTATTGCTGACAAATGAAGTTTTTATAGAAATAGGAGCACTAGGTGGGACACCAGTTGCAGTATAAGTGGCCTGTATTATTGTGCCCGGAGTATAAATTGCCATATATTATTTTTGACCTAGGAAATGAAATATTTTGTATTGTTTTTCAAATATATTTACTGAGTTATTATACCCCGAACTGTGTTTTATAAGCACCGTAGTTCTGCTGTATCTGTATTTGAGACAATTTGGCGGTGTACAAAAATGTGTTTGCGATGTATCCGAAAGGTTGTGCGCCACTAGTACCACTTACATTGCCTGTAATATTGTGGCTATTGCCTGCGGCGGTTTGTGCAGTAACTTGCCCTACATACTGTCCATTGATGTAAAAACTCTCGCCTGCGCTGTCTCCGGTAACTGCCCATTGAACCCAAGTATTGGCCAAATTAGCTACTGAATATCCGCTAGGATAAAAGGTAGAGACGTTATTATCCCACATGCCTAGATCGTTAGTTCCAGAATTAATCAGCAGGGGATGATCGTTGGGACTAGCTCTAAATAAAGTTCTAAAAGTAGCTGAGCTGGCTATCATTCGAGCCCAGGCGATATAGGTAAAGCCCGTGGTGGGTAAAGTAGGACCTATTGATGCGGCTGCTATGCCATAAGTAGCAGAACAGTCAAAGCATTTAGCTCCGCCAACCGTGACAAACTGGGCGGCTGTACCTAGATTCTGTGTGCTACCATTGCCAGATAAATCAGTTATAGTAGTGCCTGTACCTGGATAGCTAGATGAGTTATTGGCATCAATCCATATTGCCAGATTCTGTGTGGTGATGTAAGAATCAACTATTGATGTTCCTTTTACTGTTACACCTTGTAATATCATATTAATCTTTCAATGCTGATGAAGTTCTTTGTGTAACCCGGGCCAATCATTAGTGTAACTCTGTAGAAACGCTGTGTAGCAACTTCTTGTATGTTATATGTAGAACCGTCGCCCGCGTTAGGAAAACTCCAACCAAACCACGAACTACTTGGAGTTGTTGTGTATATTGGCATTGATGCCCAGTTTGTTGCGTCACCACCTCGACCGCCGTTAATCATAGCATAGCTGGCAGATATAGCGAGCATTGATGTACCTGTTACCGTAGCACAACTTAAACCTCTTTGCCCGCCCGTTGTTACACTAAACTTAAGATTGTCTAATATAACAAACTGTCCAGCATCTACATAACCTGATGCAAATCCTTTGCCCACAACACCTAATGAATTAAGACGAGCATCGATATCAGCTAAGTTATCATTAATTTCAGATGCTAGACTAGCTAATGGATTAGTTGTATCAACAGGTTTCCAGTTTTTTAAATCGTGTTTCTTAATTGCCATATGTTATCCCATGAAGGCTACTGCCCAACTATCATTACTGTCAAAATTCAGTGTTCCGCTAGTAACAATAACTTGAAGAGTATCATTTAATGCCATCTTAACAATAGTACTACCGCCCGCATGATTCATAGTAGTATTTGCACCAAACTCAACCATGATTTGGGTTGATGTTGCACCGCCTATGGCCACAGTTTTTCTAACTATTCCTTGTCCAATAGAGCCGTTAGTATTACTGTTGGTTCTAATGTCTAGAGTTACCATGTACAAGCCAGCAACAGGAGCAGTGAATATACCAGTTGATGTATTTAGAGCCGAACCTTGTTGATAATCAAGTGTAAAATTACTGCTGGTAATTGTTGTTGTAGAACTTATGCCTGTGTTACTATTGCCATATACACGGAACGCTGGACGGTTAGGCATTGTTATATTGCCACCTACTATAATATTAGCATTAGTACCTGTCATCACAATGTCGCCATTGTAAGGCATGGTCAATGTTCCGGTATTGTCAAATAGGTATGTCGAAGTACCAGCCACTAGGGTCACGTTCGTCTGTGTACCAATAATATTTCCCGCCTGATTCAATGTTATATTGGTTAGACTTGACCCATCACCAACAAACTTGCTGGCTGTAACAGTACCACCGACACCAACGCCACCAGTTACCTGTAAAGCACCAGTCGTAGTCGATGTGCTAGCAGTGGCAGAATTTATCTGCAGTCCGGTAGAGTTTAAGGTAGTAATAATCGAATTGTTGATACTGCTGTAGATACCGCCACTAGTTGGAGCATTGAGATTCAATGAAGCGCCATTATAAGCCAATGCGTAGTTTTGTGCTGACTGTACTAGATTGCTCGAATACAAAGCGAACGAAGAACCACCTACTAGTGTCTGGAATATAGCACCACTGCTTCCGCTGCCTATATTAACTATACCTCCAGTGAAACTGGCTGTATTAACGGTCAAAGAACCGGTGCTGTAGGCCGTGGTTTGAACAGTACCATCTGGGAATGTGACTGTACCTGTAGTACCATTGTAGTTAAACGACCAAGTACCTGTGCTGTTGTTATAGGTAGACTGTATCTGTACCGTGCTGGTGTTAGCCGTACCTGCTATGGTGCCCGGAACACTCAATACTCCTGTAGCTGAACTTAACACGGCTGTATATGTACCAGCGGTTAGTGTGCTGGTAGTAGTAGCGCTGACTCCGCTAGCGTTAAGAGCTGTGACGGCTGTCGCCATCAATGTAGCGGTGTTGATCCATATAGTTACACTTCCTGAACTAGCCGATACTACGGTTCCTGTACCAGCAGTTAACGAACTAACACCAATACCACCTACTACGTTTTGTGCTATATTGACCAGCGTTGCTGTGTTGAAGTTAGTAGCTGTAGTCGCTATCTGTGCATTAACGGAATTAGCTACCAAGGTAGCGGTATTGAAGTTAGTAGCTGTAGTCGCTATCTGTGCATTTACTGCGTTGGCTACTAATGTTGATGTATTAAATGTTCCGCCTGTAGCAGTCGTCCAAATAGTAACAGTACCGCTCGATGCGCTGATATTTGTTCCAGTGCCTGCTACTAGCGAACTAACACCAATACCACCTACTACGTTTTGTGCTATGTTTACCAAAGTAGCTGTGTTAAAGTTAGTAGTTGTAGTGGCTATCTGCGCATTTACCGCGTTGGCTACCAAAGTAGCTGTGTTAAAGTTAGTAGTTGTAGTGGCTATCTGTGCATTTACTGCGTTAGCTACCAAGGTAGCTGTATTAAATGATGTTGCGGTAGATACAGCATATCCATTGATAGTGATACTAGATGTGGCAGCTATAGTAGTAGCAGTCAGTATGCCGTTGACATATACTCCACCGTTGACTGTTAATATCGCTCCGCCGCTTTGCGCTGTAGTTCCTATATATAGGTTCCCCGCCATATAGTTAGGAGCATTGCCCTGCATGTACAAGTTCCAGTTGGTAGCTGTGGCACCAGTTGTAGTCTGTCTACCATAGAATCCATAAGCATTGGTTATACTTACATTATTTGATTGGGCAAAGTTTGCTTGATAGATACCATAGACATTAGTTATAGTAGCACTAGATGCGGCATCAGCATTTATATTATTAATTCCAATGTGATAGACATTGGTTACCGTGCCGGTGGAAGACGGGCCTGCGTTTAAGAAAATACGATTGAGATAGATACCAAATGGTGTTCCCACTGCCGATGTAGCTGTATTACCCCATGTAGGTTGCTGATCTAGACCAAATAGATATGTGCTATTTCCACCATTCATTATACCATTAGCAGGCGGATTCCAGCTACCCCCATTCTGCATCAGATATGAGTATTGTGTGATAGTAGTACCTATAAGTGTTCCACCTAGAGATAGCGCCTGTATCACAGAAGTATTGGCAGTATTCACTCCTCCAAATATATTATTAAATGGATATTTTGATTGTACTGGTGATACATTGAAATACCCGCCACCTAATGGAGAAAGTCCCTGGGCGTTAACATAAAGATTGGTATTGGTACCTATTAGTACCGCACCCCCTATGTTTACGTTGCCGTTTATACCCGCACCACCTGCTACTACCAGAGCACCAGTATTGGTGCTAGTAGACGCACTGGTGTTAGCAATGGAGATAACACCATTGCCTAAGCTGTTGGCAGTTACGGCAGTGGCTACTAAGGTAGCGGTGTTGAAAGGCGCAGTTGGATTGAACGTGAATACGCTGGTTAATGGATTGTAAGCTAGGCTACCTGTTGTGATAGCACTGCCGGTGTTGACACTAATACTGGAACTAGATATAAAATTAGGAGTATTCCTGATCTGGTTATAATAAACAGTTGTTGCTGTATTCCACGCTGTGGTTTGTACAGTAGTATCGGTAAAGTTTAGGGTTCCTACGGTTTCAACGGTAACGCTTTCTTTATTGATGGTAGTTAATGTACCTAGTACCTGGAGATTTTGTACACGCAAAGTTCCGGTGTTACTCAATACTGCGGTCCATGTGCCGTTTACTAAGGTACTTGTGGATCCAGTCCAGGCTGTAGATTGTACTGAAGTGTCAGGAAATGTTATAGTGGCACCAGTGGCACTAGAGTAATCAAAAATCCAAGTTTTGCTTTGAGCATTTTGATTGTTTACTACTATAGATACTACACCGTTTTGAACCGTTATATCTGCGGCACCTGAACTGATATCAATGAGTCCATTACTACTACTATATATAGAAACATTATTGGCAAAATTAATGTTTGAAGTATTACCTTGTAAATTTAATGTGTCACTGATATTTACTGACCCCAAGAAGTAGGCTGATCTATCATATCCGTTGAGTTCAAATATGCTTTGGCCTCCTGTTTGTCCAACTGAAAATCCATCTGGTCCTACCGAACCTTGGCCAACTACAATATCGATAGTACTTGTTGCGAATGATTTGGAATAAGCATTCAAATTCATTCCTATACGCCAGTTAGTGTCATCGCCGTTAAGGTCTATCCAAGATTGATAGGGCATTGAAATATTACCAGGAACGGTCAAACTACCAGAACTATCAAAATTCCAATTATATAGATTACCTGTTCCATAATAATCTTGCGTAGTAACCTTAACCCCGCCACTGCCAGGACCAGACCCTGATAGCATTGTAACATTATTAGAATCATCTCCAAATATAAGATCAACAGCTTCGGGATTTTGCTTCATGATGTGGAAGTGGGTGACACCCCCAACTTCAGGATGATTACCAAACAATATAGTTCCACGATCGGTGGTCATGGCAATACCATTAGTGGCGCTACTTCCATCTATGGTATAGTTTGTAGACCAATTGATATTGCCCGGTGCTGTTAAACTACCATTATTATTAAAAGCCCATGTGGTAAAGGTAGTTCCGCTGTTATTAGCGCTAGTTTGGATAGAAACCCCGTTATCCCAAGCATATAGTTGATTAAAAGAGCTAGCGTTGCTGATCACTGCGGCATTACCTTGTGATGCCACTAAAGAAGGACTGCCACCATCTACGGATGTAATATAACCGCCAATAGGTAGTACGATAGAGCTCGCGGTATTAAAAACAATTCCTGTAGGAAAAACCACAGTTCCATCTTCTGCTGAATAGATAGCTGTGCTGGTATTATTGATAATCAACTGACCTGTGCTAGTATTGACACTCAATGAAATACCACCGAGATATATTGTGCTGGTGCCTACATAGAGACTTTTCCATTGCTTTGTTGGACTACCTAGATTATATGCCAAGTTAGTAGCAGGTAATACATCAGTAGTCAGTGCCTGTATGTCTATATCAAGCTGTGCTATATCTACGCTGATAGTACCGCTAGAGTCTACTGCTATTCCAGATCCTATTTTAACAGCTCCAGTGGTTGTAGTAGTTGCGAACTGAAAATTAAACTGTACTCCGCCGGGAGTATGTCCATCACTTATTCGTATTATCCTGGAAGTAGGATCATAGAAAAGATGTCCGTTTTCTCCCACATAGTTTGCTAGTGTTGTGTTTACCTGCCCCGATGCTATTTTTCTTATGGTCATAATATTATACTATGTTATTGGTACTGAGATTCCACGCACCGTCTGTATAGATAGCATACGGTAACCCTACGCTTGAACTATAGAACGGGAACCATTCTCTATTAGTTGATGTTGAAGCTGTGTTGTTTGAAAAACTGCGTATGACCTGCATCCATACAGCGATATTAGTTCCGCTAGTGGCGCCAGTCACTGGTGCAAAATATACCTGTTGTCCTTCAATACCAGGAGGTAAGTAGTAGGCACCGCTAGTCAGCTTCTGCACGAAAGCAGATAGATTTAACTGTACAGCTTGGGTGAGATAGGTACTGCTGGTAACACCGCTTCCACCGGCGGATGTTCCTGTAGTGGCATTTCCTATCTTGCTGCCATTTAATATATTGACGCTGTTGACCACAAGAGTACCATTCATATAGACTGTGCCTGTACTGCTGTCTATACCGCCCGGCCTGATACTGATACTGTGATTACGCCTAGTGGCCAGATCTAAAGTGCCCACGGTTTCATTTGTAGAAGCAGATACCAATGACGGCAGCACATCGCTAGGATATAGGAACACTTGAGATACTGTGCTGGCCATATAAACTCCAGCAGTATAATCATAGGCACCCTGGGCATATATCTGAACATCCCCGGGACCGTTTAGGTCATCGTTTGGACTTATCACTATAGGAGCATTGCTAGATGTCGTGGTAGTGATCAACAATCCATTTTGTCCTAGCAAGGTCAATGCTGTAACATTGTCATTCACTGCTGGTACTAAGATGTAGTTTCCTACCGTGGCATATTGATTAGATATTACTAGGTCTAGATTATTGGCCTGAGGATACATAGTAGTTTGGCTAAACACTACTTCTCCCGTGCTGGCAAGGTTAGTGGCTGTTAATATACCTTGAGCATTTATTGCCAATCCCTGTCCCACTATTATACCACCTAAGGTGCTGGTCGTAGCAGGTGCTAGATTAAACTGTATGCTCTGTGGTACATCTGTGGCGCTACTGATTATGTTGATACCTGTGCCCTTTTTGAAGTGCATGGTATCTAATCCGTTGGCTATTAAGGTAGGTTCTCCGTCTATGACCCAATACTTGAAAGTACTGTTCATGCTGACAAAGGCCTGTCCAGATCCTATATCGCTCACAGTAAAGCCAGCGTCTGTGTCGAATCTCAATGTAGTCACATTGTTGACTTGATTCTGTATATAGGTCACCCCAGTGCTGGTATACATTTCGCTGACCGTTATGCTACTGGTATTAATAGCTGTAGTTAATATGGTTCCGTTAGGAAACTGGATTCCCGATAAAGGTTCTAGCGTTCCGTTAACTATAACTGTTCCAGTTCCGTTAGGCGCTAGCACAATAGATTCATTAGTTCCTGTGGTGCTGATCACAGGACCGGTTATGGTGATATCACCTAGATTGGCTACTACCGTCACTGTGCCCGTAAAGGCCACTATGGAGTTGATCTGTTCTTCCACTAGGGAGAAGTTGTAGTTTACTTTATTAAAGGCTGTTCTTAGCGTATCTCCATCCCCAGCGTTTGGAGATGTGCCTGTATTGATAACGAGTATGGTTGCAGTGGTCATACAGGTATTTATTCCAGAACTAGTATTGCTCATTTTCCTGGAAACTGCTATAATAAAACGGTAATCAACTCAACCATAAATATTATCATGAACGGTGTTTTAGTTTTAAATTCAGACGCTAACCCAGTTAGTCTGCTTCCTCTAAGTATAATCAGCTGGGAAGAAAGTATCAAATATATGGTATTAGAAAAGGCCCACGTACTAGAATGGTACGAAGATTGGGTAGTCCACAGCGCCCGATGGGAAACCCGTGTTCCTGCTGTTATCATGTTGACTGAATATCAAAAGACCAAAACCACTGTTCGTTTCTCAAAACAGAATGTTTTCTTAAGGGACGGATGGAAATGCGTCTATTGCGAAGATCAAGTAGACCGCAAGACAGCTACGTTAGATCATGTGCTACCTGTATCACATGGTGGAAAGACTACTTTTGAGAATACTGTAACTGCCTGCGCTGATTGTAATAGCAAAAAAGGAAATAATCGCAAGATCGTTCCTAAGTTCAAGCCATTTAAACCCAGCTATTATCAGCTGGTAGATCGCCGCAAGAAACTGCCTTTTGATATCCATCACCCCAGCTGGGCTCCCTATCTAGGGCAATAAGATTATTTTTCTCTATAAACTACACGCCCGCGAGTAAGATCGTATGGACTCATTTCGATCTTTACTCGATCCCCTTGCAGGATCTGTATACGGTGTTGGCGCATCTTGCCACTGATCACTGCTGTGATCTTGTGTGTTTCATTTATCTTAACGCGAAACATAGCGTTGGGTAATACTTCTTCGACTACTCCGGTCATCTCTATAACATCTTCTTTTGCCACTTTAGATTGATTCTCCTTTTAATCCTTTAACTACTAGTTCTTTAGCACGGGTATTTAACTCTTTCTCTTCGGACTCTAACATGGTTCTAGCCACTAGATTTACAAAATCTACCACCACTATTTCTCCCACTTCTGTTAGATGGCTGTAGTCTGTTCCTGCTCCGCTAGAATAGTAATAATGCCTATTAGACAGGATCTCTTTGAGCCCACCATACATGAATTCTTTGATTGCGCCTTTATCCATATTAGATCTTTTCACCTTTCGCAAAACCACGGAATCGAAGAAACCTAGGAAACCTGAGCGAGTAGATATCTTCGCTGTCCTGGCTCCTAGTCGCCGCATCTGCTCGGACTTCGACCACCTGTCCGACCATAGCTTCTTGATCAGCCCAGAAAGTCTCCCGTTGTTCATCACTAAATCCACTGCCAACATTAACGATGATGCGCCGACCATCATCGGTACCATCACAGATAAGAGCACCAAGTTTTCCTTCATTTCTTCCCGTTCCTTCTTCAATCGCTGTTACGGTCAATGATACTTCGATAAATGGTTTCTGTTTTAACCAGGCTGTGCTACGCTTACATTCATAAAGGGCTTTTGGATCTTTGATCATTATACCTTCGTAGCCGGCATCAATAGCATCTTTATTAAACTGTTTGAACTGTATTTCCCCAACGGCTCCATCAAGATCTACCTCTGTCTGTGGAACTATACCAATGCTAGGAACCTGTTCCCATACTTTGCTGAATGTCTTTAAGAGATTACTGCGGACCTTTTGTGTCATCACGCTCTTACCGTTACGGAACTCGCTAAGTGGTAAGATATCAAATAACATTAACTTGGCATCATCTGCCTTAACATCATCTTTCCTATGTACCTGTTTCATGAGGTCTTGGAAACTGCTACTGATGATTTCTCCGTCTAAAATATAACTGCGACCAAAATCATCGATATGTTTCGTTAAGGCTTCAGTGATATGAGAAAAGTTTACCAGTTCTTTACCATTACGACTGAACTGTTGTACTGTGCGTAGTTCATAGTTAACCACAGTGATCACACGGACACCATCTAGTTTAGGTTCTAGTATCTTCTTACCTGCTATCTTTTTCTCGTGATTGGCACCATCATGTGCCAACATGCATTCAAATACAGGTACTGGTTTGATATCTGGAAATGCTTTTAGAACTTTATTAACTGTTTTTTCTGATACACCACAACGCAGGTCTTTGATAAGGATGCGCCTATACCAATCATTCCATTGTGATTTAGTACTGGCTGACAACGCTAGTTCGATAGCAGTCTTAGCATCATCACCTGTTAGTTGTCGTTTGGCCAATAGTTCTGCTAGTTCTACGAAAGCGACCCACGGTAATCCCTGTCCGTCAGGGCCTCCGTGTGTAGGTACTTTCTTTACACCGAAAGTGATAAGATTATCTAATGCTAATCTCATACCGTCAAATAGTTCGGTGTTACTAGACGATGCCTCTGCTTCTAAGATCTGTTCTTTATTAAGGCGGCTGGCATGTTCTTCTAATGACCTAATAACTCTGTCGCAGTTGTCGCTCATCTGGTACTCCTGTGTGTTGTCATGCTACTATTGTACAGGATTTTACCAACTTTGTCAACTGTTGTTATTCCGCCACACTAAATGAGCTACCGCATCCGCAAGTTGTTTGGGCATTTGGATTTTTAATAACGAATTGGCTACCTTGTAGGTCTTCTTTATAGTCAATCGTAGCGCCAGTTAGGTATTGATAGCTCATGCTGTCTACTAATAATGTAGCACCGTTTGATTCAATAACGAAATCGTCTTCGTTTTGATCTTCATCGAAATCAAATCCATACTGCATACCACTACATCCACCACCTTGTACGAAACAACGTATCTTTAGATTAGGTTCGTTTTCTTCTGCTAATAACTCAGCTATCTTACCTGCGGCTGATTCAGTTATAGTCATTATTTCCATTATACCGTCTCCTTATGTTTGTTTCGATAGTCATCTACTGCCGCTTTGATTGCGTCTTCGGCAAGGATTGAACAGTGGATTTTAACTGGGGGGAGAGCAAGCTCTTCAGCAATCGTGCTATTCTTAAGAGCTCTGGCTTCGTCCAGTGTCTTGCCTTTAACCCATTCTGTAACAAGAGAGCTTGACGCAATCGCTGAACCACAACCG
>Ga0164296_1003049_pt1 | contig 16096 bp, 13 predicted proteins | sample GEODES057metaG_FD_113533 | JGI IMG/M metagenome (GOLD analysis project Ga0164296, IMG submission 113533) | Dystrophic lake water microbial communities from Trout Bog Lake, Wisconsin, USA - GEODES057 metaG | ecosystem: Environmental > Aquatic > Freshwater > Lake | place: USA: Trout Bog Lake... | reverse complement strand
TCATCACTGTCGTAGGTGAACTCGGGGACTAGCCCGACCGCAGTCCGGGGATTGTCCGGGTTAGTGATCACCACCGCCTCGCCCGCCGCCAGGGCGTCGCGAGCGAACTGGGTTCCCGGGGCCAGTCCGCGCACGTCGCCGGGTATCGGGGTGACCACGTTGATCGCCCCCCGCAGCCGCCCCGGGTCGACGGTGCCCGACCCCGCCGGCCGGCCGACCGCCGCACGCAGGGTCTGCAGCAGGCAGACCGTGCCGGCGTCGTGGATATCGGGCCACGGCAGACCGGTATGGCCCGCGGAAACGGCGTCATAGGCGGTGACCGATTGCTTTGGTGCCCAGAGGGATAACGCGTCCAGGACGTCGTCGGGCGCGGCCTTGCCGGCGAGCCAGGCGTTGGCCCACAAAGACAGTGAGACGCTGGGGCACCACATGATTCCGCAGTGTAGTTGTTCGGCCGGGCTTGGGTGGGTGACGCGCGAATAACAGGTGGGGGTGGGCCCAATAAGATGAGCCGATGAGCGCTGTGACGTCGCAGAAGACCTACCTGGGCCTGGCCGCTTTCCACGCCGCTGACGCGGTGGCGTGCGCGGCCCAGGTGGCACCCATCAAGGAGATCCTGGACCGCCTGGGTGTGCCGGAGGGGGTGCGCCCGGTGTTTCCCATCGTCAAGGCCGCCGCAGCCGTGGGGCTTGCGTCGGTCAGGTGGTTTCCCGCGCTGGCGCGCCTGACGACCGCGATGTTGACGCTGTATTTCGCGCTGGCTGTGGGCGCGCACGTTCGGGCCCGCGACACGGCGGCCAACTCCGTTCCCGCGGTCGCGTTCCTGGCGCTGTTCGCCACGATGACGGCCAAGGGGCCCGATCCCGGCCCCGGTGCCGCATAGTGTCAAGTCGGCGATGCAACCGCGAGGTGTCGCGTCGATGCGAAGATCATCAGCGTATATCCGGAACCGACAGGCCGGCTTTGCAAATGCCAACTTGGCGCAGCTTTTTGCCGTAACCGTAGACCCGCCCGGTCTCGTGGTTCCACAGTGTGTCCACCTCTTCGAATCCCGCTTAGCGCATCATTCGCGCCAGGGCGGACGGCGACGGCATGAACCAGTTCCACCCGCCTCGATTGAGTTCGGCCGTGTTGCCGGAAGTGTGAATCATGCTGCCGTCGAAGCGGCAATAAGGCTTCGCGTTATTGATGCCGGCAGACTCCACGAGGAGGATGCCGCCGGGTTTCAGCGCGTTGAACAATATGCGCAGGCCCAGAACCGGGTCGGAGAGGTGGTAGATCACGCCGGGGAAATACGCCACGTCGAAGCGATCGTGATACGCCTCGCCTCGACAGCCGTATAGCGAAGCCGATTCGACAACCACCTGGTCCTCCAAGCCAAACGAGCGGGCCAGGAAGGACGCGGTCTCGGCATACTTCTTGACCTCTTCGAGAGCGACAACGTTGCTTCCCAGCGCCGCGAGCAAGAGCGTGGTGCCGCCGGTCCAACAACCAATATCGAGTACCGCTTTGCCTCTGAAATCCTCTAGGGCAATCGGAAAGAAATCGACAAAGTCGGTCATCAAGTCGATATGTCGGTCGCCCATGCGGCCATCGATCTGGAAATCGCCGAAGTCGTGGTTGTGGCCCCAGTGAAACTTGATCGACAGGTCCCGCTGGCGCTCCAATTCGGCGTCGCGATACCCTTCAGCCTCTGCGTCCAGCGTTCCGAGGCGGGACATGACGTGCCGTTTAAATTCCGTACGGCCGACGATCTGTAGATTGTCGGCGCGATACACATCGAAATGTTTCCGCAGTGCCGATTCGGTCTCACCTTTGGCCCCACGATTGAAAACTCGATCGCGAGGATTCGCCAGCCATCCGCGGAATTTGCGGGCCCGCTTTTTGGTCGCTTCCAGAGCCATTGGTTCTTCCGTTCAGCAGGGCGCCGACCGCGGTTGGGTCCGCACTCGTGCAGCATAGTTTTACGCCGTCGTTTCCAAGCTCTCGCTCGCGCCATGTCGTAGGCGATGATGACGCCGGAAGTGGCGGACCTCGACGACAAGACCGACGAGACCCAGCGCGGCCGTGCACACCGACACCAGGTAGAGCAGCGAGCCGGGGCGGCCGGCCAGCGCGTCGCCCAGGACCACCACGGCAAGGGTGCCGGGCAGTATGCCGACCACGGTGGCGAGCGAAAAGGGCAGCCAGCGCACGGTCGACGCGCCGGCGGCGTAGTTGATCGCCGAGAAGGGCACGACGGGGATCAGGCGCAGCGACAGGACGGCGAGCCAGCCGCGCTGCCTCAGGCGCTCGTCGACCGTTTCCACCGACCGGTGGCGAACCAGACGGTGGAGTCGCCACCCGGCGGCGCGTACCAGCAGCATCGCGATGAGCGCGCTCGCGGTGCTCGCGAGTACCGCGATGGCGACCCCCAGCGCAGGCCCGAACAGCAGGCCGGCGGCGAGGGTGAACGCCGTGCGCGGGACAGGCACCACCGTGGCGACGACGTGCACGAGAAAGAACGCCAGCGGAAACCACGGGCCAACCGATTCGGCCCAGTCGCGCAGCTGCACCGGGGTGGGCAGCGGCAGAAAGGTCGCCAAGACCACCAGGGCTGTGATCCCGGCCACTGCAGCGGCGGTCCGCGGCCGCGACATCAGCCGGGCGGCCGCGCCGATGGCGGCGCCCAGGTCACGCAGGGTCGCGGCGATTCTGCTGGTCGCGGGAGCCGTCACGGACTCTAAGGTTACGGGGCTTGAGGTGGATCGAGGTGAATAACTCGTTGCCCGACGCTGGCATTTACCCGTCGGCAAGGCCCCGGCGCTGTTTTCGCCGACGTCGGCATCATTTAGCCTGATCAGCTATACGTGCCCGGAAAAAGGGAGCAATCGGTGTCCATTGAGCTACCCGAACGCACCGACCTGGAACAGGTTCGCGAGCGCTGGCGGGCCGCGGTCGCCGGGGTGCTGGCCAAGAGCACCGGCAAGGGTCCTGCTGAGCTGGGGGACAGCCCCGAGCGGCTGCTGGAAACGCCGACCTACGACGGGATCGCGATCCGCGCGCTGTACACCGCGCTCGACGAGCTGCCGGAGCCGCCGCTGCCGGGTGAGTGGCCGTACGTGCGGGGCCGCGAGGCGACCGACGACGTGGACGCAGTCTGGGACGCGGGCTGGAAGGTCGCCGAGGCGTTCCCGCCAGCCCCGGCGGTGACGCCGGTCGACGCCAACGCCGCGGTGCTCGACGCGCTCACCGACGGGGTGAGCGCCCTGGTGCTGCGGGTGGGGGAGCCCGGGGAGCTGGCGACCCTGCTCTCGGGTGTGTACCTGGACCTGGCGCCGGTGATCCTCGACGCCGGTGCGAACTTCGCCGAGGCCGCCGACGCGATGCTGGCGCTGGTCGACCGGCTGGATGAGGACAGGCGCGCTGCCGTATCGATCGACCTGGGCGCCGACCCGCTGACCGCGGCGCTGAGCCGGCGGCCGGCCCCGCCGCTGGATCAGGTGGTTGCCGTCGCCGCCCGAGTGGCCGCGTACCCCGGTGTGCGGGCGATCACCATCGATGGGCCCGCGTTCCATAACCTGGGCGCCAACGCCTCGTGGGAGCTGGCGGGCAGCCTCGCAGCCGCGGTGTCTTACCTACGGACGTTCACCGGGGCCGGGCTGTCCGTCAGTGATGCGTTGCGGCGCATCAGCTTCCGGTTGGCCGCCGACGATAACCAGTTTCTCACCATCGCCAAGATGCGTGCCGCTCGGCAGCTGTGGGCCCGGGTCGCCGAGGTCGTCGGCGATCCCGCCGGCGGGGCGGCCGTCGTGCACGCCGAGACGTCGGTGCCAATGATGACCCAGCGTGACCCGTGGGTGAACATGGTGCGCGGCACGCTCGCCGCGTTCGGTGCGGGCGTCGGCGGCGCCGACACCGTACTGGTGCATCCGTTCGACGTCGCGATCCCCGGCGGCCTGCCCGAGGTGTCGGCGGCCTTCGCGCGCCGCATCGCCCGCAACACGCAGCTGCTACTGCTGGAGGAGTCGCATGTTGGCCGCGTGCTGGACCCGGCCGGCGGGTCGTGGTTCGTCGAGGACCTCACCGAGGAGCTGGCCCGGCAGGCCTGGGGGCACTTCCAGGAGATCGAGGCCCGGGGCGGGTTCGCCGACGCTCTCGATGTCATCGCCGGACAGATTGCCGGGGTCGCCGCACGGCGCACTGACGACGTCGCGCATCGCCGGACTGCGATCACCGGCGTCAACGAGTTCCCCAACCTGGCTGAGCCCGCGCTCCCGCAGCACGAGTCGGAGCCGACGATCGCGCGCTACGCCGCGCAGTTCGAGGTGCTGCGCGACCGCTCGGACGCCTTCCTGGCCCGTACCGGAGCGCGCCCCCGGGTGCTGTTGCTGCCGCTCGGCCCGCTGGCCGAACACAACATTCGCGCCACGTTCGCGACCAACCTGCTCGCATCCGGCGGGATCGAGGTCATCAACCCGGGTCCGGTGGACGCCGACGGCGTCGCCGCCGCCGTGAACGGCGGGTCGGCCGTGGCGATCATCTGCGGCACCGACAAGCGCTACGGCACAGAGGCGGCGGACATCGTGCGGGCGGCCCGCGCCGCCGGCGTCGAGCTGGTCTACCTGGCCGGTCCCGAAAAGGCGATGGGCGACGCCGAACACCGGCCGGACGAGTATCTGACCGCGAAAATCAATGCTGTCCAAGCACTGTCGGATCTGCTCACCCGATTGGGAGCGTAGCCACCATGACCACCACCGCACCCGTGATCGGTAACTTTTCGGACGTACCGCTGCACGGCGACCGCCACGCGCAGCCGCCCGTCGCCGCCGAACGTGCGTCGGCCTGGCATACGCCCGAAGGCATCGATGTCAAACCCGTGTACGTCGCCGCCGACCGTGCCGCCGCGCAGGCCGACGGGTATCCGCTGGACAGCTTTCCCGGTGAGCCGCCGTTCGTGCGCGGCCCGTATCCGACGATGTATGTGAACCAGCCGTGGACGATCCGCCAGTACGCCGGGTTCTCCACCGCCGCGGACTCCAATGCGTTCTATCGCCGCAACCTCGCCGCCGGCCAGAAGGGGCTGTCGGTGGCGTTCGATCTGGCCACCCACCGCGGCTACGACTCCGACCACCCCCGCGTCCAGGGCGATGTCGGGATGGCCGGTGTGGCGATTGATTCCATCCTGGACATGCGGGAGCTGTTCGATGGCATCGACCTGTCGTCGGTCAGCGTGTCGATGACGATGAACGGTGCCGTTCTGCCGATCCTGGCGCTGTACGTGGTGGCCGCCGAGGAGCAGCGGGTGCCACCGGAGAAGCTGGCCGGAACCATCCAGAACGACATCCTCAAAGAGTTCATGGTGCGCAACACCTACATTTACCCGCCGAAGCCGTCGATGCGCATCATCTCCGACATCTTCGCCTACACCAGCGCCAAGATGCCGAAGTTCAATTCCATCTCGATCTCCGGCTACCACATCCAAGAAGCTGGCGCCACAGCAGATTTGGAGCTCGCCTACACGCTGGCCGACGGTGTCGAGTACATCAAGGCCGGTTTGGATGCCGGGCTCGATATCGACACGTTCGCGCCGCGGCTGTCGTTCTTCTGGGGCATCGGGATGAACTTCTTCATGGAGGTCGCCAAGCTGCGAGCGGCCCGGCTGTTGTGGAGCGAGCTCGTCGCCGGGTTCGGAGCCAAGAATGCCAAATCGCTTTCGCTGCGCACGCATTCGCAGACCTCCGGCTGGTCGCTCACTGCGCAGGACGCCTTCAACAACGTCGCCCGCACCTGCATCGAGGCCATGGCCGCCACCCAGGGGCACACCCAGTCGTTGCACACCAACGCCCTCGACGAGGCGCTCGCCCTGCCCACCGACTTCGCGGCCCGCATCGCCCGCAACACCCAGTTGGTGCTCCAGCAGGAGTCGGGCACCACCAGGCCGATCGACCCCTGGGGCGGCTCGTACTACGTGGAGTGGCTCACCCACCAACTGGCGCAGCGGGCCCGCGCCCACCTCGCCGAGATCGCCGAGGCCGGCGGCATGGCGCAGGCGATCAGCGACGGTATCCCCAAGCTGCGCATCGAAGAGGCCGCCGCGCGCACCCAGGCCCGCATCGACTCCGGCCAGCAGCCGGTGATCGGTGTGAACAAGTACCAGGTCGCCGAGGAGCAGAAGATCGAGGTCCTCAAGGTCGAGAACAGCCGCGTGCGCGCCGAGCAACTGGCCAAGCTCGAGCAGTTGCGGGCCAGCCGGGACCAGGCGGCCGTCGACGCGGCGCTGTCCGAGCTGTCGCGCGCCGCTGGCGCCGTCGGCGGTGCGGGGCTGGGCGACAATCTGATGGCGCTGGCCATCGACGCGGCGCGGGCGCAGGCCACGGTTGGGGAGATCTCCGACGCGCTGGAGAAGGTCTACGGGCGCCACCATGCGGAGATCCGGACCATCGCCGGGGTCTACCGGGAGGAAGCGGGAAAGGCCGGCAACATGCAGACCGCGATGCAACTGGTCGAAAAGTTCGCCGAAGCCGACGGTCGCCGGCCGAGGATCCTGGTGGCCAAGATGGGCCAAGACGGCCACGACCGCGGCCAGAAGGTGATCGCGACGGCGTTCGCCGACATCGGGTTCGACGTCGACGTCGGATCGCTGTTCTCCACGCCCGAGGAGGTGGCGCGTCAGGCTGCGGACAACGACGTGCACGTCGTCGGGGTGTCGTCCTTGGCTGCCGGCCATCTGACCCTGGTCCCCGCTCTGCGGGACGCTCTCGCCGCGGTGGGGCGTCCCGACATCATGATCGTAGTCGGCGGCGTCATCCCGCCGGATGACTTTGACGAGCTGTATCAGGCTGGGGCCGCCGCGATCTTCCCCCCGGGGACGGTGATCGCCGACGCCGCGATCGGACTGCTGAACACGCTCGCGGGCCGGCTCGGCTACACGCTCGACTAGATGGCTACACCCCTCCCCGCGAGCGTCACGCCAGGACGACGCATCCCGGTGAATCCCACCCCGGCGTTCCGCTCGTGAGCTCCCCGGGCGCCGAATCGGTCGACGAGATGGCGGCCGCCGTCCGCGATGGCGATCGCACGGTGCTGCCGCGGGCCATCACGCTGCTGGAGTCCACCCGTCCCGACCACCATGAGACCGCGCAGCAGTTGCTGCTGAAGCTGACTCCCGACGCCGGCAACGCACACCGCGTCGGAATCACCGGCACGCCCGGCGTCGGCAAATCCACCACCATCGAGGCGCTCGGCATGCACCTCATCGACGCGGGCCACCGGGTTGCCGTGCTCGCGGTGGACCCCTCGTCGACGCGCACCGGAGGCTCGATCCTGGGGGATAAGACCCGCATGGCGCGGCTGGCCGTGCATCCGCACGCCTACATCCGGCCGTCGCCGACATCGGGGACCCTGGGCGGAGTCGCCAAGGCCACCCGGGAGGCCATCGTCGTCCTGGAGGCGGCCGGTTTCGACGTGGTGCTGATCGAGACCGTCGGCGTCGGCCAGTCCGAGGTCACCGTGGCCAACATGGTCGATACCTTCGTCCTGTTGACGCTGGCGCGTAGTGGCGACCAGCTGCAGGGCATCAAGAAGGGCGTACTGGAGCTCGCCGACATCGTCGTGGTCAACAAGGCCGACGGTGAGCACCTCATGGAGGCGCGGGTGGCGGCGCGCGAGTTGTCCGCGGCCATCCGGTTGATCCACCCGCACGAGACTCTCTGGCGGCCGCCGGTTCTCACGATGAGCGCAATGGAAGGCACCGGCCTGGCCGAGTTGTGGGCCACCGTAGAAGATCATCGCCGGGTGCTCACCGAGGCGGGGGAGTTCGATGCTCGACGGCGCGCCCAGCAGGTCGACTGGACCTGGCAGATGGTTCGCGACACCGTGCTCGACCGGGTGCTGTCCAATCCGCAGGTGCGCCGGATCCGCACCGAGGTCGAACGTCGGGTCAGGGCGGGGGAGCTGACGCCGGCGCTGGCGGCCGAGCAAATACTGAAAGCCGCGTCGGGCTCACGTGGTGATTCCTGACGCGATGGCGCGGGCGGTCGCTGCTACCCATGGGGCGGCGTCGGGTGAGATAATCCCCTGGTGGACGGGGTCGACGAGCGTATTGCGGAAGCGTTGCGAACGCTGCGGGGCCGCGGCGCCATCTTCGCCTACCTTCATGGCAGTCGCGCGACGGGCGCATTCCGTCCGGATTCCGACATCGACATCGCCGCCTATTTTGACGAACCAGTACCGCACGCTTTCGATGTCGTTCTGCCATCCGGTGTCGATCTGCTCGTCTTGAATGCCGCCCCATTAGAGCTCGCGGGCCGGGTGGCGATGTACGGGAAACTGCTCTTCGAGGAGGATTCCAGCGCTCGTGTGGTGTGGGAGTCGACGACCCGCAAGATCTATCTTGACGAGTTGCCGCGGCTCGAATGCGCGCGGCGGGATTTCGCGGAAGCGGTGCTCCGGCGTGGTGGATGAGGTCCGTGTTTATCGGCTGCTTCGCGTTGTGACCGACGAGGTCGCAATCCTGCATCGGGAATCCGATGCTGGAGATGAACGTCGCGCCGACCCGCTGTGGCTGCGCGGTATTAAGTACACATTCGTGACGTCCATCGAGGCATGTGTGGATATCGCGCAGCATATTTGCTCGGCGGAAGGTTGGGGACCGCCGGCCGACAACGGCGACGCCATGAAGGTGCTCGGGCGCCATGGCGTGCTTACGCCCGAAGCGGCTGATGCCATGCGGAAGGCCGTCGGCTTCCGCAATGTTCTCGTGCACGAATACGTTGCGGTGTCGGACGAGATTGTTGCGTCCAGGCTGGCAGATTTGAGAGATTTCGAGCAGTTTGTCGAGCAGGTGACGGGATTCCTGCACGGGAACGGGGCTTCGCGCTGAAGGCATGCCCGGCCTTGCCCCGGGCTACCGCTTGCATCAGTCGCCGCGCGTTCTCGGGTGAGCGCAGCAGGTAGGCAGTCTCCTGCCGCGAGGCGTCGTCGTCATCGATCAATGAGCGATCCCGCCCCATGGTTCGGCGGCTCGCTCGCGGTGTACCTCGACGGCCAGCCGATCGCGGCCGAGCAAATATTGAAAGCCGCGTCGGGCTCACATGGTGATTCCTGACGCGATGGACCAGGCGGCGGCTCTCACGCGTAGAGCGCCAGGGCCCGCATCTCCACGCTGGCCCGGGTGGGCGTCCTGAGCGGGCAGGTGGGATCGGTGAACGCGGTATGCGGGACCCGGTGGGCTCGATCCGGGTCGCTGTCGTGGGTCTTGAAGACCAGCACCTCGTCGGGCGTCATGTCGGAGAAGTAGCACCACCGATGCTCGGGGCGGAACAGGTAACCGGTGGTCTCGAACCGGAACTCGCCACTGCCGCGGACCTCGGTCACGGCGACCACGCTGACACCGTCCGACGCGGTGACTGTGCGGGCGTCGCACACGGCCAGGGGGTGATCCTGCGGCGGCGGCGTCACCGACCGCCACATGTTGTACAGCGCCCAGCGGCCGAAATCGCCCAGTCTGAGCCCGGGCACCATGGCTGCTACGCCGGCGGCCTGCGCCAGCGCCGAGGCATCTGTGACGTCGCCGTGGGGGTAGCGGGCCGGCTTGGCGTTCTTCAGCGGGGCCAGCTTGTCGACGGCGCTCTCCCCGTAGCGCTTTTTGCCCCCGCCCAGCATGATCACCCGGGTCGCACCGGTCACCTCGTCGAGCAGGCGGGTCATCTCCTCGATGTAGAGGCCGTCCACCGAGGGATCCTCCTCGATGGCATCGAAGTCGGCGACGGAGCTCCGATGGGGAACGAGAACGAAACCCTCGATGTCGAGCGACGTGTCCGTGCCCCGGACGTCGTGGATCTCCACGAGCCGACCCGGTCTGGTCACCATGGTGGATGACTCTTCTGCTTCCGTGACGAAGGTCAGCGGCGGCTGATCTGGCGCGGGCGGGTTCCTGACGTAGTTGACCTCCGCGCGGAGCGGTCTGCTGCCGACGGCGTCGATCACAGTCACATCGGAATTATCTCCTGCTGCCGTCGACCGGGAGCCGGACGGGTACCGGCGCGCTAACGGATCGGTTAATTAATGACCTTCTGCTCTGGACGCCGATGAAATCTGGCTACATTGGATGGTGTGACGGTTGACATCGGAGTCGATCGACGCGCGGTGATGGCGCCCGCGGCTCCTGACTTAGGGCATCGCGTGTCCGGCGCGGCGAACCAACATTTCGCGTGCGCCGTGCGCGCGTTGTCCGCGATGTTCCCTGCCCGGCGGTTCGGAGGTGGGGCGCTCGCGGTGTATCTGGACGGCCAGCCCGTGGTCGACGTCTGGACGGGCTGGTCCGATCGGGCGGGCCGCGTGCCGTGGACAGCCGACACCGCGCCGATGGTGTTCTCGGCCACCAAGGGCATGGCTTCCACCGTCATTCACCGGCTCGCCGACCGCGGCCTGATCGACTACGACACCCCGGTCGCCCACTACTGGCCGGCGTTCGCGGCCCAGGGCAAAGGCACGATGACCGTCCGACAGGTGATGCGCCACCAGGCCGGCCTGTCCGGTCTGCGCGGCGTCACCGCGGATCAGTTGCTGGACCACCTCGGGATGGAAGAGCGGCTGGCGGCTGCGGCGCCGGGGCGCCTGTTCGGCAAGCCCGCGTACCACGCGCTCACCTACGGGTGGCTCATGTCAGGGCTGGCGCGGGCGGTCACCGGCAAGGGCATGCGCACGCTGTTCCGTGAGGAACTAGCCGCACCATTGAACACCGACGGCATCTACCTGGGCAGGCCGCCGGCCGGAGCGCCGATCCGGGTCGCCGAGATCATCATGCCGCAGCGCCTGCACGCGCCTCCGCTGTTCGGCCTCGTCACGCGCGCGGCCGCCAATGCTTTTTCGGGCGGGTTCCGGTCGATCTACTTCAAGGGCGCGTTCGACGCCGTGAAGGGGCACACCCGGCTGCTGGACTCCGAGATGCCAGCGGCCAACGGCGTCGTCACCGCTCGCGCCCTTGCGCGGATGTACGGGGCGCTCGCCAACCAGGGGGAGGTCGACGGCACCCGGCTACTGTCGCCGGAGATGACGGCGTCCCTCACTGGTCGGCGTGACCTGAGGCCGGATCGAAACCTCGCTCTCCCCTTGAGTTTCCACCTCGGCTACCACAGTGTCCCTTTTGCGGTCCCTTTTGCGCCCGTGCTGCCGGGCTTCGGCCATGTCGGACTTGGCGGCTCACTGGGCTGGGCCGACCCCTCGTCCGGCCTGGCGTTCGCGTTCGTGCACAACCGACTGCTGTCGCCGTTCGTGGTCACCGACCAGGCCGGGTTCATCGGCATCGGCGCCTTGCTCGAGCAGGCCGCCGCCAAGGCCAGGAAGCGCGGCTTCGAGCCGGTGACGGAGTTCGGGACGCCGTACGGCGAGACCGGGGCCGTCGCGGGCTGAGGGTCTCGTGGGCCGCGAACGGCCTGCTGCCGGATCAGGCCGGAATCTCGCCCACGGTTGCCTCCGCCTGCTCGGGCGCTTCGCCGGCGAGCCTGAAGATCCACCGGTCCAGGATGAGGAAGCGGCCGACCCACACGACGCCGAAGCCGATCATCTGTGCCACGAACACGGCCGCGCCCCGGATTAGCGTCGGCTGCCCGGTCGTCGCCGTCTCGACGAGGTAGGTGAGCGTCGTGGCCAGCGCGACACCGAGCATCACGGCCACCCAGAAGACGAGCACGTGGCCGCGCAGGGTCTCGCCGGACGTGACCCGCCACACGAAGCGCTTGTTGGCGAAGAAATTGGGGAGCGTCACGATGGCCGCGGCCACAAGCGATGCGGCGGTGTAGTCGTCGAGCCCTAGGCCGAGAGCCTGAACGAGGCCTTGGCCGATGGGGACAAAGACCGCAGACACCCCGGCGTAGCGCAGCTGCTTGCGTCCCTGCTCTGTGCCCGCATGAGCGATCAGGCTCGACGGCGAGATGCCCATGGGGTGTGAACTTACTCGGAAACAGGCCGGTGTAAGGGCGAACGTCCGAACCGGGGGACTCGCGGCGGCGATCAGCGGCGCGTTGGTAGTTTGCGGTGATGCAGGCCGCGGGGTGGGAGTCTGTGCGGGCGACGCGGTCGATGATGTCGCGGGGTTCCGCCCTGTGGCAGCGTCTGCTGGCCGCGCTCGTCGCTGCCGCGGTTTTCTGGCCGCAGGTGCCCGCCCTCGCCGTGACGGGACTCGACCCATCGTGGCAGGCCGCCCTGGCCCTGGCCCGGGAACGCCACCTCGCATGGGGTCCCGAGATCATCTTCACGTTCGGGCCGCTCGGTTTCCTGCAGAACACCGCTTTTTACTACCTTGGGCAGTCTGTGCTCGCCACGGGCTACCAAATGGCCGTCGTGGCGGCCCTTTTCCTGGGTATCGCCGCCGCGCTCCGCTGCCACCGCGCCCCGATGACGTCACTGTTAGGAGCGTTCGCGACGACCGGCATCGTCATGATCGTCCAGGGAGCGAGGTATCCCGACCTGGCCGTTCTGGCAGCCTTCGCGTGGGCGAGCGCCCTCCTGCTGCAGAGCGCGCCCAGGCGTTCGGCCGTGTCCGCGACGTTGATGGCGCTCGGGGCGTTTGCGGGCTTCCAGTTTTTGATCAAGCTCAACAGTGGACTGGGGATCGCGGCGATCGCGTTGGGTGCGTCGGTGTTGCTGGGCTGGAGAGCTTTTGGCCGCCATTGCGCCGTGGTCGGCGCCTTTGCAGCGTCGATTCCCGTGTGGTGGATGTTCGCCGGTCAGCGGCCAGGCGACCTGCCCGTCTGGGGCAGGTTCAGTGCAGCCCTCGTTTCGGGTTACAGCGAGGCGATGGCGACGCCCCTCGGACAGGATGGTTTCCCGCCCCTCATCAAGCAGGCCGTACCCGCCGTGGTGTTGGGGTTTGCCTGGGCGGTGTTGCTCTGTGCGGCGTTCGTACGAGGGCGGCCAGGGATTCCCCGCAACTTCGTCGCGCTGGTCGGGCTCACCACGGTGATCGTCGCCAAGGCCGCGTTTGGACGGTTCGATGTCAATCACCTCTCCAGCCTCCTCGGCCTCATCGTCGTTGCCCTGGCCGTCAGCCCCCCATTCAGGGCTTCCCGTTTCGTCATCGCGACAGCGTTGCTCGGGATCGTCTACGTGGTCGACCACACGGGTGATTCGACTGCCGTCAGCAAGCGCGTCGTGGCGGCGATACACGGGCCGGAGCAAGCCGTTGTCCGGTTGACCACGCTCGCACTTCCCGGCCGGTTCGATCACTACGTTGCCCAAACCAAGGCGCATCAGCGCGCGGCCTACGCCGTCCCAGACCGGTTCATCCAGACCATCGGGTCGCGGACCGTCCATATCGATCCCTATGAAACCTCAGCGGTGTGGGCGTACGACTTCGCGTGGCATCCGACCCCCGTCTTCGCGACGTACGCGGCGTTCTCGCCTCCGCTCGACAACCTGAATGGCGATTCGCTCGCCCGCGGGCCCGATTTCGTCCTGTCGCGTGTGTCCCCGGCCTCGCCTGCCACCGGTATCGACGGCCGGCTCGGCGTCCAGGAATCCCCGCGTTATTCGCGTGCGTTGTTGTGCAACTACAGGCTGAAAGCCATCGAGAACCAATGGGCGATGTTCGCCCGCACCGGCCCGCATTGCGGACCGCCCACCTTGATGTCGCAGGTCACGGTCCGGGGCAACGCCGCCGTCCCCATCCCTCTCCCCACCGGGCCGGACAAGGCGGTCCTGGTGGGAATCGACCTGGAGCCGACGCTGGTCGACCGACTCATTCGGGGCGCCGTCTTTCCACTGACCGCCTCGGTCGTCTTACTCGATGGGGACAACGGTTATCGTCTCATCTGTGCAAACGCGGCACAGCCGTTCCTGATCAGGAGCCCCCGGTCGGTCGAGGGCACGAACCTGCGCATCAACGCCCACACCCTGGCGTTTCCGACGCTGGGCGCCGCCGCCAGGTTTCGGTTCTACGAGATGTCTGTCGAACCTGGGCCCTGATGAGCCTCGTGGCCTCGCGGCCTGGCCGAAAAGCCAGATCGACAGGTCGCGATCAGCGATAGGCTGTGCTCGATGGATCATGCGTGTTGTGATCGTCCATGAACTCGGAGAGGAAGCGGGTACGACCGTGGGGTCATTGGCGGCGGATTTCGAGTTCGACGTCTGTGTGGTGGGTGGTTGCGGGCATGTCGGATTACCGCTGGCGATCGTGATGGCGCACCGCGACTTGCGGGTGGCGATCGATGACATCGACGCGAACGCCGTGGAGATGGTCCGTTCAGGTCGTATGCCGTTCATGGAGGACAAGGCCGAACCGATGCTGGCTGAGGTGATCGACCGCAACCTCACTGTCGACAACGACCGGACGTTGATCTCGCGATCCCGCATCGTCGTGGTGGTGATCGGTACCCCGGTCGATGAGCACCTGAACCCGACTTACCATCGGATCCAACGTTTCTTCGTCGACATGCTGCCCCACCTGGTCGACGGGCAGTGCCTGATCCTTCGGAGCACGCTGTACCCGGGGACTACCGAGAAGGTCGATGCGCTGTTGCGCAGTTCCGGGCGGCGCGTGCACGTCGCCTTCTGCCCGGAGCGCATCGCCCAGGGTCACGCGATGCGCGAACTGGTCGAACTACCGCAGATTGTCGCTGGCTGCGACGACGAGGCGACCGGGATCGCCAACGAGCTGTTCGGCCGGATTGCCCCGTCGATCATTGAGATGCGCCCACTCGATGCCGAGTTGACCAAGATATTCGCCAACTCGTGGCGCTACATCCAGTTCGCCACCGCCAATCAGTTCTTCATGATCGCAAACGATTTCGGAGTCGATTTTTATCAGATCTACGATGCACTCACCCGCGACTATCCGCGGATGGCCGGGTTGCCCGGGAGCGGGTTCACTGCCGGCCCGTGTCTGCTCAAGGACACCATGCAGCTTGCGGCAGCGACCGAGTCCAGATTCTCTCTAGGTCGCGCGGCGATTCAGGTCAACGAGGGGCTTCCCGATTACGTTGTCCGCCAGATGAAATCCCGCTACCGACTGGGCACATTGACCGTCGGTATTCTGGGCATGGCGTTCAAGGGCGACATCGACGACGCGCGCGAATCGCTGTCGTACAAACTCCGCAAGATCCTCGAGTACGAGGCGGCCGCGGTCATCTGCACCGACCCGTATGTGTGCGAACCCCGATTCGTTCCAGTCGAGGAGGTGCTCGATCGTGCCGACGTGCTGGTCCTCGGGGCGCCGCACAGCGACTATCGGTCATTGGTGATCCCGCAGGACAAGCCGGTCATCGATGTCTGGAACTTCTTCGGAAAGGGTGCGCGGCTAGCGTGAAGATTCTCGTCACCGGATCGGCGGGTTTCATCGCCGGCTACCTCATCGAGGACCTGCTCGCCAACGGCCACGACGTGGTCGGCCTGGACAACTACTCCAAGTACGGGCCAGTCGAGCGGGCGTTTGACGGCAACCCTCGCTACACGGGCGTAACGGGCGACGCCAAAGACGTCGCGCTGCTCAAGGATTTGCTGGCCGACTGCGATCACCTGGTCGCCGGCGCGGCGATCATCGGCGGCATCTCGTTGTTCCACGAGCTCGCCTACGACCTGATGTCAGAGAACGAGCGGATCACCGCGGCCAGCTTCGATGCGGCGATCTGGGCGAACCGCGAGGCGCGCCTGCGCAAGATCACCGTCGTATCGTCGTCGATGGTCTACGAGAGCACCTCGACGTACCCGACCCCGGAGGGCGAGGAGCGTCGCTGCTCACCTCCGCAGTCGACCTACGGCTTCCAGAAGCTCGCCACCGAGTATTTCGCGCAGGGCGCGTGGGAGCAGTACAAGCTGCCGTATACGATCGTGCGCCCGTTCAACTGCATCGGCGTCGGCGAGAAGCGCGCCCTGTGCGACCGCGAGATCATGTCGGGCAACGTCAAGCTGGCGATGAGCCACGTCCTACCCGACCTGGTGCAAAAGATTCTCAAGGGTCAGGACCCTCTGCATATCCTCGGTGACGGCGGGCAGATCCGGCACTACACCTACGGCGGCGATCTCGCCCGCGGTATCCGGCTGGCCATTGAATCCGACGCGGCCAACAACGAGGACTTCAACCTCTCGACCGCGACGTCGACGACGGTGGCCGAGCTCG
>Ga0164296_1003048_pt1 | contig 16097 bp, 19 predicted proteins | sample GEODES057metaG_FD_113533 | JGI IMG/M metagenome (GOLD analysis project Ga0164296, IMG submission 113533) | Dystrophic lake water microbial communities from Trout Bog Lake, Wisconsin, USA - GEODES057 metaG | ecosystem: Environmental > Aquatic > Freshwater > Lake | place: USA: Trout Bog Lake... | reverse complement strand
TGTGCCAAATTAAAGAGTCTAATAGAATCGCGCAAAATGACCATAGCCAGTAAGGCTCTGGTTAGCGAATTAAAAACTTTTGTGGCCAGCGGACAAAGTTATGCTGCCAAAGTAGGCGAGCACGATGATTTAGTAATGTCCACAATCCTGGCCTTGCGCATGGCACAAATGTTGCAGAGCTATGATGCTGAATTAGATGCAGAATTGCGTGATAATTCAGAATTTATAGAGCCCATGCCGTTTATAATGATCTGATAAATAGTTTTATGTCTAAAGAAATCGAATCCATAGCCGCCGCATTATTTGATAAAATACGCTCACGTTTTGCCAATGTAACGCTGGGCGACGAAAAAGCCAAGGCCGAAGATGATCCCTCAAAGGCACGTTTTTTTAACTTTACCTACACTTCAGAAGATGGAGCCGAGCATGGCACCGTGACACTAAGTCTCATTGATGAAACCAGTTTAAAAGTCTATTACGGGCAAAAAATATCCAGCGAAATGGCCAGAGAACAACGCCAAGAATGGTATGATTTTTTACGCAATCTAAGAAAATTTGCAAAACGCAACTTGCTAACATTTGACACAAGAGATATAAACAAATCCAATTTGGATCTCAAAGACATCAAACAACAGTCTCGAGTAGACGACGTTGCTACCACAGCAGACGTTACAGTGACAGAAAGTCGGTTGAACTACAGCGGCACCACCCGCAATACTTACGCTACTGTGGGTGAATGCCGTTTACTGATTCGTCATGATGGGTTGGTAAACGATGAAGTACGCGGTGCTCGCACACGACACATACGTGAAATTTTTGTTGAAACTCCACGTGGCGAGCGTTTCCTATTGCCACATACCAACATTGATGGTGCAGTGGCCACTTGCCATAACCTAAATGCCGGCGGCGCAATACACGACGACATTACCGAATGTATCAACAGCATGGTCAACGAAATGAATTGCATGCGCCATTTTGTGCGTAGTGCCAAACGTCGTCAATTTGAAGATGCTGAAACAGCTGACATGTCGCGTGCTGCTGTACACCACTACGATGAAATAAAACGTCAACTACGCCGTATGCGTGGTGCTCGCGGATTCCGTAGCTATTTTGAAACCTATTTGCCAGCTGAAAATCCGTTGGAACAAATGCACGTCAACCTGGACGAACTCAAAGAACGTTTTGTTAAAAAAGTATATGATGCACGTTTTGACGAAGCACTACCTATAGTGTATCGTGAGTACTTGCGTCAAAAAAACAGTCGCTTGGGCGAAATCAGTTCTGAACTGGAAGAGTGGGCTGATGTGATGGCCGAGTCAGATTGGAATCGCCCCGACAACAGTGACAAAATTCGTGCCTTGCAAGAACTGTTAAAATCACCAGTATTGGTCGGACTCGAAGGCATGGATGCTATTGCCAAAATAGAACCCATTATTGGCAGTGACGAATTGAACGATCAACTGTATCATGACAGCATTGATCACGGTCAAGACTTTGATGCTACACCACGTATCAAGGCCTGGTTAGACGCCAACATGCCCGAAGTGTTGGACCAAATTGACATTGGCAACAACAATGGTAGAGATGCTCAAACCAATTGGCCCCAATCAAACAGTCCTGAATCGGCAGATGGGCACGAATATGGTAGCCAACCAGAACATCCAAATGTTTCAAATATGGCATTCGAAGAAGCTGATAGTCTGGATTTTATCCGCAGTTTAGCCGGTTTGAAAAAATAATTAAAAAACGCTTGACAAGCTAAATATATTTGTTATATACTAGCAAGGTGCTGGAATATATCTAGGCATGTAGTAAACTAAGACCATCTTATAAAGGAAATCAATCATGGCAACAACATTAGCAGAAATTCGCGCAAAGTTACAAGCAACCGAAAACCGTGGCGCAGGTAATTCACAATCAGGTGGCGACAACGCTATCTATCCACACTGGAACATTGCAGAAGGTTCCACAGCAAGACTCCGCTTTCTCCCAGACGGTAATCCAAAAAACAGCTTCTTTTGGGCTGAACGTGCAATGATCCGTTTACCATTTGCTGGCGTAAAAGGTCAATCAGATTCAAAGCCAGTGGTAGTACAAGTTCCATGCATGGAAATGTATGGCGAAGCCTGCCCAGTATTGGCAGAAGTTCGTCCATGGTTTAAAGATCCAAGTTTGGAAGAAATGGGTCGTAAATACTGGAAGAAGAAAAGTTATGTGTTCCAAGGCTTTGTACGTGAAAACGCACTGAGCGATGACAAGACTCCAGCCAACCCAATCCGTAGATTCACCATTAGCCCACAAATCTTCAACATTATCAAAGCGGCTTTGATGGATCCAGAAATGGAAGAATTGCCAACTGATTATCAGCGTGGCTTGGATTTCCAGATCGTTAAAACAAGTAAAGGTGGCTATGCTGACTACAGCACAAGCAAATGGAGCCGTAAAGAATCTGCACTCACAGCAGAAGAACAAGCCGCAATTGATGAGCACGGCCTGTTTAACATGAGTGATTTCTTGCCCAAGAAGCCAAGCGAAGCAGACTTGAAAGTGATCAAAGAAATGTTTGAAGCGTCAGTTGACGGTCAACCATATGATGCTGACAAGTGGGGTGCTTATTACAAACCATACGGTTTAGATACACCTAATGCTGCTCCCAAAGCTGATGTTGCTCCTACAGCCGCACCAGCAGTAGTAGAACCAACCGACGAAGATGATATGCCAGCTCCTACAGCTCCAGTATCAGCTCCGGTCGCTGAAGCCAAACCTTCCAGCCAAAAAGCTGAAGATATCTTGGCAATGATTCGTAACCGTCAGAAACAGTAATAGCTTGTGTCAGTGGGGGAGACGGTCCCCCACATTTTCTATGCTTGGCTATTTAGACCCTATCCTCTTTCCAGACGATATAGAGGTACTTGAAGTATCTCCAAATCGTTACGTCTATCCAATATTCAAAAACGGAAGCCGCAGTCTGATCAGCAAAGACTACCGGACTTTATCCAAGGGTGAAATCTTAGATCTTGATCAAGTAGAAGTTTTTGTACGTGATCCTTTTGAACGCTATGTTAGCGGAGTGCAAAGTTACTTACGTTTAAATCCCAATTTGGATCGTGCAACAGCATTGACCATGATAGACCGTTATTTGTTTTTAGATCGACACTTTAGTTTACAGTTCCATTGGTTGGTGAATCTTAGACGATTTTGTGATCCATGGATACATATTCGTCCGCTTGATGATTTGACATCGGCCACTGACCTGGTGTGGAATACCATTGCCAGAGATCAACAGTTGGTGGACCACTTCCAGCCCAATTTGAAACTTTGGTATTACTTGCAATTAGACAAAATACTCACAGAAGATTTCCTGGGACAATCGGTAAAAATGTCAATGATCTTGGCACACATTAGAATCAAATACCCTGATTTACAAAACGAAATAGTACTACGGGCACACAGTATATGCAATGTCCTAGATTAGATCATTTTGTTCGATTCAATTCAAACGGTACTGTGAGTCGTTGTGGACACATGGTCAATGCTGCACAGTTTGATACTATGGAACAAATGAATTCCAGTGAGTGGTTGCGTACTGTGCGTGAACAGTTTGAACAAGATCAATGGCCTGCAGAATGTCAACGCTGTGAAGAAGTTGAAGACGAAGGGCATGACAGCATACGAATACATGCCATGGCATTGGATCGTACAGAAACTGCGGATTACCTACAAGTAGGCGGAGTGTTGGACAACATCTGCAATGCCGCTTGTCAAACTTGCAGTCCCGAATGCAGTACACGTATTGGTGCATTGTCGGGTCGTGTATTTCCTATAGTAAACAACAGCGATAAATTTTGGAGTTTGCCACAAGATCGTATACGCCATTTGGATATAAACGGTGGCGAGCCCAGTTACAGCAAAAACTATCGACGCATATTGGCCAATTTGCCACCCAACCTACGCACTCTTAGACTCAACACAAACGGCAACATAGTGTTGGACGAACTGGTAGAGATTGCCAATCGTGGTATTGCTGTCACAGTCACAGTCAGTTGCGACGGCATTGGCAAAACATTTGAATTCATGCGTTGGCCAATTCAGTGGGATACTTTTTATCAAAACCTAATGCAATACAAAACTATGCCAGTTGAATTGAACCTATGGACCACGGTCAGCATATTGAACGTCGATGACTTGCCAAACATACAGGCATTTGCACGTGAACACGGCATTGATCATGGGTATGCATATCTCAAACAACCGGCAGTATTGGATGTCAATAATAAAGACCAGGCCGCAGTTGATACATACATACATGAGCAAAAACAATTGAGAGGCATAGCATGAAAATAGCAATCACAGGACATTCAGCTGGAATTGGTCAGGCTTTGGCCACAGCCTATGCAGGCAACGAAATTGTTGGCCTCAGCAGACGCAATGGATACAACATTAGAAGCATACCAAAAATTGCTGACGCAATTGAGCCGTGCGACATGTTTATCAACAATGCACAAGCCGGTTATGCTCAAACAGAATTGTTGATCGAGATGTGTCGTCGCTGGGCCAACCAGGACAAACGTATTGTGGTGATCAGTACCATGATGACCATGATGCCGATATCAACCATGCCGGGCTTGGAAATGACCGAGTATTATTTACAAAAAACAGCATTGGAATCAGCAGTGGCACAACTGAGAAATCAATATTTCAAACCACGCATCACAGTGGTAAGACCCGGATACATTGCCACACAACCTGGACAAACTGCACCGCCAGCAGCCAACGTTGACAACTGGGCACGAACATTGGTCGACACATTAAACATGGCACAGGCCAACAATTTAGACATACCTGATATCAGCTTGGGCCCACTACAATGACACCAAAAGACGTATTAACCAATCCTACATTTTGTCCTATGCCATGGACCGGGCTCATGTACAATTTCAACGGCGATGTAAAAAACTGTATTCGCAGTTATGATCCAATTGGCAATCTACAGGACAACACCATTGAGGAAATCTTGGGCGGAGTCGAAAACAGAAATCGACAGATTGCTATACAACAACGTGAACCGGTCAAGTCCTGCGGCGGCTGTTACGATTTAGAAAAAGATCGACGTGGATTTGATATTATCAGTGATCGCGTGTTTTACATACGTGAACTCAAAGAAAACAATCCAGCAGTATATAGTGCAGTAGGAAGGCCTGGTCTACAAGCAATCGACATACGTTGGACCAACCTGTGTAATTTTGCATGTGTGTACTGTGGGCCAGATTTCAGTAGCAAATGGGCCGATGAACTCAAAATACATTCAACTGTGCCCACCCAAGCACAGGTTGACAGTCTCAAATGGTATATCACCAGTCAAGCTGATTCGCTCAAACATGTGTATCTTGCCGGTGGCGAACCCTTGTTGATGAAAGAAAATTTAGAACTGTTGGAAATATTAAAAACAGTAAATCCCACAGTCAATCTGCGTATCAACACCAATCTAAGCAAGGTCGACACGCAGGTATTTGATCGAATCTGCGAATTTAAAAATGTGCATTGGATTGTTAGTTTGGAAACATTAGGGCAGGAATACGAATACATACGCCATGGCGGAAGTTGGGCTGACTTTGAAGACAATTTGAATAGAATACAACAGCTGGATCACAAGATCAGTTTTAACATGTTGTACTTCTTGTTGAACTACTCGAGTATTTTTGATTGTTTGGATTATCTCAAGGCACGTGGATTCCATAACAACAGTTTTATCATTGGGGCATTGACAACTCCGGCAGAATGGAATGTGAGACATTTGCCCGACTCAATATTACAACAAGCACAGATTCGTATACAAGCAGAAATTGATCAACAGCCAGGATACCTATTGGAAAATGGGCTACGCAATATCTTGGCATATATACAACAACCGTTTGAAAAACAATTGGAACACAGTTTGAAACACATGGCAACCATGGATCAGCGGCGCGGATTAGACAGTCGACAGATTTTTACTGAATTTTACAATGACATCAAATAACGTAGAAAGCATTGCATTTGCACTTGACCCGGGCAACGTTCCAGTATTCTTGTTGGATTGGGAATTGACCAAACTGTGCAATTTGGACTGTAGCTATTGCAGTACAGGGTTAGAAGGTGGGCATGACAATACCACCAGCCATCCACCCTTGGCAGAATGTTTGCAAGCAATTGACTTCATGTACGAATACGTGAATGAATATATGCAACACAAACGTCCAACACAGCGCAAGGTCATACTGAATGTGTACGGTGGAGAAAGTGTGTTTCACCCAGACATAGTCGAAATACTTGAAGCCTGCAAAAGCAAATATCAACCGTACGAACAAGCCTGGCATTTGACAGTCACTGTGACCACCAATGGTATCAGCGGTAAAAATCAATGGGCTCGTATAGTGCCACTGGTAGACGAATTCACAGTCAGTTATCACAGCGAAACACTACCCAAACAAAAGCAACAGTATCTTGACAACATACTGTATCTCAAGGAACACGATAAACGAGTCAAGTGTATCATCATGATGCATCCAGACGAAAAACTGTTTGATGACAGCAACGGAGTGGTTGAATTCTGTAAACAACATCAAATTGACTATGTGATCAAACCGGTTGACAGTCGCAACCCAGTGTGGATTTACACCAAAGATCAGTTCAACCAACTAAAAAACTTTTGGATTGGCCAAGTGGCACCGGCCAAACAGGCAGACTATGCCCAGTCAATTGATCATGTTGGACAGTCGGATCAAGTACAGAGTATCTATCAAGGGCGTGCCTGTTGCGGTGGTCGCAAACTCAGTGTCAACGGTGACTTGAAGTCCAGCGTGAGTTTTGTACCCAGGCAAGGATTTGAAGGATGGAGTTGTAGTGTAAATTGGTTCTTCTTGTTTGTACGTCAATTTGATGGCGCAGTATTTACCAACAAAGATTGTCAAACCAGTACCACTGGTCGAGTAGAACCGCTGGGCTATTTGAACAACAGCAGTCAAATTGTCGATACTCTTAGACAACAACTGGCTACCAAAACTATGCCCATAATACGCTGTGTAAAGGAATGGTGCCGTTGTGGATTTTGTGCACCAAAAGCAGAAAGTGCTGAAGAATTTAATAAGTTAATCAAGCGGCATGTAATAACGGACGTATTTAATTTGGATAATTCCAATTGAGTATGTTACAATTAGAAATAAGTACTGTAAAATTTAATTAAGGAAAAATCATCATGGCAAATAAACCATTCGACGTATCAAAATTTCGTAAAGGCATTACCAAAAGTATTGACGGTATCAGCATTGGATTTAACGATCCAACTGACTGGATCAGTACCAACAACTATGCACTGAACTACCTTATCTCAGGTGACTTCAATCGAGGTATTCCAATGGGCAAGGTCACTGTGTTTGCTGGTGAGTCAGGAGCAGGCAAAAGTTTTATCTGCTCGGGTAACATTGTCAAGAATGCACAAGAGCAAGGTATCTATGTGATCTTGATTGATACAGAAAATGCGTTGGATGAAAAATGGTTACACGCCTTGGGCGTAGATACGTCAGAAGACAAATTGCTTAAATTAAACATGGCCATGATTGATGATGTGGCCAAGATGATCACAGAGTTTGTAAAAGGCTATAAAGAATTACCAGAACTTGATAGACCCAAGGTATTGATTGTTTTGGACTCGCTGGGTATGTTATTAACACCAACTGATGTAAATCAGTTCGAAGCAGGGGATCTCAAAGGTGACATGGGTCGTAAGCCCAAAGCACTGACCGCCCTGGTACGTAACTGCGTAAACATGTTTGGCTCCTTAAACATCGGGTTGGTAGCCACAAATCATACCTATGCGAGCCAAGACATGTTTGATCCGGATGACAAGATCTCCGGCGGCCAAGGCTTTATCTATGCATCAAGTATTGTTGTAGCTATGCGTAAGCTCAAGCTCAAAGAAGACGAAGATGGCAACAAGATTTCGGAAGTAAAAGGTATCCGTGCCGCTTGCAAGATCATGAAAACACGCTATGCCAAACCGTTTGAGTCGGTGCAGGTCAAGATTCCATATGAGACCGGTATGAATCCGTACTCGGGCTTGGTTGACCTGTTTGAAGGCAAAGGCCTCTTGAGCAAAGAAGGCAACAGTCTCAAATACACTCTGGCAGATGGTACAGTTATCAAACAGTTCCGCAAGGCCTGGGAACGCAACGAAGATGGATCGTTGGACAAGGTCATGACAGACTTTATTGCTAACCCACACAAAGATACTGCCACGGTAGAAGTAGCAGAACAGGTAGAAGCAGTAGAGGAATAATGTCACGCATAGTCGAAGTTACACCTACAGAAGATTATTTTTCTATCAATTGGCAGTTGGGAATTAGGTGTAACTATGACTGCATGTACTGTAGTCCGGCCTGGCATGACTCAACCAGTCAGCATCATTCGTTAGAGCGATTGCAAGAAGCATGGCGGCGTGTTTATGAAAAAACACAACACCATGCCTTGCCCTACAAGATTGCGTTTGTAGGCGGGGAACTCACTACCAACAAGCACTTTCTTCCGTTTGTTGAATGGTTGCGTGAAAACTACCACGATCGTTTGTTCAAGTTGTTGTTGACCACAAACGGTAGTGCCACGGTCAAGTATTACAGCAAAATGTTCAAGGTCATTGACAATATTTCGTTCAGTGTACATTCAGAATTCATTGATGAACAGAAGTTTTTTGACATGATCGTGCAGTTGAAGCAAACTATTGACAGCACAAGATTTATACATGTTGAAATAATGAACGAGTCATGGAATCAAGATCGTATACCAAAATACAAACACATACTGGATCAACACAGTATAAGTTACACAGTAAACGAAATTGATTACTCATATCAAACTCGTCGCTTTCCGATCATGCAAGGACGATTGAATCTTGAAGTTTGAAAATCAACCCTACTATAATTGTGAAGTATTATTGGACAACGGTGATAAGTATCGTGTTGGCGCCAATTGGATACACAATGAAGGATTAGATCATTGGCAAGGTTGGCTCTGTGATGCCGGCAATCGTAGATTGGATATTGACCACACATTTGATGTGTATTCTTCACAATGCAAGAATGACTATCTGGGAAATATTTTTACAGACTGGGCGCTATTAACTGAGCCTGCGGTCTGCAAACACACACGCTGTACTGGTTGTACAGATGATTTATTACAACGCAAAAAGGAAAAATAATGACTATTGATGTCGAAGTATTAAGCGAACTATACACAATTATGAAACAGTATGTTCCACAAAAAGACCGTCAGGAGTGCGCTGATAACTTAATGAGCGTTATGGTAGACATGTTGGGTGATCAAGAACTTCGTGATTTTGGCGGAACCGACGCAACACTAAAACGTGCTCTCAAAGAATATTCTGCCGACGAAGAGCAAGACCTTGAGGACGAAGACACCGATTGGTAAACAAATACTTTCCAATCAAAACAGCCACAGCTTGTCAACTCAAATGGACCTGGAGTACCATACACCTATATACAGGTGCAACAAACTCTTGTCATAGAGTAGGACAAACTGTGTTGACCCCTGACACATTTGATCAGTTTCACAACACTGAAAAAAAGCTCAGTGATCGTCAATTGATGTTGGCCGGAGAATGGCCCACTGGCGGCTGTGAATACTGTGGTGACGTGGAACGTGCTGGTGGATCAAGTGATCGACAGTTTCATTTGCAAATACCCAACATGTATCCGCCCGAGCTTGATGCTGATCCAACAGCCATAGAAGTTACTCCACGCATTGTGGAAGTTTACCTTGACAACACCTGCAACATGAGCTGTGTGTATTGCTGGGACGGATTCAGCAGTCGTATACAACAGGAAAATATCAAGTTTGGTCCGTTCAGTCAAGCAGGCCTGGAAATTAAAAATGTAGCAGTACGCAATCCCGATCATGACGCACTCACTGATAAATTTTGGCTATGGATGGAAGCCAACTACAGTGAAATTAGACGTTTGCATATCCTGGGTGGAGAGCCATTTTTTCAACGTCAATTTGAAACCTGTTTGGCGTTTTTGGAAACACACTCCAATCCTGAATTGGAATTCAATATTGTATCAAACCTAAAAATAAATCCAGCCAAGCTGGCAAACTTTGTACAGCGTATCAAACAGCTGGTAGATACCAATCGAATCAAACGATTTGACTTGACTTGCAGTATTGACTGTTGGGGTGCAGAACAGGAATACATACGCTACGGTATTGATCTGGAAGAATGGAAAAAGAATTTTGATTATGTGGCCAATGAGTCGTGGATTACCTTAAATATCAATCAGACTTTAACCGTATTAGGTATGAAAACTGTTAAAGATCTGTTACAATATGTAAATCAACATAGACAACACAGAGAAATTGGACATTATTTTATGGCATGTGTAAGCCCAACCTACTTGTACCCTGGTATCATGGGTCAGGGGTATTTTGATCACGATTTTGAACAAATCCTAACAGTGATGCCCGACGACACATGGCAACACAAAAATGCTCGTGCCATGATGGAAGGTCTCCAATTGGAATTCAATACCAAAGAAGTCAACTGTGCTGAACTTGAACACTTGAATATATTTTTAAACGAAATTGATCGCCGCAGAAATACCAGCTGGCGCACAACATTTCCCTGGTTGGTCAAGGAGTTAGAACATGTACTATAACAAAATTGTAGCCGATCTTGGCGAACTGCCCAACTTTATTGCCTACTATGAAGGCGAACTCAAAGCAGCACAGACTGATATCAAGATCCGCGGACGAGTGGAAAAAGAATTAGCAGACTTGCCAGGGCAAAGTGAACATCGCTTTAACCAACTGCAAGAGATTGAAGCAGTACTGGAGTATCTCAATATACAACTGCGTAAAATACGTCGTAAGCATTTTCAAAAGTACTTGGAAGCATATCAACGTGCATTGACATCAAGAGATGCTGAAAAGTATGTGGATGGCGAAGATGAAGTGATTGACTTTGAAACCATTATCAACGAAGTGGCCCTGCTGAGAAATCGTTGGCTGGGTGTAATGAAAGGCATTGAAAGCAAAAACTTTATGTTGGGACATGTGGTACGCTTACGCACAGCCGGCATGGAGGACATTGTGGTATGATGGATTGGAAACAAAGAGCCGACGAATTAATAGAAGAATTCAATTTGTGCGTCAAGGCCAAACCTCGTCACGACGCTATAAATATCCAATTGGAAAAAGATACTGTGGCTCAGTTTGCCTATCATTTGAGTACACAGCGTGGTTGGGGTACAGATATAGAAATAGCCGAAGCTTGTCGGCAATTGGAGTCAAGATTGATTCCACTCAAAGAAAAATTAGTTATGGAAATTTTAACCAATGGCCCAGTTTAGTAACCCAATTTACAGTCACGAACACAGTTTAGAAGTACTGAATCTTCTTTACAATTACGATGACTTTTTTGACAATCTGCAGGTCATAGCCGACATGGGCTGTGGTGCCGGGTTGGATTCCCAATGGTGGGCCACACTGACTACTCGAGACGATCCACCTGAGCCGCACAACTATCTGGTGTATGCTGTTGATCAAAATGTTCGACAGATCGAGCCCGAAATAGCCAAACTGGAAAATATTTCTGTTATCGAAGGCGACTTTGAAGAACGTGTGATTCCACGCAATGTGGACCTGATTTGGGCACACGATTCTTTCCAGTATGCCAAAAATCCGTTGAAATGCTTGGCCACGTGGAAAGCAACATTGAATGTGAATGGCATGATGATCATGGCAATACCACAGACCACTTACTGGGATCACAATCGCAGTCAGCTGATTGTCAGTAACCACAGCAATCAATACTACAGCTACAACCTGCTGAATCTAATGTATATGTTGGCCATTTCAGGGTTTGATTGCAGAGACGCATACTTTTATCGCAAGGAAAATAGCCCATGGTTGTATGCCTGTGTGTATGCCAGCGAGCATGGCCCGTTGCCGGGTGCAACCTGGTACGATTTGGCCGATCGTAATTTGATTAATGACAGCATTATCAACAGCGTAAATCGCTACGGATATGCACGGTTGGAAGATACTGTGGTGGTTTGGTTGGACAAAGATTTTTATCAAATAACCAACTAAATACTTGATGCGTGAATTAATCAATATCATCCAAGAAGCCAGCATTTTTACCAAACCCGACATGTACCAGTACGGGCACAAGGTCAACATTGCAGTTGGCAGCAAACCTGGTACCAAACTGCTGGCCGATATCAAACAAGTTATTCCCGATTTTGACGAAAATGAAACACTGGAGTGGGTTCCGCCCAAGGCCAATGTGAAACAGCGTGTTTTGATAGGTCAACGCAGTCAGCTAATGCTGGGTGGCAATGAGCGTTTCTTTAAACGTGCCAACGGCAAAGTGTTTGCCATAGTAGGAGCAGACAGTACCATACAAAAAGCATTGACCCACGCCAGAGGTGAAAAAGGCAGTACAGCAGAAAACAAAGGTGATGCCAGTGAACCGGTATTGTCAGCGGCTGTGGTTGCCAAACTGATCAAACGTGGTGCCAACAGCGTGGAAGATATCACCGGCGAGGATGTGAAAAAGGTGTTGAGTCAAGCACTGAAAGATCCTGGTATTACCTACACAGTAACAGATAAAAACAGCAAGGTGGCTGATACCATTAGATTCACCATCATGGTCAAGAAACCTACTCGTGACTACCTACTGAGCCCAGAGTTTTGGATCGGATACGAAAAGTTGTTGCCCAGCGTGGTACACTATGCCAACAGTGGGCAAATCGACAAGTACGCTGACTATTTTTATAAAAACGGCAAAGCAGATATTGTATCAGTGATTAGTGATGGCGTCAGCGAAGCCAAAGAACGAAAAACCGACGTTGAAGCCTATGTCAAAGATGCCGACGGCGAAACACGCAAACTGAAAGGTCTCAACGTCAGCTTGAAAGCTGGTAGTCCACACATTGGTCAAGTTGGTGGCGGACAGATCAACAATCCCAATGCCAAAGGCTATGTGTTGGCCAATGCACACGAACTGTTTGGTCCTTTGGGTGTTGATATCAAAGCACCGCGTCAGATCAACAGCAAGGTTGAATTCTGGGTACATGCTTACAAACAGGCTGCCAAACAACTAAAAGCCATGCTCAAAGGTACAGATGCCAAGAGTGAAGCCGGTGTTGTTTATCGAATTGCCAACTTTGTGACCAGTCATGGTACCAGTGGTGATCCTGACATTCGTTTGGTGTCATTGGGCACCAAAGGCATCAGTTCTGTACACAGTTTCAAAGGTATTGAGCGTAAAATCATTGCCGATCATATCAATCTTGAATGTGACTATAGAGAAGGAGTCAGCAAGGATGGCGACCCTCGTCCAGAACTGCGTATCTATGACAAACAGTCTGGTAGTCCATTGATCTATATCCGATACAGTAGCACACGTGACGAAACCAAAGTTTGGAATACTGTGGAGATGCGTGAACTGTTGAAAGAGTTGACCACACTCAAGTATACCAAAATTTCTCGACCTGCAACTGTTGCTCCAACTGCTACCGCTGTCAAACCAGCGCAACCACCCCAGACAGCACAGTCAGTTAAACCAACGCCTGCGGCCACAGTACCAGACTACAATCCGCCTGGAAGTCCGGACTACGTCGAACCCGAAGACGAACTCAGGTATACCGAATCGGTTAGACCACGTAGAACTGCACCATTGATTTCTGGTGCAGGACGAGCACGTCGCAGTTGACACGTAAAGATCAATAGTATACAATAGCTATGTTGGGCCGGACGCCGTATTGGTTGCAGGCAGTCGACTCATAATCGACCAGCGAAAGCTCATTGTGGGTTCAAATCCCTCCCGGCCCACCATAAATATCACTATGAAACTAACGGTAACTCAAAAACGCATTGATGCTAACAAACGGAATGGGCAACTTGGTGCAATAGCATATCGTGAAAAGCGAAAAGCGTTGTATGAAGCTACCCCATCCTTTTGTACTCATTGTTCTGTAAAATTACCACAAGCAAAAAAGAATAATAAATTTTGCTCTCGTAGTTGTGCTGCAACATTTAATAATACCGCAACACCAAAGCGTATAGCAAAATTATATAAATGCGTAGAATGTGAGACAGAATTCAAGGGAGAAGGAAAGTATTGTTCTAATAAGTGTTATGACTTTGGTCGTAGAAAATACAAAACCAAAGAAGAATTAGCAGAAGCAACAAGAAAGAAAGTTCGCGAAGTTTCGGCAAACTATCGGGCAAGTGTTAGAAATCAAACACCACCTGATGCAGATAGAAAAGCTATTAGAGAGTTTTACGATAACTGCCCAACAGGGTACGAAGTAGATCATATTATTCCTATTAGCAAAGGTGGCTTACATACCTTGAGTAATCTTCAATATTTGACTATTACTGAAAATCGTAGGAAAAGTAATAAAATTATTGTATAATAGCAGTATGCCTCGATGGTGGAATTGGTTTACACAGCGGTCTTAGAAGCCGTCCCCGAAAGGGTTGAGAGTTCGAGTCTCTCTCGAGGCACCATTTTTAAATAGGTTGACACAAAAAGGTAAATAAACTATAATACATATTATGATGAACTTCGCTATTAAACATCCTTCCTTAACACAGCCAGCATTAGGCCTACATGCCTATTGGTCAGTGGATTGCGGAATGACAAATAGCATTCGTGAACCACGGAAGGGTCAAAGTTAATACTGTATCATACGTTATTTTAACTGAGACCCTGGAACTAAACACTCCGGGGTTTTTTATTTTTGAGATGCAACAAGTGTTGACAGGAAACGAGGTCCTGTGTTACACTCTAAACAAACACAAACGGGCGGAACCAAGGATGGAGCACTTCTTGTAGTGTAAAAAATCTGGTTATAGTAAAGTGCTCTGGTGTGGTCTAATGGTAAGGGCGCCTACCGCAAATTGGAGAACTGGGTTCGACTCCCAGCATTGCAGAGTACTTTACTATAAACACAGGAGCAGAAGCATCAACGGTGATGCAGTGGACTGTAAATCCGCCGTCTTTGACATGCCTGGTTCGATCCCAGGATGCTCCACCAAGTTTTACGCAGGATTAATTCAGTGGTAGAATGTCTCGTTGCCAACGAGAATGTCATCGGTTCGAACCCGATATCCTGCTCCACGCATGAGTCTCTGGTATAATGGCATTACATCGGTCTCCAAAACCGCAGATCGGGGTTCGATTCCCTGGAGATTCGCCAAACAATGCGGGATTCGTATAATGGTATTACTCCAGCCTTCCAAGCTGAGAACGAGGGTTCGATTCCCTTATCCCGCTCCAATTGACAAGTAAATGTCAAAACAGTATAATAGCAGTATAGTAAAAATTTGGTCTGGTAGTTCAATTGGTTAGAGTACCTGCCTGTCACGCAGGACGTTGCGGGTTCGAGTCCCGTCCAGACCGCCAAACAAGGCTCCCGTCGTCTAGAGGCCTAGGACACGTCCCTTTCACGGACGGTACACCGGTTCGAATCCGGTCGGGAGCGCCATCTATGTTTGTCGAGTAGCTACAATGGAACAACACTGAACTCACTCATTCTGCAGAACGGTGAGAGGTGCCATGAAGAGCGAGGGCTACCACAGGTTCAAGCACTGACGACAAACACCAACATCAAAAAAGGAGCAAGGTATGGATCGGTACACACCAAAGATTGCCAAAGCAGATCTGGTACACGGCGAATACTATCGCGGCCGATGTCGTAATGCCACTATTGCTCGTTGGAATGCCAAGACACAACGTTTTGTTCATTGGCGTACCAAGTTCAAATTTGAATACACTGAAGAAATTTGTCATCCAGATGACGAGCAACATTTTGATGTGTTTGTAGTAGAAGCTTTATGCAAGCCAGAAAAAGAAATACCATTTGATTAACAAGAAAGGAGGCACGTATGCCAGCAGTATTTTTAGTCAGCGACACGCACTTTGGTCATGCGGGTGTATGTCGCTTCACACGTAACGATGGTGTTACAAAACTTCGCCCGTGGGATGATCCTGCGGAAATGGATGAGGCCATGATTACAGCATGGAATGACCGGGTTAG
>Ga0164296_1003046_pt1 | contig 16105 bp, 14 predicted proteins | sample GEODES057metaG_FD_113533 | JGI IMG/M metagenome (GOLD analysis project Ga0164296, IMG submission 113533) | Dystrophic lake water microbial communities from Trout Bog Lake, Wisconsin, USA - GEODES057 metaG | ecosystem: Environmental > Aquatic > Freshwater > Lake | place: USA: Trout Bog Lake... | reverse complement strand
ACAGAAAAACCCCGGATGAGGCCTACTTCAATACGCTGATGGCAATCCCGCTGGCAGCATAACAAAGGCAGTCATCCACTTATCCGGACCCAACAGACTGTTCAAACAAACCGAGCCACTTCTCACCATCGCTGTTTGCATCCAGCCTTTAAGCCATCGGGTACGCTGATTGAGCCAAGCTTTTATCGTATTGGGGGCTTCCTCCCATGTGGTGGAATCAATCACTGCCGTTTCATATCCAAGGCGGGCAAGGCGTAAGCCAAGATCGGCATCTTCGGTTACATTCCAAGGGTCCCAAGCAAAACACGCCTCTAATGTTGAGCGTCTAAAATGGTTTGATGTCCCTCCGAGGGGAATAGGTTGCCGGGTGTTGGACATTCCGGGGAGCAATGCGTCAAAAAGGCTCGCATATTCCAAGGCGAACATGCGACTGATCCATCCATCAGCCATATTATCGATTGCTAAGCGCCCCTGCACACATCCGAGCCTCTTGCCGCCATGATAGAAACATGTTGCCGCTTTTTTTAATTGATCAGGATCTGGTTCATCTTCTGCATCATAAATAACAATGTAATCGCCTTTAGCATAAGCAAGTCCCACATTAAGAGCCCGTGGCTTTGTTCTGGGGTTCATAAGTGGGCAAACAATAATGTCAAATATTGCTGGAAGCTCCTCCATGATTAAAGCTAGCCGTGTTTCAATGTCATCCATTTCAACAAGGATTTTGATTTCTAATTTCGCTTTAGGATAATCAATTTTTTTGAGCCGTTCGATCAGTTTAGAAATTATTTTTTTCTCGCGATAAAGCGGAACTAAAATAGTATAATTTGGCAGGTCCTGATCAACTAAGGTTAAATTTCTAGGACTTCTGTTTGACATACGCCTCACTGCAGCAGCTTTAAGGACGATGGATGGAATGCCTGGGAACAGCGTTAATAAGAATACAGATGAATGCCAAATCGATGGAGACAGGACGGATAGAAATAAAAAGAACGCGAAAAATAGTGAGAGACAGGCTGAAACATTCATTCCCTTTTGATGGGCTGAAAGATGAGGCGCATGCCGTTTCATTTTATTGACGGCTCTCTGTGCTATTGCATGTCCATTATGCCTTCGAACCGATTCAACGAAATTTTGTGGAGTCGTTATCAACACGTTGCCTTCATTTAATTGAAGCGTGCCAAGTGAAGCAGCAAAAAGCAGAGCCGTGAATTTTTGACCGGAGGGTGCTATGGCAAAAATCGGTTTTTCGCCTTTACATGATAATTGGCAGGTCTCCGCCCTAATCAAAATTTCACCGTCTAAATGATCGGCGATAGGCAATATCGCCGTTGTGAAGGGTACATTCAAAATCGAGGCAAGTGTCTGATAGAGGTCCTCAGCGGTAACGAGCTCATTTCGGATCAGAAACTGGTCGATTGTGGTCCCAGTATTTTCTGCGCAATGGTAGGCCCATTCAATGAAGTTGGGATGCTGTTCCAATGCCGCTGTGTGAGGCGGCGGAGGAATGGAGAAGTTTTGGTTTGCACTACGATTGCGCTCGTTCATGGGCGAGTGTCCAACGGAGGAGCGCTATATTCGTTTATGACAGAATGTTTTTAGCCTGAAAGAAAGAGCAAAGATTGATCGAAGAAGGTTCACCAGCCCTACATTTTTTGTCAGCTTGTCCAAAAAGCATGGCCGGATGCGAAGATGCTTATTTTATTCGTCAAACCACCTTCCCTCTTTCGGGTAAATTGCTTTATGGTCCGCCACCTTCGCTTGCTGGGTGAAGGCTCGTTTTCTGTTGTACCGAAAGTGTCCCATGTCGATTGCCGATCTTATCCAGACCCCTGATCTTGTTGCCACCGCTCAGCAATCGGCCGCTTGGCCGTTTGAAGAGGCCCGCAAATTGGTCGAGCGCGTCAAACGCACGGGGCAAAAGAGCGTGCTGTTTGAGACCGGGTATGGCCCCTCGGGCCTGCCGCATATCGGCACGTTCGGCGAGGTCGCCCGTACCACCATGGTCCGCAATGCGTTCCGGATATTGACCGAAGACAAGATCCCAACCCGGCTTTTGTGCTTTTCCGACGATATGGATGGCATGCGCAAAGTGCCCGACAATGTGCCGAACCGCGATCTTTTGGCCGAGCATCTGCATCGGCCCTTGACGCGGGTTCCTGATCCTTTTGGCGAGTTTGAAAGCTTCGGACACCACAACAATGCCATGCTGCGGCGTTTTCTGGATACGTTCGGTTTTGAATATGAATTCGCCAGCGCCACCGATTATTACACCTCCGGCAAGTTTGACGATATTTTGCGCCGGATGGCCGAGCGCTATCAGGCGGTGATGGACATTATGCTGCCAACTTTGGGCGAGGAGCGCCGCTCGACCTATAGCTGCTTTTTGCCTATTTCACCCACCACGGGCCGCGTTCTCTATGTGCCGATGAAGCAGGTGGATGGCAAAAACCACACCGTCACCTTTGCGGATGAGGATGGTTCCGATGTCACCCTTTCGGTGACGGGCGGTCATGTAAAGCTGCAATGGAAGCCGGACTTCGGCGCACGCTGGGCAGCCCTTGGTGTCGATTTTGAAATGTATGGCAAGGACCATCAGCCGAACACGGTCGTCTATGATTCGATCTGCAATGCGCTTGGTGGCGTTGCGCCCGAGCACTTTGTTTATGAGCTCTTTTTGGACGATAAGGGCCAGAAGATTTCAAAATCAAAGGGCAATGGCATCACGATTGATGAATGGCTGAAATATGCGAGCCCCGAGAGCCTGGCGCTGTTCATGTATTCCAAGCCGCGCGAAGCCAAGAAACTCTATTTTGATGTGATTCCGCGCCAGGTGGATGATTATCTTACCTTCCTCGAAAAATTCCCGGGGCAGATTGTCAAAGAGCAGCTCGGCAATCCGGTGTTTCATATTCATGGGGGCCAACCGCCAAAGGTCGAGTCGATTTCGGATGCCGAGAACCATTCGACGACAGTGACTTTTGCGATGTTGTTGAATTTGGTGGCGGTTGCAAATTCCGAGGACCCCCAAGTCCTGTGGGGCTTTATCCGCCGCTATTCTTCAACGGTTTCTGCAGAAAACCATCCGGGCCTTGCTAAAATGGTCGGATATGCCATCGCCTATTACCGCGATTTTGTTCGACCAGCCAAAGTCTATCGCGCGCCTACCGAGCAAGAGCAGGCTGCCCTTGCTGATCTCGCCAAGGCGCTTGCTGAGCATGCCGGTTCAACCGATGGTAATGCGTTGCAGGCGGTCGTCTATGAAGTTGGCCGCGCTCATTTCCCCGATCTTTCGGGGAAGACGAAAAGCCCAGACGGACGCCCAGGCGTATCGCAAACCTGGTTCGCCACGATCTATCAGGTTCTGTTAGGGGCCGATCGGGGACCGCGATTTGGTTCGTTTGCAGCCCTTTATGGCGTCAACGAGACCTGCGCCCTGATCCGCAAAGGATTGGACGGAACGCTTTTGTCCGAACACCAGCAATTCCTCGATAGCCGAGCGTAATGAGCGCTCGGCCTATTGGGCAGCCCAAAGAATTCGGGCGATCCAAAGCGTTTCCGCAACCGCGAAGGTGGCATCTGGAAGCCCATGACGGAAGGGTGCCACGTCCACGCTATGCATGGTTTTGCGTTTCAGCGTTCCGCCCATCAGCTCACCCGCTTTCGTTTTAACAAGCACGCGGTCACCGCGACGCACCGGAACATTCTGTGCGCATACGATGATATCACCCTCGCGATACATCGGCATCATCCGCTCGGCGGCAATCTCGACGGCGAAGACGATCTCTGCCGGAAGGTCTGGAAACGCTACTTCATCCCATTTGTTCCCAACCGGCTTGCCGTCTTCGTCAAACGCCGAGGCGGCATCCGCCAGATTGATTACAGGGATGGCGCGGCTTGGAACAGGGGGGCGGTCCACCATCAACAAGGCAATGAACGTATCAAGATCGGTTGTGGTCGCCTCGAGGATTTTTGAAATTGATTCGGTTGAGGGCCAACGAAGTCTTCCATCGGTTGAAGCCCGCTTTGATTTATTGAATGTCGTTGGGTCAAGACCCGCCCGACGAGCCAGACCTGACGCTGAGAGACCGTTGCGTGCTGCAAGCAAATCAATAGCTTTCCAAATACGCGGGTGGGATAACATGGCGAAACCTTTCAAAAAAGGATATTAATCAATAATAATTAGCATAATAGGTAATTAATCCGAAAATTTGCAAGCACATTTTGTAATAAAACTAAAAATTTCCCTTAGGGCATTTGCGAGCCTTTAAAGCTTCGCCTAAATTCACCTAAACAGAGTGATTTTCATGGCAATTTTTAAAATATTATCGGTCATTCAATGGAAAGAGGCGCAAGCGGCCGGGATCTTTCATGGCGCGCCGATTGATCTGGCCGATGGATTTATCCACTTTTCTACCGCCGAGCAGGTGGAGGAAACAGCCCACAAGCACTTTAAGGGGCAGGATGAGCTCTTGCTCGCGACCATCGACGAGACCCGACTTGGCGAAGGGCTTCGCTATGAGCCGTCCCGGGGCGGGCAGCTTTTTCCGCATCTTTATGGGTCAATGCCACTTTCAGCTGTAACTCATATTGTTCCATTACCCATGGAGTCCGATGGGTACCATCGCTTTGAAGGATTATTGATTTGACCTCGCTGTATCGAGTTGCGTTCAAGGCCCTTAAAAATATGGATACGGAAGCGGCCCATGGTCTTGCCATCGGCGCGATGAAGCTTTTGCCGAAGACACCGACAAAGCCTGATGATCCGCGATTAGCGGTCTCCGCTTTTGGCATTAGCTTTCCAAACCCCATCGGCCTTGCTGCCGGCTTTGATAAAAATGCCGAAGTGCCGGACGCCGCTTTACGCTTAGGCTTTGGTTTTTCGGAAGTTGGCACGCTGACGCCTCGGCCACAATCGGGTAATCCAAAGCCGCGTATTTTCCGCCTTCTGAAAGACGAGGGCGTTATCAATCGGCTCGGTTTTAACAATGGCGGTCACGCCCCCGCCTTTGAACGATTGCAAGCGCGAGCCTCGCGTCCCGGTATTGTTGGCGTCAATGTTGGCGCTAACAAAGACACTGTTGATCGAGCAGCAGATTATGTCTCCGGCATTCGCATGTTTGCGGGTTTGGCCTCTTATTTTACGATCAATATTTCATCGCCCAACACACCCGGTCTCAGGGATCTCCAAAGCGAAGCGGCATTGGATGATTTGCTGGCGCGTTCGATTGATGAACGCAATCAATGCGCGCCAACCTTTGGGCGCAAACCAATCCTTTTGAAGATAGCGCCGGATCTCACCCTTGATGCTCTGGATGCTCTCGTCAAGGTTGCCCGCCATCGCGGTATCGATGGACTCATTGTATCGAACACAACCATTAGGCGGCCTACCAGCCTAAGGGAAGCAACGCTACGCTTTGAAAGCGGCGGCCTATCTGGAAAGCCGTTGTTTCCGCTTTCGACCCGCATGCTAGCAGAGACCTATTTAAGGGTTGAAGGCCAGTTTCCTTTGATCGGTGTCGGTGGCATTGATTCTGCGCGTGCAGCCTTCAGCAAGATTGAGGCAGGTGCGAGCCTCATCCAACTCTACTCAGGGCTAATCTATAATGGCCCGGGCCTTATTGGTGAAATTAAGCGTGGGCTGATTGAGCGGATGGAAAAAGAAAATGTGACATCGCTTACATCTGTCGTCGGACGCGCCGCAAAAGAATGGCTTGAATGGCCAATTGAGGGAATGAGTTAAGAACGGAACGCTTGTCGCGCCAGAGATGGAAATGCAAGCCATTGAGCAATGCCGCGAATAGCCAAGAACGCTAGGATTGAAATCCAAAGTCCGGCATTTCCCATGTCACCTACTATGGCAAAGGTTATGAAATAGAGGGCGAGCGAAAGCAGCATCAGGTTGCGCATCGCTTTTGTCCATGTGGAGCCGATAAAAATTCCATCAAAGGCGAAGGCCAAGGCGCCTGCCACAGGCGTCATTGCGGCATAGATCAGATAGTGCCCGGCATAATCGCGAATATCAGCATTGGCTGCGATCGCAGCGATGATGATGTTTCCAATTCCGATCAGCCCCAAAGTCAGCACCAAGCCTGTCCAAAAGCTAAAATGCAAGACGAGCGAAACACTCTTGCGAAATCCGGATTCATCCCGCGCGCCAATCGCTTGGCCACATATTTGCTCGCCCGCGGTGGCATAGCCATCGAGAAAATAGACAGCCACCAGAAACAGCATATTGAGCACTTGATTAGCAGCCAGCGTTTACATCGCCTTGGCGCGCACTTTGAGAGGTAAAAAAGCCAAACGCTGTCAGCAATGCAAGCGTGCGGATCATAATGTCGACATTCACGACCAATAAACGCTTCATCGCTTTGCCATTAAAAATATCGCTGATGGCAATCTTTCCACGAAAGCCACCTAAGCGCGCGGTAATCAACAGACCGAGCATAGTTCCAACGCCATCGGCGATCAGTGTACCGATGGCTGCGCCTGCAATGCCATAACCGGCAACCACAACGAGAAGTAGGGCAAGGACGATTTTTACGACATTGATCGCAACTTGCAGCACCAATCCAAGATCGGTTCGTCCGCATCCAATGAGCGAACCTAGAATCGCATAATTGGCCAAAGCCAAGGGCGCAGCCCAAATGCGGATCATGATGTAAATCCGCGCTGCCCGATCAACCTCCGCGCTTGGCGCAAGCAGATAGAGCGCTAGGTCGGTAATAGGCCCGCGCATAACGATAAGAATAAGTCCCAAAGCAACGGCTACCGTTAACGCTCGGTAGCGCGTTAGCTTAACTTCCATATCTAATCCGGCACCAAAGGCCTGCGCAGTAAGGCCAGCCGTGCTTGGTCGTAAAGAACCAAGTCCCCAAAAGATAAAATCGAAGAAAATAGCACCAATCGCAACGGCGCCCAACATGGGGATATCGTTAAGCCGACCAATGGCTGTTGTATCCATCAGCCCCAAAAGCGGCTCGGTTATATGGGCCAGCATAATGGGAACTGCGAGGGTCAGAAATCGCCGCGCCGTTGCCTCTACGGGCTGAGCTTTATTCGCTTGTTCTTCGAACACTGAATTACTGGCTCGTGTCCTGAACCGTATTCCATTGTCCGGATGCAATTTTGGAAGCAGCGATCACCGCTTGGGTTCGGCTATCCACATCAAGCTTTTGAAGAATGGCTGACACATGGGCTTTGACGGTCGCTTCAGAAACCGAAAGTTCATAAGCGATTTGCTTATTGAGCAGGCCCGTCGATAACATCATTAAAACGCGCACCTGCTGCGGTGTTAGGCTCGCAAGACGGCGCACCATATCGCTCGTCGTCGCATCCGGTGCCGACGTTAAATCAATATCATCGGGCGTCCAGCTTCCGCCATCGAGCACCTGTTGGATGGCCGAACCCATGGCCGCACCATCCAATGATTTTGGGATATAGCCCGAGGCGCCTAGTTCGATGCAGCGACGAATAACCGTTCGGTCTTCATTGCCGGAAACGACAATAACGGGTGTAGCGGGATGGGAAGCGCGTAAATATAGCAGGCCGGAAAAGCCTTGTACGCCGGGCATTGTAAGATCCAGTAGAACGAGATCGATATTACCGCCGGAAAAAGCTGGGGCCAATTCTTCGAAACTCCCTGCTTCGATAATCTCAACGGTTCCCAACAAAGCGGTGATGGATGTGCGCAACGCACCCCTAACCAATGGGTGATCGTCCGCAATGACAATCCGCATCTCTGCCTCGGCCAAACCTATCCTCCCGCGTCATTCTTTTTAAAAACAACAAAGCCTTGCACCTATCATTCCGCCTCAGGAGGCTCGGCGCAAGCATCAATTATGAAACTTTCAAGAAATTATGCCTTTTTCCGTCCCTGGCGGGCCAAGGCTTCTAATGTTTCAAGCGTGTCCGCCTCGCGCGGGGGCTTATCCCACCTTAGCCGTGAAATGCGGGGGAAGCGCATAGCTAACCCGCTTCTATGGCGCGTTGATGCGCCGATACCCTCAAAGGCAACCTCGAAAACCAACCCTAATTCTGGTTCATGGGTCACTTCACGCACAGGTCCAAACCGATTGATCGTGTTCTTGCGAACAAATCGGTCAATCTCGGCGAGCTCTTGATCGGTAAATCCGAAATAGGACTTTCCGACGGGAACGAGTTCGCTGCCTTTCCAAACGCCAAACGTGAAATCGGAATAAAAAGAGGAGCGTTTACCATGCCCGCGTTGGGCATACATAAGGACGGCGTCGACGATAAAGGGATCTCGTTTCCATTTAAACCAGAGACCCTTCGGGCGTCCTGCGAGATAGAGACTATCGCGACGCTTGATCATACATCCTTCAATGGCCTCCGCGTCGCGCGGCGTTACCGTTTTCTCAGGGGCAGATCTTAGGTCATGCAGTTGATCCCAATCATCGAAGGTGATCAGGGGAGAAAGGTCGACACGTGAGGATTGCAGATCTCCGATTAATTTTTCCAAAGCGCGTCGGCGTTCATAAAACGGCCTTTCTCGCATATCTTGTCCATCCGTAACCAAGACGTCATAGGCTCGAATGGCCGCCGGATATTCGCTCAGGATCGAAGGGGAAAGCTTTTTCCGGTTCAGGCGTTGTTGGAGCGCATTGAAACTCTCAATCTTGCCATCGCGAATAATCAGTAATTCACCATCAATGGTTCCGTTTAATCCCTTCAATTCTTCAACCACATCGGGAAAAGCTGCTGAAATATCATCTCCTGTTCGCGAATAGAGCCGAGTTATTTTTGATCCGCTTTCATCGATACCCGATGATGCTTGTATGCGGATACCATCCCATTTCCACTCTGCGATAAAATCAGTAGGGCTGAGTGTTGCGAAATCATTTTCTTCAATCGCATGGGCGAGCATGACGGGGCGAAACGGTGCAGGATGATGCGTCGATGGTCGCGGTCCTTTACCTTCCAGCCATTGAAAGAGCGGCTCAAAAGGTGGCTCTAATCCGTGCCAGATCTGTTCAATGGCATCGACATCCATATCCGCCAATTGCGCCAAAGCCGTCTTGGCGAGCCGCGCGGAAACGCCAATGCGCAAGCCGCCCGTAATCAGTTTTAAAAGCGCCCAACGTCCTGTTTCATCCAGACGATCCAAGAGGTCTGCCAATAGGGTAGGAACCTCGGCCTTTTTAGCATTGGATAAAAGCGTGACGATTTCACCCAAGCCGAGGGCATGGTTTGTTGGAGCTGTTTCGCGCTTTGGCCACATCAAGGCAACGGTCTCGGACAAGTCGCCGACATAATCGTAAGACAGCGCGAACAAGGTAGGATCGGTGCGTTCGGCGATTAAGGTCCGGATCATAGCGGGCTTGGCATGAAGAAAATCGAGCGTGCCCGTAATGGAGGCCAAGCCATATCCACGATCTGGGTCCGGCGTCGATGCAAAATAATCCGCCAAGAGCCTTATCTTAGCATTACGGCGGGGTTCATAGGCCAATCGGTCGAGCAAAGCGGCGAAGCGATTCATGAGGCTTGAGCCTCCGGCTCTGTTTCGCCTTCATCGCCATATCCGACCATGTTCAAGGGCTGGGCGTTAAGCCCCACGCTTTGGCACCAATGCACGAGGGCATCTTCTTGGCCATGGGTTACCCAAACTTCAGAAGCTTGCGTTTCAAGGATTGTGCGCTGTAAGTCCGGCCAATCCGCGTGATCGGAAACAACCAAGGGCAATTCAACGCCGCGCTGGCGTGCTCGCGCTCTGATCCGCATCCAACCGGACGCAAAACACGTTACTGGATCGGGAAATTTTCTAGCCCATACATCCTGAATGGCGCTTGGTGGACATAGAATGATAGCCCCTTGCAGATCCTCTTTGGGGACACCTGCAACGGGTTTTAGAAGTCCAAGCCTCGCCCCACGATTGGCATAATAATTAGTCAGCTTTTCTAAAGCACCATGAAGATAGAGTGGCGCATCATATCCGGCTTGGCGGATAAGCGCGATCACGCGTTGGGCTTTTCCAAGCGAATAGGCACCGACCAAATGCGCGCGTTCGGGAAAGAGCTTCACTGAACGCAAAAGTTTTTGAACTTCTTCGGCCAAGTCCGGATGGGTAAAGACAGGCAAACCAAAGGTCGCTTCGGTTATAAAAACATCGCAGCGCTGCGGTTCAAAGGGCAGGCAGGTGGGGTCAGTCGCCCGCTTATAATCGCCGGATACGATAATTTTTAGACCTTTGGTCTCAACGGCAATCTGTGCGGAGCCTAAGACATGACCTGCTGGGTAGAATGTAAATCGAACGTCGTTGATCTCGATGCTTTTACCCAATTGGGCAGTCTGCGCCTGTCCGGCAAAATGCTCGCCATAGCGAATGCCCATAATCCCGAGCGTGTCTTGGGTGGCTAAAACGGAGCCATGGCCCGCCCGCGCATGGTCGGAATGGCCATGGGTGATCAGTGCGCGGTCAACCGGAAACACGGGATCGATGAAAATATCCGCAAGCGGACAATAAAGCCCTGCAGGTTGGGGGATGAGAAGGTCGGATGGCCGCATGGGGTATAGTCTACCGCAAATAAGTGCAACGCCGGAAGCTTCTCGTGCATAAAGTATGCAATCAGCAGTTGACCCGTGAAGCAAATTGGATTCGGATTGGGCGATGGAACCAATTCTACCAAAGCCCGATGATATTACGCCGACAACGCTGAAACAGATCGGCGCACTTCCTGTCGTTTGCGAGCCTAATGGACTATGGAAAGTCACATTAATTACCACGCGGGACTCTGGCCGCTGGTCGATTCCAAAAGGTAATCCGATTAAAGGGCTCTCAAGGGCCGAAGCAGCGGCGATGGAAGCCTATGAAGAAGGCGGCTTTATCGGCAAAATGGTCAAGCGCCCCATCGGGTCGTATTTGTTTTGGAAACGCCGTTCCGGCCATTGGGAACTTGCGAATGTTTCTGTTTATCTTTTAAAAATTGAATCGCGTGCGGAGGAATTCAAAGAAAAGGGACTTCGCCAAATCCAGACCTTCAGTTTTGAAGATGCCGATGAGGCGATTGTTGAGCCCGGGCTGAAGACCATTTTGCAGCTCGCCGATGAAAAGTTAAACCGTGCGCGTCGTTAATCGGTCAACATGCTGATCCTAATCATTCGACGCTTGGTAGGTTTGCTGGCAACGCTAGCGGTGGCCAGTATTCTTGTTTTCTTCTTGCTTGAAATTTTGCCCGGTGATCCGGCTCAATTAATTCTTGGAACCGATGCGCGCCCTGATACGCTGCTCGCCCTTCGTCATGAAATGGGACTTGATCAGCCTATTCTAACGCGCTTGCTGCAATGGATCGGCGAACTGTTGACGGGTAATTTAGGCATGAGCCATACCTATCACGTCCCTGTTGCGACATTGATAGGCGAGCGCTTACCAGTCAGCCTGCCCTTGGCGCTAATCTCCCTCTTGTTGGCTATTGTGATTGGTATTCCGGGAGGTATTCTCGCCGCGATGAGGCGTGATAAATGGCTTGATCACGCAGTGCGAGTTAAAACACAAATCTTGCTGGCTATTCCGAACTTTTGGCTGGCTATGTTGCTTGTATTTGTCTTTGCCATAACGCTGCATTGGCTTCCCGCTGGCGGCTTTTCGGGATGGAAAAATATTCCGAATGCCATTAGCGCGTTGATTTTACCTGCCGTGGCGCTGGCCGCACCGCAGGCTGCTATTTTAGCACGCGTTACGCGTGCGGCACTGATCGAAAATCTTGATGATGTTTATATCCTTGCTGCTCGTGCCCGTGGCTTAACAGCGAGTGCTGCGCTTTTTCGTCATGCGCTACCAAATGCAATGATCTCTGTGCTTTCGATAATGGGGCTACAATTTTCCTTTCTTTTGGCTGGCACAATCATCATCGAAAATGTCTTTTATTTGCCTGGACTTGGAAGATTGATTTTTCAAGCCGTCAATCAGCGTGATTTAGCAGTGGTAAGTGGTGCTTCTATGCTCCTGATTGCTAGCACGATTGGCGTAACCTTTCTCGTTGATCTCACGGCCTTGATCATTGACCCGCGGCTGAGGCGTTGATCATGAGCCAATCGCTTTTTCAAACCAGAGGCTTATGGATCGGTGCGATTATCATCTTCACTTTGCTTATGATCGCGTTATTTTCCTTGCTGCCAGGAATGCCGGATCCGACGCTTATTCGTGTTGCTGAAAAGCTTCGTTCACCGTCCATTGAACATTGGTTAGGAACGGATCAGTTAGGACGCGATCTTCTTGGCCTTACCATGCGCGGTGCAAGCGCTTCACTTCTTGTTGCGATTGGTGCAGTTACCCTTGGCGCAGGCATCGGTGTTCCCCTCGGATTAATGGCATCCGCGCATGAGAACTGGTTGAGCCAAGCCATAATGCGCGCTAATGATTTTATCTTTGCGTTTCCCGCACTCGTTATCGCCATCTTGTTGCATGATACGGTTGGAGCCGGGATACAGAACGCCATACTCGCGATCGGCATTTTCAATATTCCGGTTTTTGCTCGCGTTGTTTTCAACAAAGCACAATCGATTTGGACGCTCGATTTCATTCAAGCCGCGCGTTTGATCGGGCGAAGGGACATCAACATCGCCTTGCTGCATGTCCTGCCTCTGGCTCTAGGCACCATCATCGTTCAAATCACCATTCAATTGGGCTTGGGCATTTTGGCCGAAGCGGGTCTGTCTTATGTTGGCTTGGGCGTTACGCCACCGACGCCCAGCTGGGGCAGAATGCTCAATGAGGCGCAGACGCTGATTGGCCTTGCACCGCGCTTAGCAATTGTACCGGGCCTTGCGATTGCTTTGGCTGTTTTGGGATTCACTTTGCTGGGCGATGCCTTGAGTGAATGGGTTGATCCGCGAAAGAGGAATGGCGGATGACGGCGCTCCTTGATATCAGCGGACTTTCTTTGACCATGAAGGGCAAGCGATTGCTTGACGACCTTAAGCTTCGTCTTGAGCCCGGCAAAATAATGGGACTTGTTGGTGCATCGGGTTCCGGCAAATCCTTAACCGCACGTTCCATCATAGGACTACCGCCTCAAGGCGCGCACGTGATAGGCAATGTCCTGTTCAATGGTAGATCATTGCTCACGCTGAGCGACGACGAATTATGCCAATTAAGAGGCCGCGATATCGGCATCGTGTTTCAAGACTCAAGCGCGGCCTTCGATCCCCTCATGACAATTGGCGATCATATTGTTGAACCTATTCAAGTGCATCTTGGTGTCGATCGGAGTGCTGCGGTTGTTATGGCAAAGCAAGCCTTAGACCGCGCAGAGTTCCCCGCCGATATAGATGCCTTCCGTCGTTACCCGCACGAAATATCAGGCGGGCAAAGACAGCGTGCCATGATTGCGGTTGCCATTGCTCTATCTCCCAAACTTCTACTGGCCGATGAGCCGACGACGGCACTTGACGTTACAACAGAAGCATCGATTTTTAATCTCTTCCGTAAGCTGGCCCGCGAAGAAGGCATGGCCATTATCGTCGTGAGTCATGACCTTCCAGCCATAGCAATGCTTACCGATCATATTGCTCTTATTGAATCAGGTCGAATAGTTGAAGAGGCAACGACAAGTGATTTGATGGCCGATGCACCACCGCGCTTGGCAGCCTTATTTGCATCCAGCCAGCCGCATGACGCTTCTCCTGCAAGAGTTGATGGGGATATTATCTTACGCACAAACCATTTATCTTTCGTATATCGCCACAAAAAGGCCCTCGATGATGTGTCTTTCTCGCTACGTTACGGTGAGTGCCTTGGTATTGTCGGGCAATCAGGTTCCGGTAAATCGACCTTGGCGCGGGTCATCACCGGCCTTGCAACGCCCCTCATCGGAAATCTAGAACCGGTCAAGCAACCATGTCGCATACAAATGGTCTTTCAAGATCCAATGGGCTCGCTCAATCCACGGTGGACGCTTGGCCAATCGATTGCCGAGCCACTTCATTCCGAAAGACTTGATCCATCAACAAAGATCCAGCGTGTGTTAAGCGCCTTGCAAGAGGTAGGCCTCGACGCCGATTTCGCGCACCGTTATCCGCATCAAGTTTCAGGTGGGCAGGCCCAACGTGCAGCTATTGCGCGGGCCATCATCAACAGGCCTGATATTCTGGTGCTTGATGAACCCGTTTCGGCGCTGGATATTGGCGTGCGTTCGCAAATTCTCGATCTTCTGGATGATTTGCGTCGTCGATATGGCCTCGCCATGGTTTTCATCACGCATGATCTGGGCGTTGCTCGCGGTATCGCCAACCATTTGCTTGTCATGCAACAAGGCCGCGTGGTGGAGGAGGGGGCAACGGCAACGGTCTTGGCCGATCCGAAACATACTTACACCCGAGCCTTGGTCGAGGCTTCACCTGCTTTGAACCATAAAGTCTTTGCGCCGCGCCCCTTGGAAGGTTAGAAGCCCCGTCATGCAGACGAGTTTCCCGCGCTTTACCGTTGCCCCGATGATGGATTGGACAGATCGGCATTGCCGCTTCTTCCACCGCCTCTTCACGCGCCATGCGGTACTTTATACGGAGATGATAACCTCTGCCGCCATTAAGCACGGCGCGCGGGATCGGCTTTTGGGTTTTGATGACGCGGAACATCCGGTTATTGTGCAGCTTGGCGGATCAAACCCCGACGAGTTGGCGGAGGCAGCCAAAATCGCTGCTGATTACGGCTATCAAGAAATCAATTTGAATGTTGGCTGCCCGTCCGATCGCGTGCAGGAAGGCCGCTTCGGTGCCTGCTTGATGCAAGAGCCGCAGCTTGTGGCGGAATGCGTGGCCGCGATGAAAGCGGCTGTCTCTCTTCCTGTGTCCGTTAAATGCCGTATCGGAGTTGATGATCAAGATCCGGAAGTGGCCCTCAATACTTTGTCCGATAGGGTGATTGAGGCAGGCTGTACGTCGATAACCGTCCACGCCCGCAAAGCCTGGCTAAAAGGATTATCGCCAAAGGAAAACCGCGAAGTGCCGCCGCTGGATTATCCGCTCGTCTATGCGCTCAAAAAGCGGCTTGGGGATTATCCAATCGCAATCAATGGCGGCATTGCCAGCTTCGCCGATATCCATATCCACCTTGCGCATGTCGATGGCGTCATGGTCGGGCGCGAGGCGTACCACAATCCGGAAATGCTCTTGAAGGTTGATCCGGAGCTTTACGAAAGCGCTGCGCCTTTTAGCGATGTGTTTACCGCACTCGAAGCCTATTACCCTTATATTGAAGCGCGGCTCGCAGACGGCATAGCCTTGCATTCAATGACTCGCCATTTGCTAGGTCTTTTTCAAGGCCGCCCGGGTGCACGTGCGTTTCGCAGGCATCTCGCAACCGAGGGCGTCAAGCGCGAAGCAACCTTGCAAGTCCTTCGCGATGCCATCGCCCATGTGGATCGTTCTATTGAACAGGCGGCCTGACGCCTCAACCGAAAGTTCTTTGTATGTTTGATGCCATTGCTATGAACGATCTTATTTTTTTAATTGCAGGTCTATTGGTCGCCGGTGCAGCAACCGGCATTTTAGCAGGCGTCTTTGGTGTTGGTGGCGGCATTTTGATCGTGCCTGTGCTCTATGAACTCTTTCGGGCTACAGGGGTCGTTGAAGAAGTCCGCATGCCACTCGCCATTGGCTCGTCTCTCGCTATCATTATTCCAACATCGATCAGATCGTTTCGTGCCCATTATGCCAAGGGAGCCGTCGATCTTGATCTGCTGAAGGCATGGGCGGTTCCGGTTGTCTTGGGTGTTATCGCCGGTACGCTGGTCGCTCGCATTGCACCGCCCATGCTTTTCAAATCGCTTTTCATAGGAATTGCGACGTTCACCTGTTTTCGCCTGTTGTTTGCCCGCGACAATTGGGTGCTTAAAGGTGATATGCCAACAGGGTTGTCGCTTAAAATCTATGGCGTGGTCATTGGCCTTTTATCCTCGCTGATGGGCATTGGCGGGGGGCAGCTGTGTAACGTCTATATGATGCTCTATCGCCGTCCCATCCATCAGGCGGTTGCAACGTCATCAGGCCTTGGAATTTTGATCTCGATCCCCGGAGCCTTGGGCTATATTTATGCCGGCTGGCCGAAAATGGATGTGTTGCCAGCCTTCTCGTTAGGCTTTGTATCATT
>Ga0164296_1003045_pt1 | contig 16107 bp, 19 predicted proteins | sample GEODES057metaG_FD_113533 | JGI IMG/M metagenome (GOLD analysis project Ga0164296, IMG submission 113533) | Dystrophic lake water microbial communities from Trout Bog Lake, Wisconsin, USA - GEODES057 metaG | ecosystem: Environmental > Aquatic > Freshwater > Lake | place: USA: Trout Bog Lake... | reverse complement strand
CGTCAGTCCTCTCGTAGCAGTACTCCTCTTGCAGACACTTGTCTTCGCCGTATGCGCCGCACTGTTTCCACGGCTGGCCGCGGCGGACGCGCAGATGCGCGACGCACGCGGCACGCTCGTTGCAACGCTGGTCTCGATATCATCCACTGCCCGCGAAGTTCGCCTGCTCGGTGCTGAGCGCATCATGCGCGTACGCATAACGCGGGCACAACACCCACTCGCTGCGGCCGAAGAACACTTCGATCGATTCCGTTCTCGCTGCGCCGCCACCATCATCGCTGGAACGTTGCTAACGCTGGGTGTCTTGTGGTGGACCCTGCCACCCCTATCCGCCACCGGTCTCGTGGCGGCTGCATGGATTGCACTGGCCACCATTGAACAGGCCGATGCGGTGCCGGCCGCCCTCGATGCCCTCGTTGCCGTCATCGGCGCGGGCGAACGGCTCGATGCGCTCGACATCGAGCAGGCACCGCGAACCACACGTGCAACCGCCGGACTAGTCAACATTGCGTGGTCGCCAGCGCACACCCCCGTGCCCATGGAGCTCGGACGACGTGTTGCCGTCATCGGTCCGTCGGGATCGGGCAAAACCAGACTCCTTGAACGCCTCGCCGGTTTAGACGCTGGCCCTACGGGGCTCTTTCTCGATGGCCACGACAGTGCCGAGCTGGAGGAACAAAGCCTGCGCCGGGTAGTGCGCTATGTGCCCGCCGACCCGGGGCTCGTGCGGGGCCTCGTCCGCGACACACTCGGACTGGGCACGACCGTAACGCCGGAACTACTCGCGATGGCCCGCCGACTCGGTCTCAATTTCGAGCTCGATGACCGCATCGAGGACCTCTCGCGAGGCGAGCGCCAACGCTTTGCCGTGGTGCGTGCCCTGGCCACCTCGCCCCGTGTCCTTCTCCTCGATGAACCCACGAGCGGACTCGGTCGCGAGGACACGCGCAAAGTCCTCGAGTTGCTCGCCGAGAAGCCGGTGGTAACGGTGATTGCCTCGCACGACCCTGACGTCGTGGCGTGGTGCCACGACGTTGTGGACGTGGCGGAGTTAGCCGTTTAGCGCGGCCATCGAGGCCGCGTGGTAGCGATCGCCCACCACGGCGTCGAGCGGTACAGCCGCCTCTAGCTCGGCAACGTCGGCCTCGCTAAGCACAATGTCGGCTGCAGCGCAGTTCTCGCGCAGCCAACGGCGACGCTTCGTGCCGGGAATCGGCACAATGTCGTCACCCTTGGCGAGGACCCATGCCAAGGCCAGTTGCGCGACGGTCACGTTGCGGCGCTCGGCGATGGCGGTGAGTGTTTCAACAATGGCGAGGTTCTTCTCACGGTTCTCGCCCTGGAAGCGGGGGAAGTTGACGCGGTTTTCGCGTTCCCCACTACTGCCGACTGTGGCTGCCTGGTTGGTGAGAAAGCCCCGGCCAATTGGTGAGTAGGCCACGAACCCGATGCCGAGTCGACGACACGTGGCCAACTGGTCTTCCTCAATTTCGCGAGTCCACAGCGAAAACTCAGACTGCAGTGCGCTGATAGGGTGCACCGCGTGGGCCCGTTCAATCGTGGCCGACGAGGCCTCGGAGATTCCCAAGTACCGAACCTTGCCGGCCTCGACGAGTTCCTTCATTGCGCCCCAGGTCTCCTCCACCGGTACCGTGCGGTCCACGCGGTGCTGGTAGTAGAGGTCGATGTAGTCGACACCGAGTCGAGCGAGTGATGCGTCGCAGGCCGCCTGCACGTACTCGGGCGTGCCATTGATCCGGACGTAGGAGCCATCGGCGTTGCGCTCATTTCCGAACTTGGTCGCGAGAACAACCTCGTCACGACGGCCGGCAATCGCGCGGCCGACGAGCTGCTCGTTCGTGAACGGCCCGTACATGTCGGCGGTGTCGAGGAAGTTCACGCCGAGGTCGAGTGCCTCGTGAATAGTCGCGATGGACTCAGCGTCGTCACCCACGCCGTAGAACTCACTCATGCCCATGCACCCCAGGCCCATGGCCGAGACTTCGAGTCCTTGTCCGAGTCGACGTGTTTGCACGATATTGCTCCTTGTGAAGTTAGTCACAACCCTTGTTTTCAGGGCATTCTCGCCTCACCTTAGCGGTTTCGGGCGAGATAAATTCTATTTATTGGTTGGGGGGACCAAACGACTGTGTAGCCCGCTCGCTCGCAAGAGTGAGCGGGCTCCTTCGTTTCTACGCCGCACTCGCGAGGATAGGGTGCAGTCATGACGAGCACGACCGCCCACGAACTAGCCGAGTCGACTCGTCCTCTCTGGCGTGGATGGCTCCACGCTCTCGGCACTGCCCTCTTACTGGCGAGCCTTCCGTTCACACTGGCGCGCTGCCACACCTGGTCACAAGTCGGCTGGCTCCTGTGTTACTACGTCGGTGTGCTCTCGATGATGGCTACGAGCGCCTTCTTTCATTTGGTCCATCACCCACCTCGTCGCCGTCGGGCGCTTCGCCGGGCCGACCACACCACAATTTTTCTCGCCATCGCCGGGAGCTACTTTGGCATCCTGGGCCTGACCATGCACGGCACCATTCGCCTCGTGCTGCTGCTGGTGATCTCCGTGGGCTCGGCGGTCGGCATCATCATTCGCCAGGTAGCCCACGAGGCCCCCAAGTGGGCCAAGACCCTCCCCTACCTGGTCGTGGGGTGGGCGGCAGTCGCCGTCATTCCCCAAATCGCCCGCGGGGGTGGCACGGCGTGTCTGGTCTGGGTCTTGGTTGGAGGACTCGCCTACAGCGTGGGCGCCGTCATCTACGGCGCCAAACGGCCTCGACTCTCACCGCGCGTCTTCAGTTACCACGAACTCTTCCACGCCCTCACCCTGGTGGGCGCCGGCGCACACCTCGTTGCGCTCTGGCTAGCCCTACGCTAACGCCGGCACCAGATTGGCGTGAATGAGCGTCGGCGTGCCACGTCGCGAGCCCATGGCGGTGAGCGAGCCGTTATCAATGCGCATGCGCCACGCAACCGACCCCGGGACTCCCATGGCCCAGGTAGCCGCCGACTTGATGGGCGACACGTGACTAACAATCAGCAGGTGACGGTCGGCGTCGTGTAGCAGTGAGCCGGCCTCGGACGAGACGCGATCAAGCAGCCCGTGGACGCGACGGTCAACCTCGTGCAGCGACTCGCCACCACCCATCGCGACCGTGTGGTCAGCCTCGAAGGCGCGCCATTCTTCTTCGGTGACGTCGCGCAGGGGCGTGCCGTCGAGGATGCCGTAATCGACTTCGATTACCTCGTCAACGACGACGGGCTCAATCCCCGGCACCGCTAACGTCGCCGTCTCCACCGCACGCTGCAGTGGCGACGTCCATACTTCGACAACGCCGTCCAGCCATGGCCGCAGAGCACGGGCTTGGACGCGACCGTGATCGGTGAGAGCGGGATTGCTTCGGCCTACGAGGAGGCCTTGCGCGTTGGTAGTGGACTGGCCGTGGCGGACGAAATAAATCACCCCAGCAGGATACGGCCACACTCCGGGCATTCCATCACGTCGCCTTCGGCGCGATGTTTGAATCGGTCGAGATCGAGTGGAGCGAGGGCAATGCGACAGCCGTCGCAGCGGCCGCCATCGACGAAGGCGCCACCCGCACCACCAACGCGGGCCAACGCCGCGTCGTAGCGTGAGCGCCACGGCTCAACGACCGCCTCGTGGCAGACGGCGCGGTTCTCCTGCAGCGCAGCAATTTCTTCATTCAACGTCGCTTCGAGTTCCGCAATAGTGGCTTGCAGTTCCGTGCGACGACTCACGAAGGGCTGAGCGCGCTCTTTGATCTCGCGGACAGTGTCTTCGAGCGGCTCGACGGTTTCCATCAACTCCAGTTCCACCGTCTCGGCGTCAGAGGCCTTCGAGCGAACGCCGTCGAGTTCGTGTTGAATGGCTTCGAGCTCCCGACCGCCGGCCGTCGAGGTGGCCAGTGTGGCGGCGAGCTGTGCTGCGCGCTGCTCCAGCGCTGCCGTCTGCTGGCGAGCCGTCGCCAATGCGGCCGCCACGGGGTCAAGTACCGTCTGCTCGGCCTTCAAGTCAGCGAGGAGCTGGCGTAATTCGCCTTCGACGTCGGCCAGTTCGGTGCGTTCGGGCAGATGATCACGCTGGGCCCGCACCCGTTCAATCCAGCGGTCGGCTTCAACCAGTTGACGAAGGGCCTCGATGTGATCCATTCCCTTAGTCTCGCATCTCCCAGCGCGTTACCGCGCGTCCCAGCGCGGCTAACGCCGGCGCGAGCGCCGGTTCACATCGAACTTGTGCTTCGTCAAAATCAAACCAGTAGACCTCTTGACTTTCCCCGGCCGGCGGTTGCGGATCAGTCGGACGAGCCAGCAACACGTAGCGCAGGTCGTAGTGCGTGTGACCCCGAGGACCGGGGTGCACGTCGACATGAAAGAGTGTCGGTGGGTCGGTGTGCACCACGTCGAGCCCCGTCTCTTCGATCGTCTCGCGCAGCGCTGCTTGCGCCGGGGTCTCTCCCGCGTCGACGTGTCCGCCGGGCTGCACCCAGATCGAGAGTTTGCGATGGAGGTGGAGAATCACGCCGCGACGTGACACCACGAAGGCGGAGGCCGTGACGTGATGAGGGTCGGCCTCTTCATCGAACAAATCAACACTCCACTCGAGACGGTCGAGGGTGGCGGCGATGGAAGTCGCCTCGCGCTCGTCGACGGGCGTGAGGGCGCCAATTGCCTGGCGAAGGTCGTCGCTCTCCATAGTTATCGTTCGACGAGGGCTTTGACCGATGCGGGTAGGGGCATCCCCTCGGCCATTGCCCCGTCGCTGGACGGCAGCGGTTCGCCGTAGACGAGTCGGGCCGGAACCACGCCCGACCAGATGGGCAGCGCCCTGTCGTCATCATCGTCGTCCGTCGGGCCAGCCGACACCTTGGCGCTGGCCTCGTTTAGTTCAATGGCTACGACCAGGGTGAGTCGTCGCTCGCGATCGTGCATCGGGCGCACTTCACTTGATCGGCCCGGAGCGGCGGCGTCAACAAAGCCACTCAGGACTTCGTTGAGCTCCTGCTCGTCCTCGACTTCGCGGGGCGTGCCAATGCCCACCACCGAGCGAAAGGCAATTGAGGACTCGAAACCACTGCGGGCGAGACGCACGCCGTCGTAGATAGTGGCGGTGATGCAGGTGGTGCCGGCACTTAGCGCCGCGCGCAATATGGCGTTTGACTTGTTGGCGTGCACGTAGAGCGTGTTGCCCCGGCGAATGTGCATGGTGGGCAACGCCAACGCGATGCCGTCAACAACGGCGGTGACGTGACAGAAGGTCGCCTCGTCGAAGATCGCGTGAATCGTCGCCTCGTCGTAGCGAGCTTTTTCGGGAATGCGACGAAGACGGGTATGGGGGCCCGGACCGAGATTGTTCATCCGCGTAACTCTCCTGCGAAGAAGGTACGGGCGTGACCGGCAACCTCAACGTTCTTTTCAAATAGACGGGCGTGCATGATCCCACTGCGAGCGGAGGCCTGACGAACAGACAACGTCGGGGCGCCCGTGCGCTCCATCCACCACGGAGCGAGGGTGCACATGGCGCTACCCGTAACGTGGTCTTCGGCGAGACCCAAGCGTGGAGCGAAGACGCGTAAGGCGGCATCGACGCCGGGACCACCTTCGCAGGCCACGATGATCAAGGAACTGGGAATCAAGAACAGGGCCACGGGGTCAGGAGTAAGCGAGCACAGGGCGTCGTAGTCATCCACAATGGCCAGCAGGCTGGCCGCACCGGCCTGGTAGACCGACGACACCGGCCCGAGGGCATTGCCCACCACCGATGTATCAAGGGGTTCAATGTAGGCCCGCGGCAAGTCAACACCGAGCAAGCCATTACCGAGTGATCGGCCCGAGAGCACGCCCGATCGGGTCTGGAAGTAAAACTCGTCGCCGACGACGCCGAGTTCATTGAGCAAGACGTGCAAGGTCGCCAACGTGGCGTGGCCGCAGAGATCGACCTCAACGGTTGGGGTGAACCAGCGGAGCTGCCAACTATCACCAACGTGGCGAAGAAAGGCCGTTTCGGACACGCCGAGTTCGAAGGCGATTTGTTGCAATGTGGCGTCGGCCACCGGTCGTTCGAGCAAGACAACCGCGGCGGGATTACCCCGCTCGTTGTCGCCGATGAAAGCGTCGACCCACCAAATTCGGTGCCCGAAGGTGACGTTGACGTTTTCCACTCCTCTACATTCGCACATTGGGGCTCAAAAACCACGTAAGGTCGGGGCCGTGCGCGTCGTTACCTCCAACCTCCACGCCGGCGTGGACGGCTGGGGTAGACCGACTGCGGCCCTCGAGACGGCACTTTCCCTCGCACCGCAGATACTTATTTGCCCCGAGGTCTGGCGCGGTGATGATGGCGACGACTTCGTTGCCCGTATCGCCGAGAGTGGACTTCGGGGCCACTTCGTGCCCCTCGCGCGCGCTCAACGCGTTGCCGATATGTCGCCACCGGCGACCAGTCGGCGCTGGCAGCCCTGGAGTGCCCATCTGACTGGTGAGCGGGGCCTCTATTACGGCGAGTTCCGCACGTTCACCCGAGCCCAGAAAAAGACTCGGGCTCGTCAACGCTTTGCCGAAGGCACGTGGGGACTAGGGCTCTTTACGTCGCTCGAACTTCGTGACGTGCGCGTCGAGCCGCTCGGACGGCTCCCCCGCGAGCGGGTCTCGCGAGCGGCCGTCGTGGCGACCGTCGTCGTCGACGGCGTCGATGTCTCAGTCGTCGCCGTGCACGGCGCCCACCTCAGCCACGGCTCCCCCCTCTGGTTTGCTCGCCTTCGGCGAGTACTCGCCAGGCTCCCCGACCAACCCACGATTGTGGCGGGGGACTTCAACGCCTGGTCGCCCGTTGTGCGAATCTTGCTCCCCGGTTGGACGCTGCAGGGCCGAGGTCGCACCTGGCCGCGGCCTAGGCCCCACTCGCAGATTGATCACATTCTGACTCGTGGTTCCTGGCACCGTTTGGCGACCGGTACTCGCGACGGTGGTAGCGACCATCTCGCCCTCTACGCCGACATCGAGCTCGTCTCCGACAGCTCGCGCTGATGCGTTTCGGGCAGTAACCAGACGACGGCCCCCACCGGCACCATCGGCAAGAAGACCCAGTAGGCGGCCCGCCGCAGCGCCTGGCTCGCCACCACGTGACCGGTCCCGGTGAGCAGCCCAAAGCTCACCAGGCCAATCGTGGCGCCCAGCACCGTCGCCACAACCACCCAGCCGCCGACGGTAGCCCGGGCACTCGGCGCAAATAACTCGACGCTCAAGGCATTGAGTGAGGGCGTGATGAGGCCGCCCATACAGACACCGGTGAAGTAGCCAATAATGAAGTGCGAGACACCGCCGCTGTAGGCCAACGTGGCCGCGGCGGCCGACCCCACGATCCCCAAACTGACGGTGAAGCGTCGGCCCCGCCAATTCGCGATGTGATGACTCAGCCAGAGGCCGAGCAGTCCGGTCAGTGCACTCGCGGTGACAATCAGGGCCAAGCGCCCAGGAGAAATACCGAGCAAGGATTCCCCGTAGACGAAGAGGAAGCCATTGGCGGGTCCCGAGATAACGGCGAGCGCCGCGACGAGCGCACCAACAATCAAGAGGCGCGGACGGGCCGAGCGCGCGACGGCGCCAAGTCGCACTGTTGTGCGTTCTTGTTGTGATTCAGGCACGCCGCGAAGGATTGGCACCACCAGCACCAGTGGGAGGAGCGCGAGGGCGAAGAGCCAACGGAAACCACCCCCGCCTCGAATTGCCCCGTGGAGTACGGCCGCGAGTCCGGCACCGCCGCCCGAACCGGCCGCCACGAGTGCGAGTCGCCCGATGCGGTGCTGCGCGCTCGAGAGTTCGACCGAAACGACCTGCAGCAGCGAGAGCGCCGCCGATAGGAACGGACGCCCGACGGCGAAACAGGCCACGAAAATCCAGTACGAGGGACTGGCCGCCGCGATGCAGGTGAGAGCGAGGCCGACCACCAGTGACCACTGCAACGTGGAGCGACGACCACGTCGATCAGCCATCGCGGTGAGTGGCAGGGCAGCCAAGGATGAGAGGCGGAGCACCGCGAGTCCAATGCCGAGCACGGAGCCCGATAAGCCGATGACGCTGGAGACCGTTTGCACCGCACTGGGATGACCAAACGCCTTGGCCACGTCAGCCAGTGCCGCTACCGCGCTGTACTCACCAAAGCCAGCGAAGAGGGCGGCGAGGAAGAGTCGCGCAGCGATCGGTGACACCATACGCTCGGTAGCGACGTTGTCGCGAAGTGCGGCCATTTCCTCTCCCTGTCACAGGCAGGCTACAAGGTAGTACGCAGAAAGTGAGTGTGACCATGACCGATACCACCCGACCCGCCTGGCCCTACACCGTCTTCGCCGATCAACTTCGGACCGAACTCGCTCGCCACCACGATGACCGCATGGCCTACGATCACGGTCGCGGTACCGGCACCAGCGTGGTTACCGATATCGCCGCCGACGCTCGCCAGCGGATGGCTCTCAGCGAGAGCATCGTCGAACGACTTAACCAGGTGCTCGACGGCGAACGTGTTCGCCTCGCCTTCGGCGACGAGCACACGCCCAGTAGCGAAGAGGGTATTCGCGCACTCGCGACTGACATCATCGGCATCTACGCCGACCTCGTGTCCTGGGGGCGCATGACCCTCGGCTGTCGCGTGGAGGAGCGCTACTCCCTTCTCTACCGCGCACTGGCCAACTTGGTACGAAGCCCCCTCCAGTCCATCGAGGACTTCACCGAAGACGTCACCGAGCGCGCGACCACGTTGGACCAGGAGTTGTCGGCCGGTCAGCCGCCGAGCGTCACGTTTAGCCTGACCTTGCGACTCACGATTGATGACCTCGACCTCGCGGCCTACAACGAGGCACTGCGAGAGGTCACGCCGCAGCGTCGGCGCTGGTTCCGTCGTCGCTAAGATTTGAGTGCAGCGAAAGGAACCAGCGTGGCCCGTCACCGAAGCCTTCGATCCCAGCTCTACCGCAGCGCACGCATTCTTGGCGACATGGAAGCACTCTCGAAAGGTCCCGCCGCGTACGGCAAGCGAGTAGTGCGCAAAAAGGTGTACCGCTCGAGCGCGTCAGCGACTCGGTCGCTTCTTCGCATCTTTGATCTCTAGTTGTTACTCGAGGGCGCTGCACTCGAACCAGTGAGCCACCAGGTCATGGTCGCCACTAATGGAGAGGTCCACCGGTCGGTTGTTCGTCCGGCGCATCACCGCCAGCAACAGGTCGTGCGCTGAACCCGAAACCACCGCATCGGGTTCCTCCGAGGTCTGCGCCAATGAACCATCGGTCAAGAGCGAAATAGACGGCGACTCGGGCCAGTCGGTTGCCGAGAAGGCAATAGTTCCCGTTTGACGCAGTTGGGTGAAGCCCTTGGAAAAGGCTCGCGCCGCATTGGCGTTGGCGAGGAATTCATCGATCGCATCAACGGCCCACCGAGGCTTCACCTGATGCGGTAGGCCGAGGGACAGTTCGAGATCGAGACGGTGAACGAGCGTCTCGTGCAACTGTCGCCGAGCCCACCATCGAGCGTGCGGGTCGTCGCCCCATACCCACATGGACGTCTCGGGGGCCGTGGCGCGCAACGTTGCAACCAGCGCCTGTGCGCCCTCGAGCATCCATTCGGTTGACACCGGTCCGCGGCTCAAATTCATTTCCTCATTTGCGGGCCGCGCGGGACTGCGGTGGGCCACGACGTAGCCCGACCAACGATGAACGCGCCCAATGTGCGCCAGGAGTTTTTCTACCGTCCACTCGGGGCAGGTCGGCACGGGAACGCCAAAAGTTCCTGGATCCACCAGTGAGGCCACATCGGCGGCCTCTCGTTCGAGTTCGTCAATGTACTCGTCGTAGATCACGCGCTCAGGCTATCTCGCGAGTCCCGCGGCCCACGTTCAACCACGGCCGGTGGCACGAAAAACCGCGTCGCGTCGCAGAGGATTTTGGTAGTAGGCCCGCCGGCCAACTGATCAAACTTACCGGCGACCGAGACACCGAGCAGCTCCCGTGCCCACTCGGGCATCAATAAGAACGAGCTGGCGGCGAAGCGTCGGTGGGCGAACTTCTGCAGTGGCGTCGACACGAAACCGCGAATCACAAAATCACGCGCCACTTCCCCATCGGCGCTGAGGCGCAGTTCCGGTCGAAAGTCCTCGAGCTGTTGGCGCAGTTGAGCGTACGTCGTCGGCGGATTTTCCGCGCCGAGGTCGTGGGCCAGTCGACTCATCTCAAGCACGTACTCGTCGAGGTCAGTGGCCGATAAGGGGATCGTGCCGTAGGCGCGGTACGCGTCGAGGAACATCAGGGCCTCGCAGACGTGCACCCACGCGAGTAGATGCGGGTCGTTGGCGTAGTAGGGCTGACCATCATCGGCAATGCCGCGGACTGCTTCGTGCACCGCCAGCACCCGCTCAATATCGAGATAGGCCGCAGTTTTCGTGCCGTACGTCGTGTGGCCGATGAAGTTAGCGGTCTGGAGCAGGCGACCGGTGGCGTCGTGCTGGTAGCGCGAGTGCTGAGCCACCCCGGCCATGGCGTGGGGGTGCAGCATCTGTAAAAACAGCGACCCTAAGCCCCCAATAATCATGGTGGCCAAGTCGCCGTGCACCAGTCGAGCAACACCATCAACGGGAAAGTAGGCCAACGCAGGGTCGTTGCACATCGGTGGTGGATCTTGCGTCAGCCCGACGGCGTGGCGAATTCTCAGATTTAGTTTTTGGCGCAAACCGGTGGCGCTGACATCAGGTCGGCGAGAGGGACTCAACGAACACTCCTTGGCTCGTCGTCAGCCTACGGGTGAACCGTGATTCTCTTGACGGTCTCGCCACTCCCGGGCCAAGAGGGCGTAGATCACGATGTCCACCCGTTCGCCCTTGGCAACCTCGACCTCGCGATGGTGTCCTTCTCGGCGAAAGCCCAGCCGTTCGGCCAAAGCGAGCGAGCGGTCATTACGAGCGTCGATTCGCATGAAGAGGCGATGAATGAGGCCCGTCGCCACGAGGGCGTCCACCAGTGTGCTCGTCGCCTCGGTGGCGTAGCCGAGTCCTCCGAACGCGGGATTCAAGACGTACCCGACTTCGGCCTGTTGGTGCACCGCACTGCGGTTCATGGCGTTCACTTGACCAATGACTTCGCCAGTAGCGAATAGCTCGATGGCCAAGGCCAAATAGTCGCCTTCTTGTTCGAATCTCGTCCTCGTTACGGCCAAAGAAAGAGCCTCCGCCACGGCGTGGCTGTCGCGCACGGGCCACGGAAGGTACCGCGCGACCTCGGGGTCGCTCTGGTAGCGAAGGAGTGCATCGGCGTCGCTCGAGAGCAGCGGACGGAGTCGCAGTCGGGGCGACGCAAGGACCGGATCAATCACGAGTTCAGTCTGCTTCATTTCTTTAGCACCGCTAGACGCAATCGTCGCGAACGCACCATCGTGGGCGCTGAGGGACTCGAACCCCCGACCTGCTGAGTGTAAATCAGCTGCTCTAACCAACTGAGCTAAGCGCCCGCGAAGTTTCTAGTCTAGAGGACGTGCGTAAAGCGGTCGATGGATTTAGATCCGACCAATGCCGTGCATAAAGGCCAGAAGTTCGGGCGTCGCGCAAAACACGGGGTGTCGAGGAACTGCCTCATCGGTAATAAGTTCCTCGTCGAGGTAATCGGACCAAACGCCACCGGCTTCCTGGAGTACCAGGAGTCCGGCCAGATAGTCCCAGGGGTGAAGTGCCGATTGCTGGGCAACGCCGTACACGTCGAGCGACCCATCAGCCACAAGACAGATTTCCAAGCTGGCGGCACCGAGCGCGCGGTACTGCGCCCAGCCCAAGTGGCGAGGCGGCAATCCCGAAAAGGCCATGATGGCCTTCGCGGGATCGCGCTGCCCACTGGGCGAAATGGTCACGTCGTCGCGAGTCGCTCCCGCCCCGCGTTCGGCCGCGAACACCGTGCCAGTGGCCTGGTTCATGACGAGGCCCGCCACCAACTCGCCCTGACGCAAGACAGCGAGCGAGGTGGCGAAAAAGGGAATGCCGTGATCGCAGTTGGTCGATCCGTCAATGGGATCGACAACCACGGTGTACTCCCCCGTGCCGGTCACGCCCGACTCTTCGGACATGACCCGCATACCGGCCCCCGTCAGGACCCGGACGGCGACCGCGTCGGCGGCGAGGTCCAGGTGATACTGCGTCTCACGTTGGCCGGAATAGCCCCGACCACGGTGTTCTTGGACGGCCTGGCCGATTTCCAGGGCGCAGGCCCGAAGGGGATCAAGGAGAGTGGAGTGCACGATGCCACGGTAGTGGGCGAGGCACTAACCTGAGTGGCAATGGCCGCCATCGATGTTGCTGGGTTTGTCGCCGATCTTAAAGATCACGCCGTCACCCACGGATTCCACGTTCACGACGAGCGTCACTTCGTCGAAACCTACTCATTGCGTCAAGCGTGGGAGGTCGACTTGCACCCGGAGGATGGGTGCGGTGGCCCGGTTGATCTGCATATTGAACTCGACGTGGACCCGCGGACCCTGCTCGCTTTTGAGGATGCCGTCTTAGGCCTCCCCGACGACATGGATCCGCCGGACGAATTCCACTTTCCGCTCGTTTTGACCTGGTCGCTCCCCCCAATGCCACAGGGGCCCGACCTCTTGCGCCTCGCCATCGACTTGGCCCCCGTCGGCGGCATGGAAATGCCGCTCGAGGTGACGGCCAGTGACTCCTTCGCTTCGCCGACGGAGACCAGCGAGCGCCGCATTTCCATCGTGGCCCGACGGGCAATCTCGCTGAGCCAAGTGGCTAAGGGCGAAGACCCGCTGTGCGACGTCTTTGAGCGCGGACGGGGCATTAGCGACTTCTTGTTGCAGGCAGCCGACTCGTGGCTCGCCTAACTCGCCCCATCGCCGTCGCCGCCTCATTGAGCATCGGCGCGCTGGTTCTCAGCGCCTGCGGCACCGGGGCGGCCGTGACCGACGCTCGTACCGCCTGCGGCTTTATCTCCAAGGCCATCGCCATCGAGCATCGCAGCCTGCGCCCGGGCATCACGAAGGCCGCGCAGACCGCGCTCTCGAACGCTGCGCTGAGCGAACTACTGCACGCCACGCCCTACTCGGCCGCAGCGACCTCGGCTGACGGTAGCTGGAACCCACTGCAGACCACCCTTGAGGAAGCCAATCGCGTGCCGTTGCGCTTTGAAGTGCCGGCGCTCACGCGACTTTGCCAAGTGGCGAATTCGCAGACGCCGTATTTGTAGTTCCTACTTCGTGGCGGGGAAACGCTCCGCGAGCCAGCGCAGCGAGTTGGGCTGCACCATGGCGTCTTCCCAGCCGTCGATCAGGGACTGCAGGTGCTCGTGGTTGCCCACTTGGCCAATCACGACGATGGTGAGTTCATCAACTTCTTCGCTGAGGGGCCAGTAGCCACCGAAGGGGTCAGCAAGCACCTGAGCATCGGGTTCAGCCATCAGGTAGAGCTCACCCGTCGCCTCCACCCACGACAACTCGTAGAGCACGCCCGCGGCGTCGGTCCACTCATCGCCAATTTCAAATTCGGCTGACTCGCGGCGCGCTTCGTTTTCGTCGTAGAAGGTTTCAATGTCCATCTTCTAAGCCTACGTCGGGGCGGTGGCGTCGTGGAGGCCGTTTTATTGTTGCGAGAAATGTTGCGCACCTGGGTGTGGGTAGCGGAGTACCCCCTGCTGGTCTACATCCATGACCTACAGCACCGACATTCTTCAGCAACTGCGCCGCGACTGGGACCGGGAGCGGACGAGCGAGGCCTCCCGCGAGGCTCGCGATCGACTCCATCACCGCCACCCCGATCTCGACCTCCGCTTCCACGGCGACATGGGAGACGTTCTCGCGCTGCTCGAGACGCGAGGCGGTCGCTGTGTCCTCGACAAGGCTCGCATTCTTGAGGCCATGTTGGCCGAGAGCGACTTAGCGTTCGTTCGCCGAGCGCTGCTCCAGACGCTCCTGCCAGGCATCGTCAGCACCTGTCGCCAGCTGCGTTTCGGCGACGGCATCATTGATGATCCCAGCGAGGTGCTCGCGATGGCGATCTCCCTCTGCGCCGACCTAATTGTCGACTGGGCCGGCCAGCAGCGTCCCTTTGCCGGTCCCGATCTCCTCTCGGCCCTGCGAGGTCGCCTCCGTCGGTGGCTGCTCAAGGAGAAGGAAGCCCTGCGAGCGACGGCACCCTTCGATGGCGTCGACGCCGCTAGTGAGGAAGCCTCCCCACTCCTCACCCGACTCGAACAGCTTCGCGGTGGTGAGCACGATCGACTGGTTCGACTGACCTATGCCCGCGTCTTCGAAGGCATCCCCCTGCGGGAGTTGGCGGCCGCCGACCACTCATCGATGGGTACGTTGCGCCAAGAACTCCAAGTATTCGCCCTCCAGCAGCTGTTGTAGGTCGGCGATGCGAAAGAAAAATTTAGGTGGCAATCAGGATGTTCATGCCCTAAAGTTCGTTTCCAATGGCTCGAGGACGACTTCTGCACCGTCTAGTGACCCTCGTGGCGTGGACCAGTCCCCTGCTGCTGCTCGTTCTCGTTTTCGGCGTCGGGACACCTCGGGTGACACACTCGAATGCAGCCCCGACGCCCAACGTGCTTTCATCCTCGCTCGCGAGCTCGATTCGGGGACGGGTGGGCGCGCAGGTGCACTCCGTCGTGGTGCCACTGGCGACGACGCGGCCGTGGATGCTTCACACGTCGCTAGCCGTTCATGGTCACTTGCAGTGTGGTCAGAGCGCCTTTCCCGTACACGACGTCGTGACCGCCCCTAACGCATCGTGCGTCCTGGTGCTCTCCTCTGCGAGCTCACAGTCACACGAGTGGACGCTGGACCTCCTCCCGTGACTCGCTCGTGGCGGGGACCTCTTCAGGGGGCAGCACTCATTGCCTACCTTGTCCTGGTCCCCCTCCTCGAAGTGCAGCGGTGGCCATCGGCGTCGGCATTGACCCAGCCGTGGCTAGTGCGCGGGCCCCTCGTTGCGTTGGGCCTGATTTGGTTCCTCATTAGTTGCGCTCTCATCGTCAGCGTCCTGCGTCGTCGTCGCAACGCCGGCGTGACAACGAACGGTATTGCCTGGTTGGCCGGTGTCATTGTGGCCCTCGTCAGCACGTCCTCGTCACCGGCCGGGGCCTCGACCCCCTCACCCTCCGTCGCCATTGCCGCCACGCATCACGAACCGGTCCGCGTCGACGGAACGTTTCACCTCTTGCCGATGCTGTTAATGGCTCGCATCCGCCGCGATCAGCGCGAGGGTAATGAAGCTGCTCCGGACGACGAAATCGACTCGGCTATTGCGGCCGACGCCGCACTCGACCTCTCGCCGCTGCGCACGTTGCACCACTTCCTCGCGGGCGCCCCGGCGGGCATCACCGCAATCCCCGACGACTTCGACGCCTACCCCGAACTAGACGACGAGGATCCACTCGTGGTGTGCCGCGTTCGCACCGAACCGGGTCAGACCATCGTTGGGTACGCCCGAGTGGGCAGCACTTTGTCCCTGCCTAATCCCTGGTCGGCCAATCAGCTGCGCGACGAACTGGTCGGCCTGCCGAACGAGCGACTGAGTTTCGCCGCGACCGAGGCCGAACTCTTGCGAGCTCTGGCGTTGCGCGACAATCGCACCCTGGTCGTCTTCACCGGGGACCGAACCACGATTGACGACGAACTCAAACAGCGCTGCGTGTGCATCGACACCGGATCGCCCGAGTCCCCGCCAGCCCCCGCCGTGGTCGAGGTGCGACTCCTCCAGTCGACGCCGGTGGTGCTCGGGCTCAGCGAACCCTTCGCCCCGACCCTGCGTCGTCGGTGCATCGAAATGGTGAGCTACCTCGCCCTTCACCACGACCCCGTGACCGGCGACCGCCTGCGCTCGCGCGTGCTCGTTCACGCCGACGTCGACGCCTCCAAGGGCACGCTGCTCAATACCGCCACCGCAGTCCGGCGATCGCTCGGCAGCGATCAGGACGGACCACGACTCCACCCCGTCTCGAGTGCGGGACTCTACGAGATGCACGGGGTTACCAGTGACATCGCCCAGTTTCACGGCGAAGTGCAGCGCGGACGTCGCAGCGAAGGCGCTGACGCAGCAGCCCACTT
>Ga0164296_1003040_pt1 | contig 16124 bp, 12 predicted proteins | sample GEODES057metaG_FD_113533 | JGI IMG/M metagenome (GOLD analysis project Ga0164296, IMG submission 113533) | Dystrophic lake water microbial communities from Trout Bog Lake, Wisconsin, USA - GEODES057 metaG | ecosystem: Environmental > Aquatic > Freshwater > Lake | place: USA: Trout Bog Lake... | reverse complement strand
GTTGTGGTACGGCGTGGTGGAAACGACACCCATGTTGGTGATTCCGTATTATTCGGGGGGTTCTTTGACCCGGTGGGTACAAAAACATGCACCCCTCACGTACGAGGTCATTCATCGGAAAACTCAACAGATTCTGAATGTGTTGCGCGAAATCCATGCCCTGTTCGTCATTCACCGCGATCTGAAGCCCGACAATATTTTGCTCAATGCCCAGGAGGAACCCGTCATTGCGGATTTTGGATTGGCCACGTTTTATGTGGATGGTCTCACGGGAAAACATTTGCCTAAATCCGCGGAACCGGCCAAAACCGTGGTGGGGTCGCTGTTGTATGCGTCGGTCTTTAGCCATCTGGGGATCCGCAATTCCCGGCGCGATGATTGCCTCCAGGTCGGCTACATCGCTTTATACATGGCTTTAGGGGGGCAACTGCCTTGGGAACATGTGAATGATGAGGCGCCGGTGGCGCCGGGAGAAGACGACCCCCTCCATATCCAAAGAAACCGGGCGCTGTATTTGACAAAACGCAATGTCCGATGCGATTTTCCTGGATGGAACCGTTATATGCAAGGATGCATGGACCTGGCGTACGATGCTGTGCCGCCCTACGTGTTTCCTGCGGAGGACGCGGAGGACGTGTCGTGTTCCCATTGAACGGCAACACCCAAGTAAGTTCCCTTATGGTACGCCATAGACGCGTGTTCTTGGAGAGTGACCTCGCTGTCCACGAATATGTTGGCCACGCGGTTCCGAATCTCTTCAATCACTTCCCTCTTTTTGCATTCGTGGCACATGAAAAGACGTCTATAGTTTGTTTCGCCTCGTTCGTTCGCCTGCAATACCCCATATTGTATATTGTCCACGGCCCTTTCCACAAAGTCCCGTTCCTTCTTATTTTGCGCTTGCAGCGCTTCTTCGTATTTCTTGCGCAAGTCGTCGCGGGTAATGACGGCGGTGAATTCGGACATGACTTACAGGCTAGCAGCGCTGGTTGTCTTGGTATGTCATAAACCGTCTATGTGGTTTTCACCCAGGCGTAAAAGCCACATAAAGATTCCCGAATTACTAGGGTATATTGGTTCTTATTTAGACGACCAGTCCCCCGCTCCCACTATCCCCGATTACCATGACGTCCTCTGAGATTCCTAACGATTCGCTGGATGCGAGTTTCAATTATACGGTCATTGTTCAACGTTTGACGGGCACCGTGAAGTGGTTTAACAACAAGGCTGGCTTCGGGTTCATTACGGTGTGTGAGCCCGGAGATTACAATGAGAAGGACATTTTCGTGCATTATACGTCTATTCGGGTCACGAATTCCCAGTACAAGTATTTGGTGCAGGGAGAGTATGTGGATTTTACGCTGGTCAAGGCGAACGACAATGGCCACGAGTTCCAGGCGATGGATGTGAGCGGCGTGAAGGGAGGACCCATCATGTGCGAGACGCGCCGTACGTCGGTGTCTACGATGCGCGAGCCGCGCCCTCACGTACCTCACGTACCTCACGTACCGAACCGGATGCCCCCACCTGCCCGTTCCCGCACCGCGCCAGCGGGTCCTCCGAGAGGACGGGGTCTGGCCCCGGCCCAGCAGCAACAGCAGCAGGACTCGCAAGACCCACCTGGTTCAAGCCAGGCCACGGGCGCCGACGAACTCCTGGGGTTCACGAAGGTGCAAAAGAAGCGTCGGGGCAAGCCGCGGGGTCCGGCCCCAGTCCCCATCCCCGCGCCCACGACCGCCTAAACCCCGCCCCACCCCGCTTCGCGAACGAACGTATAGGATCAAAAATCTCGGGGGATTATAACTAAGATGCCCGTGTCCGACATTGAAAAAGACCAGTGGGTCAAGAGCTCCGACAGTTCGTATGAGGAGGCCAAGACCTCGGAACGATGGGGAAAAAGCACTGGACAAGAAGAGGAACTGAATCCCGTATCGCTCGGCAGCGCAGCAGCAGCCGGGTCGGTCACGATGGCGCCCATGCGTGCGACTCCCAGCCCGTTTGCGACGACCATGACATCGTCCGCGGTGACGTTTACGCCGACGCCTAAGGCACCGACCATGTCGGCAACTGTGACCCCGTATCCGACGGGGATCACCGCGCGTCCGACCCCGGTTTCCACGCGCCGCCCGACGGCGGCGCCGACCATGCAACCCAGTCTGAATGTGACCCCCGCCCCGACAGCGACTGCCAGTAAAGTCACCAGTGTACCGGTTCAGGTGGCTTACGGGGGCACCTCCACGCCAGGCGTCACCCCCTTGCCGACATTTAGCGCGATGACCACCCAGGCACCCACACGCGCCCCCACCGTCACTTCCTATGTGACGCCGACCCCGACCAAGATGGCGTTTGCTACGCTCGGACCTACTACTAAATAAAATATCGCGATAAACTATAATTCCATGTATAGTTTTTCGGTCACTATTTACGCGGCGATTCTCTTCTTCTTGCTCTCCCCGGGCGTTCTCCTCAGCCTGCCGCCCAAGAGCAGCACGATGACCAAGGCGGCCGTCCACTCGCTGGTCTTTGCCCTCATCTTCTACTTTACCTACGGCTACGTGTGGCGCTACTTCAACCCGTACCCGGCTCACCGGGAGAACATGACGGCGCCGGCGGCGCCGAAGAAGAAGCAGGAGGGTCTGGCTACGCAGCTCAAGAAGAAGTAAGCGTCTAGACTCCCTGGAAATCATCCATGATCTCGGACGGGTAGTTTAGGTCTTCCAATATTTTCCCCGCTCCTTCCACCGACGAAATGCCGCGTTGGATGCGGTAAGTATATTTCATCTGCCGATTCGGAGGTTCAGCTTCCGCACCGGTCTCGGGCAACACCACCATCATCTGGTAATTCTGAATCTGTGGACACGTCGTTTTGATCTTCCGGCATACATCCATGTAGTGCGTCGTGAGGATGAAATCCACGTGAGGACGTCCCGCCAGGTATTTCAAAAAGGCGTAGGCCGCCTTGGTCGCCTCGTGCGGGTTCGTCCCCGAATACAGTTCGTCAAAAATGCTGAAATGCACCCCGTCGCTCTCCTGCTCCACCAGGTCCAAAATGTCTTTGCACCGCCGCGCCTCGGCCTGGAAGAGACTGTCGCGCTCCGACGTGTCGGGAATGTTCAAATACGAATGTATGTGGGTGTACAGCCGCGGCAAACGGCTGCCCTTGCCGTAGTACCCGCAGCCCAACTGTTGGGTCAGCACCACATTGATGGCCGTGGTCTTCAAGAAGGTGGTCTTGCCCGACGCGTTGGGGCCGGTGATGACCATGTTCTTCTTGAGTGACACGTGGTTGCGAACGATGCCGCCCGCCGCCGCCGAATCCAAGAGGGCCGGGTAGTACTGGTGGGTGAACCGGGTCCGTTTGCCCTTGCCCCCGCCCGCCACTTTTGCTAAACATACCTGCCCCGCCGCCAACCTGCGCGCCACCCCCTTCAAATTGTCTATGTAGCCCTCAAACCCCACGGCGTAACGTAGGCACCGCAGAACCTCCCCATTGGCATGTATGTGATAATACGCCGCCATCATCGTGCCGAGTTCGGCCATTTTGCCCGTGCGCAGACCAAAGGCCGAGACGCCTTCTAGACGTTTGCTCAAGGACCGGAGTCCCTCGGCGTTCCGAGACACGTCCCGACAGAAATCCCGGTAACCTGCCCGGTCGCCGTGTAATGCCACAAAGGTGTCCATGGAACATGCCGAATAGGTGCAAAACCCGCGCAAGTCCACCAAATCTTGGTTCATCTGCCGCGTATTGTGGTAAAAGTGGTAACAGGCCAAGACATTCTGGTAAATCTGCATCAAATAGAGTCCCAGCATCAACAGGACGTATATGAGCTTGTCCCAAGACATGGACTCCAGGCCCGCCAACGCTTTGCCGATGAAATGGTTCTTGGCAATGTTTTTGAGGACGGACACATAATGCCCCAAGGTGACCTCGGTACCCTGGATCTTTAGCAAAATAAACGGCAGGATCAGAAACAGGATGGGAATGAACAGGGAAAAGACCGGCGACAGCAGGTTACCCACCGACAGTATCTGCAAAAACGTAGGCGAATCGTTGAGGTATTTGAGCATGGACCATTCCATGTAGCTGTACTTTTCCAAGAAATCAGGGCGATGAATGCCTTCCCAGATGTCCAAGAAACGTTCACAGCAAGGTGCCGGAGGCGCCGCCTGCATCCGCCGTTGGTACTCCGGTACGGCAATCAGAACCCGCTGGGTGTCGCGCAAATAGACCGGGTCTGTACTAAACTGCTTGCCCCATTCCGGAATGAGCTGGCGCCCAAAGACGTGGGACGGCTGGAAGAGGCGTTCGTACATGGACAACGTGTGCGGCTGGGATCCCTGGACCAATTCCAAATCTTGGACCAAGGTGGCCGACAAGGGACGACAATGGGTCGCCGAGTTCGCCGACCTCGCCCTATCGGGGCCAGGTTGCTGCGCCGACCTCGCCCTATCGGGGCCAGGTTGCTGCGCTGACCCATACGTGATGGGCAATTTAAACGGCTCATACAAGGGCTCTTCTGCGGCTGCAGCCACAGCTGTAGCTTCTGCTGCGGACACGTCGGTCATGATTATAGTATGTTATCCGACATCCTCTCTTCAGAGACAACGCGACAAAAGCGACATAAATAGAGGGCCGTACTGTCATCCATACACAAACCATGGGGAAGAAGAAATCCAAGAAGCCGCAGGGACCGGATGAAATTGACCAGGCGTTGGCGGAACTCCCTCCGCTTCCTCCGGAGCTCGCGACCGCCAAGCCCAAGCCGATGGTGCCGTTGAAGGCCACCCCGGAGGAAATGCGCCGACCGTTTGTTTCCGTCCTCTGCGTCACGTACAACCGCCGGCCGTTTATCCCCATGTTCTTGGAAATGGTGCGGAACCAAGATTACCCCCAGTCGCGGATAGAGATTATCATTGTGGACGACGGCACCGACCCCATCAAGGACATTGTGGACGCCGCGGCCATGCCCAACGTCCGGTATTACCGCATGGAGACCAAGGTCCCGCTGGGTACCAAGCGCAACTATGCCAACTCGCTCATAGACAAGAAGACCAAGTATGTGATCCCCATGGACGACGACGACGTCATGATGAGCGAGCGCATTTCGCACTCGGTGGACATGTTGGAACGCAATCCCGGGGCACTTTGTGCAGGGTCGTCCGAGATGTTTCTCTATTTCAAGCACATTAAAAAGCTGTACAAATTTGGACCGTATATGGTGTCGCCCGAGGCGAAGAAAGCCCACGAGGCCAATTACGGACACCGCAACCGCATCGGGGCCAATTTAGACGATTACATTCCGATTCCCACGCAGCACGCAACCAACGGCACGTTCGCGTACCGGCGCGAACTCATTGACATTACCAAATACGATTCCTCGGCGTGCCTGGCCGAGGAGAAGAAGTTTTTGAAGGAATACACGATTCCGATGGTGCAGCTGAACCCGTTCAAGTGCATCTTGTGCATTTCCCACGAACACAATACGTTTGATAAGCGCAAACTGCTGGAGAACATGAACCCGATGTTTGTCTGCGAATCGGACCGCGACGTGGACTGCTTTTTTAAGTTGCCCAAGGAGGCGCACATCAAACGTTTTTTCATGGAGGAGGTGGACAAGCTCCTGGATAATTATGCGCCCGGACTGCCGAATATGAAGCCCGACGTTCAGAAGCAGATTAAGGAGATTGAAGCCGAGCGCGACAAGATGATGCGCGAGCAAATGGCCCAGCAGCAGGCCCAACAACAGGCCCAGCAGCAACAAGGTCAGCCGGCCATCGTGATTCAACAACCTGGCCAGCCGCCCCAACAATTGTCCATGGAGGACGTGGTCAACTTGATTCGGCAGCAACAAACGCAGATTGATTTTTTGACGCGTAGTCTGGACGAGTTGCACAAAACGTCACTGGGGCACCGTCGGCGACTGATGGCAACCATGGTGCCGGCAGCAAACCCGGAGCCCATGGTATCGCCGACCGAGACGTTTACCCGGATAGAGATTGCAATCTAGTGACCACCTCTTGCTCCCGCCCCTTATGTACGTATACTATAGGATCCTTCTCACCCTCTCTAAAACACCATGCATCTGAGACGTTTAGTGAATTCGCCCACGGGAAGAATTATTGTTTCCATCATCTTGGGTATTGGACTGGCCTCGCTCTTTTACAAGGTGTGCAAAGACAAGGATTGCATTCAGTTCAATGGACCGGTCATCAAAAAGGTAGACGGCAAGATATTTGAGTATGACCATAAATGTTACAAGTACGACGCGGTTCCGGTGACCTGCGACCCGTCCAAGAAAACCTTGCCCTTTTCGGAGGGTTTGGTGGCCCAGCGGTCCGCGGAGCCTGGCGTGCCACGAAATGTCCCAAAGTAGCAAAGAAGGTCCAGTGAAATTCCATGGCCAACACGACCCGTTTAAGCGATTTGCCCATGGGTTCAACGGATTACCCCGGTTTAGCCACTGCCTCGGACAACGGCGTCCCCCTCGCCAATACCATCATTGCCGGGGGCAACAACTACATGCCGTTGAATATTCATCCCAATCCCTACGGAAACAGCGTGCCTTCGGTGGATTCCATGCCGTTTCCGACGTCGCAAATGCGGCCTGGTCAGTCGGTCCAGTCGCAATCGCAGCAGACCCCTTTTGCCAATTCTACGTCTTTAGATGCCTTGCCAAGACCGGACCAAGGAACGGGACAGGGACAAGGCAAAGGAACGGGACAGGGACAAGGACCATCCGGTTCAACTTCCATTTTACCTGAAATGCTTCCCTCGGAAATTCAGCGCCTGCCTTCACGCGACATTCCCTTGGATACCACACGCCATTCCCAAGACGAGGCGGTGCAGGCCAATTATATACCCCCTCCTCCCCGAAAACGGGTGAAGGATTACATTCAAGAATACGATGCGACCGAGTCAGATAAAATCCGGCAACATGAGCGAGAAAAGCAGAACCAAGAATGGTACGAAACCATGTTTAGGACGTATCAACATCCCCTGCTGATTGCGTTGCTGTATTTTATTTTTCAGATGCAGTTCATATCGCGGTTCATGTTTACCTATTTAGGATTGCCGAACCTTACGGGTCACGGAGAGACCCGTTTAGGATTGACAAACAACCTTACGGGTCACGGAGAGACCCGTTTAGGAAAATGGTCCTGGCTGTATCAATCGGACGGCCAGTTAAGTGCGTACGGAATCGCCGTAAAAAGCGCACTCTTTACGGCGGTATATGTGGGTCTCACTGCGGTGCTCGCAATGGCATAATTATCATCGTCTAATATAAGAATAGACGACGATTTGTCCTAGATAAACATGGCGACGATATCTACCAGTTCATATGCAAATTTTGCCACGATGGTGGGCGTGTACGACAGTACTCTTTATGGCAATATTATGATGGACACCAGCACGAATTTTGGTTCGGGAGATTTGATTCTCACCGCTGCGAATCAACAATATTTACTGAATAATAACAATTACGTGTCACCGGCGGTCGTCGCCGGTAACGGCATGACGGTGACTGGATGGTTCTATCCTTCCTATACAAGCCCTCAGACCCCAAGCAACGCCGCCATCTTCAATGTCAATACGTCGTCCACGAGTCCAGGCGGTTTATATGTGGGATTTTCGTCCTTGGCCACGGCCGCCAATCCGACCCTGACGGCGTCGTACAATGGTACGGCGATTACCGGGATCGTCATTCCCCCATCCAATGCCGTTCAAATGAACACCTGGAATTTCTACGCTTACACGGTCATATGCAACGGGACCACCGCTACCCAGTATCTGTATATCAACGGCGCTGTTGTCGGAAAAGGAACCAACCTCACCTATAGTGGGTCGGTGACCTATAACAATACGTTGATCGGTTTCGCTCCGACTGCGGCCTATTTCAACGGCAAGATTGACGAATTCCGCTTCTATACCCGGGCCCTCACCCTCCCGGAACTCAATGTGCTTTATAGCTACAATTACCAACCTACGTCTCCCTCGCTGACCCCCGCCATCACTGCGGCCGCCCTGGACCCCAGCTACAGTTTCACGGCAGGCCAGTACCCGAACCCGGTAGTGAGTTTGGACGTGGCGGGTGCGTTCAGTTACTTGGCCGTGCAGCGCGCCGTCACTTCCGGCTCCACCGGCACCGCGGCCTCGTACAACGTTTCCTGCGCCTCTCTTGCCTCTCAATCTAATTATGCCGGGGCCATTTGGACCGACGTGTCCAGTTCGCTCACTTCGGGAAACACATACTCCTATACGTTGACTCCGTACATTCTCAATTTGGCCGGTCCGTCGTTCCAAGTCTCGGTCACCATCTAAATCCCCGAACCCAGACCCCCGCCGCCACCCCAAACCCCTTCATTCCGATACATTCCTTCCAAGGAATGTATAGGATCCCCCTCACCGTTAAGCCGCCTGGGCATAGGCCTCGCTCAACTTACTGAGGTTCAAGACATAATTGGCCGAGTGTGCCAGGTTCGCTTCGTCCATATCACGTAACGTAGAACGCACACTCTCAATCATCTCCAAGATCTTGCTATAGGAGTCTATCAATACCGCACCGTTGGACTGTTCAAAATCGGACCGGTAATCCTTCTCAATGAAAAACGTGATGTCGCCTGCGTCCATTTGAGCACGGTAGGGTTCGTAGACGTATGTCTTCCAGAACTTGATGATGATGGTGGGGTTGCCCCGGCGCAACAACTCAAATTTGTCGTTGGCATATTTTATCTCCTTGTTCTCTGGGTAGGCGGTCATGATGTCCCCCAAAAAATCAAAAAACAGCGTATTGAATGATTTTAACAGAGTACTTTTCATGGTCGTCATGGTGCTCTTCGGCTTTTGCACTAGATGTACAATACACCTATTTCATCTTTATGTTTTTTACGGACCGGCGTATTTATACCTGCACGGTTTTCGGCAAGAGGGCGTCGACGTCCAGACAACGAAATACCTCTTCGGGCGTCAGTTTGTCTAAATATTCCTGCACCATATGGAGAGTCGCCCCCTGCCCCCCGAAGGGGCACTGGGGTAATGCCACATAATGATGCAGGTATTGGATATGTGGCAAATATCGCGGGGCAATCGGTTCGTCGGACCCCTCCACGTACTTGGTGACATAGGACGCGTGCAGGTTGATGATGAATCCTACATAATCCTGACGGAATAGGTCAAACACCGACTGATACTGCGGGAAATGCTGGAGAAACTCGGTCGTCTTTTTCGTGTAGTGCAGGCAGAGGTATTGGAAGAACAAGACCGGCTGGTTACGGCGCAGCCGTCGCAATTCTTCATATACGGCGCTTTCCACTTTGGTTTGCAGTCCGGTCACACGGTCGGTCAACATGACCCCTGCCCCCACATCCTCTAACCGGGAATGAATGGACCGGTACGGGCGCAAAAATGTCTGGTAAGAGAGCGGGTCAGTCAACATGGCGGGGAAAAACAGCCCAGGGACGCTGTGGAATTCCTCCCATGTTCGGAATACCGTCGGGTCTATCGCCTGCATGGTGACCGACGTTGCCGAACGCTGGAACCGTCTTTTTTGGTAGATGGCGACCAGTGCTATCCGGGGTACCGTGATGTGGAAGACCAACGGATTATGAGGGTGCTGCAGGACAAAACAGTAGCAGTACCGTTTGGACCATTTCCACGAGGAAATCAAGGATGTCAGGAAATCACTGAGGAGGGCGGGGGGCGGCAACGGCGTCGCGGGTCCGACCAGTGCATCCAGAAACATACGCAAATACGTGGTCGGACCGGCAAAACCTCCCACCGGGTGGTCCTTCTCCCGGGCATGGTTCGGGTCGGCGTCTTCCATCTGGTAATTGCGGTAATAGGTATAGTCGCCGCCCACCGCCTCTTGCGTGGAAATCTCCCATCGGTCCGCACGTCGGTCAAACCACAAATTAATGGCGGTCCCCTCTATCCGCTCGGACACGATGATGCGGTAAACGTCTAGGAGCGGTCTTGTACGGGGCTGTCCAGCGGGCACCACGCGTTGAATGAAATCGCTCAATGACACTGTGGCCGGCGGCGAAAACCCGTACACTTCCCCGGTCTCGGCATCCGTCACGACCGACGCATAGGGGGTTTCCTCGGCGGTCACGGCAACACCAGGTGCATGATGCAGAACCCGGTAGCTATTGTAGGGGGTCCGACACATGCGGGTACGTATATTGGCCGGGAGAGGCGCCGGCCCCCAATTTAGACGGTACTGAGGCGGTCTCGCGCATCCGGTATCGGTTCGCGGCTTGTTAGGAGTTTGGACCATCGGAATAATAAAAGCAAACGTGCGGCTACGTAGTTGTACGGCCCAATCTTTACGCCATTTTGCCTTGATCATGGCTATGGCTATGGCCATGGCCATCCATTCAGGACACAAAATTGATTCGTTGTCTTTCCTCCTGGTCATCTTCCTAAAGAGAGTATAGGATCACCCCGACCCGACACCGACCAGATGGTATTGAAACCCCCGATCAAATGGGTCGGCGGCAAGACGCAAATCTTGGACCGCGTGTTGGGCCATTTTCCGCGCGAAATACGCAATTATCACGAGCCGTTCTTAGGTGGAGGCGCCGTACTTCTGGGGATGCTAGAAGCCGTTCACGCCGGACAGATACGTGTAACTGGTCATATCTACGCTTACGACACGAATCCCCATTTAATTGTCATGTATCGTCATCTTCAAGATTCGGCGACTCGCGAGATAGTGATACAGACCTTGGAACAACTCACCCAGGAACATGCGCAATGTCCTCGGGAAGGTCCGGTCCAACGTCAGCCGGCCACCTTGGAAGAGGCCCGACTATCCCGCGAAAGCCATTATTACTGGGTTCGGGCGCAATTCAATGCGGCCCTTCAGCCGAATGCGGCGACGCCGCCAGACCCCCGGGTCTCGGCGTACTTTATCTTCCTCAATAAAACCGGGTTCCGGGGACTGTACCGGATGGGTCCCCGCGGGTTCAACGTGCCCTACGGTAACTACGCCTCCCCCACCGTATATTGCCCCGTTCATCTTCGGCAACTCGGGACACTTTTGACCGGGGTTCGGTTCATGTGTGCCGATTTCCGGTCCACGATTCCCCTGGTGGACGCCGGGGACTTTGTCTACATGGATCCGCCGTACGTGCCGGAACAGGCCACGTCGTTCGTGGGGTACAATCACGGGGGATTCCCTTACCACGCCGAACTGGTCGCTTTGTGCCGCACCATGACCGAGCGCGGCATAGAATGGGTCATGAACAATTCCGATGTTCCGTGGGTGCACGAACAGTACGCTGGGTATCCTATAGAAGTCTTGGTATGCAAGCGCACCATCCACTCTAGGAATCCGGGAGCCATGACGAACGAAGTGGTCATCGTTTCCCGACGGTGAATACGTACGTAAAACATCTCACCATACTAGTAGTTACACCTCTATGAGCGAAAAAGAAGTAGCATCTGGGCGACCGACGCCTACTCCAGGGTCGCCCTCGGAATCTCAGTTTCTGCATTACGGTGATATCATTCAGGTATTTACCAAGCCTCCAACCTCGGACACGGCAGAACCAAGTCCCAGCCCCAGTACCGTGAAATTAGACATGAACGAACGCACCTTTCTGGTGGATTACATTGACGACGACCATTTACGTTTGGTGGATACCACCACGTTGGACGCGGTGGTCTTGCGCCTGGACGACAACGGGCATCTTCAAGAACCGTCTTCTATTCGGCGGATAGATTTGCTCACGCGGGCCAAAGAGCCCGGGTACGCCCGTCAAAAGGGCCTTCTCCCTGAGCAGTGGGTGGATATTTTTTTCGTGGGTATCACGGACCCACTTACAGGTAAAATCACCCATTTAGAAGAAGACCAGATAGAAGTCACTTTGCATCCGTCCCAAGAGATCATATACATTGATTTTAGCTATCGGGGACTTCCGGAGGATTTGCATATTGAGAAATTTGTGTTGCGGTCGGCGCCTTCGGGGTCGCAGCGCCTCCGTCGGGCCGAGGCCGAGGAGGAGGACCAAGGCACCGGCGAAGAGGGCTCGGCCACGGCCACGCCCTCTATAGAGTACACGCCGGACAACGAGGTGATGTTGTTTCTCCCCGAATCCATTGAGTATGACGTGCCCCTGGACCAGACGCTCCAAGAGCAGTATTTGGAGGCGGACGAACTGTTCTTTGGCAAGGACCGCAATGTCGTGGAGCAGTACGTGGAACAGGAGCAATATGAGATGGTCTTCAATATTGAGACCCAGTTGACCAGTCTGATGAACGAACTGCTGGCCGAGATCCCCAACGTCCAGCGCAGTCTGGAAGTCACCCAGGGCATTCACCGCCTGTTGGACCGGTTCCGGGAATTGCGTGAGGCGTATTCGTTGGTGGACCCCTATACGCATCAGATTCAAGGGGTGCGCGTCCGGGGAACGCGGTACAAGCCCCTTTTGGAACACGTCTTGGTACCTGAAGCGGTGCCCCTCGCGTGGTTGATGCCCGTGACACAGACCCGGCGTAACATGTATTACCTGGCCGACGAATCGGCGAGCGATTTCACCGAACCGGGGGATACGGTGCTCTTGCCGCTGGATGTGGAACCGTTGGCGGACGCCTTTCGGGATTATAAGAACGATGCCATGCACGGCGTGGTCAATCCGTACCGGCACTGGATGGAGACCTTGGATCCCTATTTCCATCCGGTCTCTGACGCCCCCCTCACCACCTACGACGACGTGGTACCGCGCAAATCGGTGCTCACCGTCTTCACGGTCGCCAATGACCGGTGGGAGTCGGTCGTGGACAATGCCGTCTACGGCCGCGAATTTTCGGCGTCGGCGGCGGCCTCCCAGGCTAAATATACGTCGCTGAAACCAACGTCCTTCTTGGTACAGCGTTTTAGTGACGCGGCCACCTACATGGAGCGTTCGGAGGACAACCGCCGCGTTTTCCATCCCCGGCGTATGGGCAACGGGGAACCGATGGCGGTCCAGTCGTGGCTCACGTTGCCAGCGTCGGTGGCCCAGTTTTCGCGTGTGCATCTGCCTGCCCTGGACATCATGCATCGCACCTTGTGGGGCAGCAGTTATTGGCTTAAATTCCGGTCCTTGGGTCAGTCCGGGGGGGTCACGACCTTTGTCGTGGATGACCTGGATGCCGACTACTTTTCCACACTGGCCCCGCGTAAAGCGGCGGAACGACGCGGTGCCAAGGCGGCGGAACGACGCGGTGCCAAGGCGGCGGAACGACGCGGTGCCAAGGCGGCGGAACGACGCGGTGCCAAGGAGCGCGCTGCCAAGACGGGCATTCTGACCAAGAACTTCATGCGTGGAATGCAAAACTACACCCTGGACCCGAGCCTCATGGAAGAGACGCCCCTCACCCAAGACATGTATAGGAGCTTCCTGAATACCATCTTTCCCGCCACCTTTGATCTGGTGGAATTGGTGCAAACCTCTTGGTCCGCGTTTGAAGGACTCAACGTCCGCGATTTCTTGGCGGCCTTGGAACCGTTTGCGGTGACCATGGATTCTCTTCCTTATCCCGCCTTCAACCGCATCCGGTATTTCATGGGGAAACGCGCCCAGGCTTACAAAGAGCAGTTTTACGCGCGCAAAGAGGGGTACCGTAAACTGGAACAAAAATATGAGCGGCTGTTTCCGCCGTCGCATGTGACCCGTATGATGGAACATAATCTGGCGCGGCAACTCCTGGACAAAGGGACCCTCTACGAGATTTTCTTGGACGCTTACCGCCTGTTTAAGCTGCACGCGGACCGTCCGTGGATGCCTACCTCGGCCTCGGAAATCATCCAGGAATTTACCCAACGGGACTACGGGGTACTGTTCACACTGCTCATGCGCAATGCTACGCTTCATCATGTGGTGGCCGACGCGTTTCTCAAGGCGGCCGCGGCCCCCGACGACGCGGACGACGGTCTGGAAGACGAGGGGACCAAGGTACCCACCAAAAATGGAAAATGCAGCCGGTATTTCCTGACCAAGCGGTACACGTCGCTCGGCGATTTGCAAAAAGACAATTACCAAGACGACGTCTTCTACGACCCCGAGTTTGACGATACCCCCTATTCCCTTTTGAACGAATACAAGGCGGATATGCCGACCACGGACAAGGCGGACGGGCAAAAAAGCCAGGCCATGCGCGAATTCCTGGATTTACTCACCGTCAGTTTGACCCAGAAACACGGCATTGCCAAGGAGGCCGCGGGTGAACTGGCCCAGACGTTGGTTGCCAAGAAGAAGCGCGTGAAAGAAGGGGAGTATGCCATGTTGGACGTGGTTGCCAAGAAGGACAGCGAGACCGAGGGCGCCCAGTCGGAACGGGAATTCTACCGTCGCGTCAAGAACAAATGGGTCCGGGACACGTCGGTCCTGGAGGAATCCTTTGCCGATTTGTCGTATTTGATCCAGGCCGCGTTCCCGAACGGGGGACCCAAGAAGGCCGGTCCGGCCGCGGCCGGGGCCATTAAACAGTTTAACCAAGCTTGGTGCGACGCCCAGCCGATGTGCTTCAAGAACCCGCGCCTGGCTACCTGCGACCCCTTTGCTTCCGCTGAACGCCGCATCCAGCAGATGCGGCAACAGGTCGCCGTCCAAGAAATGGCCTCGCGCCTGGAAATGTCCCAAGAAGACATGGCCCAACGGATGGAAACCTGGGTCCTGCAAGCATCGCGGCTCTTGGTGGCGAAAGAGCGGCTACGAACCGTCATGGAACAAAAATACAGCCGCTTGGCCCACGCCCTGGGGGCTCAGATGGCCCGGGCCCGGGCCGAAACCCCCGCACCCCCGGTATCCCCTTATATCAAGTTGCGCGACGACATCTTGGGTCAGTCCGATTTCGCGAAACGCCAACACGACTTGGTCCGGTTTTTCCAGACGGGGGCGCTGCGCCGAGCCATGACGGAAGAATTGGGCGAGGATGCCCACTGGCTCTACTGTACCCAGACGAATACCAAACTGCTGCCGGCATTTTTCCACGACTTGGCCAAGGAGTATGTGACTCAGGGGGAACCGGGGTACCAAGCACGTCTGGAGCAACTCACGCAGTTTCAAATGTTGAGCGACGACGGCGACGCCATCGTGGACAAGCACAGTGGGTATATTCTTACCAAGATAGAATGGGTCAACGAAGAACTCTACGATGAGCACGGTTTCCGCATCAAGACGGCCAGTGCTTTGGTCATTCCTCCCGAGGAAAGTGGGGCCGCCGCCGCCGCGGACCCGTGGTCCACTCCGGACAAGGGGGCCGCGGTAGCGACAGCAGCGGCCGTGACCGCGGCCGAGACCGAACTGCATCAGATGGTCAAGAATGTTTACCACACGTTTTACCAGGCCATGGAGCTCCCCCCCGCCACCGAATCCCAAAACGACCTCCGCGGGTTCGTGTTGCGCACCGTCTTGGAACTTCACGCCGTCTTGGTGAAACCCCGCGACGAGTTCATCCGCGACCTGTCCTTGCGCAGTAACGAACCCGCGGCCAAGCTCGCCGCCAAATACAAAACCTACGAACATCAGTATGTGATCATTTTGACGATGGCTGCGCTGTTGGTGGGGATACAAACGTCCTTGCCCCCGATACGTACCAAGAAAACGGTGCCCGGATGCGTCAAGTCGTTTACTGGATATCCCTTGACGGAATCCACCGAGGACCAGAGTGGGATCCTATACTTGGTTTGCATTCTGCAACTTGTCAAGAGTTCGGTGCCGCCGTGGAACAGCGTCAAGAACATTAAAAAGGAGGCCATCCAAGAGATGTTGCGCAAGACCCTGGAGCGCATCTTGGAAACCCGCAAGGATGTATATGATCTCTACCAGCGGCAGCTCACCTACCGTGCGGAACATCCCGATGAATTCGTCATTCCGGAACGTTACCAACTGGAAACGTGGCGGCACCTGTTACCGCCCATCGTGGAAATTGGGGTCCTGGACCGACTCCCGGTCCCGGGGGGACCCTCTCCCTCCGAGAACCCTCTGGTACTGCAATCGCAGGCTATTCGCTACGGCTACGGGGTGGTGGAGGCGATTCATCGGGTGGTGCGCAGCAAGGAGGTGCTGCTCAAAACGTCGGTGGGGGTGCCCTTCATCCAAAACGCGTGCTGCAATGATACGGCGGCACAAGAGACGAC
>Ga0164296_1003038_pt1 | contig 16133 bp, 11 predicted proteins | sample GEODES057metaG_FD_113533 | JGI IMG/M metagenome (GOLD analysis project Ga0164296, IMG submission 113533) | Dystrophic lake water microbial communities from Trout Bog Lake, Wisconsin, USA - GEODES057 metaG | ecosystem: Environmental > Aquatic > Freshwater > Lake | place: USA: Trout Bog Lake... | reverse complement strand
TGAAGGGCAACAGTGGAAGATATCGCCAGGGTTTTTGCGCAAAGCGACTCGCTAAAATAACTCTAACAACTCCTATTTAAATATCTTTATTGAAGCAAGACGGTACTGACCGGATGCTTACAATCTAAATACCTATGCCAAAAACCATTATTTCTAATTAAAGAAATAAATGAAGTTTTCAATAATGTGAGGATGAAACGGTTTTCTTTTATAGTTTTATGTTCTAAAGTAAGAAAAGGTAAGTTTAAATTTATAAATTAAAACGAATTTTATATAGGCTCTTTATGTCAAAAATTTTTATATCAATTGTGTTTACTTTTTTTTGTTCTTCATTGGTTTTTGCTGATGTTATTTCGTACGATACTCCTGAGATTAAACAATTAGAGGCAATGGGATACGATATTGATAAAACAGAAAAACAGCCAACTTTAATTTTTGGATCAAATGGATCAAATAAAATTCTTTTAACTAAAAATTCTGAAAGAGTTGTTATATTTAGAAACTTTACAAGAAAAAAATTAACCCAAAAAGACGAGTTTGATTTATTACAAATAGTGAATAATCTAAATGTAGAAACCTCATACCAAGTATCTTTACAAAATAAATCAATAATCTTTGCCTTGTATTTTTTTGGCAACTATGATCCAAAAGTTTTTGCTAAATTAGTGAGACTTATTGAAACTTGTGATTCTAATTGGAATAATTACCCAAATTTATTAAAACTTTTGAATGATTAATTTGAGGGAAATTTTATTTGTAATACTATAAATTTATCCTTGATAAATCTTCCAAGTAATTTGAATGATTTTAGGAAGCACCAAGACATTTCGAGTTGATTTATTTTATTGATAATGACGATTTTTTATTCTCATTAAACAGTTTAAAGCCGTAGGCCGAAACAACAACAAAAACTATTGCCATTAAAATTGTTGCAGCTGCATATATTGTAGGATTTATGCCTCGCCTAGCATAACTAAAAATCACTTGAGGTAAAGTTGTAACCCCAGGTCCGGACAAAAATTCAGAAATGACAACATCATCAAACGATAATGTAAATGTCAGTAGCCAAGCTGCAATCAACGATTGAGAAATGTTAGGTAAGGTTACTAAAAAAAATACTTGATAAGGGAAACATCCTAAATCCATAGCTGCATCCTCTATAGATTTGTCCATTTCTTTCAATCTAGATTGAATAACAACGCTTGCATATGCTACCCCTAGTAAAGTGTGCCCAAGGACTATTGTGAGCTCACCTCTATTTGGCCAACCGAAAATTTTCTGGAACCCAACAAAAAATAATAAAAGAGACATTCCAATAATTACTTCAGGCATTATTAACGGTGCGTTAATCATTGAATTAAATAAATTTTTACCTAGAAATTTTTGAAATCTAACTAATGAATAGCTGGCGAAAGTCGCAATAACGGTTGCAAGTGTCGCTGAGATTAAAGCAACATTTAATGAAAGAAAAAATCCTTCGACTATTCTTGGATCGTTTGGTAATGCCTCATACCATTTAAATGAAAAACCTGTGAAGATACTATCTTGACGAGAACTATTGAATGAGAAAACGATTAAAAAAACCAACGGCATGTATAAGAATGTATAAACAATTGCCATCCACAATTTGGAAAAGTGCTTTGTCATATTAGGTATTTTCTTGATTAAAACTCTTATTTGTTCTTTGGTTATACCAAGCTAGTGGAAAAATTACCGCCACAATTATCACTATAGAAAGTGCGGAAGCCCTAGGCCAATTATTACTGCTAAACATCTCATCCCATACAACGCGACCGATCATTATATTTTCCGCCCCACCTAGAAGTGATGGGATAACAAACTCTCCGACACAAGGAATAAAAACCAACATAATACCGGCGATAATTCCTGACTTGCTTAGTGGCACAGTAATTAGCCAAAATGTTTTCCATGCACTTGCACCTAAATCTTTTGAAGCCTCAATAAGATTCAAATCCATCTTTACTAAATTTGCATACAAGGGCAGAATCATAAAAGGCAAATAAACATAAGACATGCCAATTAACATTGAGACATCTGTGTATAAGATTTGTAAAGGTTCGTTTATGATTCCAAGACTTATCATTAGATTATTCAAAACACCCTGGTCTGCAAGAATACCCTTCCACGCATAAACTCTTAAAAGAAAAGATGTCCAAAATGGCAACATGACCATCAACAGAAGGATTGGCCTTAATCTCATATTGCTTCTAGCAAGAAAATATGCGAAGGGATAACCTATGATAAGAGTTATTAATGTTGTATAGAAAGCATATTTCAAAGAGAGTAAGTATGCTTCTAAATATATTGTTTTGCCCCAAGTAGATCCGTCTTCCCTAAATATTGAAATGAAGTTTTCAACTTTAATATTGAAGCTTATTTGATTATTTCTTAATGAAATGATTTCAGCAAAAGGATTAAGATGTTCCCCCATATCTGTAACACTTATCCTAATCATAATAAGAAAAGGAATTGCAAAAAATAGTATTAGCCAAATAAAAGGTATGCTTATTACAACTTTTTTTCCAAAGTTTGGATTCTTCGAAAAAAAATTGTGAAAAGTTATGTTCTTCATTTTAAAACTATGGGGGACTCAATATCCCATTGACAATAAACATCATCACCCTTACTCAATTGAGGTGAAATGTCAGAAGAATTGATTAGTAAAGCTTTAACAAACATAGTAGGATTAATTTTTACTACAAAATTTATTGAATTACCTAAGTATGCAACTTCAGAAATTCTGCCAATCAATGAATTTTTTGGAGGTTCTGTTGTTAATGGTAATAATCTAATCTTCTCCGGGCGAACTGCAATTCTTATTTTTTCTGAAATATTTATTGATTTATTTTTTTTAAATTGTAATAAATATCCGTTGCTTGAAAAATTAACGAGTTCATTTTCAATTGATTGCACTTCTCCATCAAAAATATTGATGTCCCCTACAAAATCTGCAACAAATGAGTTTATTGGTTTTTCATATATCTCTTTAGCTGATCCTACCTGTACTAACTGACCTTTACTCATAACTGCTATTTGGTCTGCCATTGTCATTGCTTCATCCTGGTCATGTGTCACCATTACACAAGTAACACCAACACTTTTTATAATTCTTTTTAATTCAAACTGTGTTTCTTGTCTTAGTTTTTTATCCAATGCTCCAAGAGGCTCATCCAGTAACAATAAGCTTGGGCTTCTTGCTAAGCTTCTAGCTAAAGCTACTCGTTGCTGCTGCCCGCCGGACAATTGATTTGGTTTCCTTTTCGAGAATTCAACCAGCTTTACAATGTCCAACATCTCAAATACTCTTTTTTTAATACTTTCCTTATCGTGACCTTGTCTTTTTAGTCCGAAAGCAATATTTTCGAAAACATCTAAGTGGGGGAAAAGAGCATACGATTGAAACATCATATTGATAGGTCTTTCATATGGCTTTAATTCATTAATTACAGAATTATTTAAAGAAATAACTCCAGAACTTGGTGTTTCAAATCCAGCTAACATTCTTAATAACGTAGATTTACCACATCCTGAACTACCTAGTAGAGCGAAAATTTGTCCTTGTGGTATTGTCAAGCTCACATTATTAACAGCTAATGTTTCGCCAAATTCTTTAGTGACATTTTCTAATTTTAAAAAAGTATTTTCTTCGTTCATTATCTTTACTTCATAAAAAAGGGTTGAGATTTCTCAACCCTTAAACCTTAACAAAATAGACCTTAGCTGCCTTTTTTAAAGGCTGTATAAACCTCTGTCATTGAACTTCTAGCAGCATTACTAATGCTTGTTGGAGGAACCATTTTTTCTAAGACAGCCGGTTCTAGATAAATAGTTTTATTACTTGCCACATCTGGATTTACAAGTGAAATACTTGCTTTGTTGACCGTTGGATAACTTAATTCATTTGTTTGATCAGCTGAAACTTGAGGTTTTAAAAAATAATTCATAAATGCTAAGGCATTTTGTGGATGTTTAGCATCCTTAGGAATCGCTAAATTATCAAAGAAAATCAAACCGCCATTACTAGGTAATAATGCTTCGATTTCAACCCCATTTTTATTTTCTAAAGCTCTTGATCTTGCGATATTAATATCACCAGCCCAACCCAAAACCACACATGCTTTGCCACCTGCTAGATCGTCAATCATGGTGCTAGTGAATATGCGAATATCCTTCCGAACTTTTGCTAACATTTGCCCTGCCTCTTTGTGGTCAGCAACATTAGGAGAATATGGGTCTTTTCCAAGGTAATGAAGGGCTGGCGGGATAACCTCTGTTGGAGAATCTAAAAATGCTATCCCACAAGTTTTTAATTTATTTGTATAAGTAGGATTGAAGACTAGGTCCCATGCATTATCTGGCATTGGGGTATCTCCTAAAGCTTTTTTAACTTTTGCTTTATTAATTCCAACTGTAGTGTAACTCCATGCCCATGGAAGTAAATATTGATTTCCAGGATCTACCTTTTCAAGTTTTGACATCAAATTTTTATCGACATTTGAGTAGTTTGGAATTTTAGATTTATCTAATTTTTGAAACAAGTTTTCTTCAATTTGAGATTTTGCAAAAACAGCACCTGGAACAACGATATCAAATCCAGTATTTCCTGCAATAAGTTTTGCTTGTAAAGCTTCATTTGTTTCGAAATTTTGATAATTTACTTTTATACCTGTCTCTTTTTCAAAATTAGCCAACATGTCTTTAGCTATATAGTCTGGCCAGTTATAGACATTCAAAACTTTTTCTTCACTTGGTACTTCGTTAGGAGATCCTGCAGTTGATGCTTGTTCTTTTTTGCCACACGACGCGAGGCTAATTGTTAAAAGTAGCGTTAATAAAATTCTCTTACTCATCATCTCTCCTAAGTTTAATTAATTTGGTTTAAATCATTTTGAATATCTTTAAAACCTGTTGCTAAGAATCTAAGGATAATTATCCAAGAAATCATACCAAGTACTATCATCTGAAATGGAAAATAATGCCCCTCAATTCCCCAAAACATAGCAATATCAGAATTCCAAAGAAAGTGTAATGCAACGGGTATTACAAATAAAGATAAAAATCTAAAATTAAAAATTACACCCCAAATAGTTTTTCTATTTGATTCTCTGTAAGATATCCAAAGGGCACCTCCAGCCATAGCAGACCAAACAATATGAGTAAATGGTGACAAAATACCTCTCATTAAAATAATGTGATTCAATGAAGAAAAACTATTGTCCGTAAGGCCTGCTACCAATGCATAACCAGCAGATTCAAAAGCAGCAAAGCCCGTTCCAATTGCAGCTCCATAAAGAATCCCATTTAAAATAAATTTATGTCGATCATTCATAAAATTTTTAGTAAGAATAACGACTACTGCTAATTTTGAAATCTCTTCTATAATTCCAGCAGACGATGGACCATATATTTTTTGAAGTGGAAAATAATCAAATAACAAAAATGTAACCAAAAATGATATGGCCCCACCAACAAAAATTATTTTCGCAATAGATGCAAAAGAAACATTTTGTGGTGTGTTCATTTCAAAAAAGAATGTTAGGACCGCAAAAGGAATTGCAAAACAACCAAAAATAATTAGTGCTGGAAGCGCATAAATAGCCTCCTCTTTATATATAGTTAGTAAAAGCAATAAAACACAATACCCAAGGAGAGTACTTGCAAGCATCCGAACAAACATCCATGGTTTTGGAAAAATCGACATGCCCATATTAACCTCTGGGGTTGTATTTTTAGTGCCTACACACAATCTAATTTCAAACTCCTCCCAACTGTGTGGAGCAAAAGTGCCAGATAAAAAATCTTTCCATGAAAAATTTGATAAATTTGCTAAGCCTAACTGATTTGCTATCAGATCTTTTTTAGATTGATTGTTGTTCATAGTCTAGTTTGACAATTCTTCAATAATAAGTCCTAGTTCTTTGTTTAACTCAGGGCTTAAACTATCTTTACTTAAAAATCCAGCATTATCAATAACAATTCTCTCGAGACCAAATATCCAATCTCTTGCTATTAGTGATGTAACTGGTATAGGCTTTTCACTCAAAAAAGTATCGCTATTATTATTTTTGTTAAAAGGCTCAAATACATTACGGTAAGAATTTGAAAAGCTCATTTTGGGTCTTTGGCTCAGTGGAAGCTCACCCATGCCAAACTGATTTATAAAATCACTCAAAGTATTAAACGCAATTATCATTTGCCTATCAACTATTTTTTCCCATGTTGCACCAGCATTATTTTCTGCAGCATCTAATTTAGTAGCTAATTTTTCGAAAAAGTTTAATCTTTGTGAGGCATTTATTAATTCTTCTATTAATAAACCAAATGTTTTCTCGGTAAAAAAGAGACTTTTAGCTGTAAAAGAATCGTCTACTAAATCTCTTAATTTCGTAGACCATCTATCTAGGATTTTTTTTGCATATGCGCTTGCTCTTGGATGTACGTCTAGAGAATCTTTAATTATTTCCTCGTTAGATTCATTTGCCCAACTTTCAATAGAACTATTTAATAATGAATCTAGATCAACTTCACTATCCTTAGTGGTATTAAATTTATTTGAAGTAAATTTCCCAAGATTTTCAGTTTGCAATCCCGAGTTGACCATGAAATATAAAGTCTTTAATTCTTCTAAAGATAAATTTAATTTATCAAATATCATCCACAAATCATTTTTTTGAACTAAATGAATAATTTCTTTTTTTATTTGATTTAGTATCTCAGTTTTTTTTGCAATCTCTATTTCACCGGATTCATTATAAAAAGGTTTAACTTTTGAGATAAAGTTTTCTTTTAAGTTGTTAATTTTCTCTTCTAGATTTTTTTCTCTAAAATTTGGATTGCAAACCAGGTTAATTCCAGACACAATTCTAGAAATCCCTCCATCTTTAGGGAGCATTGCAGCATCCCAGGCTTCAGCTGGATTAGTGAAATGTTCTTGAACATTTTTATCTTCTGTAAAAAATACTTTTAATCTTTGTAATCTTTCTTCATCATCAGGATTTAAGGAAATCTCAGACCCATTTTCGTATTTCATAAATGTAGATGACTTAATTTCAGGATTCCTTAACCAAAATAAATTCTTGAATGGATGCTCATCCCACTTTTTTATCCACTCATAATTTTTAAATTTTTCTAATAGAGAACTCTCTATTCTGTTCGCCCACCTTGCTCTTTCGTTAATCTCATTATCTCCACCCTTCGACTTTAACTCCTCATCGAATTTAGTTAGGACAAAAAGGAGGCTTGGTGGCATTTTCGCTCTCTTATCAGGAGTCTCTCCGATTGAGTCAATTACCCATTGATTAATGAGCGGTGCATAACCTACTTCCTGGGGACCACCTGGCACACAAAGTAAAACCGCTGTCATTTCTTGATCTGCTGTGTAACGTTGAAATAGATAAGCAACTTTACCTCGTAATAACAAGTCTGAAGCTTGATTATTTCTAATCTCTGAATTTGATTCGATTTCTCTAATATCCTTGGAATTTAAACTTTTTCTTGATCTTGCACCAGGAAAATCAAGCACGTCTAAATCATCTAAAAAAGGCCACTTTGCATCTGAAATGGTAAGTCTTAACTCCGCTGTTAGGGCTGCAAGAACTGATTTAGAAATTTTTGTCATTGGCTGAGATGTTGAACCAATAATTGGGATTACTTCTAATAACTCATTAGCTTTATTTAACTTAGACAATTGTTGAGCATCAACCAAGCTAATCTCTCCCCCATCGGACAGAATACTTTCCAAAGGTGCAAGACAAGAATCAGCACCCTTTAAAAATTCAATTTGTTCTGCTAACAAAATATATAAGTCTGAAAACAATTGAAAATCGCGCCAAATGATTGCAAAAAGTTCTGCTTTATCTTTGATACTTAAATATGGCGCAATAGATAAGGCAACTGGCCAAAATTCCGCTTTCAAATTGGAAACGAAATTACCAAAAATAGCCTCTAGATAAATCTTTAAATCGAGTATCTCTTCCGGAAGGATGGTGGATGGTTCCTTACTTAGATTCCTTGTCCGTAATTTGTCTAATCTAGATGTTATTTGTTCATCTGAAAAAACTTCAAGGTCAACTGATCCTGCATGATCAAAATCTGAAAAAAAACTATTAATAAGAATTTTTAATAGATCAACTTCCGTAAGTAATCTAATTTCAACTGGAAAATTTTTGTTTGAGTAATTAGAAACTTTTTTGGAAAACCTTGTAACTACCCCAGTAGATTCTCTTCCACCACTAGGATTAATTCTCTGTAAAAAATCTATATGTTGATCTGCTAAATTTACTGTTAAGCTTCCTTTAATTCCTTTTGCAAGAGTTGAAACCAAATATGATTTTCCGGCTTGTGATGGACCAAAAACACCAATACATGGAGATCTTTCTAAGGAAGTCTTTATTTTTTTTGCAAGTAGTTTAGTCTTTAAGAAAGAATGATAATTATCAATATGATCTAACTTAATTTTAGAGTTTTCTTTTGCTGCTTTATCGTTCCATAAGATAGCCTTGTCAGTAGCATCAATAATTCGCATTGCTAAATTAGTTAAGGGTGTATTTTTTTCCATAGACCTATGCCTCTTTTATGTGTCCGCTATCAAGCCAATAGCCTAAATCGTCAGATAATGTTTGTAACTGAATTTTTAGGCTCTTGCGGCTTATTGGAACCCCATCTTTGGATAATATTTCGCCAATCTCAAACCTTTCATGATCCCCTTTTCTTATTTGACCTTTATCTCTTTTTAAAGAAACCAATAAAGGTGTTTGTGGATGGATTTTTTTTCTCGTTTCTTCATCGGCATAATCTAAAAAATATATCAGGCTTGCGCGCCATCTTTCTAACGGAAGTTGTCTAAAGCCAATCCACATACCTCCTCTAAACTCGAATTTATCCTCTGATAATTCATAATTTGTATCATCTAAATTTACATTGTTATAGAAAATATCAGCGTTGGCTATTTGACCATCTGTAATTTTTCCAATAAATTTAGTGGTTGATTTAAGATTGAGTTTTTCACTGCTGAATAAGAAGTTTGAAATTCCACCTTCAGACAAAGTACACAACATTGCTCCAACAGCCGCAGTTGTTTTTGGATCTCCGATTGTTCCATATTCGTGAAATGGATACCAAGTTCCACACCTAAAGCCATGCATTTGTATGATTCTCTCCACAGGCAATGGCATATTTTTCTTTACAGTTGTGATAACCCCCTTGAATCTTGATGGCCTGCCAGTTAAAAGTAGTAAATCACAATTATGTGCATAAACCACTTCGCATAGAGCCTCAAGCACTCTATTAATTTCTGTGCCATTTTGTATGGTTTGGTCAATTGCATTAAGATCAATTAGAAAGTTGATCTTCATTATGTCAAAACTATGCCCACCAGCAGAGTGAACTGCGTCATTTATATACTTGACGACTTTTGGTGAGATTGGGTTCTGTAAAAAATCTTGAATATTTTTTCTTATCGGCTCAACGTTAGCAATTTTTTCAATATTCTCGTACTCACCTAAGAGATTTAGGCCTATAGGAACTAGAATTTGATTAGTAAATTGTCTTCTTAATGTTTTTACTTGAATATCTTGATTAGCTCTATCTGCTCCAAATAAGTCTTTTGTAATTGCAGTTGGATCACTTATCCCTGAATTACGTATTTCATTTTCAATTTCAGTTATAACATGCAACTGAATAACCCTTTTTAGAATATCGTCACCAGCAATTGTGAATCCTTCTCTAAAAATCTGGTTTGGAACGATAGTTACCACACTTCCTTTGCCTTCCAATACGTAATCTGCAATAACTAAATCTGTGGTGCCTCCTCCAATATCAATAGATGCAACTCTTAATTCATTTTCTTTTCTAATATTGGAATCTCCAAAAAGTCTTTTGTTAGCAGCAAACATAGATGGAGCAGATCCGCCAAACTGTGAATTAATTGAAGAATATAACCATACAACTTGGCTACAAGTTGCCTCATCGTATCTGATTACAACTTCAGGAAGATTAGGTTTATTAACATCTGACTTATCACCATCATCATTCAAATATTCAAGAGCTTGCCAAACTAATTTACATGCTTCCAACGCCCTTTTTCTTAATATGGCTTGTTCTTGCAAAGGCATTGCTGGTGGTAAAGTTAAAACAATCTTACTTAAGTATCTAACTAAATCATAATTTGGCATCTTCATTCTCTGAGCGTGAGAATTTATCATGACTAAAGATTGAGTTAGTATTTCTGAAATTGCAAAAGTCATTAGAGAACTTCTAGAGTATCTCGGGTTTATAACTGGAAAGCGCCCAGGATCATCAATTTCCATGTTACAAAGCGCATCACCTTTTTGATTAATTAGTCTTACAAATATTCCTTCATTTGCGAGAGGTTCAATTAAAGATTGAGGCTGATTAAAACGCCAATCTAAAGGAAATTCTTCTTCATCCCATAAATATCTTTTAGGGCCAGACAAACCTGTTGTACCCTCAGTTCCTCGTCTTCTAGTGGACAACCTAGATGCTTCAGGGCCTACACGAGCAAATGTAGGCCATAAAAATCCATCTTGCCTACCGCTTTCCCTTGATATCGCAGAGGAACCAAACTCAGCGAGATTAAATTCTATACGGCTTTCAAATGGTTCTGAATAGACAAGATGTGGATCACCCAAATCTCGAAGCTGTAATGTATAAGAATTAGATAGGTTACCCCGTTGAGCAGGATGTTTTTCTAATAAAACAGCACAAGTTCTTGAGTTACCTAAATCTAAAATTAGGCTTGTATCAATTTGAGACTTTCCAGAAGATTGAGTATTTTCAAGAATTTTTACTCTTGGAAATTTAATCATTTCTAATACAAGACTAACGAAATGCTTATACTTACCGATAGCTTCAGTTGGCCAATCTAATTTCTGCTCTTCAATCTCTTGGGAACTTAACTTAGGATTATTTTTTTTTATAAAAATATCCCATTCCTTTGTTATCCAAGAATGCACCCACTTTTGAATTAAAAATTCATCCAAAGCCGTTATATCACTCAAAGCAGCAAAGATATTACCATTTTCAATATCTTCATTTTTGGGCGTTAGGTAATCGTTTTCACTAAATGAAAAAGAGTTTAAATTAGTATCAAAGGCTAAAGTAAGTCTATATAAGTTTCCATCCTCATCAGGCTCATTAAGAATCTTTAATCTTGATCTAACCCAATTCGTTGGTCCATTTATAAAACTTCCATCATTTTTTTGCTGGAAAAAAGGAAATGGAATCCAAATAGAGTCAAAAAACTTTAAGGTTTCAGATCCTGATGAAAAATATTTTGGGGAACCTAAGTACTTTTCTTTTGAAAGACCAGGTTTTGAAAGATTACCTTGATGATCTTGTATTAATAAAATTGGAACTTGCTCATTGTCCGAATCTAAAAAATTTCCCTCTTTTAATTGTTTATTATTTTTACAAAATCCAAAATCTAAAAATTGAATCCCACTGTTTTCAATTAAGGAAACTTGGGCATCAAAATTTTGTAGTTTTACTAGCATATTAATTATTTTCTTTCAAAATCTGCATCACAAGGGCCATTTTCACAGCGGAGAACGCAATTAGCTTTATTACTGTTATCAACTATTTTGCATTGGGCTAAATTTGATTTATATCCCCCGCCAGTTGTGCAAGTTAAAGGGTCCATAGCTACATCAAAAGAATTGTTAGTTTTAATTCCCGCCTTTGCGTTACCAGAACAAACATTTCCACCTTGTTCACGTATCTCAGCTCTTCCGTTTCCGTTTTGATCAAAAGAAAAATAAACGACTATTTTTTCACCACTTTTTGCATTGTGTAATTCGGTTACTAACTTCCAGTTTCCGTTGAATACCTTAAGATTTTTTTGCTCTAAATTTTCTTTGTTTAATTTAGGTACCTCGACAGGTGGTGGAGGAATATAAGGAGCTTGTGGAGGGGCCGTCAAAACAGGTGGATTATTTGCTTCGGATATTTCAGGAGTATTAGTTTGATTATTAGGCTCCCCGACCTTAGGTCGATCATCTACAACTTCTGTCTTTTTATTTTCATTGGAGCCATAAAGAGGGAAGTCCGTGTTGCAGGACTTTAGAATCGCAGGAATTCCAAATATAAGTAGTATCAATAAAAAAATCCACCACCCATACTTTTGCCACCAACTTTTTGATTTACTCAATTCGATATTTTCAATTTTATTAGTCTCACCATCAGCAAAGTTTGAATTTTGTGGTGAAGATAATGAGTTATTGGATTCTTTTTGAGTTGATAAAACAGACTGAGGATTAATATTAGAAGGGATATCTTCTGAAGGAAGAGTTATAGTATTTTTTAAAGTACTATCTGTAGATAAAACTGTAGGCTTAGGCAGTATTGCATTCAAAGACATATTAGCTTCATTTAAGCTATGTTTTTTAAATCCCCAAAATGTAAGTAAAGGTCTATCCTTTAAAACATAAACCTCGCTAGATCCTGGAAAAATTTGAATGCCTTTTAACAGTTCTCCGTAAATTTTAGATGTTTCATTTGTCGAACTAAGTAACTTATCACTCAATTCTTTAATTTTCAAAAATTCTTCCTCGAGAATATTCCAAATCAATAGCTTTTTTGAATCAATTAATTCATCATAAGTGTTGAAACTCTCATCTTCAGTGGGGACATACCAGTCAATAATATTATTTCTATCATCACGAACAGGATCTGAAAATATATTAGAAGTTGATTTACCAAGCTCTTTCTCAAGCAATCGCTTAATTTGAACTGAGGCTCTGTAAATTGAATCACCTCCAACGCCTAAAGGATCGAAATCTGATAATTTGCCAGCTTTTATTCTTATTGTCATTTAAGGTAAATTTAAGCTTGAATTAATAAAATTTATTTAATGGATTTGAGATAGTATCTTAATGGCTTCATCTTTTTCAGACTGATTTAAAGAATTATTGCTCCTCAGATAATCCCTCAATCTATTAATGTCTTTATTAACATCAACGTTTAATTGATAAGATTTAAGGTACCAAGTTGCTGCACTTATTGCACTTTCATTAGGAAAAGTCACTTTTACTGTATCCCTAAGTGAAGGATCAAATAATTCAGCTAAAGCTAAAGTTGATTTAGGGTGAGCCATTTGAGCAGCTTTTTCAAAAAGTAAATAAGCTTCAGCATCATGCCCCTTACCTTTCCATGACATCCCAATTGCATAAACTCTATCCATATCAGATAACTCATAAATTATTTTATTTGCTTCCTGAGTAGATGGCTCTGGATAGTTATTGTCTGACAAAGTGACTGTTTCTGGAGGATTTGATACTAAGGGTGGTGTATTTTTGTCTGGGTTGAAAACAAAATAAAATGCCCCTAAAACTACAAACAAACCGAAAAACGCAAGAATAAATTTGTTATTTTTTTTCTCGGTTGAAGGTAAAATTTTATTTTGATCATGCTCATGTGTTTTGGCATTTTGAATATTTTGAGTAATATTTCCAGCCAATTTGGAATCATTTGATATGTTTGTTGTATTAACAATCTCTCTAACTAAATTTTCACTTTTGGGAGATAGATTGTGAGCTACCTCTAATGAGTTTTCATTTTTAATCTTTTCTTCATCAGCTATCGAATGAATAAGACTTTCATTTACATCATTAAACCCTTTTGGAAATGGCCATTCGAGCTCATTATCTTTATCATTATCATCCAAGCCATTATTTTTTTCATCAGGGTTGTTTAAAGATTTTTCTTCAAAATTAGGTAGTTTGTCTAACTCAAGAATTATCTTAGCATTTTCACTTGAGGTAGATTTATCTATCTTTACAGATGTAACATTTTCAAGTTTTGATCTGTCTTGAATTTTTTTTATATTACTTGATAAATTTGGTGATTGTCTCAGTCCACCTCTCAAGACACCCTCTATGGAGCTTCTTTGACCAACTCGTCTAACGGTTATTTTGTAATTCAAGTTTCCTAAATTAAGGACAATATTTTTTTCAAGAATAATTAAAACCTCTATTCCCTCAGCAATATTTTCACCTTCAATAAGAAACCAATGCTCAGACGGTTGCCAACCATTGTTTCCTAAAACATTATCACTTGACCCAACACGAGAAATCTCGAATTCAATTTCTCCCTCACCTGCAGGTGCTGGAATTTTAATCACCGCACAACCAGCTGGTGTTTTATTTGAAAATTCTAAGTTACTTTGAAACATCAGAAATTTTTCCAATTGAATTTATTGAAACTGTTTCCAAAGCTTTTCCATATCTTGCTTGGTTTTTGAGGTCAAAGATGGTACAACGATTAATCTTCTCATCACATCTTGGGGTGGAAAAATACCCTGATCACTCAAAAGTGAGGGTTCGATATAAGGTCCAGAATTTATGTTCCCATTAGCATACCTTACAGTATTAGAGATTTTTCCAATTACTTTAGGTCTCAATATGTAATCAATAAATTTATGAGCTGCATCTACATTTTTAGAGTTTGAGGGAGTAGTCAAAGTATCGAAACCTAAACTACCTCCCTCAACTGGAACTCTATATTGCACCACATTACCCCCACTCTGAGAAGCTTTAGCTTGAAGAGTGTCTCCAGAGAACCCAATCGCTGCACATATTTTTCCTTGAGCAAGTGCAGAAATATACTCATCGCTACTAATGGGTTTCACGTATTTTTTTATGCCCATAAGAATTTTTTCTGACGCCTCGAGCGATGGGGTGTCGTTGTTCCATTTTTTCACACCACCATATAAAGCCGCAAGTGGAATCACATCTGAGGGAGAGTCAATCACTCGAACTCCACATGCGCTTAATTTACTTGCAACAGACGGATCAAATACTATACCTAATGACTCTAAATTCACGCCAGGTAGATACTTAGCTACTAATTTTGGATTCGTTGCAATACCAAGGGTAAACCACATATAAGGAATTGAATATTTTGTTCCTGGGTCCCAAGCTTCAAGATAAGCAAGTATCTTGGGGTCAACGTTCGCAAGGTTTTTTAACTTTGATTTATCTAACGGCTTTAGGAGCTTCTGTGAAACTAATGCAGAAATATTGCTTGCCGTAGGAATTGCGACGTCATATGGCTCAGGATTACTTTTAAGCTTAGCTTCCATCTCCTCATTAGAGCCATAAGTATCATAAATGACTCGGATTTTAGTTTCTCTTTCAAAATCCTCAAGCACACTTGGTTCAATGTAATCTGGCCAATTTAAAACCCTAACTGTACCTAAAATTTGTCCGGGTTGAAGAATTGATGCTCTCTTTAAGTTCATCAAAGTTGTTTTTGTAATCATTCCATCAATACTTGTTCTTTGGTTTGCTTGAAATGACTCCACTGAACTTTGAGTTTGAGCACCAAATGTTCCATCAATAGGTCCGGGATCAAAACCTAGCTTGACTAAATAGCTTTGCGCCTCCCTAATTCCATTAGCATCTAGAAGTTTATCTTCACCCTTAAGATTTCCTTTTTTCCATGCGCCAGAATTCCATGCAACGTTTCTTAAAGCTTTTAACAAAGGCTCTGTAACTGAACCACCGGTATTTATATTATGTTCATAACTAAAGGCTCTTATAGCTTCGGCTGTCGCTGATGACATTACCCCTGTTGGTGTATCTTTGAAATATCCTAATCTTGATAATAATCTCTGGGCAATCTCAATTTTTACTGATTGATCCACAGAAGAATTTGCAGTTGAATTTGTTGTGTATGAAGGACTTGAAGGTGACTGAGGCGATGAATACAAACCTTGAGCATAAGAAAAAGTATGCATTAGGAAAAAAACAATAAAAAAAGGTTTTAAAAGACGTAAATTTTTTGTTATGCAAATAAACATCGTAATTTCCTATCTAAACAGTTAATCTAATAATCTTATAATACCTTAGCATAATTAAGAAATACTTGAATTTAAAAATAATTTATCTATTAATGCATCGGTTGTATGCCGATGTTCCAAATGCATAGGTACTACATTCTAATAATCTTTGTGAAGCTCTGAATGACCTTTCATCTTGCTTTTGGATACAATGAGCCATTGCATTACTTCCGGTTGAGTAACCGTATTCAGAACATTTTTGTTGATAATTTGAAATTCTTTCTTGTGGCGTCATACAGCCCGATAGGAAAGCTAT